>TARA_R110000787_G_scaffold52668_4_pt1 | contig 47306 bp, 48 predicted proteins | sample TARA_R110000787 | Tara Oceans TARA_R110000787 (sample SAMEA4397920) | marine metagenome | biome: Polar Biome; feature: [DCM] deep chlorophyll maximum layer (ENVO:01000326); material: water (ENVO:00002006), including particulate matter (ENVO:01000060) such as... | depth 35 m | reverse complement strand
GCAGTGGTGGTACGGGCATAACGCGGTCGGCTTCTTCCTGACGGCAGGCTTCCTCGGGATTATGTATTACTATATCCCGAAGCGGGTTAATCGGCCGGTTTATTCTTACCGCCTGTCCATTATCCATTTCTGGTCGCTGATCTTCCTTTATATCTGGGCAGGTCCGCATCATTTGCATTATACCGCGCTGCCGGATTGGGCGCAGACGCTTGGCATGACATTCTCGATCATGTTGTGGATGCCATCCTGGGGCGGCATGATTAATGGATTGATGACCTTGTCCGGCGCTTGGGACAAGCTGCGAACCGATCCTGTTGTTCGCTTCCTCGTGACCTCGGTTGCCTTCTATGGAATGAGTACCTTTGAAGGCCCACTGATGTCGATCAAGGCAGTTAACGCGCTTAGCCATTATACGGACTGGACCATCGGGCATGTGCACTCCGGCGCGCTCGGTTGGGTGGCTTATATCAGCTTCGGGGCGCTTTATTTCATGGTGCCTGTCTTGTGGAAACGTAAATCGCTCTACTCAGATGCGTTGGTCAACCTTCATTTCTGGATTTCGACGATCGGAATTCTTCTGTACATCACGGCCATGTGGGTGTCAGGAATTCTGCAAGGCCTGATGTGGAGGGCTTATGACGCCTTCGGGTTCCTGGAATATTCCTTCAGCGAAACTGTTGAGGCGATGCATCCCTTCTATGTTATCCGTGCGATTGGTGGCGGCCTCTTCCTGATAGGAGCGCTTATTATGATTTACAATCTGTGGCGGACCGCGCGCGGTGATGTCCGTGAGAAGGAAGCGGGTAAGCTGGTCCCGAACCTTGAGTATGCGGGAGCGAGGTAAGTAAGATGTTGAAACACAAGGTTGTTGAAAAAAACTCGATCTTGATGCTCGTGCTTGTTTTGATCGTGGTCTCCATTGGAGGCCTGATCGAGATCGCCCCTCTCTTTTACCTGGAAAGTACGATTGAAAAGGTGAAAGGCATGCGCCCTTATAGCCCGCTTGAGCTGGCAGGGCGCGATATCTATATCCGTGAGGGATGCTACAACTGTCATAGCCAGATGGTGCGTCCGCTTCGCGATGAATCTGAGCGATATGGCCATTATTCGCTGGCGGCGGAAAGCATGTATGATCATCCCTTCCAATGGGGCTCAAAACGAACCGGTCCGGATCTTGCGCGCGTAGGCGGCCGGTATTCTGATGAGTGGCATGTCACCCACATGAACAATCCGCGCGACGTCGTGCCGGAATCCGTTATGCCAGGCTACCCGTTCCTGGCAAAGACGCAGCTGGAAATTTCGAATATTACCGGGAATCTGGAAACCAACAGCCTGGTCGGCGTTCCCTACACGGAAGATATGATTGCTAATGCGGAGCTTGATCTGAGAATCCAGGTGGATCCGGAAGCGGATGAGATCGATGCTTTCCTGGAGCGGTATCCGAAGGCTCAGGTGCGGGATTTTGATGGCAATCCGGCAATGCTTTCCGAACTGGATGCGCTGATCGCCTATCTTCAGATGATGGGAACACTTGTTGATTTCACGTCCTATGACGTGGACGCCAATAAACGTTAGGAGGGGAAATCATGGATTATCATGACGTTTCAGCCTTTGCCCAAAGTTACGGTCTTCTCTATCTATTCGGCTTGTTTATCGCGGTCCTGATATATGCGCTTTGGCCGAAAAATAAGGAAAAGTTTGACAAGGCCGCTCAGATCCCGCTTGAGGAAGATTAAGATGTCCAAGGAAGTTGAAAAAGACGATGTCACCGGCACGGAAACGACCGGACATGAATGGGATGGCATCAAGGAACTGGATACGCCCATGCCGCGCTGGTGGCTGTGGACGATGTATGGCACTATAATATGGGCGATCGGGTACTGGATTGTCATGCCGGCCTGGCCCCTGGTCAGCAGCTATACCGAGGGTTTCCTTGGGTACTCCTCAAGGGGCGCGCTGGAGCAGGAACTGGCGGAAGCGACCGAAGCACAGGCAGGGGATCGCGCAGCTCTCGTTACAACCGAACTTGAGGACGTAAAGAATAACGATCAGTTATATCAGTTTGCCCTGCGCGGGGGAAAGTCAGCCTTTGCCGTGAACTGTTCGCAATGCCATGGCTCGGGTGCGGCGGGGGCACCGGGCTTTCCCAACCTCAACGATGATGACTGGCTCTGGGGCGGTAGCGTCGACCAGATTTATGAAACAATTAAATACGGCATCCGGTCCGACCACGAGGACACGCGGATAGGCGAAATGCCGGCGTTCCTGACGAATGAAATGCTGGACAGATCGCAAATCAACGATGTCGCAGAGTATGTGCTTTCGCTCTCGGACACGCGGGAAGATAGCGAAGCGGTCGCGCGGGGTGAAGTCGTGTTTCAGGAGAATTGTGCGTCATGTCATGGGGAAAATGCGAAGGGGAACCGGGAATTTGGCGCACCGAACCTGACGGACGCCATCTGGTTTTATGGTAAAGACAAGGATATTATCCTGCGAACCATTTCCAGGGGGCGGAATAATGTCATGCCAGCCTGGGTGGATCGGCTTGATGACGCAACCATCCGTCAGCTGGCGTTATATGTACACTCTCTCGGGGGCGGGGAGTAAATCTGTTAACCTGTCCATTCTGGAGAAAAGGTTGTGGTAGATAGCTCCGTTGAGAATATTGACGTTCGCCCCGTCAATAAAAAGGAAAACCGGTCATTATTCGTCAAACGGGAAAAGATCCAGCCGAAGAAGGCGCGGGGGTCTTTTCGTCGTCTGAAATGGATTATCATGGGTGTGACCTTGGCGATTTACTATATCACGCCATGGATTCGCTGGGACCGGGGCGGGGGCGGACCGGATCAGGCTGTGCTTGTCGATCTGGCCCGGGAGCGCTTCTATTTTTTCTTTATCGAAATTTGGCCCCAGGAAGTCTATTACATTACCGGTTTGCTCATTCTGGCAGCGATCTCACTGTTTCTGGTGACCTCGCTGTTCGGCCGCGCATGGTGCGGTTATTCCTGTCCGCAAACCGTCTGGACTGATCTTTTTATATTTGTCGAAAGGATGGTCGAGGGGGACAGGAACGCCCGTCTCAAGCTCGACAAGGCGCCGATGTCAGTCGCGAAGCTGTCGAAACGCGTTCTGAAACACACCATCTGGATCATTATCGGTGTCCTGACCGGCGGCGCTTGGGTCTTTTACTTTGCCGATGCGCCAACGCTGCTCGTGGAGCTGTTTACCCTCGAAGCTCCTATTGTTGCCTATTCCAGCGTCGCCCTGTTGACGGCAACGACCTATGTCTTCGGCGGATTGATGCGGGAACAGGTCTGCACCTACATGTGTCCCTGGCCGCGAATACAAGGCGCCATGGTTGATGAGGACACCCTGACGGTCACGTACCATGGTGCCCGCGGGGAACCTCGGGGTCCGCATAAGAAAAATGAACCCTGGGAAGGGCGCGGACATTGCATCGATTGCAATCAATGCGTTGCCGTATGCCCGATGGGTATTGATATTCGTGACGGACTGCAGCTTGAATGCATTACCTGTGCGCTTTGTATAGATGCCTGCAATGACGTGATGGACAAGGTCAATCTGCCGCGTGGCCTCATTAGCTATGACACACATGAAGGCCAGTTTGATAGTAATCCAGAGCGTAAATTGAAATTGCGGTTTATTCGGCCCCGCACGATTGCCTATAGCGCGATATTGGCACTGGTCGGGGCGATTATGCTGTTTACCTTGCTGAACCGCTCCGTGCTGGATGTGAATGTCATCCGGGATCGCAATCCATTGTTCGTAACATTGTCGGACGGCTCAATCCGCAATGGCTATACGGTGAAAATCCTCAACAAGGTTCATGAGACACGGCAGTTCCGCATAGAAGTGGAAGGGATAGAAGGCATGACAGCCTGGCTTGAAATTTCCGGCGAGACCGATCGGCCGCTGTTGGTGACGGTACCCGCGGACGCCCTTTCCAGTTATAAACTCTATGTGTCGGCACCGGCGGATAACCTTGAAGAAAAAAGCATGGATATTGACGTTATCGTCACAGATGTTGATGGAACGGAGCGGGATGTGCAGGAAACCAGTTTCAAGGGGCCGGATAAATGAGCGCGAATATCAAAGGCAAGGTATTGACGGGGCGTCATGTGGCGCTGATGCTCGCGGCTTTTTTCGGGCTTATGTTCGCGGTGAACGGCGTCTTTGTCTATTTCGCCTTGGGGAGCTTCTCGGGGGTGAGCGAGGAAGACGCTTACAAACGCGGTCTCACCTACAATCAGGAAATCGACCATCATAGCCGTCAGTTGGCGCGTGGCTGGACGTCCGAGGTTGATTTTATACAGACCGGTGCGTCGCAAGGCATACTGACATTGGATATCCGTGATAAAGACGGTAGGGTGCTGGAGGATTTGCGCATTGTTGCGACCATTCGCCGCCCTGTCGTCGACAGCACTGACCAGGAAGCGTCTTTGCTGTATGGTGGGGAAGACTATACCGCTGATTTGACCCTCGGTGGGCCGGGACAATGGGATGTGTCCATTCTGGCTTATGGTGGCGGATATAAGGAACCCTATCGGTTGGATAAGAGGTTATGGCTGAAATAGCCCTTGAAAAACGTAATGACCTGATGACCGGTCGCTCCCATGACTTGGGGGCTGGCTGCTGCTCTGGCGGTGTAATGGCGTTGGCAGCGGCATCAACGACCGGTGCGGACTATTCCGATTTTGTCAGCGCCGACCCTTCAGCCTTCGTCGAGACGGATCAGGATGGCAATCTGATGCTGCATATGCTCGTCGAGAATATGCATTGTGCGAACTGCATCAAAACAATCGAACAAACCCTGAAGTCCAATGACGCGGTTCTCGATGCGCGGGTGAATTTTTCAACCAGGCGCCTGTTCTTGCGCTGGCGGCCGGGCAAGGTCGAGGTCGGTGAACTGGTCAGGCCTGTGATTACGCTCGGCTATCCCCTGACGCCCTATAACCCGGAAATGATCAAATCCGCATCGGCGGAAGAAAATACAAGATTGCTGCGGGCGCTGGCTGTAGCGGGCTTCGCCGCTGCCAATGTCATGCTGCTTTCCGTATCGGTATGGGCCGGACTGTTTTCTGAGGATATGGGACCGGCAACGCGGGATTTCCTGCACTGGATTTCTGCGATGATCGCCTTGCCGGCGGTGGCATATGCCGGGCAGCCGTTTTTCAAGTCTGCGATTGGCGTGCTCAAGGCAGGCCATGTCAATATGGACGTACCCATCTCTCTCGCCGTTATCCTGGCGTCGGGAATGAGTCTGGCGGAGACGATCCAGAGCGGCCTCCATGTATATTTCGACGCCTCTGTCACGCTTCTGTTCTTCCTTCTGATCGGACGCTACCTGGATAGCGCCGCCCGGAGCAAGGCACGTTCTGCGGCGGAACGGTTGGTGATGTTGAAGGCGGTGGCCGCGACCCTCATCCTGCCGGATGGCAGCCGCAAGACAGTGTCGGTTGAGGCTGTTACTCCCGGGTCCCTTGTCCAGGTCATGACAGGCGATCGGTTGCCCGTTGATGGTGTCGTTGAGGCAGGGCAGTCGGACCTTGACGTTAGCCTGATAACGGGAGAAAGTCTGCCAACTGCTGTCAATGCGGGGGATGAAGTGTTCGCGGGCACCCTCAATCTCAGCGCGCCGCTGGAAGTCCGGGCCACCAAAACCGGCGATAATACATTGCTTGGCGATATTGTGCGCCTGATGGAATCCGCGGAACAGGGGCGCGCGAAATATGTCCGCCTTGCAGACCGGATTGCCGGATACTACGCACCGGCTGTGCATATTCTCGCCGCAGCCACTTTTGCGGGCTGGTGGTTCTTTGCCGGAAGCTGGCAGGTAGCGTTGATGCAGGCCGTCGCAGTCCTTATCATCACCTGCCCCTGTGCACTTGGTCTTGCGGTGCCGGTTGTTCAGGTGGTGGCCAGCGGCCGTCTGCTGCTGAAGGGAATATTGGTCAAGGCAGCCGATGGCCTTGAGCGTCTGGCGGAAATCGATGTGATCGTCTTCGACAAGACAGGTACGCTGACGGAAGGGCGTTTGGACCTCGTGAACCGCGATGAAATTCCTAACGAAGCGCTTGATCTTGCAGCCCGTCTTGCGCGCAACAGCCGTCATCCGCTTGCAATGGCGGTCGCGCGCGTTGGGACTCCGGGCAGCCAGTATCTGGCGGTTACAGAATGCCCGGGCCTTGGCCTTAAAGCTGTTTGTGCCGGTGAGGAAGTTCGTCTTGGCAGTCGTGAATTCTGCTCTATTATGGAGGTTGACAGTCGGGATTTTTCTCCCGGTCCGGAACTCTGGTTGCGGGTAGGGCAAGGCGAAGCCGTGCAGTTTCGCTTCAAGGACCGTTTGCGTCCGGGAGCGAATGCAGCCATCGAAATACTCAAATCCCGTGGATATAGAATAGAAATTCTGTCCGGTGATCGCAAGGAAGTGGTTGCGGAACTTGCAACTGCCCTAGGTGTAGAGCACTGGCGTGCGCAGCAAAAGCCCGAAGACAAGGTCAACCGGCTTAAATCGCTTGTCGCAGCCGGACATAAGCCTCTCATGGTCGGGGATGGCTTGAATGATGCTCCGGCGCTGGCGGCAGCCCATGTTTCTCTGTCTCCGGCGAGTGCCGCCGATATCAGCCAGACTGCTGCCGACTTCGTTTTCCAGGGGCGTGATCTTCAGGCGGTGCCGGAAACGATATATGTTGCCAGAGCGGCGCGGCGGCTCATTCTGCAAAACTTCTCACTTGCCTTTCTTTATAACGCCATTGCCATTCCATTGGCGGTCGCGGGGATTGTAACGCCGCTTATTGCAGCGGTCGCCATGTCCGCCTCCTCCCTGATCGTGTGTTTGAACTCCCTGAGGCTCCGCCTTGAGCGAGGCATGTCTCCGTCATGAACGTTCTGATTTACCTCATTCCGGTGGCGTTGTTTTTGGGCGGTCTTGGCCTTGCCGCCTTTCTCTGGAGCCTGAAAACTGGCCAGTACGAAGATCTGGACGGTGCCGCTAACAGAATTCTCATTGATGATGAGGACCGTTCCTGAAGATATGCAAAATCCCGGTGGCAGAAAGCTGGCGATTTTGAAACTCTACTGATACTGTGTCCTTCTTTGCAGAATTCGGACAGCATATTTCATTATGGCAATTTGGGGAAAAATACTCGGCGGCGCGGCCGGACTTCTTGTTGGCGGGCCACTCGGCGCCCTTGTTGGCGGCCTTGCCGGACACGCTGTTGATAAATACCGCGAAACATCCACGGAAATTGAAGAAGGGATCGGCGGACAACAGGTAAAACAGGTCGCTTTCACCATTGCTGTCATCGCACTCGGGGCAAAGATGGCCAAGGCGGATGGTGTCGTCACCCGCGAGGAAGTCAAGGCTTTCAAGCAGGTGTTCCGTATTCCTCCGAATGAGGAGAAGAATGTCGGTCGCGTCTTTAACATGGCGCGGCAGGATACGGCCGGTTATGAGGAATACGCCGCACAGGTCGAGCGAATGTTCCGGGATACGCCTCATCTGATGGAGGATCTTTTGCACGGTCTGTTCGCCATTGCCATGGCAGACGGCGTGCTTCATCCCGATGAAGATATCTATCTTCAGAATGTAGCGTCGATCTTTGGCTTCAATGAAGCCGCCTATGCCCGTATCCGGAGTTATCATGCAAAGGACGGAGAGGGGGATCCATACCAGATTCTGGGTGTTTCCGCAGATGTAACTGATGCGGAACTGAAACAGGCCTACAGAAAGCTTATTCGGGAAAATCATCCGGATAAAGTTGTGGCGGAGGGCCTACCGCAGGAATTTGTGGACGTGGCCAATGAAAAGCTCGCCAAAATCAACGCGGCATATGATCAGATAAACAAAATACGCGGTCTTTAAGAATCGGAATTTACATTGAGCAATAAAGATCTTGTCCTCATTCTGTTGATCAACATGTTGTGGGCATCCAATTTTCTGGCCGCTAAAATCGGTATGGAGATTTTTTCACCAATACTGTTCACCGCAATCCGGTTCTCAATCGTTATTCTTGTCATGGTGCCCTTTGTCACATTGCCTCACGGCTACTGGCGGAAGATGATCCTTGTCGGCCTGATCATGGGCGTGTTCCACTTCACCCTGATGTTCTGGGGTTTGTCCCTGTCGCCGGATATCTCCTCGGTTGCCATTATCAACCAGACATTCGTACCGTTTTCTGCACTTCTTGCGATGATTTTCCTGAAGGAAAAAATAGGCTGGCGCCGTTGGACGGCGATTGTTCTGGCATTCTCCGGCGTGATGGTTATCGGGTTTGACCCGATCATATTTGCCAACCTGCTCTCGCCGACACTGGTTGTCATTGCCTCCTTTCTTGTCTCGCTCAATATGGTTATCGTCCGGACTATGCCGGGTATCGGTGCCTTGAATCTGACATTCTGGACAGCGGCAATTGGTGTTGTCCCGCTCTATATCATTTCGTTTCTGGTTGAGGACGGGCATTTCAGTGCGGTACAGTCAGCTGGATGGGAGCAATGGACAGCGGTTGCTTTCTCCGCGATTGGCGCGACTGTGGTCGGGCACGGGCTTACAAATTACTTAATTCGGCGCTATCCTGTCAGTACGATTGCCCCCTATTTCCTTTTGGTGCCGGTTTTTGCCGTTATCCTGGGGGTTGTTTTCTGGGGCGATGTCATGACGACCGAACTGATGATCGGCGGCGCCATGGTCATGAGCGGCGTAACCGTGATTACGCTTCGGTCCGGCAAGAAAAAATCTGATGAGCAAGCTGATGGCGCTTGAAAATATCATCTGGCAACCGTCTCCGAACTTTGATGAACGTGGTGCGGATATTCCCATTGACATGTTGGTTCTCCATTACACTGGCATGCGCACGGCGGAAGAGGCGCTCGATCGTCTGACCGATGCACAGGCCAAGGTAAGTGCGCATTATTTTGTCGATGAGGATGGCGGGATTGTGTCCCTTGTTCGGGAAGAACAGCGCGCCTGGCACGCGGGTGTTTCCGAATGGCGTGGAGAGAGCAATATCAATGCCCGCTCGATTGGCATCGAAATCGTCAATCCCGGTCATGAATTTGGATATCGTCCGTTTCCAAAAAGACAGATGGCATCGGTCAAGGCATTGTCTATTGATATTGTCAGACGGCATAAAGTACCCCCACGAAATGTTGTCGGCCATTCTGATGTCGCGCCGGAGCGTAAAGAAGATCCGGGAGAGCTGTTTGACTGGCGCGGTCTTTCGGATGCAGGGGTGGGGCTATGGTTCGAGGCAAGTGCCGCCATCCCGCACAGCGATATGGGCTTCTCCGTCGGAGCCCAGGGGGCAGAGGTTTTCGCCTTACAACAAGCCCTCCAGGAGATCGGCTATGCGGCAACGCCGTCTGGTCTGTTCAATCCGGCATTTGAAAGTATCATTTTCGCGTTCCAGCGGCATTGGCGGGCTGCGCGGGTGGATGGAATCGCTGATCCTGAAACGCAGGGCATCGTTTATGCGGTGCTTGCAGAGGTTCGTCGCTTGACTTGAGGTCGTCCCGCGCTTAGTTACACGTCGGTAGATGGCTGGATGATCGCCGCTTATCCGTAAGGTGAGGGGAGGAAAGTCCGGGCTCCACGGAAATGCGATGCCGGTTAATGGCCGGCGGGGGTGACCCCAGGGAAAGTGCCACAGAAAGCAAACCGCCCGGATGTTCCGGGTAAGGGTGAAAGGGTGCGGTAAGAGCGCACCGCGCATCTGGCAACAGAAGCGGCATGGTAAACCCCATCGGGAGCAAAACCAAATAGGGATGATCCGCGCAGGGGCAACTCGGGCGCAAGCCGGTTTTCCGGGCTATCATCCGGGTTGGTTGCTTGAGGTGTCTGGTAACAGGCATCCTAGATGAATGATCATCCCCTGGTTACAGGGACAGAACCCGGCTTACAGGCCATCTGCCTTATTTTCTGCCGCAATGTGCAGTACGATGATAGATTAGTTTGAGCGTCTTCTCACGGTAGGAAATGACATGACTTTTTTGCGGGTGATCGGTCTTGGGATGGGAGCAATGCTGCTGCCCGGCTTGGCATCACCTGCGTTGGCCGCGGGGACGGATATGCCGTCCCTCGTCTATGATATCGGCATCAGTATTTTTGTTGCCAGCATTTTCGCCATTCTATTCGTGCGTGTCAAAATCCCGAGTATTGCCGCGTTTCTGGTTTGCGGTATCCTTATTGGCCCGATCGGCATCAAACTGATCACGCAACCGGAGAATATCGAGACGATCTCTGAACTCGGGTTTATCCTGCTGTTATTCATGATCGGGATGGAGATCGATCTTCGCCGTATGCTCCGTAGCGGCAAAATGATTATCGCGACCGGCTTGCTGCAGTATCCGCTGACAGTGTTTTTTGGCATTCTCGCGGGCAAGGCTCTTGCCTGGTTTGGTGTATCGACGGTTGGCGATACCTATGATGCGCTTTACTTCGGCCTGTTTATTGCGGGCTCATCCACACTTCTGGTGATCAAGCTTTTCCAGGAAAGATATGAACTCGATACGGAACCCGGTCGTATCGCCCTTGGTATTCTGGTGTTTCAGGATTTCTGGGCCATTATCGTCATTATCCTGCAGCCCTCCTTTGCGGCACCAGAACTGGCGCCTGTACTCTATACAATGCTGGCGATTGTCTTATTGGCAATCGTTTCCTATTCGCTTGCCAAAAGCCTTGTTCCGCTGGTGTTCCGCTGGCTTTCAAAAGAACCGCAGATGATGCTGGTGGGTGCGCTGGGCTGGTGCTTTGCCATCGTTTTCATCGGCCGCGGCTTCGAATATATCGGCGACTTCATTTTTGGCGAGGGCAAGCATATGTCTGTCGCCACTGGCATGAGCGCGCTGATTGCGGGCCTTACGGTTGCGACGCTTCCCTACAGCCGTGAGATCGTTGCAAAAGTCGGCATTGTCAGGGATTTTTTCATTACCCTTTTCTTTGTCGGCCTCGGGATGAGTGTCCCGCCGATTGACGGGATTGAGGTCATTCTGATTGCGGTGGCGCTGGCTTTTTTCGCGATCATAAGCCGCCAGATAATTTTCTTTCCGCTGTTGTATTTTACAGGTGGAGATCAGCGTCACGCTGAAGTTGCGTCCATACGTCTTGCGCAAATCTCGGAATTTGGTCTCGTTATTTCCTATCTGGGAACGCAATATGGCCATATCTCGACCGAATTTGCGAGTGCGATCATTTTTGCCTTTATCATTACGGCGCTTCTTACCCCGACCCTCTACAAATACGCCTACGCGATCCATGGCTGGATGGCGCCTTTTTTGCAGGCAATCGGATTTAAGGAGCCGGAGGAAGGAGCCGTTGATACAGAACGAGAATTTGATCTGGTGCTGCTGGGATTCCATCGGGTGGCATCTTCACTTCTTCATGATATCGCGAAGAACAACCCCGACCTTCTGCCGCGCATTCTTGTAATTGACTTCAATGTCCATCTCCATCCGGCCATCCGCAAGCTCGGCGCGTCGGTGCGCTATGGTGATTTGTCGAATGACGAAATTCTCGTTCATGCCGGCGTTGGCAAGGCGAAGGTCGTGGTGTCAACAATTCCCGACGATATCTTGCGCGGGACCAATAACAAGGAACTGGTGGAAGTCGTTCGCCGCATCAACAAGGATGCAGTCGTCATCGCAAATGCCGAGGAACTCAGCTCCGCACAGGAAGTCTACAACAGTGGAGCGGACTATGTGTATATGGGGCGCATCAATACGGCACGCACATTGGAAGAAATCATTGTCCGGACGATGGATGGCGCATTGTCAGACTATAGGCGGGAACAGGAAGAGCTTCATGGACGCCATCATGAAAGGTCCGAGATCCTGAAATAAGCGTATTTACTGAGATTTTCTGCATCAACCAGCGCTTTTATATTAGAAATTAGCGAATCTCCTCTGGCCCGATTCAAAAAACGGCAAATATCCAGAAAAATCCGTCAATTTTCTGTCACTATACTTCTCCGTGAAATCCGTCGGGAGGCGCTTAATATCCGTTGAGGCGTGGCTTGTCCATATATTTTGCGCTCCCATAAAATAAGAACAAATAATGAACATGAATTGAATTCTCCATTACTTTCAATATTGGAGATGACAATTCGACATGTGGAGGGCGGTCCGAGAAATATAAAAATTTTTACTTATTTTGTATCCGTTTTCTTCTCTGAAACCCGCTATTCTCCAGCCGTTTGGCATTGACTTCCATAAAATCCCATGATATTCGGGTTTTTATCCATGACATGCCAGAAACGCTTGTTTTTACCGGTCCAGACCGGACTTTCACAAGGAGCGACCGGGCAAATGGATGAGTTTGATATTAGGGGGATTTCGGCTGTATGGCCCTGTTTCTGTCCACATATGTAAACAAGGTCGACAAGAAGGGGCGGGTTTCCGTTCCGGCGCGGTTTCGCGCGGTCCTTGCTTCTAAAGGCTTTGACAGCGTTGTCCTTTTGCCAACGATCAATGGGGATGCAATTGATGCATGCGGAATGGACGTGATGGAACGGCTGCTGGAAAAAATCGGCGGCTTTGATCCTCTCTCCGAAGATCGTGAGAGCTATGCGGACGCGCTCATGAGTGATGCGATTGAACTGCCGATTGATGGCGACGGACGGATTATGGTGCCGCTTGAAATGCTTGAAAGTGCCGGAATTGATGGCCAGTGCGCGTTCGTCGGACGTGGTGACAGTTTTCAGCTCTGGCAACCCGCGGCATTCGAAGTCCGGAAAAAGCAGGCACGCACCCGTGCGGCCAACAAGCGCGCAGCAAGCACTGGGCTCGGCTCGGAAGGAAGGGGCGATGACTAAGCAAAACGCTCCCCATATTTCCGTCCTCCTCCGGGAAGTGCTGGATATCCTCTCTCCCAAGGACGGCGGCGTTTATGTCGACGGCACATTCGGAGCCGGAGGATATAGTCGGGCCATTCTGGAGTCTGCAGATTGCAAGGTTTTCGGAATTGATCGCGATCCTCTGGCCATCTCAATCGGTCAGGAAATGGCAAAAGAATTCGGAGGCCGTTTGCTCATGATCGAAGGCTGCTATGCGGATATGGTGCAGCTGCTGGCAGATCAGGGCATCGATATGGTCGACGGCATCGCGCTCGATATCGGGGTTTCCTCCATGCAGATCGATGAAGCGGAACGGGGCTTTTCCTTCATGCGGGAAGGGCCGCTTGATATGCGGATGTCCGGTAAAGGCCGGACGGCGGCAGAAGTAGTAAATGAAGAATCTGAAGCAGAACTCGCCAGGATTATTTTTGTGTATGGCGAGGAGCAAAGATCACGTGCGATTGCGCGTGCAGTAGCCGAAAGACGCGAGTTGGCGCCTTTCAAGAGTACAGTTGAGTTAGCGGAAGTGGTGGCTTCGGTTGTGCGCCCAACAGGAAAGGGCATACATCCGGCGACGCGTACCTTCCAAGCGTTGCGTATAGTAGTAAATGATGAACTTGGGCAGCTGGTCAAGGGTCTGGCCGCATCCGAACGATTGCTTACTCCCGGCGGTCGTCTAGCGGTTGTATCTTTCCATAGTCTTGAAGACCGACGCGTGAAAAAATTCCTGTCAGCAAGGTCTGAAGGGCGTGCCAGGCCGTCTCGTCATGTTCCTGTCTCGGACGAGGGGCCAGCTCCCACTTTCAAGCTTGTCAAGCGAGGGGCTTTCAAAGCCCGCGCTGACGAACTAGCCGTTAACCCGCGCTCGCGATCGGCCCGCCTCAGAGGGGCGATCAGAACAGCGGCCCCAGCCTGGACGGAGGCGGCATGAAACTAAACCTTACAGTTTTGACATTGGTTCTGTTTGCCGGGGTTTCCTATGGCCTCTACCAGCTCTCCTATGAGGTGCAGGAGCTGGAAAAAGATCTCAACTCGTTAAATGCCAATATTACGGAAAATAAAGAATCTATCCGTATCCTGAAGGCAGAGTGGACTTACCAGAATCGTCCGGATGTATTGCAGGCACTTGCCAGCAAATACTTGCCGCTTTTGTTGATTGCGCCTTATCAGGTCGCATCTGTCGGTGAAGTGCCTTACCCGCCGGTAGATCCGGAACAATATTCCGTGCCCATTCCACGCTATAATCCTCACCGGGATTATTCCCCGGTTGACAGGGCGCCGACAGGGCCGGTTCAGCTCGCCACATTTACGCGCACAGGGAGCCTGCAATGAGCGAACCGACTTGGCTCTCTAAGTCACCTCGCCCACGCATCTCGCTGACGACAACCCTCGGCCACAAAAATCTGGAAGATTGTCACAAGCCGCTGCGTCTCGACGGGAGTGCAAAGGAAACGCTGGAGCAAGGGCGTAACCGCCTTGTTATGGCAGGTGTCATATTTGCTTTCTGCTTTGTCATTCTGGCGGGCCGGCTTGTTGGTCTCGCGATCAGCGGTATCGGTGAGGACGAGGCAGCGACTGCCGATTCCGGTATTTCACTGCCCGTCGCGACGGAAGAAAACAAGCGTGCTGAAATTCGCGATCGCAATGGTGTGCTGCTGGCGACCACTCTCACCACTGCCTCTTTGTTTGCAGAACCTAAAAAGGTTATCAATCCGAAAGAGCTGGCCGCAAAACTGACAACGGTGCTGGATGATTTGAGCGAGGCGACAATCCTGAGCAGACTTGCCTCTGCCCGTAACTTCGTATGGCTCAAGCGAAACCTGACTCCGTCGCAACAGTATCAGGTGAACGCCCTAGGTATTCCCGGCCTGCATTTCCGCTCGGAGGAGAAGAGATTCTATCCCATGGGGGCTCTGGTTTCCCATGTGATGGGATTCACCGATGTAGATAACCACGGCATTGCTGGGGTTGAGAAATATTTCGATGCGCAGCTTGATGGCTCGGAGGATAATCCTTCGCAGGATTTGACGCTGTCCATCGATGTGCGTATCCAGCATGCGTTGAGGGACGAGCTTTCCCGTCACATGTCTGTTTTCCAGGCGATTGGGGCGGCGGGTATGGTGATGGACGTCAAAACCGGAGAGATCCTCGGGATGGTGTCCTTGCCTGATTTCGATCCGAACCGGCCGAGCGATTTTTCCGGTGATGCCAAGTTTAACCGGATCACTCTTGGCGTTTATGAAATGGGGTCGACATTCAAGACGTTCACCACGGCGATGGCGCTCGATTCCGGTACGGTTGGTCTTAAGGGCGGGTATGATGCGACAGAGCCCATTCGCAAGGCCGGCTTTCGAATTCGGGATGACCATCCCAAGAAGCGCTGGCTGTCGGTGCCGGAAATCTACATGTACTCATCGAATATCGGCGCAGCGAAAATGGCCGATGAAGTCGGGCCGAAAAATCATAAGGCATTTCTGGCGAAACTCGGGCTGCTCGATAAACCTTCGCTAGAAATTCCTGAGATCGGTGCCCCAATTTTGCCGCCAAGATGGAATAGTCTGGAGACTATGACGATTTCTTTTGGTCACGGGCTGTCCGTCAGTCCCTTGCAGCTCAGTACGGGGATTACGGCGATTGTCAATGGTGGCGCTTATATTAACCCGACAGTGGTCCGGCGTGATGATATGAAGGCGACGCCGGTGCGTCAGGTTATTCGTGAGGACACGTCCGGTATCATGCGACGGTTGATGCGGCTTGTTGTCGAAAAGGGAACCGGCGGCAAGGCGGCGGCCGACGGCTATCTCGTTGGAGGCAAGACCGGGACGGCGGAAAAAGCAGTTGGTGGACGCTATAAACGCGATGCTCTCATTTCTTCCTTCGTGAGTGCGTTTCCGATGAATGATCCGCGTTACGTCGTCTTCGCGATGCTTGATGAACCAAAGGGAAACGCACAAACGCATGGTTTCAGAAGTGCAGGCTGGACCGCGGCACCGATTATCGGGCGCCTGATCTCCCGTATCGGCCCGATTTTGTCGATCTCTCCTGTCAATGAGGAAAGCGAGGCCGTTCAAAGGGCAATGTTTATTCCCATCAACTCACGGGAGAAGAAACTTGCGTCTTTCTGAGTTGATGAAAGGGCGGGATGTTCCCGTGGTACACGACAAGCATGTGAAAGGCCTGACGGCAGACAGCCGTTTGGTTGAGCCGGGCTTTCTCTTTGCTGCGCTTTCCGGAACCCGTGCGGATGGCCGCGAATATATCGAGGAGGCGGTGAATAAAGGGGCTGTTGCAATTCTCACAGACAAGGCCTATGAGCCCGAAGACTGCAGTCTGCCGTGTTTTCGTGAAGAAAATCCGCGCCTGATTCTAGCCCGGTTGGCTTCTCGTTTCTATGGGGCCGAGCCTGAAACGATTGCGGCTGTCACCGGGACTAACGGCAAAACTTCCGTCGCCTATTTTACCCGTGCTCTATGGGAAGCTATGGAATTGCCAGCCGCAAGCATCGGTACGCTTGGTGTTGTCATGCCGGACCAGATTATGCCGCTTGGCTATACGACGCCGGATCCTGTGCTGTTGCACAAAACCCTGACCTACCTTGTCGGGCACGGTATCCAGCATGCGGTGATAGAGGCATCAAGCCATGGACTTGATCAATATCGCCTAGATGGAGTCCGCATCAAGTCTGCGGCGTTCACCAACCTGACGCGCGATCATCTTGACTACCATCCGACATCGGAAGCCTATCTGACCGCAAAGCTGGGGCTTATCTCAAGGGTTCTGGATCGCTCGGGCACAGCAGTGCTGAATGCGGATTCGGAAGTGTATCCCGCTTTTTTGCGCGCCGCAAAGGATCGCGGGGTCAATATCATCTCCTATGGCCGGGATGGAGATGAAATAAAACTCATCGAAGCGACGCCTGAAAGCGCGGGCCAGGCCATCAAAATCGATGTCTTCGGAACACGCCATGACATCATGCTGCCGCTTGCCGGGGAATTCCAGGCTTTGAATGCTCTCTGCGCATTGGGACTTGTGATCGGGGCGGGTGGCGTTCCGGGGGTTGCCAGCAAGGCGCTTTCGAAGATAACCAATGTGCCCGGCCGACTGGAACTGGTTGCGCAGCTCTCAAACAATGCGGCCATCTATGTGGATTACGCTCATTCACCGGATGCCCTTGAAACTGTGCTGGAGGCCGTCCGCAGTCACGCCAAGGGAAAAATCGTTGTGGTTTTCGGCTGTGGTGGAGACCGGGACAAGGGCAAGCGCGCCGAAATGGGCCGTATCGCCGGGCTGTATGCAGATATCGCCATTATAACGGATGATAATCCGCGGACCGAAGATGCCGCCTTGATCCGCGCCGATATCATCGTTGCCTGCCCAGATGCCTTCAATATCGGAGACAGATACGCCGCAATCGAGGCCGCCATCAGTAAATTGGGACCGGATGATATCCTCGTTGTCGCAGGTAAGGGGCATGAAGAAGGGCAAGTCATCGGGACCGAAACAATTCCCTTTAACGACAAGAAGGCCGTGCAGCAGATTGTGGCAGCGTTAGGGGGCGGCAATGGTTGATATGCCGCTCTGGGAAGGGGCTGAGATCATCTCTGCCGTCAACGGCAAGACCACGAATGATGACTGGAATGCAACAGGTGTTTCGATCGACAGCCGGTCTCTCTCGTCCGGAGATTTGTTTGTTGCAATCATTGGCCCGGTTCATGACGGCCATAAATTTGCGAAAACGGCTCATGAGAATGGCGCTGCGGCCCTGCTGTTAAGTTTCGTGCCAGATGACTTGCCAAAAGATGCCAATGTTGTACTGGTGGACGACACGCTGCGCGCCCTTGAAGATCTTGGCGCTGCCGCCCGCAAAAGATCCAAGGCCCGGATTTCAGCGGTAACCGGAAGTGTTGGCAAGACCGGAACCAAGGAAGCGCTTTTGCACGCCTTGTCACGGCAGGGGAAAACCCATGCCAGCGTCGGCAGCTTTAACAACCACTGGGGCGTTCCTCTTTCCCTGTCCCGGATGCCGAGAGACACCGAATTTGCCGTTTTTGAACTGGGGATGAACCACCCCGGGGAACTTGGCCCTTTGTCCCGCATGGTGCGCCCGCATGTCGCCATGATCACCACGATTGAGGCTGTGCATCTTGAGTTTTTCTCTGATGTCGAGGCCATTGCCCGCGCCAAGGCGGAAATCTTTGAAGGTTTGACCTCAAGCGGTTCTGTGATCCTGAACGGCGACAATAGCTACGGCGGACTGTTGAAGAGTATTGCGGCCAATGCCGGAATTACGCATATCCTGACATTCGGTGAGAAATCCGAAGCGGATATTCGCCTGACTGACTTTACGCTCTATCCGGATCATAGTGATATGGCGGTCAGAATTGCATCACATGAGGTGTTCTTTCGCCTCGGTGTGCCGGGCCGTCACTGGGTTAGCAATATCCTCGGCGTACTCGGGGTGGTGAGCGAGCTCGGCGCCGATATTGAGCAGGCCGCTGAAGCGCTCGGAGATTTGCAGCTGCCGAAGGGGCGCGGTGAACGTCATATGGTGCCATGCCCTGGTGGCTGCTATATGGTATTGGATGACAGTTATAATGCGAGTCCGGCTTCCATGCGGGCTTCGCTTAAGGTGCTTCATACGCTGTATCCAGACGGGAAGGGACGGCGCATCGCTGTTCTGGGCGATATGCTGGAGCTTGGCGATAAATCCGCCGATATTCATCGCAGCCTCAAGGAGGATGTGCGCGCCGCAGAGGTAAACCTCCTCTTCGCCTGCGGGCCGAATATGGCGCATTTGACGAAATCCATGCCGAGTGCAGTCACAACCTACCATGCGGCGACGTCCGAAGGATTGATAGAGCCGCTGCTGGAAACGGTTGGTGCCGGAGATATCGTTTTGGTAAAGGGTTCGCTGGGAAGCAAGATGAGCCTCCCGCTTGAAGCATTGCTTGCCCGCCGACCCGCGGTTCTTGCCGCCGCCGAACAGAGGGGGCGCTGATGCTCTATAACTTCCTATTTCCGCTGGCTGATGATTTCGCCCTCTTCAACCTCTTTCGCTATCTGACGTTTCGGACTGGCGGCGCGGTCATGACGGCGCTCCTGATCAGCTTTATCTGCGGTCCCAGCGTTATCAGATGGCTGAAAAGCAAACAGCATCGCGGACAACCGATCCGTGATGACGGCCCGCAGAGCCATATCATTGCGAAACAGGGAACGCCGACGATGGGCGGGTTCCTGATTCTGCTGGCGCTCGCGGTCAGCACGCTCCTCTGGGCGGATTTGAGCAATACCTATGTCTGGGTTGTTCTGCTGGTTACTATTGGATTTGGCGCGATCGGGTTTGCCGACGACTATTTGAAAGTTAGCCGTCATAATACGCGGGGTCTGCCGGGAAAGCTGAAGCTGCTGTTGGAATTCATCATTGCGGGGCTGGCAGGTTACGTGGTGATGATGAGTTCACCCGTTGATATTTCGGGCGTCCTGACAATTCCGTTTTTAAAGAATGCTATTCTCAATCTTGGCTGGCTCTATATTCCCTTTGCCATCCTTGTTACCGTTGGCGCGGGGAACGCGGTCAACCTGACGGACGGGCTGGATGGTTTGGCAATTGTACCGGTGATGATTGCCGCGGCCTCTTTTGCGTTGATCGCCTATCTTGTCGGTAATGCTGTCTTCTCCAATTATCTGCAAATTCAATACGTCCCGGGGTCAGGAGAACTGACGGTTTTTTGCGGCGCCCTGATCGGAGCAAGTCTCGGCTTTCTCTGGTTCAATGCCCCTCCCGCAATGGTATTCATGGGAGATACGGGATCGCTCGCCATGGGCGGTGCGCTTGGATCCATCAGCCTTGTGGCGCGGCATGAAATTGTCTTAGCAATTATTGGCGGCCTTTTCGTGCTGGAGACGGTTTCCGTCATCGTTCAGGTCGCATCATATAAAATGACGGGGAAGCGGGTGTTCCGCATGGCGCCGCTGCATCATCATTTTGAGCAGAAAGGCTGGGCGGAGCCGACAATCGTCATCCGGTTCTGGATCATTGCCGTGATCCTTGCCCTGATTGGCCTTGCATCGTTGAAGTTGAGGTGAGGGAATGATGCAGAGTCACGCATATCAGAATAAGAACATTGCCGTTTTCGGACTTGGTAAAAGCGGTCTGGCGACGGCGCGCCAGCTTCATCTTGGCGAAGCCCATGTATTTGTCTGGGACGATGACGAAGCGCGCCGCAAGGCGGCCCTTGAAGCGGGACTGACCGTTCAGGATCCATTCCAGAAAAGCTGGCCCGGGGCGGAGGCGCTGATATTGAGCCCGGGCGTTCCTCTCACGCATCCGGCGCCTCATCCTGTCGTTGAGCTTGCCAAAAAAGCAGGCGCATCGGTGATTGGCGATGTGGAGATTTTTCTGCAGGAAAAGGAAGCGGGCCGTGTCATCGGGATTACGGGAACGAATGGCAAGTCGACAACCTCGGCCCTTATTCATCATCTCTTGAGCGAAGCTGGTAAATCATCCGCGCTTGGTGGGAATATCGGAACGCCGGTTATGGACCTGCCGGAACTGGATGAAGATGGAAACTATGTTCTCGAGCTTTCTTCCTATCAGCTCGATCTGACGCCCTCATGGCATGCGAATATCGCGGTTTTGCTTAACATTACGCCGGACCATCTGGATCGCCATGGCGATATGGCGGGATATGCAGCGGTCAAGCGCCGGATTTTCCAGCGCCAGACTGAAGATGATGTGGCGATCATCAACATCGATGATCCGCTTTGTGAGCATATTGCAACCTGCCTGGCCATCCATGGTGAGGGGAAGATAATTCCTGTTTCGACAACCACGCCGGTCGACGGGGGGGTTGCAGTTATCGACGGCCGTCTGGAGGATCAATCCTTCGGCGATCAATCTTGGACGATGGATATATCAAAGATTGGTTCTCTGCGCGGCCGTCATAATTGGCAGAATGCAGCGGCGGCTGTCGCCGCGGCGCGGAGCGCGGGGCTGACGCCTGATGAAATTCGTGCCGGGTTGATATCGTTCGGCGGCCTTTCTCACCGGATGGAGGAAATCGGCCGCCGGGACAATGTCTTGTTCATCAATGATTCCAAGGCGACCAATGCTGAAGCGGCTGAAAAGGCGCTGACCAGTTTCGATAACATTTTCTGGATCGCGGGCGGTCGGGAAAAGGCTGGCGGAATAACGGCTCTGGCGCCGCATTTTGACCGTATCTGCGAGGCTTTTCTGATTGGCGAAGCGGTGGATAGTTTCGCAGCGACTCTGAAAGGCAAGGTGCCAACTCACAAATGCAAGGATTTAGAGGAGGCCGTTCGGCAAGCGGCTGAAGCAGCGCTCCGCTCCGGAAAAAAGGATGCCATTGTCCTTTTGTCTCCGGCGGCGGCGAGTTTTGATCAGTTTACAAGCTTCGAGGTGCGCGGTGATGTCTTTCGCGCCGCCGCAACACGATGGATAGAGGAGGCATCATGACCACATTTACACGCCTCGATCGTTCCGTTGTTGGAAGCTGGTGGTGGACTGTTGACCGCTGGACATTGGTGGCGGTCGGACTTCTGGTCGCGATGGGCGGTGTCATGGTCCTCGCGGCAAGCCCGGCAATCGCTGCTCGCCTGAGCCTTGATAATTTCCATTTTGTCCGCCGTCAGTTCATGTATTTACCAATGGCGGCAATAATCATTTTTGCGATTTCGCTGTTGTCACCTTTGTGGATACGGCGTCTGGCAGTTGTCGGCTTTGGTGTTTTTTCGCTGTTGACGATCGCGACCCTTCTTGTGGGACCGGAAGTCAAGGGCGCACATCGCTGGCTGCAATTCGGCAGCTTCACCTTGCAGCCAACAGAATTTCTCAAGCCTTCTTTCGCTGTTGTCGCCGCTTGGATGTTTGCGGAACAGCGGCGCAGCGATGAAATTCCGGGCAACCTGATTTCGATCCTGTTGTTCATGTTCGTGATTTCCCTGCTGTTGCTGCAGCCCGATGTCGGAATGACCTTGCTCGTGTCCGCCGTCTGGTTCGTGCAGTTTTTCCTGGCGGGACTTCCGATTATCTGGGTGGTCATGTTCGTCGTTGTCGGGATTGTCAGCGCCGCTGCGGCCTACAGCCTTTTCCCCCATGTGGCCAGCCGGGTTGATCGGTTCCTTGATCCATCAGGCGGCGGTAACTACCAGATCGAGCGCGCGATGGAAGCCTTTCAGACAGGCGGCTTCCTGGGCGTGGGTCCCGGTGACGGCTCGGTAAAGCGGCAGCTGCCGGATGCACATACAGATTTTATCTTCGCCGTGCTGGGTGAGGAGTTCGGTGTAGTGGTCTGTCTTCTCGTCGTTGCAATATTCGCTTTTATCGTTCTTCGCGGTTTCAGTCGCTTGCTGGAAGAGAAGAATTTCTTCGTTGTCCTCGCGGCCGCTGGACTGCTGACCCAGTTTGGGCTTCAGGCCGTTGTGAATATCGGTGTTAACCTGCGGCTGATGCCGACGAAGGGGATGACATTGCCCTTTATTTCCTATGGCGGCTCATCGATGTTCGCTCTTGCCCTTCTCATGGGAATGCTACTGGCGTTAAGCCGCCGTCGTGCTGGTGCAGGGGAGCTTAAATGACGTCAGCAAAGACAAACATAGTTCTTGCCAGTGGCGGTACGGGCGGACATATATTTCCGGCCCGCGCTCTGGCTGAGGAACTAACAGCCCGCGGATTCGCCGTCACCCTGATAACGGACGGTCGCGGTGAAAAGTTTGAGCAGCTGTTTCCAGGGGTCAATATCCTGCAAGTGAGGGCGGGCTCCCCCTCCGCACGTGGCATTGCCGGCAAGATAAAGGCCATCGTGTCTCTGGTGATCGGGTTCTTTCAGGCGCGCCAGGCCTTGCGGCGCCTTAAGCCGGCCGTTGTCGTCGGTTTCGGCGGATATCCCTCCATGCCGCCTGCCGCCGCGGCGGCGAGCCTTGGCATTCCATTGCTCCTGCACGAGCAAAATGCGGTTTTGGGACGCGTGAACAAGCTGCTTGCAAGCCGCGCACATATCATCGCGACTTCCTTTGACCATACTGAAAGTCCGGATAATGAGATTGCCAACAAGATGATTTACACGGGCAACCCTGTCCGTCGCGCGATCCTGCCGTTGTTTGGCAGACGCTATGAAAGCCCGGCGCCGGAAGGGGAGATCAAACTGCTTGTCCTGGGCGGCAGTCAGGGCGCGACAATCCTATCTGAGGTCGTGCCCGCCTCACTTGCGGCGCTTCCGGATGATCTGAAATCACGGCTTCATGTAACCCAGCAATGCCGTGCGGAAGATCTGGAAGCCGTCCGCACGTTATACAGCGAGGCACATATCGAGGCCAATCTCTCCACCTTTTTTGACAATGTGGCGGAGCTGCTGGGCGAATGCCATCTGGCGATTACCCGCTCGGGGGCGTCGACACTGTCCGAATTGACCGTTGCCGGCCGACCTTCCCTGCTGGTGCCTTACAAACATGCCATGGATGATCATCAACGCAAGAATGGTGAAAATGCGGTGGCACGCGGTGCGGCTCGCCTGATCCTCCAGGATAATTTTACGGTAGAGGAAGCGTGCCGGGAACTGACCTATCTCCTCCGTCACCCGGACTGCCTCTCTGTCATGGCCACGGCTTCCTCCAGCCTCGGGGAAATTCACGCCGCCGAGAAACTTGCGGATCTTGTAGAAGAGTGCAAGCCCGCGAACAGCGACAATGAGAACAGCGGAAAGGTGGCGGCATGAGAACGTTACCGCTAGATATGGGCCTTGTGCATTTTGTCGGTATCGGCGGCATTGGAATGAGCGGCATTGCCGAGGTTATGCATACGCTTGGCTATCAGGTGCAGGGTTCCGATCTGTCAGCTAATGCAAATGTGGAGCGTCTTCGCTCCCTCGGCATCACTGTGTATGAAGGCCATGATGCGAAGAACCTCGGTGAGGCGCAGGTAGTTGTGATTTCCTCGGCGGTGAAGGCGGATAATCCGGAAGTGCGCGAAGCGCGCGATCACCTTATTCCTGTGGTTCGTCGAGCCGAAATGCTGGCGGAGTTGATGCGTCTCAAATGGGCGATTGCCGTGGGCGGCACCCATGGAAAGACGACAACTACCTCGATGCTGGCAAGTCTTCTGGACGCTGCCGGTATGGAGCCCACTGTGATAAATGGCGGCATCATCAATGCCTATGGGACCAATGCCCGGCTTGGAAACGGGGAGTGGATGGTGGTTGAAGCAGATGAGTCTGACGGCAGCTTCACGAAGCTGCCAGCCACCATCGCCGTTGTGACGAATATCGACCCGGAGCATCTTGATTTCTACGGAGACTTTGATGGAGTGCGGGATGCGTTCCAGACCTTTGTGCAGAACATCCCTTTCTATGGCTTTGCGGCGGTCTGCATTGATCATCCTGAGGTGCAGGCGCTGATCGGGCGGATTTCGGATCGCCGTCTCGTCTCTTACGGCACATCGCCGCAAGCTGACTATCGGGCAACTGACATTCACTTTTCCGATGGCCATGCGCATTTCAATGTTGTGATAAGCGATCGCGTGGAGAGCGAAACCCGATTGATGGAAGGGTTTGAGCTGCCGATGCCCGGGAATCATAATGTGATGAATGCCCTGGCCGCCATCGTTGTCGGCAGGGAAATGGATTTTTCAGAAGCGGATATCAAGAAAGGCCTCAGGGCATTTGGTGGCGTTAAACGGCGTTTCACCAAAACCGGAGAGGTGAATGGCGTGACGATAATCGATGATTACGGTCACCACCCGGTTGAAATTTCATCCGTTCTCTCGGCCGCGCGTCTGGCCTATGACAAGAAGATAATCGCGGTGGTCCAGCCACATCGCTATTCCCGCCTTCATGACCTATTTGAAGAATTCTGCACCTGCTTCAATGATGCCGATACTGTCATTGTTGCGAACATCTATGCCGCAGGGGAGGCGCCGCTCCCCGGGATCGACCGTGACCATTTCGTGGAAGGCCTGCGCGCGCGGGGACATCGTCATGTACTGGCGCTTGAAGGGCCTGAAGCATTGGCCGGACTGATCCAAGATATCAGTCATCCCGGCGATGTCGTCGTCTGTCTGGGCGCTGGGTCGATTTCGACCTGGGCCAATAACCTGCCGGGTGAACTTAGCGCGCTGTCCGGTGGGAAGGGGGAAGGGTGAACATCATGTCTACTTCATCTCCGAAAATGAGAAAGACAGGCAGTCTGATGGACAGGATGCCTGCCGTGCGTGGACGGCTTCGGGAGAATGCCGATCTTGGAAAGGTGACCTGGTTTCAGGTGGGCGGTCCGGCCGATGTTTTGTTCAAGCCTGAGGATGAGGAAGATCTCGCGGATTTCCTGAAGAACCTGCCACGGGATATACCCGTTTACGTAATTGGAGTCGGCTCCAACTTGTTGGTGCGCGATGCCGGTGTGCGTGGTGTTGTCATCCGGCTCGGGCGGCATTTCGCGAAAATCAATCATGACGGTGAGAAGATGATTGTCGGAGCCGGTGCCCTTGATGGTCATGTTGCGCGCTTCGCCGCCGACGCCGGACTTGAAGGAGCGGAGTTCTTGAGTGGCATTCCCGGAGGTATCGGCGGGGCGTTGCGTATGAACGCCGGAGCCTATGGGGCGGATATCTCCGAGATATTCCTGTCAGCCGTGGCCTATGACCGTGATGGGAAGCGGCATGAGCTGACATTGAAAGATATGGGCTTTTCCTATCGTCATAGCGATATTCCAAAGGGCTGGATTTTTACGCAGGCTGTGTTCCAGCTTTCAAATGGCGACCGGGACGAGATCCTCGGGCGCATGGCGGATATCTCGCGCAATCGAGAAGAGAGTCAGCCGATCAGAAGCCGTACAGGGGGGTCTACTTTCGCGAATCCACCCGGCAAGAAGGCTTGGGAATTGATCGACAGCGTCGGCGGGCGCGGACTGACCATCGGGAATGCCATGGTCTCTGAAAAGCATTGCAACTTCCTGATCAATAAGGGCGCTGCACGGGCGGGCGACCTGGAGGCGATCGGTGAGGAGCTGCGGCGCCGGGTTTTTATGGCACATGACGTGCTGTTGCGATGGGAAATTGTCCGCCTTGGAGCCGCTGAAAAGAAATCGGAAGGAAAGGCGTTATGAAACATGTCGCTGTATTAATGGGCGGCTGGTCCGCCGAGCGGGAAGTATCGATGAACAGCGGCCTTGCCTGTGCAGAAGCGCTGAAGAAAAGCGGCTATCAGGTAACCCCTGTCGATGTCGGGCGGAATATTGCGGAAACCTTGAGCGAGATCAAACCGGATGTCTGCTTTAATGCGCTGCATGGCCGCTACGGGGAAGACGGTTATATTCAGGGGTTGCTTGAAATAATCGGTATCCCTTACACGCATTCGGGTGTTCTCGCTTCCGCGCTTGCCATGGACAAGCCGGTTGCCAAATCGCTTTTTGCGCAAGCCGGGATTCCAATTGCCGATGGTAAAGTCCTGACGCGTCAGGAAATTCAGGGCGGAGCGATCTATCCAAAACCTTTTGTTGTTAAACCGCTCAATGAAGGGTCCAGCGTCGGTGTGACGATCATTCTTGAAGATGAGAATATGAGTCTTCAGGATTTGCCCTGGACGTTTGGCGAGAAGGTATTGGTCGAGACGTTTATTCCGGGTCGGGAAATTCAGGTGGCCGTCATGGGAGATGCGGCGCTTGGGGCCGTTGAAATTCGCCCTCTCGGACGGTTCTACGATTACGAAGCCAAGTATACCGAAGGCAAAGCAGAACATCTGATGCCTGCCCCGCTCAGTGAAGCGGATTATGCGGAAGCACTGCGCCTTGCCTTGCTCGCGCATCAGACTCTCGGATGCCGGGGGGTTAGCCGAAGCGATTTGCGTTTCGATGATACCGGTGAAGGGGCAGGTAAATTCTATATGCTGGAAACAAATACCCAGCCCGGCATGACGTCGCTCAGCCTCGTGCCGGAAATTGCCGGTCACTCCGGCATTTCCTTTGAAGAACTGGTCAGTTGGATTGTGGAGGATGCCTCATGCGACCGATAACCATTGATCGGGACGATCGCGTGGTTCCGCGCGCCCGTCCAAAAAAGTCATCTAAGAAAGGTGGTTTTTTCAAGTTCCTGTTTGGAGGGTCGAAGAAAAAGCCAGCCAAGCGCAAGGCGGAACCCAGATTTTCTGCCGGTGGTGCCTTTTCCAAAATTGGCGGCATGTCGGTTCAGATCGGGGATCGGATCAGTGCTCCCTTCCGTCAGGAAAAACCGCGCCGCGGCGGTCGGCGTAAGCCTGTTCCGGCCTGGCGTAAACCCGCATTAATCTGCGGGGGTGTTTTGCTGATTGCGGTGATTATAGGGGGTGTTACAAACTTCATGGTCCGCACTGAGGTGCTTGAGAGATCTGCGGCATGGATTGACGAACAACAGCAAGCGCTTGCTGAAGTGTTCGGGTTGACGGTACAGGAGGTCAGCGTCGTCGGGCGTGACAAGACCTTAGGCGAGGATATCCTTAAAGTCCTCAACGTCAAACGCGGTGACAGCATTCTCGGGGTTGATCCGGAGGCCGCTCGGGAGCGGCTGGAAACTCTGGGCTGGGTTGAAAAGGCCTCGGTAATGCGGCGCTATCCCGATGAAATCTTTATCGAAATAGCGGAACGTCGGCCCTATGCCCGTTGGCAAATCGACGGTAAGACCGGCGTTATTGACCGGACCGGGATCGTTGTGTCCAAAAAGGATGAGGCATCTTTTCGTTACTTGCCAAGAGTAGTCGGGCCCGGGGCGAATACGCATGCTGCCGAACTGTTCGACATGCTGGTACAAACACCGGAGCTTTTTACAAGGCTGGAAAACGCGGTGCGTATCCGGGATCGGCGATGGAACCTGGAATTTGAGAATGGAGTAACGGTTCTGCTGCCCGAGAAAGGGGCGGCGCAGGCCTGGAAGCATCTTTACCAGATTCAGACCGAGCAGAAAATTCTCGATAAGGATGTCGTCGCAATCGACCTTCGCGCCAATGACCGGACATATGTGCGGCTGAAGGAAGATTCCGCGAAGCTTCGGCGGCTTGCCGGGAATGACGCATGAGTAATTGGTTGATGGAAATGAACAGACAGAAGATGAGCAATTGGAAAGTTAATGGCAGCGGGACGTAATGGACCTTTGGCGGCACTGGATGTCGGCTCGACAAAAGTATGCTGTTTTGTTGCGCTTGAAGAAGCGGGGCGACTTCGCGTGACCGGAATTGGGCATCAGGTCAGTCGGGGGCTGCGCGCTGGCGGTATCACCAACATGGAAATGGCTGAGGAGGCAATCCGTTCCGCTGTTGATGCGGCGGAGCGTATGGCCGGGGAAACGGTTCGTGAAGTATATCTTGGGGTATCGGCCGGAAAGCCCGCGTCACAGACTGTCGATGTGGAAATGTCCATCGGTGGTCAGGAAATTACAGAGAGGGACCTGCAACGCACGCTGAAGGAGGCTCGCGCGAGTTATCAGCCGGAAGGACGGACCGTGGTTCACGCATTGCCGGTGGGTTATACGGTCGACGGGACGCGGGGCATTCGTGATCCACGCGGCATGTATGGCGAAAGTCTCGGCATCAGTATGCATATGGTTTCTTTGCAAAACAGCCATATGCGAAACCTCGCAAATTGTGTGGAACGCTGTCATCTCGGTGTTGCCGGTATGGTCGCTGCGCCTTACGCCTCCGGCCTTGCCTGTCTGGTTGAGGATGAAATGGATCTTGGAGTCACGGTGATCGACATGGGCGGTGGATCGACATCTTTCGCGGTCTTTTATGATGGCGAGATGGTTTATAGTGAAGTCATTCCTGTGGGCGGCGGTCATGTCAGCAATGACATTGCGCGCGGCCTTTCAACGACGCTCGCCAATGCGGAACGTATGAAAACGCTGTATGGCAATGCACTGGCGAGCCCGGCGGATGAAAAGGAAATTATTGATGTCCCTCTGATCGGCGAAGCGGACCATGATGTCGCCAATCATGTGCCTCGCTCGATGCTAGTTGGTATTATCAAGCCGCGGCTCGAAGAAATACTCGAACTTGTTAATGACCGCCTGCTTGCATCCGGTTTCAACAAGGTTGCCGGGCGCCGGGCCGTTCTGTGCGGCGGCGCGGCGCAGCTCGCCGGTCTACAGGAGCTTACAGCCCGCGTTCTCGACAAGCAGGTCCGCATGGGTAAACCTATCCGTGTCAAGGGGTTGGCTGATGCAACGGATGGCCCGGCCTTTACGACGGCCGCCGGACTGCTGTCATATGCCATTCGCGAAAGATTTGACGAGGGGATCAAGATGTCGTTGGCGGAGAAGCCGCCAAAAAACCGGTTTCTGAGAGTTGGGAACTGGTTCAAGGACAATTTTTAGGCATAAAAATGCATAAAAATTGTCAATATAGTGAGAAGTAGGGTTTCATTAACCACAATATTTGGTATTAATTAGCTGTTCGTCAGCGTAACCAAGGAGGAGAGTACCGTGAGTATCAATTTGTCAGTGCCGGAACAGTCAGAGTTGAAACCAAAAATCCTGGTATTGGGCGTTGGAGGAGCTGGCGGTAATGCGGTGAACAACATGATTACCTCTGAACTTCAGGGGGTTGATTTTGTCGTGGCCAACACAGACGCCCAGGCGTTGAAGCAGAGTTTGGCCGAGCGGCGTATTCAACTAGGGGCTGAGCTGACGGAAGGCCTGGGTGCAGGCTCCAAGCCGCATATCGGCGCTGGCGCCGCCGAAGAAGCGATTGAGGAAATTATCGGACATCTTGACGGTGTGCATATGTGTTTTATCACTGCCGGAATGGGCGGTGGTACGGGAACAGGCGCGGCACCGGTCGTTGCACGCGCCGCCCGTGAGCGAGGTATTCTGACAGTCGGTGTTGTCACCAAACCCTTCCAGTTCGAAGGGAACCACCGGATGCGCATTGCCGAAGAAGGCATTGAAGAGCTGCAAAAGTATGTGGATACGCTGATCATCATTCCGAATCAGAACTTGTTCCGGATTGCGAATGAGAAAACTACTTTTGCCGACGCTTTTAACATGGCGGACGAAGTGCTTCATTCCGGCGTTCGCGGGGTAACCGATCTGATGGTTATGCCGGGCCTGATCAATCTTGACTTTGCCGATGTAAACACGGTCATGAACGAGATGGGTAAGGCCATGATGGGCACTGGCGAGGCGAGCGGCGAAAATCGCGCTATCGAGGCCGCGGAGGCCGCAATCTCTAATCCGCTTCTGGATGATGTGTCCATGAAAGGCGCGCGCGGCGTGCTTATTAACATCACTGGCGGTATGGATCTGACGCTGTATGAACTTGATGAAGCGGCAAACCGCATCCGCAGCGAGGTTGATCCGGAAGCAAACATCATTGTCGGATCGACTTTTGACACCGAGATGGAAGGCCGGATGCGGGTATCTGTGGTCGCGACAGGTATTGATGCCCTGGAAGTTCAGAAAGCTAACTCGCCAAATGTTACCTCTCTTCTCTCCGTGAAGGGAGAAGGAAAAGCGGCTTCGTCCGGATCAAAAGGATATGGTGAGGCGACAGGGCCTATGGTTCCCGCCGCTGCTGCAGTTTCTGCGTCAGGCTTTGGAGCAAGCGTACCGGGAGGTAACTTTTCCGGTCAGCCGGTCGCGCAAGGCTCTGATGCGACGGAGAGCTCCGAGAATATGGAAATGGGATCAACGTCCGCAGACAATACCATGATCCGCGGCAATCTGGCGTTTGATCGGGAACGGGATTTGCTTTCTGACATTGATGTAGAAATGGAAGAGAGCGAGCATGAACCCGCAGAGCTCGAAGGTCGGGACAGTCCGTTCACGGCACCCCCTGCGATCAGAGTCGACAAGAGCCCGGAAAAGCTGGTTAATCCGGATGCACAGCAGGTTCTCTCTGATGCGGCTGGTGGCAAGTCAAAGAAGCGCGGCCCGAGCCTGTTTGAACGCATGACAGGGGTTAGCCGTTCCTTCATGAAGGAGTCCTCCAAGGAAGAGACCTCGGCTCCTGTCCGGCGGGAACCGACGACGAGTCGCCCGGCAACGCCTTCTGCAGCAACACAGGCGCCTCAACCGCCCCGGAAAGAACCGGTTTCCTCCGTCAAGATTGACCAGAAGCAGGAAGATGAGGATTTGCTGGACATTCCAGCCTTTCTCCGTCGTCAGGCAAACTGATATAAAGCTAACAAGCACCAAAAAGGCATGGAACCGATTGGTTTCATGCCTTTTTGTACGCGGCGCATAAACGCCCGGGACACGTCTGTATTTAGTGCACGTCGGGAGGTAACGCGGCTTTTACCTTAGTAGCAGTCGCATCCGTGGCAGGGTTTCGTGGTGGTCGCAGGAGTGATGAGCATTTCCCGCAGGCCCCGTAAGCTGCTCGCTATCAAAACCAAGATGCTATATCTATATCTGACCATCGTTCCAATCCCCTATTGAAGTCACGATTACCTCTCAATATTACATTGGCACACCGCTATTCCCAAGAGAAAGAGGTGTGCGCAGCATCACAGCATGGTATGAAAATCAGGCTTTTCGCGGAAATCAGGGCCATTTCGCCTCTGGGGGCAGGGACATCAGGATAGCTTCCGTTTTTCCGCCGGTTTTGAGGCCGAAGGTTGTCCCTCTGTCATAAAGCAGGTTGAACTCTGCGTAACGACCCCGTCGCACCAGCTGGTGCTCACGTTGCGCCGCCGTCCATTCCTTATTCATATGCCGCCGGACAATTTCAGGATAGATATCGCGAAAGGCTTTTCCGACATCCTGTGTAAAGGCAAAATCCTTCTCCCACTCGGTCTCCAGCCGGTCATAGAATATTCCGCCGACGCCCCGCGGCTCGTTTCGGTGGGGCAGGAAGAAATATTCATCGCACCATTTCTTGAACCGTGGGTAGTAATCCGGATCATGCGGATCGCAGGCGGCCTTCATCGCCGCGTGGAAATCCTGTGTGTCATTCTCATCCGGATACATGGGGGTCAGGTCTGCGCCGCCACCAAACCAGTTTTCGCCGGTGACAATGTGCCGCGTATTCATATGAACAGCAGGGACGAGGGGGGATTGCATATGTGCAACGAGCGATATGCCGCTTGCCCAGAATTCTCCGGACTTCTCTGTACCTGGAATGGAGTTGCGGAATTCTTCTGAAAATTCGCCATGGACCGTCGAGAAATTGACCCCGACTTTTTCGAAAACCCGCCCCTTCATGACGGACATTTCACCCTTGCCGCCGCCGGGACGGTCCCAATGGGTTACTTCGAACCGGCCCGGTTCACGATCGCTGTAAGTGCCTGTCAGTTCACGTTCAAGAGCTTCAAAGCTGTCCCGAATCTGGTTTCTCAGCTCTCGAAACCACTCCGCCGCCCGTGATTTTTGTGATTCAGTTTTCTCGCTTGTCATGCTCGCTCCGTCGACTCAACAGAAGGGTAAGGGGTTGAAAAATGGCCTGTTTGACGCAGGGCCTCACCAAGGACCATAGCGGCGGACAATGCGACGTTGATGGATCGCATGTTTGGCGCCATGGGGATGCAAAGGCGGTGGTCAGCCGTACTATGGACAGTCGCCGGTACGCCAGCGCTTTCCCGGCCCAGCAGCAGAGTATCCGATTCTTGAAAAGTAAAATCCGTATAGGTCGTTTCTGCACTCGTCGTCAGTAGTATGAGGCGGCCGGCAGGGCGATTTCTGTTGAATTCCTGCCACGACACATGGCGCGTCACATTGGCTGCCTCCGCATAATCCATTACGGCTCTTTTCAGGTCGCGCGCACCAAAAGGAAAGCCACATGGCTCGATAATGTCCACCGGAACGCCAAGGCAGGCGCCAAGGCGCAGCATCGTTCCCACATTGGGGGCAATATCTGGTTGGTAAAGTGCAAGTCGCATCTTGCCGTTGTACTGGGAGTATTGTAACAAATACAGAGAAAAATCCGCGCTTTATTGTCGCATATGACACGTTCGGACTGGACATGACGGCATTATGATGACAAAAAGCGGTCGCGGTAGATTTATTTAATTAGGTTTCGGGGAAAGTAAATGACGACAACCACCCCTGTAGAAGAAGACGGCGTAAAGCGTCGTGATTTTCTATATATTGCGGCTGGCGGCCTTGGGGCCGTTGGTACGGCGGCGGCTATCTGGCCGTTTGTTTCTCAAATGAATCCGTCTGCGGATGTTCTTGCGCTTTCAACCACGGAAGTGGATTTGGAAGGCATTGAAACCGGGTCTGAAGTCACTGTCGTGTGGCAAGGCAAGCCGGTCTTTGTAAGGCATCGGACAGAAGAGGATATTGCCAGAGCCGAAGATGTGGATTTGGCCGATTTGCCGGATCCCGTTCCGGATGCGGATCGGGTGATCAAGCCGGAATGGCTGATCATGGTCGGTATCTGCACACATCTTGGCTGTGTCCCGCTTAAGGGGCAGGGGGATTATGGCGGGTGGTTCTGTCCTTGCCACGGGTCTCATTATGATACCTCCGGACGTATCCGTAAGGGGCCGGCACCAGCGAATCTGGTCATTCCGCCTTACGAGTTCCTCGACGATAATAACATCAAGATCGGGTAGGGGGCCCCAAGATGTCTTTTCAACCAAAAAATCCTGCCGTCAAATGGGTAGAGGATCGTCTGCCGATCACGGGGATGCTGCATCATGCCCTGTATGAATACCCGACGCCCAAGAATCTGAGCTACTGGTGGACCTTTGGCTCTCTGGCCGGCGTGATGCTGGTCGTGCAGATTGTCACCGGCATTGTGCTTGCAATGCATTACACACCGCATGTCGATATGGCTTTCACCAGCGTCGAGCATATTATGCGGGACGTGAACTATGGCTGGCTGCTGCGGTATATGCATGCAAATGGCGCTTCAATGTTCTTCATTGTGGTTTATCTCCATATTTTCCGGGGCCTCTATTACGGCTCCTACAAGGCTCCGCGGGAACTCCTCTGGTGGCTTGGACTGGTAATTTTCCTGCTGATGATGGCAACCGCCTTCATGGGCTACGTGCTTCCCTGGGGACAGATGAGCTTCTGGGGTGCGACAGTTATTACTAACCTGTTCGGTGCTATTCCGCTGGTCGGTGACAGCATTGTGACTTGGCTGTGGGGTGGTTTTGCCGTCGATAACCCGACGCTCAACCGGTTCTTCAGCCTGCATTATCTGTTGCCGTTCGTGATTGTCGGTATCGTTATCCTTCATATCTGGGCCTTGCACACCAATGGTTCCAACAATCCGACAGGCGTTGAATTGAAGGGCAAGCAGGACAGCATTCCTTTCCATCCGTACTATACGGTGAAGGATCTGTTCGGCCTGGCGATTTTCCTGATTTTCTTCTCGGCGTTTCTGTTCTATGCACCGAATTATCTGGGGCATCCGGACAACTATATCCCGGCAAATCCGCTGGTGACCCCGGCACATATCGTTCCAGAATGGTATTTCCTGCCCTTCTACGCGATCCTGCGGGCGGTACCGGACAAGCTCGGTGGCGTTCTGCTGATGTTTGGCGCGATCGCCGTGCTGTTTGCCCTGCCGTGGCTTGACAAGAGCCGGATCCGGTCTGCCCGCTTCCGTCCTATCTACAAGCAGCTGTTCTGGGTGTTCGTTGCAAACTGTATTTTGCTGACCTATATCGGCGGCAAACCGGCAGAGGGCTCCTATATCATCTGGGGCCGTATCGCAACCATCTATTACTTCGTACATATCCTGATCCTGTTGCCATTGGTGGGATTGTTCGAAAAGCCCAAACCGTTACCCGCTAGTATTTCGGAGGATGTCCTCTCCAAGAAGCCCGCAGAGAAGGAGGCGGCCAATGCGTAAATTACTGACCTCCCTCGGCATTGCTGCTCTGGTTTCATTGGCATCTTTTGGCTCGGCTAATGCTGCCGGAGAGGCGGTTGAGCTCAAATCCATGAACTGGAAGCATGGCGGACTTTTCGGAACTTATGATCGTGCGTCGGCTCAGCGTGGATTGCAGGTTTACCGCGAGGTGTGCGCAGGCTGTCACGGTTTGGGACTGGTTGCCTTTCGTACTCTTCAGGATCTCGGGTTCAGTGAAGATGAAGTAAAAGCACTGGCTGCGGAATACGAGTTCGTTGACGGACCTGATGATGCCGGTGATATGTTTGATCGGCCGGGCAAGCCTTCAGACAAATTTCCGGCACCATTTCCGAATGAGCAGGCCGCGCGCGCATCCAATGGTGGCGCTTACCCGCCGGATTTGTCATTGATGAGCAAAGCACGTCCAGATGGCGATAATTACTTGTACTCGCTCCTGACAGGATATGAAGAGGCGCCTTCCGATGTCACGCTTCCTGCGGGCATGAACTATAATGCTTACTTCCCTGGACATAAGATTGCAATGCCTCCTCCGCTAACGGAAGACGGTATTGAATATTCGGATGGGACACCGGCAACTGTCGATCAAATGGCGAAAGACGTTACGGTATTCCTGACCTGGGCGGCGGAGCCAAAGATGGAACAGCGTAAGAGCATAGGTCTTAAAGTGATCCTGTTCCTGTTGATCCTGGCGGCTGTCTTCTACGCAGTGAAACGCAAGGTATGGTCGGACCTGCACTGAGCAATTTGATCTTCAGTCATAAAAGGGCGCTGATTTCGGCGCCCTTTTTTATGGTATGAGATCAGTTTCAGGGCTAAGTGCTTGCCAGCAGACACGGAGGGCAAAATGGAGTCATTAAAAGGCAAACCCGTCATCGGCATCATTGGGGGGAGTGGTGTTTACGAGCTGGACGGGCTTGTCGATACATATTGGGAAACCATTGGAAGCCCTTTTGGAGAGCCATCGGACCAGTTGCTTTTCGGGATATTGGATGGGATCCAGATGGTCTTTCTTCCACGCCATGGGCGCGGACATCGTATTCCTCCGGCGGCGGTTAATTATCGTGCCAACATAGATGCTCTGAAACGCGCGGGCGTAACGGAAATTATTTCGTTAAGTGCCTGCGGATCGTTTGAAGAAGAGCTTGCGCCAGGAACGTTCGTGATTGTTGATCAATTCATTGACCGAACGATCGACAGGGAGAAAAGCTTTTTTGGTCCGGGCCTTGTAGGTCATGTCAGTATGGCACATCCGGTCTGTTCCCGTCTGGGAGATGCCTTGGAGAAGGCGGCGCGTGATAGCGAGATAAAAGTGCGCAGGGGCGGGACGTACCTCGCAATGGAAGGACCGCAGTTCTCTACTTTAGCGGAATCCCGTCTATACCGGAGTTGGGGATGCCAAGTAATCGGCATGACCAACATGCCGGAAGCCAAGCTCGCCCGGGAAGCGGAGATTTGCTATGCGACAGTGGCCATGGTGACGGATTATGATTGCTGGCATCCCGATCATGATGCGGTCGAGGTATCCGCTATCATAGAGGTCTTGATGAAAAATGCGGACAACGCCCGTGGCCTTGTGAAAACCGTAGTGCCGTCATTGATGTCGCGCGAGGGAGCATGTTCTGCCGGGTGCCACCATGCTTTGGACAATGCCCTGATAACGGCGCCTGAGGCCCGCAATCCTGACTTGATCCGGAAACTCGATGCCGTTGCCGGACGCGTTCTATAAGCTGAGGAGATCATGGACATAAAATCTATCATCCGGACCATTCCGGATTACCCCAAGAAGGGGATCATGTTTCGCGACATAACGACGCTCTGGCAGGACGCAGGTGGATTTCGCCAGGTGGTCGACCAGCTGGTCTGGCCTTATGCCGGGGTGAGAATTGACAAAGTCGCGGGTATTGAGGCACGCGGGTTTGTTCTCGGCGGAGCCGTCGCCCATCAGCTCAGTGTCGGCTTTATCCCCGTACGCAAGAAAGGCAAGCTGCCGGCCGCGATCATTGGCGAGGAATATGAACTCGAATACGGTACCGATACTGTGGAAATTCACCACGACGCCATAAAGGAAGGCGAGAATATCCTGCTTGTGGATGATCTGATTGCAACGGGCGGTACCGCCGCCGCCGCAATCAATCTGATACGCCGGGCGGGAGGAACGGTCATCGGCGCCGCCTTCGTGATTGATCTGCCGGATATTGGTGGGGCAAAGCGGGTTGCGGATATGGGCGTTAATGTCCGAACCCTGTGCGAGTTTGAAGGGGATTAGTCTGCCCTTATGGCTGGCAAAAAGACTGTTGTCATTTGTCGGACGATATGTCTTTTTGGAGGTGTCATAAGTTAGAAAGGCAAAGACAATGTCGTTGGAACTCTGGATTTCATTTTTTATTGCCAGTGCGGCGCTTTTGGCAATTCCTGGCCCAACGGTCATGATTGTCATCAGCTACGCCCTTGGGCAGGGGCGCAGCACGGCATGGGCGACTGTCCCGGGCGTCACCTTGGGTGATTTCACAGCGATGACTGCCTCCTTGCTGGGGGCAGGGGCCGTCCTGGCGACGTCCGCCACGCTGTTCACGGCGCTTAAAATTGCCGGGGCGTTATACCTGATATGGCTCGGCATAAAGCTGTGGCGCTCTGATGATAGAATGGGCTCGGTTCGCGCGGCGGGCCGACAAAGCGGTATGTCCATGTTCAGGGCCTCTTATGTCGTGACGGCGCTTAACCCAAAGAGCATTGTTTTCTTTGTGGCCTTTGTCCCGCAATTTGTGAATGTGAATGAACCGGTGCTGGGACAGTTTATTATTCTGGAAGCAACCTTTCTTGTACTGGCGGCGTTGAATGTTGCTATCTGGGCCATTCTGGCGGGAAAATTGCGGGAACGGTTTAAAAACCCGAAAAGTCTGAAAATAGTAAACCGAATTGGCGGAAGTTTCCTGATTGGCGCGGGGATGCTGACGGCGTTCGTTCGGCGTACGGCCTGAGATGAAATTAATATTCGGAGTGAGGGATGCTGCATAATCTGAAAGGTATTGATCATGCGTTGATCGGGGTAGAGGATCTGGAAGAAGCGCGATCCCAATATGAAAAGCTTGGCTTCACTCTGACGCCCCGGGGTTCCCATATCGGTTGGGGAACAGCCAACTATTGCATCATGTTTGATGAGGACTATATCGAGATTCTCGGCATTGTTGACCCGTCTCTTGAAACGAATGGTCTTGATACCGCGCTCGCGGAAAGGGGCGAGGGGCTTCTCGGTCTGGCGCTCGCAAGCGATGCGCCAGAGGCAACACAAAAATCCCTAAAGGAAGCCGGGCTGGAGCCGTCAGATATTCTCCCCCTGAAACGGAAGCTTGAGCTGCCTGAAGGCGATGTGCTACCCGAATTCAAGCTGATCCGGCTTACGTCCTCAGCCGGGTTGTCGACGAAAAACCTGTTTATCTGTCATCATATGACGCCGGAACTGGTGCGCCAGGAAAAGAACTGGTTAAGCCATGAGAACGGCGCAAAATATATAAACTCCATTGTCGTTGTCGTCGAGGATCCGGAGTCGCTTGCGGAGTATTACCGGCGCCTTTGCGGATCCATCAATGTGACTCTGACCGACAACACCCTGACTGTTCGGTTCGGCAAGGGCAGTATCATATTCGTGAATGACAGGGATATCGACCTGCTGTTTCCGGGCCTGACCATATCGGATGAGATGCCGGCGTTGCCCTATCTGATTGCCATGACGATTGTCGTAGATAGCCTCCAGGAAGCGGAGAACACCCTGAACCGGAACGGCGTAAGGACACAGAAAATTGCGACCGGAACACTCAGGGTAAATCCTTCTGATGCCAACGGTCTTCTGCTTGAATTCACCGACCGGCCGGCTAGCTGATAAATTCCAACGTGCGCTCAAGCGCGAGTTTTGCTGCCTCCGCGTCGTAGCTCCCCCGTTGATCGCAGTTAAAGCCATGCCCTGCCGAATAGACAAAAACCGGGATATCTGGCCGGGCCGTCTTGACTTCTTCAACCGCTGACATCGGGATGGAGGCATCCTTGTCGCCGAAATGCAGCATGACAGGAACTTTTGGTGCCTCCGCAATATTCTTTGCGACCTGCCCACCGTAATATCCAACCGCTTTGCCAATGGAAGTCAGGCGACAGGCAGAGAGATAGGCGAGGGTGCCACCCCAGCAATAGCCGATAACAGCGGCGTTTCCGGAGGCGTCGATCTCATTTGCCGCGGCATCAATGTCTTTTAACGCTGTTTCGTCCGAGACCTGGTTTTTATACTGAAGGCCCTGTTCCACATCTTTGGGTGTATAGTCGAGCTCAATATCGGGGCTGATGCGATCATAGAGGGCTGGAGCAATGGCATTATAGCCGGCCTTGGCGTAGCCATCGCACACATCCTTGATATGCGAGTTGACGCCGAAAATCTCCTGCACGATCACAACGCAACCTTTCGGCGCCTCGTTCGACGCGACTTTGTAAGCGGCGAATTCATGACCATCTGCCGCCGTTAAGGTAATCATTTCTCCCATGACATACTCTCCTTTATTCTTTTTTGGCAGGCTCTACGATAAGGAGCGTGCCGTCAACACCCGTTACCCGGACAACCTCGTTCAAATCGGTGTCGGGTCCTTCGACGCTCCATTGGGTGTCATCAACATGAATTTTCCCCCGGCCGTTCCGGATTGCTTCCGTCAGTGTAAACTGACGGCCGATATACTGGGCGCCACGCTGGTTGAGTTTGGTATTGTCCTCAACGCCCGGATGTTTTTTGAGGAACAGACGAGACAGCACAATGCTTGCAATGGCAATGACGGCAAAAAGAATCCATTCATATTCCCACGCCATGCCGGGAAATATCCAGGCGACAATCCCGACAATACCTGCAGCGATACCAAGCCATAGGAAGAAGGTGCTGGGGGCAAAGACTTCGAGAATTATGAGGGCCAAACCCAGTATCCACCAGGACCAGAAATCAAGGCTTGCAAGCCATGTAATGATCGGATCAAGCATGGCGTTACTCGACTGTCGGGACAGAGCCGCTGCTGCGTCGCGACGGGCTGTCACTGTCTTTACCGAAGACTTCCTTGGCAATTGCGCCGATGCCGCCAAGCGAGCCTATGAGAGAGCTTGCTTCCATCGGCAGCAGGACGACCTTGGAGTTGCGGGCCATGCCGATTTCCTTCATGGCTTCGGTATATTTCTGCGCGACGAAATAGTTGATTGACTGAATATCGCCTGCGGCAATGGCTTCGGAAACGTCATGTGTCGCCTTGGCTTCGGCTTCGGCGAGACGCTCACGCGCTTCGGCATCCCGAAAGGCGGCTTCCCGTCGTCCCTCTGCCTCCAGGATAGCGGCTCTCTTCTCTCCCTCTGCCTTCAGGATTTCCGACTGCCGAACGCCCTCTGCTTCCAGAATGACGGCGCGTTTCAACCGTTCGGCCTTCATTTGCCGTCCCATGGCTTCAACCAGATCGATCGGCGGGGTGATGTCCTTGATCTCGACCCGGGTGACCTTGATGCCCCAGGGTGTAGACGCCTGATCAATGACATTGAGCAGTCGGATATTGATCGCATCGCGCTGACTGAGCGCTTCATCCAGATCCATTGAGCCAAGAACCGTTCTCAGGTTTGTCTGGGCAAGATTTTGAATGGCACGTTCAAGATCACGCACCTCATAGGCTGACTTCGCGGCATCCAGCACCTGAAAGAACAGAACCCCATCCACCTGCACCATGGCGTTGTCTCGTGAGATGACTTCCTGCGTCGGAATATCCAGAACCTGCTCCATCATGTTTATCTTCCCGCCGACGCGGTCGATAAAGGGGATGATCAGGCCGAGCCCGGGTTGCAGGCTGCGGGTATATCTGCCGAAACGTTCGATGGTGAACTGGAACCCCTGCGGCACGATCGTAACGCCCATAAAGACAATGACGATCGCCAGAAGCACGAGAACGATGACGAATATCGCAAAGCCAGACAAGAATAAATCCATATCGCTTTCCCTCGAATAAACAGATATCGGATGGAACCTAGACAAACTATATAATGTTAAGCCGCCAAGCCTAAGTTAAAAATCCATGGGAAGGCGAATAGGGCAGGGCTTATACCGGCCGGGTCTTGATCATGCCGGTGGATTTCAACGTGAGAACGATCTCGTCATTCTGGTTATAGAGTTTCACATCTCCCCGGATGATGCCCATATCAGGGCGCGATGCGGATTTACGGGTCTCAATCACTGTTGATTCATATCGCAGGGAATCGCCGGGACGTACAGGAAGCCGCCAACGCAGCTCATCACAGCCCGGAGACCCGAGACCGGCACGCATGTTTGTCATGTTATCGACCAGCAATCGCATCAATAAGGCTGTCGTATGCCAACCGGAAGCAATCAGACCGCCATAAATGCTCTTCTTTGCCGCTTCCTCATCGATATGAAAAGGTTGCGGATCGTATTTGCGGGCGAATTCGATAATCTCTTCTTTCGTTACGCTGATGCTTTTTGACGTTGTCTTGTCACCAACGGAAATATCCTCGAAATAAATCGCGCTCATATGCCGCCCTCCGATCCGTCTTTGGAAGGTTTGCGCATGAACATTCCGTTGGAAATCATCGTCAGCTTTACTTCATTGTCCTGATTGAAGACTGTATGGGAAAATTTGACAAAGCCAAGCTTTGGCCTGCTTTTGGGAAGGCTGCGGTCCAGCACTTCCGCTTTTACATGAAGGATTTCCCCTGGCCGGACCGGCTGTTTCCAGCGAAGCTGGTCAATCCCCGGAGATCCCATTGAGGCCGAGTCATGAATGTAGCCGTCAACCATCATCCGCATACACATTGCGCCGGTATGCCATCCGCTGGCAATAATGCCGCCGAAATAGTGATCTTTTGCGGCCTCTTTGTCGATGTGAAAGGGCTGAGGGTCGAATGCCGTGGCGAATTCGATCACTTCCTCTTCCGTCACTTCGTAACTACCGAATTCCAGCGTCCAGCCGACGTTAAAATCTTCCCAGTATTTCATGCTCTTTTTTACCTTCTGATCTTATCGCGATCATGGATGCATTTATTGCTTTTTCAAGGTCAATGTTATGCGCATCTAGTTGGCAAACCTGAAATGTAAAACGTCACCATCTGCGACAATATACTCCTTCCCCTCAAGACGCATGAGGCCAGCTTCTTTTGCGCCATTCTCTCCACCCTGCGCCACATAAGCAGAATAGGCGATAGTCTCGGCACGAATAAAGCCTTTTTCGAAATCCGTGTGAATAACACCGGCGGCCTGCGGGGCCTTGGTTCCTTTATTGACGGTCCATGCACGGCATTCCTTCGGGCCGACGGTGAAATAAGTGATGAGGTTGAGTAAATCATATCCAGCACGAATGATGCGGCTGAGCCCGGTTTCCTCAAGGCCCAGCTCTTCCAGAAATTCTGCCCGTTCCTCGGTATCGAGTTGAGCGACCTCCGCTTCAATTGCCGCCGAGATGACAACGCTACCAGCATTCTCCGCAGCTGCCTTTTCGGCAACTTTTGCCGAGAATGCGTTGCCTGAGGCTGCGCTTTCCTCATCCACATTGCAGACATAGAGAACCGGCTTCTGGGTCAGGAGTTGCAGGTTACGGAACGTTCTTACTTCATCATCAGCGAGCGGTACAAGCCGGGCCGGTTTGCCGTCACGAAGAACGGCAAGTGCACGATCGATCAGTTCTAACTGCTTCTTGGCTTCCTTGTCTCCGCCACGGATCTTCTTGACCAGCGCTTCAGTACGCTTTTCAAGACTCTCAAGGTCCGCCAGCATCAACTCGGTTTCGATGGTTTCGATATCCGAGAGAGGATCGATCTTGCCGTCCACATGGGTAATGTCATCATCCTCAAAACAGCGGACAACCTGGATAATGGCGTCTACTTCCCGGATATGGGCAAGAAACTTGTTGCCAAGCCCCTCTCCACTTGCGGCACCGCGAACGAGGCCGGCAATATCCACAAATGTCAGCTGTGTGGGAATGATTTCCTTGGATTTGGCGAGGGCGGCCAGTTTCGCCAGCCGTTCGTCGGGGACCGGAACCTGACCGAGGTTCGGTTCAATCGTGCAGAAAGGGTAATTTTCGGCTGCTGCCTGCGCCGTTTGCGTCAAGGCATTGAACAATGTCGATTTGCCCACATTTGGCAGACCAACGATGCCGCATTTGAACCCCATACTCAGTTTCCTTTTGTTGTATCTGCGTCTTTGCTCTTGTGCGGGGCAATATCCAGCGCGAGCTTGTTCATGAAGCCTGGTGCATCTCCGTCAATCAACAGCCCGATATGCCGCGCGATGCTCTCCGTTGCGGCCTCAACGGTTGCTTGCTCCGCTTTGGAAAAATTGCTGAGCACATGTCCGGTCACCAGATGTTTCTCTCCCGGATGTCCGATGCCCAGGCGAATTCGGCAGAAGTTCTCGCCAAGATGTCCGATAATGGACCGCAAGCCGTTGTTGCCGCCATGGCCGCCACCGGTTTTGACACGGATTTTACCCAACGGCAGATCCAGCTCATCATGCAAAACGATGATATTCTCGAGCGGGATCTTGTAGAACCGAACGGCTTCTCCGACCGATTGGCCAGACAAGTTCATATAGGTTGTAGGTTTCAGGGCAAGAGCTTTTGTTCCGCCAATATTCCCCTCGGCGGCCAATCCCTGAAATCGAACCCGTTCCGGCATAAAGGAGTGGCGGCGGATGATTTCATCCACCGCCATATATCCAAAATTATGCCGGTTGTCGGCATATCCCTTACCAGGATTACCGAGGCCAACCAGCAAAATCATCATTCAATCCTGAATTATTCTTCTTCGGCTTCTTCGGCCTCTGATTCTTCAGAACCTTCTTCCGCTTCGACTGCATCCTCGTCTTCTACCGCTTCTTCATCTTCCGGATCCGGTTCGATGGTCGGTGCCGCGATGGTTGCAATCGTGAAGTCACGGTCCGAGATTGTCGGCTGCGCGCCTTCAGGCAGGGTCACTTCGGAAATATGGACACTATCACCGATGTCATAATTCAGCAGATCAATCTCGATGGCTTCCGGAATGTTGCCTGCCGGAACCGTCATTTCGATTTCATAGCGAACCACGTTAAGAACACCACCGCGTTTGAGGCCGACGCAGTCCTCTTCGTTGAGGAAGCGGACGGCGACCATGACTGCGATCTGGGATTTCGCAGAAACCCGCAGAAAATCAACATGCATCGGCGTGTCATTGATCGGGTGAAGCTGCATGTCACGCGGGAGGACATTATGCTTGCTGGAGCCAACCTGCACCGTGAAGACGGTGGACAGGAAACCACCGTGGTTGATGGATTTCACCAATTCCTTGGTTTCCAGGGAAATGGAAATAGGGTCTTTTTTGTCTCCATAGATGACTGCCGGTGTCCGGCCGTCACGACGCAATGCCCGGGAGGTCCCCTTTCCGACCCGGTCACGCGTTTCTGCAATCAAAACTGCATTTTCGCTCATTGTATTTTCTCCTACTTAACGAGCAACACCGGGACGTACCCGGTGTCAGAAAGACATGTGCCTCCAGGGGTGCCCATGCCGTGAATTGCCTGATCGGTTAGTCGAACAGGCTGGAAACCGAGGTTTCCTTCGAAATTCTGTACATCGCCTCACCGATCAGCGGGGCGACGGAAATCTGTCGCATCTTTTCAGAAGCGCGAAACGCCTCCGTTGCCATGATGCTGTCCGTCGTGACCATTTCATCCAGCGCGGATGCATTGATCCGCGCGATAGCGCCACCTGACAAAACACCGTGGGTAACATAACCGGCAACGCTTTTCGCGCCCTTCTCCATCAGGGCGGCGGCGGCGTTACAGAGGGTGCCCGCGCTATCAACGATATCGTCAACCAGGATACAATGCTGGTTCTTGACATCCCCGATAATATTCATGACTTCGGAAACACCCGCTTTTTCACGGCGCTTATCCACGATTGCGAGGTCGGCGTCAAGCCTTTTGGCATAGGCCCGGGCGCGGACCACACCACCGACGTCCGGTGACACGATTGTAATATCGCCACCCTTGCCATAATGCTTCTCGATATCCGGGACAATGACGGGGGCAGAAAAGAGGTTATCTGTCGGAATATCGAAAAAGCCCTGAATTTGACCTGCATGAAGGTCCATGGTCAGGACCCGGTCCGCGCCTGCGGTGGTGATCAGGTTGGCGACCAATTTTGCCGATATGGGCGTTCTCGGTCCCGGCTTTCTATCCTGCCGCGCATATCCGAAATAGGGTAGGACTGCCGTGATTCGTGAGGCAGAGGCCCGTTTCAGCGCATCGATGCATACCAGCAATTCCATCAGATGGTCGTTTGCCGGGAAAGAAGTGGGCTGTACAACGAAAACATCTTCGCCGCGGACATTCTCATGAATTTCAACGAAAACTTCCATGTCTGAGAAACGCCGGACGTCCGCATCGGTCAGAGGAAGTTTGAGATAGCTTGTGATGGCTTCAGCCAACGGTCGATTGCCATTTCCCGAAAGCACTTTCATTGGAACGATCCTTTAGTCAGTTGAGGGCTTTTTCCTGTCAAAAAACACATTGCCCCCCGCGCACAAATGAACGAGTTGGCGTCGGCGGGCGGAACTTACCAAGGCGAATAAGCCCTGTAAACGCTTTAAACGCCATTTTTTAGGGGAATTTCGTAAATTTTTGGTAGAGAGATGCAAATAGATCAGGATTTCGACTTGAAATATTCCGGCTCGCTTTTCCGAAGCAGATTATAGATCCCGTCCGCTCCGCCCTGGGCTGCCAATACCGCCGTATCGCCCCAGGCCCCATTGAGGGAGCCAGCCCTGATTCTATTGCGCTGTTTGACTTGCCCGACTTGCTCCCCATTGCGCCGTTCCAAACTCCAGGTCAGCTCTATGACCTGTGTTTCGAATTTGGGTGGCGTAATCTCCGCTTGGCCGCGGACAATGAAGTTCGCACCGGCTTCAGTCGGTAGTACTTCCAGCCCTAGCCGCGCCAGCCTGTCCTGTATGGCCGCCGCGAGACTTTCCGATCCGTCTCCCGGCGCTCCTTCTACGATCGGGACGAAAATCACCGGCTTGTCGAGGGCCGCAAAATTAACACCGTCCCCTCCGAGAAGTTGGTCAATATGACTGGCTGAGTTGAGGACCAGTTTTTCCAACTCCTGCGGCGGAAGGGCCGACGTTTCAATTGCCGTCGGCAGTTTTTCGAGTGCAAAAAGGCCTGTGTCGCGATTTTGTGGGTCGAAGATCGTCCAGTTCAGAAATCGTCCGTTTGTATCTTCGAGTATCTCGCCGCGTACATAGTAGCGATTTGGTGCAGCTTGTCCTCCGAAGGCGGCGATGCCAAGGTCCTGCAATTTAGCGGCAACCGCATTTTCAAGCTCAGGTGGACCTCCTGTGACAGGTTCCACGTAAAGGGCAGTGCGCGGACCGGGCGCCGCCCGCCATGACGTCTTGACCTCCGGCTGGAAGGGTCGTTGCAGCGGTTGGCAGGCAACCAGGAATGCCATGCCTGCAAACAACAATCCTTTTATGACGAAACTACATCGCACAGGTCGCGAGAACCCCCAGCAGACAGATCATGATAAAGATGACCATATAAGGCATTATGCTTCTCTAATTCAAGTGACGAGGCGACCGGATCAATTACCCGGTAAGGACGATTGCCGACAGCTGGCGGCCATAATCCGCTTCCCCCCGCTTTACCATACGTCGATAACTGAAAAACAGTTCTTCTTCTGCGCAAGTGTCATTGCCCAACAGATCAACTACCTTGATTTCTTCTTTTTCAAGGCCTGCGCGGACAAATCCGGTCAGGTCAAACATATGATGACCTTCTTTTTCGGAGGGAATAAAAAACCGTGTCGCATCGGAATCCGCTTCCAGGAAGGGCGCCGGAAACTCCGGACCGACTTCATATGACTTCTGGGCAATCGCGGGCCCGATCGCCGCCCGGATATTTGATTTTTTTGCACCAAGTTCTGTCATCTTTTCAATGACACGCGTGCTGATATTCCCTAGTGCGCCTTTCCAGCCAGAATGCGCGGCACCGATAACCTTATTTTCCACATCCGCAAATAGTACCGGCACGCAGTCTGCCGTGAGGATGCCAAGGGCGATACCCGGAATATTGGTTACCATGGCATCCGCTTTTGGTCTTGGGGTGATTTCTTGTCTTCGATCAATAACCAGAACCTCGGTGCTGTGAATTTGATAAACAGTCCTGAGAGCGTCCGCCGGCCGGTTGATCATGGCCATGGCGCGCGCGCGGTTTTCTGCAACCCTCGCTGGATCGTCTTTGGAGCCGGGACCGCAATTGAGGCTTTGATAGAGATGCTCGGACACACCGCCATCGCGCGTGAAAAAGGCATGAGCGATCGCCTCATTCTCAAGTATTGAACTTTTTAGCATCTCAAGATCCAAAACCTTCCGTTGCTGCCGATGTATTATGGGATAATGCCATGACTTTGAAAAGTGTCCCCATTTCGGATGAGCTGATTAGGCGACGCAATTGCGTATCAAGATTTTTGCGTTGCACCTCGCCTGCATTCTTCTTCAGTTGATGATGCCTTGCTTCGATGCCAAGCCGTTCCAGAAACCGGCCTTGCGGTGTCGGGCCTTGTACGGTGATGCCGCAGGAAAGAGCAATTTCCCGGAGGTTGCTGAATCT
>TARA_R110000787_G_scaffold48866_1_pt1 | contig 47387 bp, 49 predicted proteins | sample TARA_R110000787 | Tara Oceans TARA_R110000787 (sample SAMEA4397920) | marine metagenome | biome: Polar Biome; feature: [DCM] deep chlorophyll maximum layer (ENVO:01000326); material: water (ENVO:00002006), including particulate matter (ENVO:01000060) such as... | depth 35 m | reverse complement strand
GCCATGATCGATCAGGTAATAAAGAAGAAGTGCCATGAGGGTCAGGACCAGCAGGCTGGCGAACATCAGGTCCGTCTGGACACGGGCATTCGCATGGAGCATCAGGTAACCGAGACCGGAAGAGGCGCCGACCCACTCACCAACCACGGCACCGATCGGGGCAACTGCCGCCGCAACCCGGATGCCGGAGGCGAGTGAGGGAAGGGCGTACGGAATCTTGATATAGCGATAGAGGCGGACAAGGTCTCCAAGGCGGCCTTTATGGCCTGACTTCTGTAGTAGTGTGGCAAGATTCAGCCATGCGGGGTCCGTCCGGTTAAGGCCGTCCAGAAATCCGACGGTTACCGGAAAATATATGATGAGCAGGCTCATCACCACTTTCGGGGCAATACCATACCCCAGCCACAGCACGAGCAGCGGTGCTATCGCGAAGACAGGGATCGCCTGACTTGCAATCAGCAGCGGAAAAACCCATTGCTTTACAGGTTGATAGGCGGAAATCATGAGAGCAGATATCATCCCGAACATAACCCCAAGGATAAGGCCCAATAGAATTTCCGTGGCCGTGGTGATTGCGTTCTCCGCAATCAACCCGGCATGACGGACAAGCGCCTCCATCACGATCAGCGGCGAAGGGAGTATGAATTTCGGCAGATCAAGAAGCGCGGCAATCGCAGCCCAAAGGAGAAGCAGTCCGGCTATGGTAATCAGCATACGAAAAATTTTCATGACAACCGCCCGGAAGCCGCAAGTTGCGCCATAATTTCGGAGTAGTGATGCTTGAGCGTGTCGTCAGTCGGATTGCGTGGAATGGATCCTTCTGGAGCCAGTGGTGAGGATAGGGTGGCCGGGACACTGGAGAGAACATGTATAACATGGCCAATGCGCAAGGCCTCCAGCGGGTCATGGGTGATGAGCAGGACCGTCTTGCCGTTCAGCATGTCCGCCGCCAGATCTTGGAGCCGTAACTTTGTAATGGCATCGAGCGCGGAAAATGGTTCGTCCATCAGCACGATCGGCGCTCCCTCCATCAATGTCCGGGCCAGAGCAACGCGCTGGCGCATACCGCCGGAAAGGGTCGCAGGAAGGGCGTCCTGTCGATCCGCAAGCCCCACATGATCAAGGAGGTGGCGGGCGCGTTCGATATTTGGCGGGTTTCCCCTTAGCCGATCACCGATCAGCAGGTTTTCCTGTACGGTTGCCCATGGCAGGAGCAGGTCCTGCTGATCCATATAAGACAGGCGCCCGGCCAGGGGGTCATTGTCGCTGACCGTTATACGGCTTTGCCCGGGCAGCGGAATAAATCCGGCAAGAACTTTGAGAATACTGCTCTTGCCGACCCCGCTGGGACCCAGCAGACAGGTAATTTTGCCGGGTTCCAGTATCAGCTTAAGATCACCGAGGATCAACTGCCCATCAAATTCGAGACGGTCGAGGGTCAGCGTCACACCGACAGGCGACAGATCGCCTGATGCGACGTTCATCGGCTTCGGCATAGATAAAATGTCTGGGCGTTCCGGTTCCATTGACCTCTCGTTCCTACGCAGGTATTAACCTGATCAGGTATTCGGGGTCGTTCCGCGTATCGGAACCTCTCAGCCAAACTGGCTCCCCCCGAGGAGCCCCTACTATAAAGAAAATATGTTTGCAGACAAGGAATTCTTCGGTCGAATGACACCGCTCACCAGTTCGCGTAATGGTTTCATATTTATCCTGACTGGATTGATTTTATTGCTGTTTTATGCGGCGATATCGGCGCCTCACGCTGAAACAGTCTCTGAGACCGAACGCCTCATCCTAAAAACCGCGGAGCGGAGCATTCTCCTGGATGTTGAAGTCGCGGATGATCCCGCGGAGCGGAGTAAAGGGTTGATGCATCGTCCCACCCTGCCGCCAATGCAGGGGATGCTTTTTGACTTCGGGGAAACCCGGAAGATTACGATGTGGATGAAAGATACGGAAATTTCACTCGATATGTTCTTTGTGGATGCATCCGGAAAAATTCTCTATATCAAGGACAAAGCAGTTCCTCATTCCCTGGATGTCGTTACATTCGAAGGGGCGGCCCGGGCGGTTCTTGAACTGAACGGCGGATTTGCTCACGAAAACTCTGTTAAGATCGGGGATGTTCTGTATCATCCCATTTTTGAAAATCAGTAACCACCGGACAAACAATGAATAACAACACAACCGGAACCCGTCCCGTTCCCGATGGATTTGAGATTGTTGAAAGAGCAGCGCCTTTCACGAACATCAACGGCCCCTTCTATGAGAAGATTACAAACGACGGCAAATTGATCCGGGCTTTCCGGGTGGAGGAACGTCATCTCAACAGCATCAGGGTGGTGCATGGCGGAATGATGATGACGTTCGCCGACGCTGCGCTTGCGGCCTCTGTACGTCATGAAACCGGCCGGCATTGTGTGACAATCAAGATGAACTCCGAGTTCCTCTCACCGGCGCGCGAAGGAGACTGGGTGGAATCCGACGTCGAGGTGATTCGAAGCACACGAACGGTCGTCTTCGTCCGTGGTGAGTTGAGGGCACGTGGCAAAGTACTGTTCAAAGCCGACGCTATATTCCATTACGTTCATGCTGGGTCTTAGAAAAATTCTTAATTCTGACTTGCGAGCGGGGCGTTGTTAGTATAGATGATCCTTTCACCGAACGGGGCGTAGCACAGCCTGGTAGTGCGCTCGCTTTGGGAGCGAGAGGTCGCAAGTTCGAATCTTGCCGCCCCGACCATATCTAAAACCCTGTAAATCAATGATTTGCAGGGTTTTTTTATGATTTCAGGCAAAAAATGCGTGACGATTTTATGAAGAATGTCGGGTTGTTGCGCTTTCCGTTGCCGTCAGGTAAATTTTCAATAGAATATTATAAAGATTTACAATTGAGGAGGTGACGGGCAGATGAACGAGAGTGTTATGCAAAAGCTGGTTATACAGCAGGCGCGCGTCGCCATTCTTCTGCTGGGCCTTTTTATGGTACCTGCTTTCGCGCAGGCGGAAACATTTGCCGATCTCAAGCCGGCCTCGCCGCAACCAGATGCCGCCAACCTCAAGCCGGGCCTCGCGGTCACCTATTACGGGGTGAAGGTCGACAGCATTAAAGAGCTTGAAGAGAACATGGGCTATATGGATGGCCAGCCGGGTGAGCCCATTCCGATGCTGAATTATCAGGTGGGTCAAGGGAATGTCTTGACGGCGAAAAGCAACGATATGGTTGGAGCGATTATCAAGGGATTCATCAAGTTGGAACAGCCCGGCCGTTATGTCTTTATGGTGCACTCAAATGACGGTGTCTGGGTCTCGATTGGTGACAGGCTGATCTATGAGGATCCGGATGTTCATGCCGATCGCTTTTCCGATGAAATAATTGTTGAGATTTCGGAGCCGGGCTGGTATCCGGTCCATATCAAATATTTCGAAAAGAAGAACACTGCGACATTGGAGCTTTACTGGGAAGCGCCGGGCTTTGGCGAACTGGACTATGTGCCTGCTGAAGTCTTCAGCCATACTGGAGAGTAGTTGAGCGATGACAATGAAGGCGAGAATTTTCCAACCGGCGAAAAACGCCATGCAGTCGGGCCGCAAGGGGACCAAGCACTGGCGGCTTGAATATGCACCTTCCGAAGCGAGATATATTGAACCGCTGATGGGATGGACCGGGTCACGGGACATGAATTCGCAGGTGATAGTCGATTTTGACGACAAGGAAAGTGCCATCGCTTTTTGCGAGTTGAACAATATACCCTACACGGTTTTTGAAGCCAAGAAGCGCCGCCTTCATCTTAAGGCCTATGCGGAAAACTTCGCCTATACCCGGGTTCGCGGCTAGCGACAGATCGAATTTAGCAGAATAACGGCCCCGTAGCTCAGCTGGATAGAGCAATTGACTTCTAATCAATAGGTCGCACGTTCGAGTCGTGCCGGGGTCGCCAACTGTTTCTGTGGATTGCTGCTTGCGGGACTGCTACTCATCCGAAAAACAGAAACCTGATGGCAAAGTTTGGGGATCGCCGGGCATCCGTTATGGCCGATATCATCAGAAACATCATAATATTTGCGCTGCCCAACTACGCATTAACGTTCAGCTTTACCTTGCTTTTGCTTCAGCTGCGGTTTAACCGCCCTGCCGCCGCGAGCTGAACAGATCAGCTCTGCAAGGCAGTCTCGACTGGCGTGTAATCGAGGCCGAGATCACGCGCGACAGGATCGCAGGTAATCTTGCCGTTCCAGACATTCAGACCGTTTGCTAGATGCCGGTCGTCCTGTAGGGCCTGTTTCCAACCCTTGTCTGCAATGCGCAGGGCATGGGGCAGGGTGACGTTGTTAAGCGCGTAAGTCGAGGTTCTGGCAACGCCACCCGGCATATTGGCGACACAATAATGAACGACACCGTCGACAACATAGGTTGGGTCTGCATGGGTTGTCGGCTTTGACGTTTCAAAGCAACCGCCCTGGTCAATCGCCACATCAACGATGACAGCTCCCTCCTGCATGGTGGCCAGCATTTCGCGGGTAACCAGCTTCGGCGCAGCAGCGCCGGGAATAAGCACGGCGCCAATCACCAGATCGGCCTCCATCACCAGCCGTTCGAGAAGGGCGTTGGTGGAATAAATCACCTTGGCAGACGATTCAAAATGATTTTCGAGTCGTTCAAGCGCGACCGGATTACGATCGAGGATCGTGACATCCGCATGCAGCCCTATCGCCATCTGGGCCGCATTGAATCCGACTACGCCCCCGCCAATAATTACGACCTTGCCCGGCGCAACACCCGGGACACCGCCAAGCAGGACCCCGCGTCCACCATGGGATTTTTCAAGTGCCGCCGCGCCGGCCTGGACCGACATGCGACCGGCGACTTGGCTCATTGGTTTCAAAAGCGGAAGACCGCCTGCATTATCCGTGACCGTCTCATAAGCAATGCAGACAGCGCCTGATTTTATCAGATCATGAGTCTGCTCCGGGTCCGGCGCAAGATGCAAATAGGTATATAAAATCTGGCCTTCGCGCAGCATGGCACGCTCAATCGCCTGGGGTTCCTTTACCTTGACGACCATTTCGGCGCGGGCGAAAATTTCTTCGGCGGTGCCGACTATTTTCGCGCCGACGGCCTCGTAATCCTCGTTGAATGCGCCGATATCGCGGCCTGCATTCGTCTCCACCAGCACTTCATGGCCGCGGGTAACAAGTTCCCCGGCGCTTTCCGGTGTCAGTCCGACGCGGTATTCATGGTTTTTGATTTCCTTGGGTGTTCCGACGATCATGCTGTTTTCTCCCCCAGACAGATCAATTTCGAAGACAAGAATTGTACGATTTTTCGCGTGAAATTATTTCCGAAAATTATTTTGTCTATGAATTTTTTTAGTATAAATTCCGATAAATAGAATAGATAACGGGAAAAATTCCAATGGATAACTTTGATCGGCAGATTTTGCTGGAGTTGCAGCGGGACTCGAGCCAGCCTATTTCTGAGATCGCAGAGCGGGTAAACCTCTCCCTGTCGGCCTGCCACCGCCGCATCAAGCTGCTGGAGGATGCGGCCGTTATTGATGGTTATATGGCGCGGCTGGATAAGCGCTCATTGGGCCTGGAGGTCGATGTTTTTGTCGAAATCTCTCTGACATCGCAAAGCCAGGAGACGCTGGATTTTTTTGAAAAAGCGGTGATGACCTATGATGAAATTCTGGAATGTCATCTGACGACCGGCAATGCTGACTACATCATGCGGGTTACCGCCAGCGATGTACGGGACTATGACCGCATCCACAGGAACTGCCTCGCAAAGCTGCCGCATGTGGCGAGCATGCGGTCAATTTTCGCCTTGCGGGCGATCAAGCCCTGGAGGGGATATCCGGTTTTCGGGAACTATCAAAAAGCACCGTGACGGCCCTCGCCGGCGGCAAAGCGGGCGGCACCGGCTTTTGCTTCCCTCTGTTTCGCTTCCTCCGCGGCCATCATCTCGAACTGAACGGCTTCCGCGTCGGTTTTGCCTTCCTGCATGTAAACGCTTTCCCGGTCCGACAGCATGGCGATTTGTGGAAAATCTGCAATTTGTAGGGCAAGTTCCTCTGCGGCGGCACGCGCCATGCCGGTCGGGACGACACGTGTGACAAGTCCCATAGACAGCGCCTCATCTGCGGGAACCGGCCGTCCGGTCAGCATCATATCGAGAGCGCGACCCATCCCGATAACACGGGGCAGGCGGACCGGCGTCCCGTCGCTCATCGGGACACCCCAGCGACGGCAGAATATACCGAAAACAGCCGTTTCCTCGGCAATACGGATATCGCAGTGAAGGGCGAGGCCCATGCCGCCGGCGCAGGCATGACCGGCAATGGCCCCGATCAGCGGCTTTGATAGCGGCTTGTGAAACGGACCGTCCTGATGGCCGGCCCAGGCTTTGTAATCAACCCGTTTGGAGGCTTCTTTCAGATCGGCGCCTGCACAAAATGCCCCGCCTGCACCGGTAACAACGGCGACGCGCTGACTGTCATCCGCTTCGAACGCACGATAGGCAAGCGTGAGGAGTTCCATCGATTCCTGATCAAGTGCGTTCCGTACTTCCGGCCTGTTGACGATGATGGTTGTAACGGGTCCCTTTGATTCGCTTATTATTTTTTGTTTGTTTGTCATGGGTCTCGCTTCCTTTTGAGGAGATGAAAAGACGTACATTTGAGCAGGCCAAACCGTTGAGGCAGTTATTATGCGCCCCCGAATGCCGCCATCGGATCCACGTGAAGATCAGTTCAGGCGTTTGGTCACAAAACCCTCTTCGCGGGGATACTTTTCCTTAATGCAGGTCTCTGCCTTTTGCGGATTTTCCGCTTCGATGGCAAAACGGCACGGAGTGGCCCAGCGCATTGAAATATGGGGATGTTCCTGGTTGTTGTCGAGCGCATTACGCGCTTCGGTATTGTAAACGGAAAAAACGTAGGTACTCATTTCTCGCTCTAACATTTACTCTCGGGCTTTATGCCCATTTCGTCAGGAGCCTAAGACGAAAATTCCCCTGACAGGTGACGGTGATGGTCTTTTGTCATGACACCGTAACATTAGGCAAGATTAAACTGCAACAATAGTATGGATGCGCCATATGTTGCCGTGTTTTCCGTCATTCTCACTGTACGGTGAGGGGGACAAGGGTTTCTATCTGCTTGCGGTATTCGCGAGCAACTTCCAAAGCATGCTGTACGATTTTCTCGGTCACGGGGCTATAAGGTTCGGTCGGGTAGGACGCCGTGAATTTAAGGCTGGGCGGGTGCCAGACACATTGTACCTGCTTTAGGCGGCCGTTTACAATATCCGCCTGTATCATCTGACGCGGCAGATGTGCAATACCGACACCATCCAGAGCCATCCTGTGAATAGCCGCAAGTGAGCTGGAGGAGTAAATGCGGGCGGGCAATTCCATGTTCTTGCGAAGCTGCCGCGACAGGTCGGCATAGGGCCGCGTGTTTCGCGCATAGGTGATGAGTGGGGTGGTGGCCAATTCATCCAAAGACAATTCACTATCCGTGTCGATTTTGAGGGACGGGGCTGCGGCCCAGATAACATCAAACTCGATCAGATCGTGGTTTTCAATCTGGTAATCTGTCACCGGCCCCATCAGCAAGGCAAAGTCGATTGAGCGCTCGATCAGCTCCCGGCGCAGATTCGCAGTTGCATCAACAACGATGTCCACCTCAATTTCCGGAAACTTCTGACGCAGGCCGGTTAGAAAATCTGGCAGGAACGTATGGACGATCGCCTCTGAAACGCCAAGACGCAATATACCGACATAATCCTCATTCTGGCTGATCCGGTCCACCAGCATGGCGGATGTTCTGAGAAGTTTCTCGGCATAGGGCAGAAGCTCAAGCCCTTTTGCCGTCAGATGAATGAAGCCTGTATCCCTCTCGAACAGGCGGACACCTAGCGTTTCCTCCAGCCTGGCGATCCGGGAAGATATTGCGGGCTGTGTCGTGTTCATTTTTTCGGCCGTCTTGCGAAAGCTACGCAAGGAAGAGACCCATAGAAATGTCTGGAGCTGGGTGAGGTTGATATTTCCGGGTACCATAAAAAGTGCCTATCGAAATTATGAGAATTCAGTAAGAAGTAGCTATATATCAAGGAAGAATGACTGTCAGCGCGTCGGCGGAAAATATTTTTTGTCCACCGGCAAACTAAGTCTTTCACCGGCGGAGGGCTTTCGGTATTGTCATTGTAAGAAAAAGGCTTTCATGAGCCCGGGGCTTTCGTTATTTTCTGTACAAGAAAAAATTATGTCTGACATCAATAAAATAAAGAGGAAAAAGTATGTCCGCAGCACCTACCCCGACACGAGAAGACTGGCAGAAGCTTGAAAGTGAAATTTCGATCCGGAACAAGGCCTTTATCAATGGCCAGTATGTCGACGCCGCTTCCGGCAAAACATTTGATTGCGTCAGCCCGCTTGATGGCCGTGTCCTGACACAGGTTGCCTCCTGTGATGTTGAGGATGTGAACCGCGCTGTGACTGCCGCGCGCGCCGCCTTCGAATCCGGCGCCTGGTCTCGCGCTGCGCCCGCCAAGCGCAAGGCGGTTCTTCAGAAGTTTGCCGGTCTGATCATGAAGAACAAGGATGAACTGGCGCTGCTGGAATGTCTGGACATGGGCAAGCCCGTAAAATGGGCCGGCGCCGTCGATATCCCGGGATCTGCGGGCAGTATCTCTTGGTATGCCGAGGCGATTGACAAGCTCTATGATGAAATTGCCCCGACGGACCGCCGTCGTTCTCTCGCGCTCATCACGCGGGAACCGATTGGTGTCGTCGCCTGTGTGGTTCCGTGGAACTTCCCGTTGCTGATGGGCGCATGGAAATTTGCTCCGGCACTGGCGGCTGGTAACAGCGTGATCCTGAAACCGGCGGAGCAGTCCCCGCTGACGGCGCTCAGGATTGCGGAACTGGCGGTTGAAGCCGGTATTCCTGAAGGCGTTTTCAATGTCCTTCCCGGTTTCGGTGAAACTGCTGGACAGGCTCTTGGCCGTCATATGGATGTGGATGCGCTGGCGTTCACGGGTTCGACTGAGGTTGGCAAGCTGTTTATGCGTTATTCGGGGGAAAGCAACCTGAAAGCCATTGGTCTGGAATGCGGCGGCAAGAGCCCGAGTCTGGTTATGGGGGACGCGGATCTTGACCTTGCCGCGAAGAAAATCGCCATGGGCGTCTTCTTCAACCAGGGTGAAGTCTGCACAGCGGCTTCCCGCGTTGTCGTGCAGGACAGCATCAAGGACGAACTGGTTGAGAAGATCGCGAATGTCGCGAAAACCCTCCAGCCGGGTGATCCGCTGGATGCCAAGACGATTGTCGGCGCGATGGTCGATAAAAATCAGACGGAACGCGTCATGGGCTATATTGGCAAAGGCCAGGAAGAAGGTGCAAAGCTGCATTACGGCGGCAAGCAGGTCATGCAGGAAACGGGGGGCTTCTATATCGAACCGACGATTTTCGATAATGTGTCAAACGACATGACCATTGCGAGGGAAGAGATCTTCGGCCCGGTTGTCAGTACGATCACCTTCAAGGATATGGAAGAGGGGATCAAGATCGCCAATGACACCATATACGGTCTGGCCGCTTCTGTCTGGACGCGGGATATCTCGAAGGCGCATCAGCTAGCACAGGCGCTTCGGGCCGGGACGGTCTGGGTCAATACCTATGATGATGTCGATATGTCGACGCCGTTCGGCGGATATAAGCAGTCGGGCAACGGCCGGGATCGCTCTCTTCATGCTCTTGAAAAATACACTCAGTTGAAAACGACTTGGATCAATATTGCCTGATCGCTGAGCTTCAAGAAATCTGGGAGGAAAAAATGAAGAGCTATCAGTTTGAAGAATACGGGGCGCCGCTGGTGGAAAACACCGGCGACGCTCCCGTCGCAATGGGAGATCAAGTCCTGATGGATGTCACGGCCTGTGGTGTCTGCCACAGTGATATCCATATTTGGGAAGGGCATTTTGATCTCGGCAATGGCAAGCAGCTTAACATCAAGGGTGGGCGGGAGCTTCCCTTTACGCTTGGTCATGAAATTGTCGGTACAGTAACGGGGGTCGGTGAAAATGTGACGGACGTAAAAGTCGGTGACAAGCGCGTCGTCTATCCGTGGATCGGCTGCGGGGAATGCGCGATCTGCGCCTCGGGTGAGGAGCAGCTCTGTAACCGTCCGCGTCAGCTCGGCATTGACGTGGCAGGAGGATATTCCGACACTCTGATCGTACCGCATTCACGTTATCTGCTCGATTACGGCGCTCTTCCCAAGGAATTGGCATGCACCTATACATGCTCCGGCCTGACGGCTTATAGCGCGCTCAACAAGGTAAAATCCCGCACGGACGGCGGGAAGCTGCTGATTATGGGAGCGGGCGGTGTCGGCCTTGCAGCGATGGCAATTGCAAAATCCGTCACCGATGCCGAGATTTACGTCGCGGATATCGATCCGGCAAAACGCGAAGCCGGAATTGAAGCGGGGGCGGTTGCGGCAATTGATCCTTCCGATCCGGCTGCCTTTAAAAGTTTCATGGGCACGACAGGGGGCGGTGTGAACGCCACCATCGATTTTGTCGGAGCCGAGAGCAGCGCGGCCTTTGGCGCCAAGGTCCTTGCGAAAGGCGGGAAGTTGGTAATCGTCGGGCTGTTCGGTGGAGGCTTCTCTATGCCGCTTCCCATGTTCCCGATCAAGGCGATATCCGTCGAGGGAAGCTATGTCGGCAACCTTCGTGAAATGCGGGAACTGATGGAACTTGCAAAAGCGGGGAAGCTCAGTGAACTCACCATTGTTCCGCGTCCGATGAAGGAAGCCTATAACACGCTGGAGGACCTGCGCGCCGGAAAGGTCGTCGGTCGCGTCGTTCTGCAAAGCTAGGCGTTCGTATTTCAATAAAAAAGGCGGCATTTTAAGTGCCGCCTTTTTTATGTCCTTCGGATGAAATCCTAGTGAATGGGGCCAGCGATCTCCATGTCGATCAGTTCCCCAACCACACGAATGAGTTCGATGCAGGCGTAGAGGTCTTCCTCTGCCTCGCTGTTCTCACGCAAGGTCTGCGCTTCGGCATGCAGCATGTCGATGGCATTTTCTCCCTGATGGATGATCAGGTTATGAGCCGTGCTGTATAAATCCACAGCTGTATCCGGGTGTAATTCAATTGTGTTCATCATGGCGTCTATCCTTGCACGAAGCCAACATTCCGATATGCCGATAATTTTAGGAAAATACTCTTAATGATAGGTTAAGGCCGGACGGCGTGTGCGGATTATCTAAAAAGGAAGGTCAACCGCGTTGGTGAGAAAGCGCATGAAGGGCGTTGCCTTCTGGAAGACATCATCGACTTCCTCGATGAAGTCAGGTCGTGTGATACGCTCAACGGAGCTGAGCGGCTTGGTGATGAAGAGGGTTTTGCGCTTCAGATCCTCGATCTCCGGATGATCCGGCGAGAATCCTTTCGGCGCGCGTTTCAGGCTATCGCCCCGGATGCCGTCAAATGTATTTTGAAAGTCAGGGTCGGCTTTTACCTTCCGCCATTTTTCCGGATTTTCATCAATGGCCTGGCGAATAGCTTTAAGGGCGAAGGCAGGAGGCAGATATATTCCGCCACCAAACCTGACGCCGTCCAGTGCGATATGCACATAATACCCCGGCGCATGGGCGTCGCGGCCCGCCTGATGACGAAACTGGCAGGCGAGATGCTCTTTATAAGGTTTGGGATCGCGGGAGAAACGGACATCACGATAGATCCGGAACATTGATCCGCCATTCGGGCGAGCATCGGCAATATACATGGGTGCGATGGCTTCAAGCCGCGGCGCCATGGCCTCGATAAAATCGCACATCGGATAGACGACAACTTCCTTGTAACGCTGTTTGTTCTTCGTGAACCAGTCTCGATTGTTATTCTCGATCAGTTCGGCATAAAACCGGAGGAGCTCTTTTGGAAACCCAGGGAAATTTGTTGTCATCGTCTAACTCTATGTTTTCCTGAGGTCATTCACCCGCTTCGCCTTGCCAAGCGATCGTTCGATCGAGCCCGGGGCGCAGATGTCAATTGTTGCGGTCACCCCAAGAATATTCTTGATGCGTTGTTGCAGATTTGTAGCCGCCGCTGGATCAGAAGAGCCTGCGAGGGCATGTTCGACTCGCACGGTGAGGGTATCCAGGGCGCTTTCCCGCCGGACCTCCAGCACATAGTGGGCGGACAGCCCCTCCGTCTGAACTACCAGTTCCTCGACCTGCGACGGGAAGAGGTTGACGCCACGGATGATCAGCATGTCATCCGTGCGTCCCGTGATTTTTTCTATGCGGCGCATGGACCGCGCTGTGCCCGGCAACAGGCGGGTGAGGTCGCCGGTGCGATAGCGGACTACCGGAAAGGCCTCCTTCGTGAGTGTGGTGAAGACAAGCTCTCCTTTCTCACCATCGGGCAGGACTTCTCCTGTTTCAGGATCGATAACTTCAGGGTAAAAATGATCCTCCCAGACGACAGGGCCGTCCTTGGTCTCGATGCACTCACTGGCAACGCCGGGGCCCATCACCTCCGACAGGCCATAGATATCGAGTGCGTCGATATCGAAGCGTTCCTCGATTTCGTGGCGCATTGCCTCGCTCCAGGGCTCGGCGCCGAAGATGCCGACCTTGAGCGGTGATTTGCGCGGATCAAGGCCCTGCCGCTCGAACTCCTCCGCAATCGCCATCATGTAGGATGGGGTAACCATGATGATATCGGCGCCGAAATCATTGATGATCTGAACCTGACGTTCTGTCTGGCCGCCCGACATGGGGACAACAGTACAGCCTAGCTTTTCCGCCCCGTAATGCGCGCCAAGCCCGCCCGTAAAAAGGCCATAGCCATAGGTCACATGGACTGTATGTTCGCGCCGTCCGCCGCTAGCCCGGATGGAGCGGGCGACGAGGTTTGCCCAGTTATCGATATCGCCCGCTGTATAGCCGACGACCGTCGCCCGGCCGGTTGTCCCGGAGGAGGCATGAAGCCGGACAATGTCGGCCTTCTGCACGGCGAACATGCCGAAGGGATAGTTGTCGCGAAGGTCCTGCTTTTTGCAGAAGGGAAATTTCGCAATATCCTCCCGGGTTTTCAGATCGTCAGGGTGAACACCGGCGGCATCGAACCGCTCCCGAAAGAGCGGAACATTCCGGTAGGCATACGCCAAGCTCCATTTGAGCCGGTCCAGTTGCAAGGCCGAGATTTCATCCCGGCTGGCTATCTCGATCGGATCAAGCTCGTCCTTCGACGGTGGGGTCAGGCGCATGTCTCCCTCATTCGTTATACGCGTTCGATAACCGTGGCGATCCCCTGGCCGACACCGATGCACATGGTGCAGAGCGCGTAGCGCCCGCCAGTGCGATGGAGCTGATACATCGCGGTGGTCAGCAGCCGGGCGCCGGACATGCCGAGCGGATGACCAAGGGCAATTGCCCCGCCAAGCGGATTGACGCGCGGATCATCATCCTTCAGGCCGAGTTCCCGCATAACGGCGAGGCCCTGCGCGGCAAAGGCTTCATTCAACTCGATCACATCCATGTCGTCCATGGTGAGGCCGAGCCGGGCGAGCAGCTTCTGGCTGGCCGGGGCAGGGCCGATCCCCATGATGCGCGGTGGGACACCGGCTGTGGCGGCGCCCAGTATGCGGGCCTTGGCGGTCAGGCCATATTCCTTCATCGCCTCGTCCGAGGCGAGCAGGATGGCGCAGGCGCCGTCGTTCACACCGGAGGCATTTCCGGCGGTAACCGAACCGCCTGCCCGGAACGGGGCTTTCAGGGCGGCAAGCTTCTCGATGGTGGTTGCGCGCGGATGCTCGTCCTTATCCACAATGATCGGATCGCCCTTGCGCTGTGGAATCGTGACAGGAACAATCTCATCATTAAAGGAACCGTTGGCCTGTGCGGCTGCGGCCTTTTCCTGGCTGCGCAGGGCGAAGAGGTCCTGATCCTCGCGCCGGACCTGATAGTCCTCCGCCACATTCTCCGCGGTTTCAGGCATGGAATCGATGCCGTACTGATCCTTCATCTTCTTGTTGACGAAGCGCCAGCCGATGGTGGTGTCGAAAATCTCTGCGCTGCGCGAGAAAGGCTCCGTTGCCTTGCCCATCACGAAGGGCGCTCGGCTCATGCTTTCAACACCGCCGGAAATGCCAAGGTTGGCTTCCCCGGTCATGATCTGCCGCGCGATGGAGGCCGTGGCATCCATGCCCGAGCCACACAGACGATTGATCGTGGCGCCGCCGACGCTCTCCGGCAGCCCGGCGAGCAGGGCGCACATCCGGGCGACATTGCGGTTGTCTTCGCCTGCCTGATTGGCATTGCCGAAGATCACATCATCGACTTTCTCCCAGTCGACAGACGGATTGCGCTCCATCAGGGCTTTGATCGGGACGGCGCCAAGATCATCCGTGCGAACGGCAGACAGGCTGCCGGCATAGCGACCTATGGGAGTTCTGACTGCATCACAAATATAGGCGTTCTTCATTTTTCTTCTTTCTGTGTGAGACCCGGGATCATCTGTCCCTTGATCGTGTGAGAATTGCCCCGGAACAAGGCAACGGTTTGTCCGTCCTCATCATGGACGGTTATGTCATAAAGGCCGGTACGTCCTGTCCGGCTTTTTTCTATCGCGCTCGCAGTGAGCAGGGTATCGGGCTTGATGGCCTTGAGAAAGCTGATTTGCGCTCCTTGTGCGACGGTATTCTGGTTATAGGCATTGCAGGCATAGGCGAAGGCGGTATCCGCGAGCGTGAAAACATAGCCGCCATGGCAGATTTTATGCCCGTTCAGCATGAAATCGGCGACGCGCATGGTCATTATGGCGCGTCCGGGACCGATGTCCTTCAGGGCAATGCCAAGGTGCTGCGCCGCCGTGTCCTTGCGGTACATGGTCTCGCCGACGGTTCTGGCGATATCTTCAGGGCTCAAGCCCTCATTCTCTGGCATGTCAGCGGCCCTTGAAGCTGGCTTTCCGTTTGCCGAGGAACGCTGAGACACCCTCCACGAAATCCTCCGTGCGGCCGGCTACCTGCTGGTAATCGCGCTCGAGGTCCAACTGAGCTTGCAGATCGTTGTCGAGGCTGGCGTTCATGGCCTGCTTGATCAGTCCATAGCCCTTTGTCGGACCTACCGCCATGCGGCTTGCCAGTGCTTCGGCGGCGGGCATCAGTTCTTCATCCGGGTAGGTTTTCCAGATCAGGCCCATCTTCTCGGCTTCCGCAGCGGGAATCTTGTCGCCCATCATGGCGAGGCCCATGGCCTTACCGGAACCGACAAGGCGCGGTAGAAAGAAGGTGCTGCCCGCATCCGGTACCAGGCCGATATGGCAGAATGCCTGCAGGAACGTCGCAGATTCGGCAGCCAGAACGATGTCGCAGGCGAGGGCGAGGCTCATGCTGGCCCCTGCGGCAATGCCATTAACCGCAGCGATTACGGGTTTGTCGATGGTGCGGATGAAGACGATCAGCGGATTGTAGTTTTTCTCCAGAGTCTCCCCGGCGTCGAATCCACCGTCACCGCCCAAGGCGTCAGGCGACAGATCCGCCCCTGCACCGAAAGCGCGGCCTTCACCCGTGATCAGGATGGCCCGTACGTCGTCCCCCTTCAATACAGGCATGATCGCCCGGAGTTCTTCATGCATCTCATCACTGAAGGCATTGAGCTTGTCCGGTCGGTTCAAGGTAATTTTCGCGACTCCATCTTGGACATCGAATTTGATTGTAGCGTAGGTCATGGCTCCCCTACTTTCTTGATTGTTGTTTTTTCGAAAATGTGTTCGCCAGAGATTAATCGAATAGGCGAGGGGATAACAGGATTTTATTGGTTATCCGCATGCAGAATAATCGAAAGATTAAAAATTATGCCGGCATTTGTCGGGACATCAGGGTGTGGCGGGTGAGTATTATTTACCGCGAGAGCGCGGGCTCGGAGTGTTTCACGCAATTGCGGCCGGATTTCTTCGCTGAATAGAGGGCTTGATCTGCGCGGTTGACAAATGCCAATACATTCTCTCGCTGGGCATAAGCCGCAACCCCCAGCGACATGGTGATTTTTCCGACTTCTTTTTTGGTAGATCGCTTAATGAGTTTTTTGGCGGAAATTGCCATACGCAGATCATTCGCGATATTGACGGCTTCCGATAGTTCAGTATCCGGAAGGATGACGCTGAACTCCTCACCTCCGTATCTGGCGGCGACGGCGTCTGCATCAATTCCTTTTGCCAGTGTCGACGCCACCAGCTTTATGACCTGATCTCCGAACGTATGGCCATGGGTATCGTTAAAGCCCTTGAAATGATCGATGTCAGCCATGATCAGGCATAGGTTGGATGATCTTTCCTGCGCTTCATTAACTTTCTTCGCAAGCTCCGCATCAAAACATTTACGATTGGCGATTCCGGTCAGGGAGTCGGTATAGGCTTCCTGCTGAACGAACTGCAGCCGCCTTTTCAGGTCCGCTATTTCACGCGATGCGCTGTCGATCCCCTGTTGCAAACTGATTGTATTGCCGGACATGGAGTGGGTCTGGCTGACAATCTCGTCGATAATGCCTTGCAGTTCTGATCCACTCAGACCCTCAACCTTCTCTGCAAAGTTATTCAGGTTTTTACCATAGGCGGAATAGGTGGCCGAGCTTTCATTCAGATTGCCCATCATGTTTTCCATGGATTTCTGAACCAGACGGCTCGTTTCCTGAATCACGCGGCCTTCTTTTTCGCGGGTAAAAAAGCGCTCGTAAAGTTCGAGGCCGATTTTGTCCGTATACTTTCCGTGTTGGGTAATTAGTTCATTGACGGCCCGTGTCAGGTCAGGGTTGGATCCCAGCAAATATTCATACCAGATGGCATAATTGTGAGGGGTTTGCCGGATCCCCCGATCTTCCATCAGCGCCAATGTCTTCTGCGCATTGATCCGGACTTTCTCAAAATCGTCTTTTGGTACCAATTGAACTGCCCTCAACGAAATTTTTTGAGACTTTACTTTGCAAGATCCCGTTTGTCAGTAAAGAAAGTTTCTGACAATACAAAAAATTATGGAAAATAAGAAATATTCATTTATTTCGGAGGGTTTATGCTTAATAATAGTATTTATTGTAAAAAAATACTATTGATAATTGCATGTCATACGCCAAGGTACTTATGCTTTACTTCCTCGCTTTCCAGTAACGCCTGACTTGAACCTTCCCAAACGATGCTGCCTTTCTCTATGATATAGTGGCGGTCCGCGATATCGGCGAGGGCGCGGATGTTCTTGTCGATCACCAGAATGGCCTGGCCTTCTTTTTTCAGGCTGAAAAGGCATTGCCAGATTTCCTGGCGGATGAGCGGCGCAAGCCCTTCCGTCGCTTCGTCGAGCAGGAGGATATCGGGATTGGTCATGAGCGCGCGAGCAATAGCAAGCATTTGCTGCTCTCCGCCGGAGAGCTGGCTTCCCATGCTATGCTTGCGTTCCTGAAGCTTGGGAAAAAGCGTCCAGATTGCCTCCAATGTCCATCGGCCGTTGCCGGACGGACCGGCATGCGCCGTCGCCACCAGGTTTTCCTCGACATTCAGGTTGGGCGATATAATCCGGCCTTCAGGAACTAGCCCGATACCCATGCGGGCAATACGGTACGGGGAGTGGGCCGTTATATCCGTATTCCTGAACTTGATGCTGCCTTTTCGCGCAGGTGTCAGACCCATGATCGAGCGGATGGTCGTTGTTTTCCCCATGCCGTTTCGGCCCATCAGGGTGACGACTTCCCCCTCCTTTACCGTCAGGGACATGTTGAACAGAACCTGGCTCTGCCCGTAAAAGCTGTCGATGGCATCTACTTCGAGCATGGTTCAGCTTTCCTCCCCGAGATAGGCCTGACGGACTTCTTCGTTATCGCGGATTTCATCGGGGGTTCCCGTCGCAATTGCCCGCCCATAGACAAGAACGCTAATTCTGTCGGCAAGGCTGAAAACCGCATCCATATCATGTTCAATCAACAGAATGCTGTAACGAGATTTCAGCGCCGCGAGACGTTCGATCAGGCGCTCGCTGTCTTCCCCTGACATGCCGGCCATCGGCTCGTCCAGCAGCAGCATCTTCGGTTTGGTTGCGAGGGCGATGGCAATTTCAAGTTGCCGCTGCGCCCCATGGCTTAAACTGTAAACCGGCGTATGTGCCTGCTCCTCCAGTTCCAGCTCTTGCAGAATTTTTTGGGTCGGTTCGTTGAGTTTCTTATTCTCGTCGACCTTTTTCCAGAATTGAAAGGAATGTCCGCTGTGGGCCTGGACCGCAAGGCGGATATTCTCGAGAACCGTGAAATTCTGAAAGAGGGAGGTAATCTGGAACGACCGGGCGAGCCCGAGATGAGAACGCTTCGGTTCCGAATGGCGTCGCAGGTTACGGCCATTAAAAATGATTTTGCCGCCGTCCGAGGGGATTTCTCCGGTCAGCTGCTTGATCAAAGTGGTCTTTCCTGCGCCATTGGGACCGATAATGGCGTGCAGTTCCCCCTCACGCACGGTAAGCGACAGGCCATCCGTTGCCAGCAGCCCGTCATAGCGCTTTACCAGCTTCTCAACGATCAGAATATCATTCGCCGTCATGAGCTTTTCCTCGACTGCGGAAGGAAGCTGTCAATGCCATTGCGGGCAAACAGCACGATCAGGATCAGGAGCGGCCCGAATATCAGCTGCCAGTATTCGCCGACGTGAAGGCCGCCGACCGTGAGCGGAATGGAGGACAGCAGCTCCTCCAGCATCAAAAAGGCAAGCGCTCCATATAGCGGGCCAAAGAGACTGGCCATACCGCCGAGTACAATCATGATGATAAGGTCACCGGAGCGGGTCCAATGCATCATATCGGGGCTGACGAAGTCATTGAGGTTGGCCATCAGGAAGCCCGCATATCCGGCAATGGTTCCGGCTATAACAAAGGCCGTCAGGCGGTATTTATAGGGCGAGAAGCCGATGGCGCGCATTCTGGCTTCGTTCGATCTGGTGCCGCGTATGACATTGCCGAAGGGTGACTCAACAAGCCGGTGCATGAGGTAGAGAACGACAAGCAGCGATGCAAATATCAGGTAATATAGACTCTTTTCGTCATTCAGGTCAATCAGGCCCAGCATGTCACTGCGCTGATAGATCGTCAGCCCGTCATCGGCGCCATAGGTTTCAACGCCGACGGCACTGAAATACAGCATCTGGGAGAAGGCCATGGTGATCATGATGAAATAGACACCCCGTGTTCTGAGGCTGATGGCGCCAATGATCAGGGCAATGAAAGCCGATCCCAGCAATGCCGCGCTGAGCTGCACATAGCCGTTCAGCATCCAGTCGATACCGTCCTCGAAAGCATGAAAGGCCCCGATACCGACGCAATAGGCGCCAACGCCGATGTAGGCGGCGTGACCGAAGCTGACCATGCCGCCATATCCGATCAGCAAGTTGAGACTGAGGGCGGCAATGGCGAGGATCAGAATGCGTGCGACAAGGCCCGTGTAGAAGCTGTCGCCCATCCAGTCCGTGATGAAGGGGATCAGGCCGAGGAAGACAAGCAGGGCTGTATTCAGAATATGCCGGGAAGATATGGTCATCGGCCAACCCCTTTTGGTGGAAAGAGGCCTTGCGGCTTGATAGCAAGGACGAGGGCCATTAGCAGATATATCATCATCGATGAAATTGCCGGGGCGGCCGTTGAGGCGCTGGCCTCTGGCAGGACGAGGTTCAGTATCTCGGGCAGGAAGGATCGTCCCACCGTATCAATCAGGCCGATCAGGATGGCGGCGATAAAGGCGCCCTTGATCGAGCCAATGCCGCCGATAACGATAACAACCAGGGTCAGGATCAGAATGCTTTCGCCCATGCCGATCTCCACCGAGAGGATCGGCCCGGCCATCAGTCCGGCGAGCCCGGCGAGCGCCGCACCGAGTCCGAAAACAAGCGTAAACAGGAGCCGGATATTGATCCCGAGCGCCCCGATCATTTCGCGGTTGCTGGCGCCTGCCCGGATCAGCATGCCAAGCTTCGTTCGGGCCACGATAAAATAGAGCAGTCCTGCAACGATGAAACCGACAAGAATAATCGCGAGACGGAAAGCCGGGTAGGGGGCGCCCGGAATGATTTCCACCGTCTCATTTAAAAAGTCGGGAAGCGGGATGACGAGACCAATCGGCCCCCAGATCAGGCGCGTTGCCTCATTGAAGAACAGGATCAGGCCAAAGGTCGCCATGACCTGATCCAGATGGTCGCGGGCATACAGGGTTCGAAGCGCGATCATCTCGACGATAATGCCGAGAAGAAAGACGGCGGGCAAAGTCAAGAAGGCGCCGAGTAGGAAGGAGTCGGTCCAGCCTGTGAAGGTCGCGCAAAAATAGGCGCCCATCATATAGAGCGATCCATGCGCCAGATTGACCATGTCCATGATGCCAAAAACAAGCGTCAGCCCGGCCGCCAACAGAAATAACAGCAGGCCAAGCTGGAAACCGTTGAGTATCTGCTCCAGCAATAACAACCAGTTCATGGTGACGCCTTATCGTGAATTTGCCTTAACCTGAACAAAAAAGCGCGTAGGCCCTGTAGACATACGCGCCTTTTCCGTTCTCATCAGAATGGCTGATAGCTTATTTCATGTTGCATTCTTGAGCATAGGGATCCTGATGGTTTTCATAAACGGTTGACACGATCTTCGTCGTATAGTCGCCGTTTTCATCCTTGACAACTTCGCGCAGGTAGAAATTCTGGATCGGAATATGGTTATTTCCGAATTTAAGCTCCCCGCGAACGCTCTGGAAATCTGCAGCTTTCAGAGCGCTACGAACAGCATCCCGATCGCTCAGGTCGCCATTGACTTTCTCCACCGCGCTGTTGATCAGCATGATGGAATCATAGGACTGCGCCGCATAATGGCTTGGATAGTGACCGTATTTCGCCTTGAAGTCCGTCACAAATTTCTTGTTTGCCGGGGTATCAAGATCGGGTGACCAGAACATGGTCATAAGGCTGCCTTCCGCCAGTTCACCGACACGGGGCAGGCTGATGCTGTCGATCGTGAAAGTCGTATAAAGCGGAACGGTCTTGTTCAATTCGGCCTGGGCATATTGCGTGATGAACTGGGCCCCATGCTTGCCGGGATAGAAGACAAACAAGGCATCCGGCTCGGCGGCACGGACTTTTGCCAATTCGGCAGAGAAGTCAAGCTGATCCGGGAATTTCGTCATGTCCTTGCCGATAATTTCGCCTTTAAAGGTCCGTTCAACCCCGCTGACCATATTCTTACCCGCGGCATAGTTCGGAGCCATGATATAGAGCTTCTTAATCCCGCGCTGGTTCAATACTTCGCCCATGGCCATGGTTGTCTGGTCATTCTGCCAGGAGGTCGAGAAGAGGTCTTCATGGCAGAGTTTACCGGCAAGAGGGCTTGGCCCGGCGTTGGAGCTGATCATGAATGTGTCGTTATCGACGGCGCTCTTGTAGGAGGCCATCAGAACATGGCTCCAGATGTAGCCTGCGATAAAGTCAACATTGTCCTTTTTGACCAGTTTGTCGGTTTTCTGCTTGCCGATTTCCGGTTTGAAGCCATCATCCTCGTAAATCACTTCAATATCGCGTCCGGCCATTTTGCCGCCGAGATGTTCAACCGCGAGATCGACAGCTTCACGCATGTCTTTGCCGATTGCGCCGGCACCTGTCGTCAGTGTCGTCACGAAGCCGATTTTAACGGGATCTGCGGCACTTGCGATGGCCGGAGTGCCCATTAACGCCAAGGCGGAAATCAGGCTGATAAATTTCTTGTTCACAATAAATTCTCCCTGTGCTGTATCGGAAACATATGTCCTGCACTACTCCCATTAGAAGTCCGTAGATTAAGGCTTTTTGTCATCGGCGCAAAGGAATTGTTTTCCTGACCTTGCATCCGATTGCGTTGGATTGAGGTTAGTTGAAGGCCTTGAAGGTTATCATGGTAAAGGTGTCCTTGATGCCCGGAAGGGCCTGAATCTGCTCATTCACGAAATGGCCCGTATCCTGATCATCATTGAGATAGCATTTCATCATCAGGTCATACTTGCCAGAAATCGAATAGACTTCCGATACATTCTCGACATTCTCCACCGCCTCTGCGGCAACATGATAGGCTTTGCCAAGCTCACATTTTACCATGATAAAAATTGTTTTCACAAAAACCTACCTTCCCGCAGAGTCCCTGTCGCTGCATGCCGGGGTGTAAAATGTTGTTGTATAATACAAATTTTGACGGCAGTTGAAAGTAAAAAAGGCTTCCATCGGAAGCCTTGTATTGGATTGCTCTTATTTCTGGGCTGTCTTCCCGAGCGGAATTTTAAAGAAGGCAGGGATGTTGTCCCCAAGGCCGACAACGGGGCTATCCCCCTCATCATTTGCATGTCGGGGCGGTCGTCCTTTTTGCACCATGGTGCCGGATGCCTTATTTTCTTTCTTGCCGGAATTTTTTGTGGCTTTGTCTGCGGCCGGTTCGGCTTTTTTGCCGGATCCCCTTGCTTTCGGGGCCTGGTCTGCGGCGTGGCGGCGGCCGCCTTTCTGGTTACGGCCCGTCTTCTTTTCTCGAGCGGCGATCTCCGCGGCTTCCTCGCTGATCTCATCCATTCCCTCCAGCTTCAGCACAGGGATTTCCTTACCCACAAGCTTCTGGACGGCTTCCAAATATTTGTCTTCGCTTTTCGTGGCGATAGTATAGGCGTGGCCTTGCTGTCCGGCACGCCCGGTCCGCCCGATGCGATGAATATAATCCTCCGCATGTGTCGGGACATCGAAGTTGAAGACGTGACTGACGGAACTGACATCGATGCCGCGCGCAGCGACATCGGAGCAGACGAGAATCTTGATTTCGCCATTTTTGAACTTATCGAGCGTTTCCATGCGATGGCTTTGACTCATGTCGCCATGCAGTGCCCCTGCATTGAAGCCATGCTTGATAAGCGATCCCAGCAGAATATCGACATCTTTCTTGCGGTTGCAGAAGATGAAGGCAGTCCTGACTTCTTCCTGTTCCAACAGCTTTCGGATAAGCGGACGCTTTTCGGCGCGCTGCACGACATAAAGTCCCTGCGTCACCGTCGCCGCGGTTGAGGTGGGCAGAGAGACGGCGACTTCCTTCGGGTTCATCAGGAACTTGTCCGCCAGCTTGCGCATTTCCTTCGACATGGTGGCCGAGAAGAAAAGCGTCTGGCGAAGCGGCGGCAACAGGGAGACAATCCGTTCGACATCCGGAATGAAGCCCATGTCCATCATGCGGTCGGCTTCGTCAATCACAAGTGTTTTGACGCCGTTAAGCAGCACCTTGCCGCGTTCCACATGGTCGAGCAGACGGCCGGGAGTTGCGATCAGGACGTCGACGCCTTTGTCGAGCTTGGCGTCCTGATCGGAAAAAGACATCCCGCCAATCAGGAGGGCCATGGAGAGATTGCTGTATTTGCCATAATTCTCGAAATTATCGGCGACCTGTGCCGCCAGTTCCCGCGTGGGTTCCAGGATCAGGGAGCGTGGCATGCGCGCCTTTGCCTGACCCGCGGCGAGAATATCAATCATTGGCAAGGTGAAACTTGCGGTTTTGCCGGTTCCCGTCTGAGCCGTGCCAAGCACGTCGCGCCCCATCAGTACATAAGGAATAGCCTTTTCCTGAATGGGGGTGGGGTTTTCGTAACCGGTTTCTTTAACCGCTTTTAATACTTCGGTGCTGAGGCCGAGATCTGCAAATATCATATAGTGTGAACTACCGTTCGAATAAATATAAAATCTTCTTAAAACTGAGCGCAATCTAGAGAATTAACGCTCTCTGTCAAATGTTTCCTGCGAATTTCCCAGTAAAACCGCGCCTGAGACGGCTGTATTACACTAAAATGCCAAGGAATTAAAGTTAACGGTTCTCAAGCGGACGCCTTGACTGTAAAAGAGATTTTAATCTCTAAACATCAAAGTAGCGTCTAAACTACATCAATTTATAAAAAAATGACAGAAAAACATTCACTTGTGCTTATTCCGGGGTTGCTCTGCACCGGAGATTTATGGCGCGATCAGATTGAGGCACTGGATGATATCGCCGATATCACCATTGCGGATCACACACGCGACGATACGATGCCCGCGATTGCCAGACGGCTTCTGTCGGAAGCGCCCGAGCGGTTTGCTCTCGCCGGGTTGAGCATGGGCGGCTATATCGCTCTCGAGGTCATGCGACAGGCGCCGGAACGGGTGACCCATCTGGCGATTATGGATTCGCGGGCCGTCGCCGACTCGCCTGAAGATCGGCGAAGACGGCTCGATTTCATCAAGCTGGTTGAGCAGGGCTCGACCTTTAAGGGGGTGACCCGGAGCCTTCTGCCGATCCTGATCCATGAATCACGCCTGAATGATGAAGAGCTTATCGCCCGCATTTTCAAGATGGCGGAAGATGTCGGCAAGGAAGCTTTCCTTAGGCAGGAGAGGGCGCTGCTGGATCGCGATGTGCTGACGGAGATGCTGAAAACGATTTCCTGCCCGACGCTCATTCTGGCCGGGGCGGATGACATGCTGATTCCACCGAAGCTACAGCGCGCGATGGCCGTTGAGATCCCGACCGCGCAATATGTAGAAATTCCGAACTGCGGCCATTTGCCAACGATGGAAGAGCCGGAAGTTACCAGTAAATATATGCGCCATTGGCTTGCACGGAGTTAAATCTCCGCCTAAACGTCCAGATCCTCAACATACTGCGCGTTCTCTTGAATGAAGGAGAACCGCAGTTCCGGTCGTTTGCCCATCAGGCTTTCCACGCGATCGGCAGTCTCGCCGAATTCCTCCATCGGAACATCGACTTTAAGCAGAACCCGCTTTTCCGGGTTCATCGTCGTTTCCTTGAGCTGGGCTGGCGGCATTTCGCCAAGGCCTTTAAACCGGCTGATATCGACCTTGCCGCGGCCTGAGAACTCGGTTTCCATCAAGCGGTCTTTATGGGCGTCGTCCATGGCATAGAGGGTCTTGCCCCCCTGCGAGAGCCGGTAAAGCGGTGGCTGCGCCAGATAGAGATGGCCGTCAGTGATCAGTTGCCGCATCTCGCGGTAAAAGAAGGTCATCAGGAGCGAGGCAATGTGCGCGCCGTCGACATCGGCGTCAGTCATGATGATGACCTTGTCATAGCGGAGGTCCTCACTCCGGTATTTGTCGCGCAAGCCGCATCCGAGCGCCTGGATGAGATCCTTCAGTTCCTGGTTGGCGTTGATCTTGTCGTTGGTGGCGGAGGCAACATTGAGGATCTTTCCGCGCAGCGGCAGGATCGCTTGTGTCTTGCGGTCGCGACCCTGTTTGGCGGAGCCGCCGGCGCTGTCACCCTCGACAATGAAAATCTCCGTGCCTTCTCGTCCGCTCTGGCTACAATCGGCCAGCTTGCCGGGAAGCCGCAGGCGGCTCGTCGCGGTCTTGCGGCTGGTTTCCTTTTCCTGACGGCGGCGCAGCCGTTCCTCGGATTTTTCGATCACCCAGGCGAGCAGATTATTCGCCTGATCCGGCGCACCCGCCAGCCAGTTATCGAAATGATCCTTGATGGCAAGATCGACAAGGCGGCTTGCTTCCGTGGTCGTGAGTTTTTCCTTCGTCTGTCCCTGGAACTGCGGATCGGGGATAAAGACGGACAGTACGGCGGATGCGCTTGAGAGAATATCCTCCGCCGTGATCTGTGCCGCCTTCTTGTTGTTGATCAGCTCGCCATAGGCTTTGAGGCCACGCAGGAGTGCGCCCCGGAAACCGAGCTCATGAGTGCCGCCTTCCGGCGTCGGCACGGTATTGCAGTAGGAGTTGAGGAACGAGATATTCGTCAGCGGCCAGGCAATTGCCCATTCAACGCGTCCACGGTCATTGTCCATTTCGACCCGTCCGGAGAAGGGCTCCTGCGTCACGGCCTTTACACCGTCGAGGGAGGCATTGAGGAAGTCGCGCAAGCCGCCCGGAAAATGGAGCGTGGCCTCGGCAGGCGTATCGTCCTTGATCAGTTCCTCATCACATTTCCAGCGGATTTCCACGCCCCGGAAAAGATAGGCCTTTGACCGGACCATCTTGTAGAGCCTCGCCGGACGTAGGGCGGTGCCCTTTTCGAAGATTTCCGGATCGGGATGGAACTGGACGGAGGTACCGCGGCGGTTCGGTGCAGCGCCGACTTTTTCAAGCTGTGTCAGGGGAGCGCCCTTTGAGAATTCCTGCCGCCAGAGTTCCTTGTCGCGGGCAACCTCGACTGTCATCCGATCGGAGAGGGCGTTCACAACGGAAATACCGACGCCATGCAGGCCACCCGCCGTGTGATAGACTTTGTTCGAAAATTTACCGCCTGAATGAAGCGTGGTCAGGATCACTTCCAGTGCCGACTTGTCTTTGAACTTGGGGTGGCGGTCAATGGGAATGCCGCGTCCGTTGTCGCGAATGGCGAGGGAGCCATCGGCGAACAGCTCTACCTCGATACGGGTGGCATGACCGGCGACCGCCTCGTCCATCGAGTTGTCGAGCACTTCCGCCGCCAAATGGTGGCGCGCGCGCTCGTCCGTGCCGCCAATATACATGCCGGGCCGGAGACGGACAGGCTCCAGTCCTTCAAGGACTTCAATGTCCTTTGCAGAGTAATCGGAGCTATCAGATTTTGTTTGTTGGAAAAGATCGGACATAAAGCTGTTTCGCTGACCTAAAAGTTACGCTGTTCAGGATAAAACCTGTTTTTTCAACCGGCTGAAAGTGTATAACTTATACCCCTAACACATAGCAACTAGGAAGCCCAAAGATCATGTCGAATGAATTCCGCGATCCCGTCATCCGCACAGCGCCAATGCCCAGTGATTGTAACAATAACGGGGATATATTCGGCGGCTGGGTCTTGTCGCAGATGGACATGGCAGGCGGCATTCTGGCGGCGCGTCGGGCGAAGGGGCGCACCGTTACGGTTGCTGTTGAGGCGATGACCTTTCATCAGCCGATCAAGGTGGGTGATGTCGTCAGTATCTATGGCGAAATTGAGCGGGTCGGGCGGACATCGGTTGCCGTGAAGCTGACGACCATAGTCACGCGAAAATTGAATCCCGATGAAATCAAGGTGACCGAAGGAACATATGTATTCGTTGCTATCGATGATAATGGCAAGCCGCGCCCGGTCGATTAATATTTCGACATACAGGAGGGGAAACTAAAGGCTTCACAATTAGCCTGTTCGCACGTTTATATATATTTAGGATATAAATGATGCGGAAAATATTATTCCCGTTGCTGATATTGTGTCTGATATCGACAAATGTCATGGCTTTTGACGATAATGACGCAAAGCAGGTCCAATTTATAGAAATCTTCAAGAAAAACTCGACAACGGAAACCAATAGGTTGCCGGTGGTTTATCTTGGTCATGGTTCATTCAAATGGGGCTACAAGGTTAAGCATTCCAAAGCCGTATTTTCATTCGCGCAGCTGGGGGCGACAGCTTTTCATAAAAGCGTAAATCAACTCATCTACCATTTCAATGATAAGGAAGCGTATGGCAAGTACGAAAAATATCAGGATTTGAACGGGGAAACATTCATCAAACAACTCAATCAGCAGGCCGTTAATGCTGTCCTTCTTCGCATTATTAAATATGAACTTCAGATCATGGAGGAGCTGGACAGCAAGCTTGGCGTACCAATGATCGAGATGTTTGACAAAGGGCAGTATAATTTAAGGTATTTCGCCTGTCTCGAGCGACAGGATCTCGTGTGTCCGGGCTATGTCACCGTTTATTATGATTCTTCAGTTGGCTGGATGGAATTCAAGGGTGAGCAAGACTTAGATTTCCTTGTCGTAAATAAGAGCAAGGAGATCGATGAAGATGAAGAAAATTGGAAACAGAGAAAAGATGAATATATTAATTATTTCAATAATGTAACGGCGAGTATTAATGTAATTGTAGGCAAGGAATCTCAACTGAACATATATGATTTCCAAGGATACGTTAATGTTGAAACCGGCGACATCGTTGTATCTGATCCAACAGGATTTGATGAAAAAGGATACAAAGGCGTGCTTCCAAAAAAATGGAGTGAAGTGAAAACATCGTCAAAGTTTCTTGCCTGGATTCAAAAGGGCGAGGATGTCATCCAATGACCAGGACGGGTCGGAAAACGATAAATAGCGACATATAAGAAGAAAGGCCGCTGGTTTTCCAGCGGCCTTTTTTTGGTCTGAAGTACTGTCAGACGCTGTAATACATATCGAACTCGACCGGATGCGGGGCATGTTCGAACTTGAAGACGTCATCCCATTTCATGGTGATATATCCGTCGATCATGTCATCAGTGAAGACGCCGCCCTTTTTCAGGAACTCGCGGTCTGCATCGAGAGCTTCCAGCGCTTCGCGCAGCGAGCCACAAACCGTCGGGATGTCTTTCAATTCTTCCGGCGGCAGGTCATAAAGGTCCTTGTCCATGGCATCGCCCGGATGGATTTTATTCTGGATGCCGTCAAGGCCCGCCATCATCATGGCCGCAAAGGCAAGATAGGGGTTTGCCGTGCAGTCCGGGAAGCGGACTTCAACGCGTTTGCCGTTCGGGCTCGGGGAGTAGGGGATACGGCATGAAGCGGAACGGTTGCGCGCGGAATAGGCGAGCAGGACCGGTGCCTCAAAGCCTGGAATAAGACGCTTGTAGGAGTTCGTGCTCGCATTGGTAAAGGCATTGAGTGCCTTGGCATGCTTGATAACGCCACCAATGTAGAACAGCGCTGTTTCGGAAAGGTCCGCATATCCCGATCCCGCGAAGGCCGGTTTTCCGCCTTTCCAGATGGACATATGGGTGTGCATTCCGGAGCCGTTGTCACCCGAAACCGGTTTCGGCATAAAGGTGACCGTCTTGCCATAGGCGTGGGCGACGTTATGAACGACATATTTCTGCTTCTGGATTTCGTCCGCTGCGCCGACAAGAGTGCTGAATTTCATGCCAAGTTCGTGCTGGCTCGGTGCCACTTCATGATGGTGCTTCTCAACCGAAAGACCGATTTCCTTGCAGACGGAGACCATTTCACTTCGGATGTCGGCGCCACTGTCAACGGGCTGGACCGGAAAGTAGCCGCCTTTGACGCGCGGACGGTGGCCGCTGTTGCCGCCTTCGATTTCGGCGCCGCCCATAGTCGGGGCTTCAACATCGTTGAGTTTATAGAAGGTATGGTGACTGCCGTTGGCGAACTGCACGTCATCGAACATGAAGAATTCTGCTTCCGGGCCGAAATAGGCGGTGTCGCCAATGCCTGTGCTGGCGAGATAGGCTTCTGCCTTTTTCGCGACGGAGCGCGGATCACGCTCGTAGCTCTCGCCGCTCATCGGATCAAGAATATCGCAGAAAACAATCAGGGTCGGGCGGGCTGCAAACGGGTCCATGACGGCCGTTGAATTGTCCGGCATCAGGGTCATGTCCGATTCATTGATAGCTTTCCAGCCGGTGATGGACGAGCCGTCGAACATCACGCCGTCTTCAAACATGTCTTCATCAACAACATCCACATGCATGGCGAGATGCTGCCATTTACCTTTCGGGTCGGTAAAACGAAGATCCACATATTCGACTTCGTTTTCCTTGATCATTTTAAGAATATCAGCAGCCATTGTAACGTCTCTCTGTTTAACTGTTCGGGGAATGGTTCCGCCGCCCGTTTATCGGGCGTGCATAAATTCAGATCGCTTCAGGGCCTTTCTCGCCCGTCCGGATGCGAATGACTTCTTCAACGGTGGAGACGAAAATCTTTCCATCCCCGATCCGTCCTGTTCTGGCGGCCTGTTGAATGGCTTCCAGCGCCCTTTCAACCAGCGAATCTTCCAGAACAATCTCGATTTTCACCTTGGGCAGGAAATCCACAACATATTCCGCGCCGCGATACAGTTCCGTATGGCCTTTCTGGCGGCCGAAACCTTTCGCTTCGGTAACAGTGATGCCCTGTAGTCCGACTTCGTGAAGAGCTTCCTTCACTTCATCAAGTTTGAACGGTTTGATGATCGCTTCGATTTTTTTCATAAGGCAGGTCTCAACTAAATTTAGATGTCAGTTCGTCCAAGGTGACTTCGCCCTTTCTATAGCATGAGGCGTGCCAGAATTGGGAAGTAATTTTGAATGCTCCCGAAGTCTTAAAAAACTGCGGTTTCCAGAACTTACTGAACGCATGAAGGCAGGTTGGCTAAAAAATAGGCGATTAAAAAACAGGCAGATGATTAAAAATTAATCAAATGATATCCTGCGCAGTTTATAAAGTCCTTTGAAGTCGTTCGGATCCGCCACTTCTCCCTTTCGGATGATCAGAAGTTTGTCCTGCCGGGCGAGGTGAATAGCCTGCTGGCGCACAGCGGTCATATACTTCCGCCAGATGTCCTTGGGCGCGGTCGATTTTGCGCGATCGGCAGCAATGGCCGCCGCAATTTCCTGAGGCGCGACATCTTTGCCCGAACTCACGGCGCGAAGGATATAGCCGATGACCGGATCTTCCTCGGCGGGGTTCTTGGCTTCGTCGTCAGATTTGTTACGCGCGTCAGTCATTTCAATATCCCTGTAAAAGATGAGGGGCGGTTGTAATGGTCACCGGACAAAAATGCAAGCAGTGGCGGAATACCAACATGGCTCGTCAATAATGCGGCGGTTTCTCGGCGTCCGGCGTGGCCGGCATTGTATCCTCAAGCGATAAAATACGATCATGGGCAGAGACGAGTTTCCGCTTGAGGACTTCAATTTCCTGCCATTGCCGGTTCATCATGTCACTGAGTTCACTGATGGTATGTTCCTGCTCCGTGAATTTCAGCTCCAACTCGGTCAGGCGCTTTTCTTCCATGGCTTACAATCCTTTCAGGAAGTCTTCGAAGCGGTCCATTGCGCACTCGATATTTTCCAGCGAGTTCGCATAGGAGAAACGGACATAGCCTTCGCCTTCTGCCCCGAAGCTGGTTCCGGCGATGACCGCAACGCCTTTTTCATTCAGCAGGCGATCCTGCATCTCCTTTGCGGACAGGCCGGTATCGGAGATGTTCGGAAAGGCATAGAACGCGCCCTTCGGCAGAACGCATCTCACGCCCGGCGCGGCATTCAGTCTTGCATGGATCAGGGCACGGCGCTCATCAAAAGCCGTCATCATTTTATCGACCGGACCCTGGTCCCCCTTGAGCGCCTCTATCCCCGCATATTGCGCTGGGGCATTCACGCAGGAATGGAAGTTGACACAAAGGCGCTGGGCATGGGGGACAAGATGTTCCGGCCATAGCCCCCATCCCATCCGCCATCCCGTCATGGCATAGGTTTTCGACCAGCCATCGAGGATGATCAGCCGGCCGCGCAAGTCCGGGAACTGCAACATGCTGCAATGGCCTTCTCCGTCGTATGTCATACGGCTGTATATTTCGTCCGATAATACATAGACTTCCGGGTGTTTTTTCAGACCTTCGACAAGCTTTTCCAGTTCAACTTTGGGGACAATACCGCCGGTCGGGTTGGCCGGGGTGTTGAGAATGATCAGTCTCGTCCGTCCGGTAATCTGAGAGAGGACGGTTTCGGCATCAAAGGAAAAGCCGTTCTCCTCAATCAGGCGGATCGGAACCGGGGTCGCGCCGGTGAAGCGGATCATGCTTTCATATATCGGGAAACCGGGATTGGGATACATGATTTCCGCCCCATCCTCACCGAATATCTCGATGGCGAAGGCCATGGTGACCTTGCCGCCGGGAACGGCGATAATATGATCGGGATTAACTTCTACCCCGCGATACTTTAAAATATCCTCGGCGACGGCCTCCCGCAGTTCGGGGATGCCGTTCGCCGCCGTATAGCCATGCTGCCCGTCACGAAGTGCCTTGACGGCCGCTTCGACAATATTGTCAGGCGTGGGAAAGTCCGGCTGTCCGATGCCGAGGTTGATGACATCCATGCCGCCCGCCGCCAGCGCATTGGCCCGCGCCAGCACATCAAAAGCAGTTTCCGTCCCAAGGCGCGCCATCTTTGCCGAAATAGCCATTGTTTATTCCCGTCTGTACGATTTTGTTCATGAACCTTCAAATGCCGACCAAGCGATACCATATAGGATTTTCAAATGTAATTAACCGGATTTTCTACAGATTGGAAGTGTCATGAAGTTCTTAGTTTCAGCATCTCTTTTGGTTCTTGCGAGCCTGTCTTTGAGTAACCCGGCCCTCGCAGATCGTAATCCTAATGCGGATGAATTGACGATGCTGACAGCGGAACTTAAGAAACTCGGCTATGTGAGCTGGGAAGAGATCGAACTTGATGATGACGGCCCCTACTGGGAAATCGATGATGCGCGCAAGGAAGACGGCTCCCGCTGGGATTTGAAACTGGATGAAAAATCCCTGGAAGTGATCGAGCTGGACCGGGAAGACTGACCGAGGAACAAGAAATCGGGGCGCAAACATTCCACCCCCTTATGGTTTCACTTGAAATCCTGATAAAACCACGCATAACCTGTCGGGAAAAATAATATCTCTGACAGGATCTAGCGTGAAAAATACCAGTGATGTGCTCAGCAACTTCGGGACAACGATCTTCGAGGTGATGTCCAAGCTTGCAATCGAGCATAAGGCGATCAACTTGGGACAGGGTTTCCCCGATGAGGATGGCCCCGCCGATATCCGCCATGCCGCCGCCCGGGCGGGGGAGGAGGGGCCGAACCAGTATCCGCCGATGATGGGCATCCCGGAGCTTCGGCAAGCCGTTGCCGCGCATGATGCGCGCTTCTATGGCCTCAGTGTCAATTGGCAGACGGATGTGCTGGTCACCTCCGGTGCGACGGAGGCGCTGGCGGCCAGTATGCTTGGCCTGATCAATCCGGGAGATGAGGTGGTCCTGTTCGAGCCGCTTTATGATTGCTACCTTCCCATGATAAAGCTGGCGGGCGGCATTCCGAAATTTGTCCGCCTCGATCCCCCGAACTGGGAGATTGACGAGGCGAAACTGCGCGCGGCGTTCAGTGACAAGACCAAGCTGATCCTGATGAACAGTCCGATGAACCCGACGGGCAAGGTTTTCAGCCGCGAAGAGCTGGAACTGATCGCGGAGCTCGCCATCAAGCATGATACCTATGCCATCTGTGATGAGGTATATGAGCATATTATTTTCGGGAACAAGAAGCATCTCTCGCTCCTGACGCTGCCGGGCATGGGGGAGCGGACGGCGCGTATTGCCTCCGCGGGCAAGACATTCTCTCTCACGGGCTGGAAAGTCGGTTATCTGACGGCCACGGCGGAACTGACCGCGCGCATCGCCAAGGCGCACCAGTTTCTGACCTTCACGACTGCGCCGAACCTGCAGAAGGCGGTGGCCTACGGGCTCGCCAAGGATGATGAATTTTATCAGGATCTGAAATCCTCGATGCAGTCGAAGAGGGATATTTTCCGTAATGGCCTCAACCGGATCGGCTTCACGACGGCAGATTGCGACGGCACCTATTTTATCAATGCGGATATCAGCTCGATCGGCTTCGATGGGACGGACGAGGAATTCTGCCGCCTGATCACGACGGAGGCCGGGGTTGCCGCCGTCCCGGTCAGTGCCTTTTACCAGTCCGAAGGCGCGCGCACGAATTTCGCCCGCTTCTGCTTTTCCAAAAGGGACGAAGTGCTGGAGGCGGCAATCGGGAAACTAGCTGATTTTTTTAAACGGGCAGGCTAAAGTTTTCTTGACCGGTCTCGATAGGATCGCTAAACAAGGCGGCTCCTGCGGCGAGCGTAGCTCAGTTGGTTAGAGCGCCTGACTGTGACTCAGGAGGTCGGGGGTTCAAGACCCCTCGCCCGCCCCAAATTCGAAAGCCCCGAAGTCATTCGATTTCGGGGCTTTTTTTGCGTTTGAGTTATGGCGCCGGTGCACATATTGTAGCAGTTGGAAGGAAAAATTGTCTTGGAACGTGTTATGGTTGTCGGATGTGCGGGGGCGGGAAAATCGACTTTCTCGCGGGAACTTGCGCGGCTCACCCGGTTGCCAATAATATCACTGGATCAGATTTTCTGGAGACCGGGCTGGATGGAAGGCGACCTCAGCGTTTTCGCATCCAAAATATCGACGCTGGCACAGAATCCTTATTGGATAATGGATGGAAATTATGGTCGTACGCTCTCGGCCCGGCTTGCCTATGCGGACACTGTTATTTTTCTCGATATGCCAAGGATGCTCTGCCTTTGGCGCGTGATCTTCAGGACAGCTCGCAGTTATGGTCGTGTACGGGAGGATATGCCCGAAGGATGTCCTGAGCGTTTTGATTGGGAATTTCTGAAATATATCTTGAATTTTAATGCCGTTCACCGACCCAGGCTGGAAGACTCCCTTGATGGATTTGTCGGCAGGGTTGTGATTTTAAAAAGTAGGAAAGAGGTTGCCAGCTACCTTGCGGTAATTGGAAAGAGCTGAATTTGTGAAAAACCTTATTTTATGGGATTTAAAGCTGCATAATCAGGACTTAATTTTGCTGCTTACCTCTTCCTTTCCATTTTTTCCCGATCCAGACTTCCGCTTTCCGTCGCCATCGGCGGAGGTAAGGAGAGTCCGCGGAAAGGATGATGAGGCCGAGGGGGATCATCCAGAATCCGAGGACGGGCAGGAAACCGAGAATGCCGCCAAGGACTAGGGCCCAGCCCACGATCAGGCGTCCCAGTCTGGTCTTCGGCGTCTTGATATTGGGTTTTCTCATGATTTCCGTCAATGTGCCACTCGTCGCGGGCCGTTTTCATATGACGTTAAAAAATGGCATCGTCAAGGAATGGTGGTTGCCCGAAGCGACCTCAATGCCTAATCTCTTTTCCGGCAACAATATCAAGCGGGGGATGATATGACCGACGATCTGGCCTATGCAACGGCGACGGAATTACTTGAGGGATACAGGGCAGGAACAATTTCACCTGTGGAGGCAACGCAGGCGGCCCTGTCCCAGATTGCAAAATACAACGGTGCACTCAATGCGTTTGTACTGGTGGATGAGGAGTATGCCCTGAACAGCGCCCGGGAATCCGAAGCGCGCTGGCAGGCGGGAGAGCCCATAGGTCTGGTTGACGGCATCCCGACAACAATCAAGGATATTTTGCTTACAAAAGGCTGGCCGACATTGCGGGGCTCCCTCAGTGTCGATGTTGCGGGACCGTGGAATGATGATGCTCCCTGTGTTGCCCGCCTGAAAGAACATGGTGCGGTCCTGCTCGGGAAGACGACCTCGCCGGAGTTTGGCTGGAAGGGCGTGACCGACAGCCCACGCACCGGCATTACCCGGAATCCTTGGAACACGGATATGACACCTGGCGGGTCCAGCGGTGGCGCCGCGGCGGCGTGCGCGTCAGGCATGGGCGTGTTGCATGTCGGAACGGATGGCGGTGGCTCCATTCGTATACCAGCGTCCTTCACCGGAATATTCGGGATCAAACCGAGCTATGGCCGGGTGCCTGCCTGGCCGCTCTCTCCCTTCGGGACGGTGGCGCATGTCGGGCCGATGACCCGTACGGTAACGGATGCCGCGCTCATGCTGCGGGTGATGAGCGGGCCGGATGCGCGCGACTGGACAACCCTGCCGCCCGTCGATACGGACTATGTTGCGGCTCTGTCCGCCTCGATCAAGGGCAAGCGGGTCGCCTATAGCCCGACGCTCGGCTATGCGGCGGTTGATCCGGAAGTAGCGGCAGCGGTCAAGAGGGGCGCCGAGCTTTTCTCGGAACTTGGCGCGAATGTCGAGGAGGTGGATTTCCTGTTCGAGAATCCCCTGCCGATTTTCAATGTTCTCTGGTGGTCCGGGGCCCGCTATGCACTTCGCAATCTGACGGACAAACAGCTGAACGAGCTTGATCCAGGCTTGCGCCGTGTGTTCGAGGAGGCGGCCTCCATCACGCTTACTGATTATATGGATGCGGTTCAGGCGCGCGGGGATCTTGGCATGCGCATGAAACAGTTTTCTGAAACCTATGATCTGTTGCTGACACCCTCGCTTGCCATTCCGGCCTTTGAGGTTGGCAAGCTGGCGCCGACGGAACTGGAAGAGGTCGGCGGCTGGGTTGACTGGACGCCGTTTTCCTATCCCTTCAACCTGACGCAGCAGCCGGCCTGTTCCATTCCCTGCGGCCTTAATTCGGAAGAATTGCCGATCGGACTGCAGATCGTCGGCCCCATGCAAAATGATGCAGCGGTCCTGAACGCGGCCTATGCCTTTGAACGGGTATCGCCTGTTGCGGCGGCCCGCTCGGACCTTGCAAAACTGGTCTGATCGGATGTCCCTGCCGACCGAACTGCTGAGCGTGGAGGAAATGTATCTCGCGGACCGCCTGACGATTGAGGGCGGCGTGGCCGGTGCCATGCTCATGGAAGCGGCAGGCGAGGGGATCGCGGCGGAGATACAGCGAAAATACCCATCCGGTCGCGCCCTCATTCTTTGCGGCCCCGGCAATAACGGCGGTGACGGTTATGTCGTTGCCCGTCTGTTGCAGGAAGCAGGCTGGCAGGTCGATCTTGCTTCCATCTCCGATCCGGAGTTGCTGAAAGGGGATGCCGCGCTGATGCGGGATCAGTGGAACGGTCCCGTGTTGCCGCTCGCACGGGCGGAAATCGCTGAAGTCGATCTGGTGGTGGATGCCATCTTCGGGGCGGGTTTTTCGCGTTATCTTGAGAGTGATATCACCGCCTTCTTCGCGCGGATCAAACGTGATCAGATTCCGGTGGTTGCGGTCGATATGCCAAGCGGCGTCAACGGGGATACCGGGGCGGTGGATGCCGGTGCCATACCGGCGGCGATGACGGTGAGCTTCTTTCGCGCAAAGCCGGGGCATTTCCTCTATCCGGGCCGCGCCTATTGCGGCGAGCTGAAGATTGTCGATATCGGCATCGACAGTGATTGTCTGGAAGAGATCGATCCCGAGACTCATCTGAACGATCCGGAACTCTGGCAGGACGACTTGCCCTCACTCGGACCGGAAATACAGAAATACAGCCGTGGCCATGCGGCGATAGTCGGCGGCGGCACCGCCGCGACCGGGGCGGCAAGATTGGCCGCCCGCGCCAGCCTGCGGGCCGGGGCAGGGGCGGCGACTGTCGTCAGCCCGCCGTCGGCGCTACAAACCTATGCGGCCGCACTTGAGGCTGTAATGGTTGTCTCTCTAGCGGATGGAGAGGCGTTTGAGAGCTGGCTTCGCGAGAGGCGGGTCGGAACCGTGCTCGTCGGTCCGGGGAATGGTGTCACCGAACGGACCCGCGAGTTTACAAGCCTTGCCCTTGAAAGTTCGGCAAATGTTATTATCGATGCGGACGGGTTGACGGTCTTCAAGGATGACCCCGATACGCTGTTTTCGCTGATTGGGGAAAAGGAGTATGGCGAAGTGGTGCTTACACCCCATGAGGCGGAGTTTGAACGTATTTTCTCTCTCGCGGGATCAAAGCTTGAGCGGGTGAGAATGGCAGCCTCCCTCTCAGGGGCGGTGGTTTTGCTGAAAGGGGCGGACACCGTCATTGCAACGCCGGATGGTAAGGCCGTTATCAATTATAACGCGCCGCCATATCTTGCCACGGCAGGATCCGGTGATGTCCTTGCAGGACTGATTACAGGATTTTTCTCAGGCGGCATGAGCGCGTTTTCCGCCGCTTCCGCCGCCGCCTGGGTGCATGGAGAAGCAGGGGAGGCCATCGGTCCCGGCTTGATTTCCGAAGATATTGAAACGGCTATTCCGTCTATTTTGAGAAAAGTTTTAGACAGTCATAAAAATGCCTAAAATGCGTTGCATTTCTCAACCGTTTTTTTACGAATTGCCCGTATTAATTACGTATAACGGAAAAATTAGGCTTTTATTTTGGGTGAGTAGCATGTTTTTCAAGAAGCAAAGTTTACGCGATCGGATCGCTTCAGGTGATATTTTTTACCGCGGGATGATGTTGAGTCTGCAGGAACAGGCTAAGGTTCTGCGCATTACAGATGACGACCAGGGTATTCCACATGTCCATTACGAGAAGACGGTTCTTCGGACCGGATATCAGGAACATGCCGGAACTAACGTACTGGCCCTTGCGATATTTGAACGGGATTTCCATGCAGCATAGTTCCATTATGCCCGTTTGACGGTTATCCGGCCTATACAGACAAACCATTGCTAATGATCCTTTCATCCTGCTAAGGTGATGTGATTGGTGTCGATTTCACCCCACCGATACATACCTTTTCTGTCGTTTATACTTTTCTCGCCCTTTATTGGTAATTCCCCTAGTCAATCCCAGAAATCATATGCTATAGACAGCCGCTCCCGGTTCGGGCGGATGCAATTTTTTGCAGGCGCTGCCGGGTTTAAATTCGAGATGCGGGTGTGGCGGAATTGGTAGACGCGCTGGTTTTAGGTACCAGTTTCTTACGAAGTGGGGGTTCGATTCCCTCCACCCGCACCAAGATGTAAAGGAAGCTTTCGAGCTGGCGTTTCCCGTCACAGGATGTGAGGGGGAGCGTTTATTGCTAAATAAAAGATGACGGGCGATCGTTCATGCAAATTACACAAACTAACTCTGACGGCCTAAAGCGGGATTTCACGATTGTTGTTGAGGCCGCGGAAATCGACACCAAGGTTACGAACAAACTGACCGAGGTTGGCGCGGAAGTCAAACTTCCGGGGTTCCGCCCGGGGAAAGTGCCACTTGCCATTTTGCGTCAGCGGTTCGGTAAATCCGTCATGGGCGAGGTGCTTGAGCAGACGGTTAATGAAGCAAGCCAGCAGGCGCTGGATGACAACTCCCTGCGCCCGGCCCAGCAGCCGAAAATCGAAATCACCAAATTCGATGAAGGGCAAGACCTTGAATTCACGATTGAAGTAGAGATCATGCCGGACTTCGAGCCAATGGATTTTTCCAAGCTGAAGCTTGAAAAGCCGGTTGCCGAAGTCGAGGACGGCAAGGTTGAAGAAGCCCTCACGGAAATTGCCGGTCAGCAGAAAAATTTTGTTGCCATCTCCGGCAACCGCAAATCCAAGGAAGGCGATGCGCTTCTGATCGATTTCGTCGGCAAGGTCGACGGTGTCGCCTTTGACGGCGGGGCGGCGGAAGGCCATCAGCTGGAACTCGGTTCCAATTCCTTTATTCCCGGTTTCGAGGAACAGCTCATCGGAACGAAAGCTGGCGATGACGTTGAAGTCAAGGTAACCTTCCCCGAAAATTACGGCGCGGAGAACCTGGCCGGTAAGGATGCTGTATTCGAAGTCAAGGTTCATGAAATCCGCGAAGCGGCGGATGTCGAAATCAATGATGAGTTTGCCACCAAGCTCGGCCTTGAAAATCTTGATGCGCTGAAGGATGCGGTCCGCGGCCAGATCGAACAGCAGTATAACCAGCTTTCGCGCCAGTCCTTGAAACGCAACATGCTGGATGCCATGGCGGAAGCCCATGATTTTGATGTTCCTCCCGGAATGAAGGACAGCGAGTTCGAAAATATCTGGAAACAGTTCGAACAGGAACTCGAACAGTCTGGCCAGAAACTGGAAGATCAGGATCAGTCCGAGGAAGAACTGCGCGAGGAATATAATGGCATTGCAGAACGCCGCGTGCGTCTCGGCTTGCTGCTGGCGGAAGTCGGCCGGATTAACAATATCGAAGTCTCTCAGGATGAGGTCAACCAGGCGATGGTTGCCCAGGCCCGGAACTATCCGGGACAGGAGCAGATGATCTTTGAGATGTTCCAGAAACGCCCCGAGATGCAGGCCCAGCTCCGTGCACCGATCTTCGAGGACAAGGTAATCGACTTCATCGCGGAACTGGCAACGGTGACGGAGAAGAAAGTCTCAATCGATGAACTGATGAAGGATCCGGACGAAGAGGAAGCCGCCAAGCCGAAGAAAAAGCCGGCCGCGAAGAAGGACGCTGCTGCGGAAAAAGGTGACGCGAAGAAAGCGGCCCCTAAAAAAGCCGCAGCCAAGAAACCGGTCGCGAAAAAGCCTGCGGCAAAGAAAGCGGCCGAAAAGAAATAATTCGTATTTCGTTGATGTGGATTTACAGTTGCGTTCGTCGCTCCTATATGCTGACGTGGCGCAACTGCTAAACTTAAGGAAAATCGAGAATGGTTGATGTCATCGACACCTATATGAATAATCTGGTTCCAATGGTCGTGGAGCAGACAGCTCGCGGAGAGCGGTCTTACGACATCTTCTCCCGTCTGTTGAAAGAGCGGATTATTTTTGTCACCGGACAGGTTCAGGATGGCATGGCGGGGCTGATTACGGCGCAGCTTCTGTTTCTGGAAGCCGAAAACCCGAAGAAGCCGATTTACATGTATATCAACTCTCCGGGAGGAGTGGTCACGTCCGGTCTCGCAATCTATGACACGATGCAATATATCAAGCCGGACATCGCGACGGTCTGTATCGGTCAGGCAGCATCCATGGGCTCCTTCTTGCTGACAGCCGGAACAAAAGGCAAGCGCTACAGCCTTCCCAATGCCCGCATCATGATCCATCAGCCGTCAGGCGGCGCGCAGGGACAGGCCACGGATATCGAAATCCAGGCCCGTGAAATCCTTAAAGTCCGGGCGCGGCTGAACAAGCTCTATGTCGAGCATACGGGACAGCCGCTGGATGTGATTGAGGCGGCAGTAGAGCGTGACAACTTCATGACCGCGGAAGAGGCGAAGGAATTCGGCCTTGTCGACGAGGTCGTTGTCAAACGCCCCGGCCTGGACGATGAAGACGAGAAAAAGTCCAAATAAGCCCATCTTTGCGGGCGGATTTATAAATTTTTTCGTAATACAGGCGGTTTTGACGCCCTGTTAACGGAAAGTTGAGTCAAATTCCGTATTATGTATGCTCGCGATGATCATGACGTTTTGCGTTGCATGATTTCGCCGGGGTAAACATTATTGTTGTCGCCCGCGACGACGATGGCTAATATGCAAAGTCGAACGGACTATTGGAGTATTTATGACCAAATTAAGTGGTGGAGATTCGAAAAATACCCTGTACTGCTCCTTCTGCGGCAAAAGCCAGCATGAGGTCAGAAAGCTGATCGCGGGACCAACGGTGTTCATTTGCGATGAATGCGTAGAGCTGTGCATGGATATTATTCGCGAAGAGCACAAAAGCACTCTGGTAAAAACGAGCGATGGCGTTCCCACACCAACGGAAATCTGCAAGGTTCTGGATGACTATGTGATCGGCCAGTTTCATGCGAAGCGGGTTCTTTCCGTTGCGGTCCACAATCATTACAAACGGCTTCACCATAGCGGAAAGTCGGATGATGTGGAGCTGGCGAAGTCCAATATCCTTCTGATCGGCCCGACCGGTTGCGGTAAGACATTGCTGGCCCAGACTTTGGCGCGCATCCTGGATGTCCCGTTCACCATGGCCGATGCGACCACACTGACAGAGGCCGGTTATGTTGGTGAGGATGTCGAAAATATCATTCTCAAGCTGCTGCAGTCTGCCGACTATAATGTGGAGCGGGCGCAGCGCGGCATCGTCTATATCGATGAGGTCGACAAGATCAGCCGTAAATCCGACAATCCGTCGATCACCCGGGACGTTTCGGGTGAGGGCGTGCAGCAGGCACTTCTGAAAATTATGGAAGGGACCGTGGCATCGGTTCCGCCGCAGGGCGGTCGCAAGCATCCGCAGCAGGAATTCCTGCAGGTGGATACGACGAATATCCTGTTCATTTGCGGCGGCGCGTTTGCCGGCTTGGACAAGATCATCGGCTCCCGCGGCAAGGATACGTCCATCGGTTTCGGCGCTGCTGTGGAGGCGGAAGAGGATCGCAATGTCGGAGAGACATTGAAGGATGTCGAGCCGGAAGATCTTCTCAAATTTGGCCTGATCCCGGAATTTGTCGGCCGTCTGCCGGTTGTCGCAACGCTTGAAAATCTGGATGAGGAAGCCCTGATCGAGATTTTGACATCACCGAAGAACGCGCTGGTCAAGCAGTATCAGCGGCTGTTCGATATGGAAGATGTCAAGCTGACTTTTACCGAAGATGCTCTGTCTTCGATCGCGAAGAAGGCGATCGTCCGCAAAACGGGCGCCCGGGGCCTTCGCTCGATCATGGAAAATATCCTTCTGGACTCGATGTACGATCTTCCTTCGCTCGAAGGTGTGGAGGAAATCGTTATTAATGCTGAGGTGGTTGACGGTGGTACCCAGCCACTCCATATATATGCTGACCGGCAGGACGCGACGAGTAGCGCGTAGTCCGGCCTTTGGGGGAGGGAAATCTTCCCTCCCGCTCTTTATTATTTAGTCAGGACCAGCATATATTTCCCGCCTGTGCGGGGTATTCCAGATCGCCGGTCCCAGAAGGCAACAAGATGATTGATACACCCCGTACCCAGATTTTCCCGGTTCTTCCGCTCCGCGATATCGTCGTTTTCCCGCATATGATCGTGCCGCTGTTTGTCGGTCGCGATAAGTCCGTGCGGGCACTCGAAGATGTCATGAAGGATGACAAGCAGATCCTACTTGTCGCGCAGAAGAACGCGAGTCAGGACGATCCGGGAGAGGATGACATTCATCGCGTCGGAACCATTGCTTCCGTTCTACAGCTGTTGAAACTTCCCGACGGGACAGTAAAAGTCCTGGTTGAGGGCGGGGAGCGCGCGCGGATCGATGAGTTTCTGTCAAATCCCGATTTCTTCCAGGCACATGCCGAAATTCTGGAAGAGAAGGATGCCGATACGCCGGAGCTTGAGGCGCTGGCCCGATCCGTGATTTCCCAGTTCGAGCAGTATGTGAAGCTCAACCGCAAGATTCCGCCGGAAGTCCTCGTCTCGCTTAATCAGATTGATGAGCCGTCTAAGCTTGCTGATACAATGGCATCCCATATGGCCTTGAAAATTTCCGAGAAGCAGGAACTTCTGGAAATTGAGTCAGCGTCCGAGCGGCTGGAACGCGTCTATGCGCTGATGGAAGACGAGATCGGTGTCCTGCAGGTTGAGAAGAAAATCCGCAGCCGTGTCAAGCGCCAGATGGAGAAGACCCAGCGCGAATATTATCTCAATGAGCAGATGAAGGCGATCCAGAAGGAACTCGGCGAGGGCGAGGATGGCCGCGACGAGTTGACCGAACTTGAAGAGAAAATCGCCAAGACCAAGCTGACGAAGGAAGCGCTCGAAAAATGTAATCAGGAGATGAAGAAGCTCCGGAACATGAGCCCGATGTCGGCCGAAGCGACCGTTGTTCGCAATTACCTTGACTGGATCACCAGCCTGCCGTGGAACAAACGCACCCGCATCAAGAAGGACCTTGTCCGGGCAGAGAAAATTCTTAATGACGATCATTATGGTCTGGAAAAGGTCAAGGAACGCATCCTTGAATATCTCGCCGTGCAGCAGCGGATGAAGAAAATCCGCGGCTCGATCCTGTGTCTCGTTGGTCCTCCCGGTGTGGGTAAAACCTCGCTCGGCAAGTCGGTTGCCAAGGCAACGGGCCGCAACTTTGTGCGCGTCGCCTTGGGCGGCGTTCGGGATGAAGCGGAAATTCGCGGCCATCGGCGGACCTATATCGGCTCCATGCCGGGCAAGGTCATCCAGTCGATGAAGAAGGCGAAATCCAGCAACCCGCTTTTCCTTTTTGATGAGATCGACAAGCTGGGGAATGATTTCCGGGGCGATCCGTCATCGGCGCTCCTTGAAGTGCTCGATCCCGAGCAGAATACGACATTCGCCGATCATTACCTAGAGGTCGAGTTTGACTTGTCGGAAGTGATGTTCATCTGCACGGCGAACTCGCTGAATATGCCGGGGCCGCTGCGCGATCGCATGGAAATCATTCATCTGTCGGGGTACACCGAAGATGAAAAGGTGGAGATCGCCAAGCGTCATCTCGTTGAAAAGCAGATGAAGGCCCACGGTCTGAAGAAGAACGAATGGTCGATTACCGATGAAGCGATCCGCGATCTTATCCGCTACTACGCCCGCGAAGCCGGCGTTCGTAATCTGGAGCGGGAAATCGCGAAGCTGTGCCGTAAATCGATCAAGGAGATTATTACCGACGGCGTCAAGTCGGTTGCCATTACATCCGACAATCTCAAGGACTATTCCGGTGTCCGAAAATATCGCTTCGGCGAAGCGGAGGAAACCGATCAGGTTGGCCTCACAACAGGTCTCGCCTGGACAGAAGTCGGCGGCGAGTTGTTGACGATCGAAGCGGTCAAGTTATACGGCAAGGGCCGTATGCAGATCACAGGTAAACTTGGCGATGTGATGCAGGAATCTGTTCAGGCGGCAAAGAGCTACGTGCAGTCGCGCTGTCTGGAAATGGGTGTCAAGCCGACGGATTTTGACAAGCACGACATTCATGTCCATGTGCCGGAAGGCGCAACCCCGAAAGACGGTCCGTCCGCCGGGGTGGCGATGGTCACTTCGATTATCTCAGTGCTGACGAATATTCCGGTGAGCAAGGACATTGCCATGACAGGCGAAGTTACCCTGCGGGGCCGGGTGCTGCCGATCGGCGGTCTGAAGGAGAAGCTGTTGGCTGCCCTGCGCGGTGGTATCAAGACAGTGCTGATCCCGAAAGACAATGAAAAGGATCTGGCGGAAATTCCCGACAATGTGAAAGAAGGGCTCAAGATTATTCCGGTTGCGGAAGTTTCAGAGGTGTTGAAACATGCCTTGACGAAGCCGCTTGTGCCGTTGAACTGGAGCGAGGAAGAGCTGGCGAAAGAACTTGCCGGGGCGTCGGCTCAGCGAAAAGTTGAGGATGGGGTAACAACCCACTGACTTTAATCAAAAACCGGGTCAAAACCGCAGAAAAGTTGGGGATATCTTGATTTTTCCCTTTGACCCGGCGCAGCCGACAAACTAGTATGCGACCGTCTTAAACGAATTTATTGATAAGATATGTTCAAGTCTAAATTGAAGGGGGCTTATAGTGAATAAGAATGATCTCGTTGCCGCAGTTGCTGACATTTCAGGTCTGGGTAAAGCAGAAGCAGGAAAAAGTGTTGATGCGGTTCTCGAAGCGGTTTCCAGCGCTTTGAGCGGTGGCGATGAAGTGCGCCTGGTCGGCTTTGGTACGTTCAGCGTCGCTGATCGCAAAGCCTCCGAAGGCCGCAATCCTCGCACCGGTGAAACCATCAAGATTCCGGCTTCCAAACAGCCGAAATTCAAAGCCGGCAAAGCCTTGAAGGACTCGGTTAACAAGTAACACAAGCGGTTACGGCGAAATACGGAAGCCAGATCCAATTTTTTGGGTCTGGCTTCGTCTTTTTTGCTTCCCATGGCCGGTGTTGATTGATATACACGGGCTCGCTTGAATATGGGTGATTAGCTCAGCTGGTTAGAGCATCTCGTTTACACCGAGAGGGTCGGGAGTTCGAATCTCTCATCACCCACCATTTTCCCGAAAATACATCCCTGTAACGCGGCATCGAACTGACGTCGGTATGGGCTGTTGCTTTGATCGTGGTTTCCTTAAACAGTGGATTGATTTCCCTGAGGGCTGGATTATTTCGGGTGAAAGAGCGTGCGATTCATGTGAGTGGCGCGCGCCGTTATTTTGAAAACTCGGGTGTTTTTCAAGGCATCAACCGTGCTTGAAAATTTATTCCAAAAAACTGTTTATGCTGCTTGACAGGGCCGTTTGGGTCCAATACAAAACAGCGTCCCTGCGGGGGTGTAGCTCAGTTGGTTAGAGCGCCGGCCTGTCACGCCGGAGGTCGCGGGTTCGAGCCCCGTCACTCCCGCCATTTCTTCCAAATGATAATTGTTTGCAACTGGTCTGCGCAAATTATTCACGGGCGTTCCCGTTGCCGTTCGGCATTTTAAATTATGGCGGAATTTTGTTGCTAAATCGGTTTTCTTCCTTATAACCCGACACTATAATGCTGTATGTATTTGGTAGGAGGGATTGCCACCCACCGGGCCAATCAAGGCCTGCTCCGGAGTGGCGGAATGTAATATTATGGAAGCCTTGCTTATAGAATATTTACCCATCCTGATTTTTCTGGGGCTTGCGGTCGGGTTGTCAGCGGTTATCGTGGTTGCCTCGATAATTGTGGCAGCGCAGCATCCTGATGCCGAGAAACTCTCTCCCTATGAATGTGGGTTTGAGCCCTTCGACGATGCCCGCAATCAGTTTGACGTCCGATTTTACCTGGTCGCCATCCTGTTCATCATTTTCGACCTGGAGGTGGCGTTCTTGTTCCCCTGGTCGATTTCACTTGGCGGGGTGGGGTTGTATGGTTTCTGGTCCATGATAGTGTTCCTCGGAATCCTGACAATCGGCTTTATTTATGAATGGAAGAAGGGAGCTCTGGAATGGGAGTAAGTTCTGAACCGGTCGGTGTGGAACCTCGTCCCGGCGCACAGGATCAAGACGCTTTTTTCCGCGATATCGGCAACGAGCTTGACGACAAGGGGTTTGTCGTAACGCAGGTCGATAAGCTGGCGAACTGGGCCCGGACCGGGTCGCTGTGGCCGATGACCTTCGGCCTTGCCTGTTGTGCGGTGGAAATGATGCATGCCTGGCAGCCTCGTTATGACATGGAACGTCTGGGCGTTGTCCCGCGCGGGTCGCCCCGCCAGTCCGATGTGATGATTGTTGCAGGAACCCTCACCAACAAAATGGCGCCGGCACTCCGCAAGGTTTATGACCAGATGGCGGAGCCGCGCTATGTGATTTCCATGGGGTCCTGCGCCAATGGCGGCGGCTATTATCACTATTCCTATTCCGTTGTCCGCGGATGCGACCGGATCGTCCCGGTCGATATTTATGTGCCTGGCTGTCCGCCAACAGCTGAGGCGTTGATTTACGGCGTGTTTCAGTTGCAGAAGAAAATTCGTCGCACCGGAACATTTTTGCGCTAAGCGGAAGGGATCGTCAGTAACATGAATGAAGCGCTTGAAGAGCTGGGCGAGTTAATCACGGCCGAAAATTCCGCCGACGTGATCTCTACAAAGGTTGCCTTTGATGAGTTGATCGTCGATGTGCGGGCGGAATCGGTTGACAAGGTGCTCGAATTCCTCCGCAACGATTCAAATTGCAAATTTGAGGTTTTATGCGACGTTTGCGGTGTCGACTATCCGACGCGCGCCAAGCGTTTTGATGTCGTCTATAACCTGCTCAGCCTCCGTCATAATCAGCGGATCATCGTGAAGGCACGAACAGATGCCCGGACGCCGGTTCCGTCGGTCGTCGGGCTGTTCCCGGCCGCCAACTGGTTCGAGCGGGAAGCCTGGGACATGTATGGCATCATGTTCTCTGGGCATCCGGATTTGCGCCGCATGCTGACCGACTATGGGTTCGAAGGGCATCCGTTGCGTAAGGATTTCCCGCTGACGGGATATGTCGAGTTGCGCTACAGTGAAGATGAGAAACGGGTTGTTTACGAGCCGGTTAACCTGACACAGGAATTCCGCAAGTTCGATTTCGAAAGCCCCTGGGAAGGAGCCAAATATGTATTGCCTGGCGATGAAAAA
>TARA_R110000787_G_scaffold4642_8_pt1 | contig 47432 bp, 38 predicted proteins | sample TARA_R110000787 | Tara Oceans TARA_R110000787 (sample SAMEA4397920) | marine metagenome | biome: Polar Biome; feature: [DCM] deep chlorophyll maximum layer (ENVO:01000326); material: water (ENVO:00002006), including particulate matter (ENVO:01000060) such as... | depth 35 m | reverse complement strand
CGTCTTAATCCCATTCATGAAGGCACAAATGGTGTGCAAGCGTTAGATTTGTCATTCCGTAAGTTATGGCAAAACAAGGGTCTTGGTATTCAAATTCTAAAACGTGAAATTACCCAAGACTTAGAAAGCATTACCACGCCCGAGACTGCCAAACTTGCCGGTAAATTGATGCCTTATATGGGTCATCTGCATGAAGTATTGGTGCATTTAAGTAAAATCCTGCAAACGGAAAAAGCACTTACATTAACGGGTAACGCACAAGCACTAATGAATATCTTTGCCTCAATCGTAGTCAGCTGGATTTGGATTCGCCAAGCCAGTAAAGCTGAGCAATTATTAAATGATACGGCTGACGTTGATAAGCAAAACTTCTATCAAGGTAAAATCCAAGCAGCCAAATACTTTATCGATTGGGAATTGCCGTTAATCAATCGCGATATCGAGCTGTTAAATAACGACAATGCGGTATGTACCAATATGCAAGCAGAATGGTTTTAAATGACTTTGAATCATGTTTGATATTAATAATAAATACAACTTTAAAGGAATAAATAATGACAACAATGAATAAGCAGTGGCGCTTAAAAGAAAGACCTGTTGGCGCACCGAGTTCGCAGACTTGGGATTATACTGAGTCAGAACTACCGACTATCACAGACGGTCAGTTACTGATAAAAATTGAATATATCTCGATGGATCCAGCGATGCGTGGCTGGTTAAACGATGCCAAATCTTATATCGAACCAGTACAGATTGGTGATGTCATGCGCGCGGGTACCGTGGGCGAAGTCATTGAAAGTAAGCATGAGAAGTTTGCCGTCGGCGATTATGTCTGTGGTCATAATGGCGTGCAGTCGTATGCGGTCAGTGATGGTACTGGGTTATACAAAGTCGATCCAAACCTTGCACCCTTATCTTATTACTTAGGCGTGCTCGGTATGCCAGGTATGACGGGCTACTTTGGCTTATTGAAAACAGGTGAGCCAAAAGCTGGCGAGACAGTCGTTGTTTCTGGTGCTGCGGGTGCGGTCGGTGGCTTGGTTGGACAGATTGCCAAACTAAAAGGCTGCCGAGTCGTTGGTATCGCAGGCGGTGCTGAGAAATGTAAATTTTTAGTCGATGAGCTGGGTTTTGATGCTGCGGTAGATTATAAAAATGAGGATGTCAAAAAAGGCTTAAAGCAAGCTTGTCCAAACGGTGTCGATGTCTTCTTTGACAACGTAGGCGGCGATATCTTAAATGACGTCCTCACGCAAATTAATCTGCGCGCGCGTATCGTGATTTGCGGTGCGATTAGCCAATATAACAACACCACAGCGGTAAAAGGGCCGTCAAACTATCTGTCATTATTGGTCAATCGTGCCCGTATGGAAGGCATCGTGGTCTTTGATAATATCAAAGAATATCCAATCGCGATGAAAGAGATTGCTGGCTGGATTCAGTCAGGTGATATGAAAGTAAAAGACCATATCATTGAAGGTATCGAGACTTTCCCAGATACCCTGATGATGCTTTTTAAAGGTGAAAACTTCGGCAAACTGGTACTTAAGGTAGAGGGATAAATCATGACACTGAATACAAATGGAATTGCATCAGACGTAGCCAGTAACGTTTCTGGTAAACGTATTTTAATCACGGGCGGTGCGTCTGGCATCGGTGCGGCAAGTGCGTTATTGTTAGCCAGTCGCGGCGCAAAAGTCGTGATCGGTGATATGGCAGAAGAGATGGGCGCAGCCGTTGCCAAGCAAGGTCAAGATGCGGGCAATAGTATCGTCTTTAAAAAGGTCGATGTGACGAGTGGCGACGAAGTGCGCGCATTATTTACCTTTGCCATGGAAACGTTGGGTGGTCTTGATGTCGTGGTAAATAATGCGGGCATCGACCATCAGCCTGCACCGATGCATGAGCTAAGCGATGAGGACTTTGACCGTAATATTGCCGTTAATCTAAAAGGCGTCTGGCATTGCATGCGTGCGGCTGTTACTTGTATGGCAGCCAATGGTGGCGGTCACGTGATTAATGTGGCATCCATCGCAGGACTTCGTTCTGCACCATTACTGTCAGCATATAGCGCCGCGAAGCATGGCGTGATGGGACTGACCAAGTCTGCTGCTCATGAATATGCCCGCGTCAATATTCGCTTTAACGCGGTATGTCCAAGCTTTATTGACACCCCTATGGTGCAAAACACCATGGCGAAGATGGGCGAGCGCGCGCAAAAAGCAACAATTAATGCCAGCCCGCTACGTCGTTTAGGGACAGTTGATGAAGTATCCGGCGCGATTGCATGGCTCGCGAGCGATGAAAGCAGCTTTATGAATGGTCATGCGTTTACCCTTGATGGTGGCATGTTGGCTTAGCTGACTTAATACAATTTCTTAAAACGATTGGTATGAAATTTCTAAGCTAAGTATTTCAGAGCTGGTAAAAATTTTCTTGCTTGCTGTGTGCGTTGCACTCCAGAGGCTGCAAAAATTTCTTCCAGCTCTGCTATACATTTAAAATGTATAAATAATATATTTAAAAATATAAGGAATCATAATGAAAGATTTATTTGATTTAACAGGCAAGATTGCTTTGGTTACCGGTGCTAGTCGCGGTATTGGCGAATCTATCGCCCGTCTATTGGCATCAAGAGGCGCGCATGTTATCGTCTCTAGTCGTAAAATTGATGCTTGCCAAGCAGTCGCTGATAGCATCGTCGCTGATGGTCATAAAGCTAGCGCCTTTGCTTGTCACGTGGGCGAGATGGCGCAGATTGACGCTATTTTTGAGCATATCAAAAGTGAGTTTGGTCAAATCGATATTTTAGTCAATAATGCCGCTGCCAACCCTTATTATGGTCATATCTTAGATACGGACTTAGCCGCTTTTGATAAAACTGTCGAAGTCAATATTCGTGGTTATTTCTTTATGTCGACAGCTGCTGGTAAGATGATGCGCGAGCAGGGCGGCGGGGTTATCTTAAATACCGCTTCGGTCAATGGCTTAGTCGCAGGTGACAAGCAAGGCATCTATTCAATCACCAAAGCTGCTGTGATTAGCATGACCAAAGCTTTTGCTAAAGAATGTGGCCCATTAAGCATTCGTGTCAATGCGTTATTGCCTGGTCTGACCGATACCAAATTTGCCTCAGCATTGACCACCAATGATAAAGTCTTAAAGATGGCATTACAGGCTATTCCACTCGGACGCGTGGCTAATCCTGACGAGATGGCTGGCACGGTATTGTACCTAGTGTCTGACGCCTCAAGTTATACGACGGGCGCAACGATCGTTGTCGATGGTGGGATGTTGGCTTAGTTAGCCGTTCGCCCTCTAAAAGTAGAGTCATTTCTAAAACCGTATGCTGATAAATGGCATACGGTTTTTTATTTGGTTATAGTAAGTAATAATATTTTAAGTACCATTGTTTGAAATAATAGTGTTTGAAGTAATAGTGTTTAAGGAAGGAGTAAAGCATGCAAGCATCTATTGTTAAAAATTTTTCCAATATCAGAACATGGCTATTCGTTCCAGCCACTCGCATAGATAGAGTGAAAAAAGCCTTTGCCAGTGGGACAGATGCAGTGATTGTGGATTTAGAAGATGCGGTTGCTACAACGGACAAGGTGCAAGCTCGCAAAGATTTACAAGTCTATTATAATAGTCAGGATTATCAGCCGATTTGGGTACGCATCAATAAAGCAGGTAGCGAGGAGTTTTTCAAAGACGTGGTGTTATGTCAGCAAATGCCCAAGCTGGCTGGCGTGTTACTAGCCAAAGCTGAGCAAGCATCAGATATTGAAAACGCTCATAACATGACTGGACTGTCCGTCATTGCATTAATAGAGACAGCGCTTGGTTTATATCAAATCGATAGTATGGCAAAATCTGCTGGACTGCTTGCATTTAGCTATGGATTTTTAGATTTATGCAATGATTTACAGGTGCACGTAGGTACAGCGGCAGCAGATGTTATTGCCAATCAAATTCGTTATCAGCTTTTAATCACATCAAAAGTACATCAATTATTAGCGCCTATTGATACGGTTTATACCGATTTTAACGATGGTAAGGGGCTTGGGCAGCGAGTGCAATTATGGTCACAAATGGGCATGTCCGGAATGCTTTGTATCCATCCAAAGCAAGTAGCAACTGTTAAGCAATCTCTGCAACCGACTGACGCCGATATTGAGTTTGCAAGACGTGTGATAGAAGAATACGAGCGGAGCGGGCAAGCGGTACTTAAAATAGCAGGTCAAATGGTCGACGCGCCCGTGATTGAGCGCTGCCGTCAGTTGCTGAGTTTATAAAAGGTTTTTAATAGAATACGCCCTAGCAAACTAAAACAGCAAAAAAGGCGCGGTACGACTGGCTTTTGATTTCGCAACCTCTGCTGGTGTGCCTTCTGCCACAATAAGACCGCCCTCATCACCAGCGCCCGGCCCAATATCGATAATCCAATCACTGTTACTAGCGACTTGCATGTCATGCTCAACCATAATCACAGTGTTACCAGCGTCAACGAGTCCGTTCAATTGTGCCATTAATAGCGACACATCCGAAGGATGCAGGCCAGTTGTAGGTTCATCAAGGATATAAAGCGTGTCTCCTCGTTGTGTTCGTTGCAGTTCGGTGGCAAGCTTAATACGTTGTGCTTCGCCACCCGAAAGCTCGGTTGCGGGCTGACCAAGGCGTAAGTAGCCAAGCCCGACTTTTAGCAACGCGTCTAATGCTCGTAGGATGGGTGCTTCTTCTACAAAAAAATCATAAGCAGATTCGACAGTGAGATCGAGGATTTCAGCGATATTTTTGCCTCGATAAGTGATCTCAAGGGTTTCATCATTGTAGCGTTGCCCATGACACACTTGGCACGGCGAGTAAACGCTCGGCAGGAATAGCAGTTCAACACTCACAAAACCAACACCTTCGCAATTTGGACAGCGGCCTTTCTTAACGTTAAAGGAGAAGCGACCGGCATCGTAACGTCGTGCCTTGGCTTCTGGCGTTGCGGCAAATAATTTGCGCACATGATCGAACAGTCCGGTATAAGTGGCAAGGTTTGAGCGCGGCGTACGACCGATGGCTTTTTGATCGACGGTCACCAATCGACTCACGTGCCCCATACCACTAGCAATCTTACCGCTGGTCTGAGTTTCTAGCTCTTGCTCTAGTAAATCAGCTTCGCCAGTCGGTGCTTCGATGATTGTCTTCTGCCCTAATTCGCTATAAATGAGATCGACCAGCGCTTGACTGACTAGGCTTGATTTGCCCGAACCTGATACGCCCGTCACCGTTGTCATTACCCCCAATGGAAACGCTACATCTAGCCCTTGTAAGTTGTTGCGTTCGATATTGACCAGCTGTAGCGAGGCTTTTGCTTTTCTTGGGGTATGCTCAACCGCCCCTTCAGTCTCAAAAAGATACTGTCCTGTGCGTGATTGCGCAACTTCCCGCAAGCCTGCTACAGGGCCACTGTAAATAACTTCGCCGCCATGGGTTCCAGCCTTTGGCCCCACATCGACAATCCAATCGGCGTGCCGAATCACGCTGACATCATGCTCAACAATAAATAACGAGTTACCAGCCGCTGTCAGCTCATCTAATGCGCCCAGTAGCGATTGAGTATCGGCAGGATGTAATCCAGCAGACGGCTCGTCAAGCACATAGACCACACCAAACAGTTTAGAGCGAATTTGGGTAGCGAGTCTTATGCGTTGTAGCTCACCCGGAGACAAAGTAGGTGTAGTGCGTTCAAGCGAAAGATACCCTAAGCCTAGCGTGGTCAAAGCCTCAACTCGAGACAGAATGTCACTGGCAATACGTTGAGCAACAATGGCCTTTTCTCGGTTTGGCATGTTGTCAGTCGGTTTAGTCTTGGCAGCATCCTGGAGTTTGAGCGCCATTTCAGTCAAGGTTAATTGCGATAATTCACCAATATCAAGACCCGCGAATTTCACCAATAGCGATTCTTTTTTGAGTTTTTTGCCATGGCATTCTGGACATTCAGAGATTTGCATGAACTGGGAAACGCGCTTTTTGGTACGCGGACTTTGCGTGCTAGCAAAAGAGTGCAAAACGAAATTCTTTGCACTGGTAAATGTCCCTTTATAATTGGGCTTTTCGCCTTTTTTAATAGCGTCGCGTACTTGTTCAATGTTGTACTCTGGATAGACAGGGACTTCTGGGGTGTCGTCGGTAAAGAGAATCCAATCGCGGGTTTTTTGGGGCAGGGTATTCCACGGCTTATCGATATCGTAGCCCAGTGAGGTCAGGATACGGCTTAGGTTTTGCCCTTGCCATGCAGGCGGCCAAGCGGCAATGGCGCGTTCGCGAATGGTTTTGGTATTGTCAGGAACTAGCAATTCTTCTGTTACCTCAAACACGCGGCCAATACCGGAGCAAGTAGGGCAAGCGCCATCTGGCGTATTTGGAGAGAACGCGTCAGCGTAGAGTATGCCTTGACCAGCGGGGTATTCCCCCGCTCGCGAGTACAGCATGCGTAAACCATTTGAAATCGTCGTCACGCTACCGACCGATGAGCGTACAGACGGCGTACCTCGCTGTTGTTGCAGGGCAACGGCGGGCGGTAAGCCTTCTATCGAATCGACGTCAGGCTGATCCACTTGATCGATTAAGCGTCTGGCATAAGGCGATACTGAGTCAAGATAGCGATGTTGTGACTCAGCAAAAAGAGTACCAAATGCTAACGAAGATTTGCCTGAGCCTGATATACCCGTGAATACCACAAGGGCATTACGCGGCAAATCAACATCGACGTTTTTTAGATTGTGAACTCTTGCGCCTCTGACTTGGATGCTGTGAGCTGGGTCGCAAGCGATATTTTTAGTGGCATTGTCATCAACTTTTGCAGTGGGTTTTACTTTTTTATTTTTAGTGGTCATAAAACAGTTATTCCTATCAAATCGTATTTTTAGCTTTATTGTGAAGAAGACGGGTAAAGTTTTGGCTAAGAAACTGCTTGCTAAATAATTAGCTAATTAAACAACGTCTTGGCTCAAGCAACATCTTGGCAATCTAAAACCATCCTAGCATGTCAATATCGAATCCTTAGATAGGTTTACGCTTTACAGACAGATGACAGACATAGCAATGCCAAACAATAACATTTATAAGGTTTCATCTCTGAATTGCAGCTTGTAAGTCTTGAAAAACTGCTTTTAAGACATACGGATTTTTGAAGTGGGTGAGCTGGCAAGTGGCGAGGTAGCTGATAATGGTTTATCATTAATCATAACTATCAATTATTTATAAAAGCATCCTATGATTTTTATCAGCAATACCATTAGTCTAAATGACAGTGACGTAGAGATTAGCGCGATACGTGCGCAAGGCGCAGGCGGACAAAATGTCAATAAAGTATCTTCTGCGATTCATTTGCGTTTTGATATCCATGCCTCAAGCTTGAGTGATGTAAATAAGCAGCGACTACTTGATAGTAAAGACAGCCGAATTACCAAAGAAGGCGTGCTCATTATTAAGGCGCAGCAATTTCGTACCCAAGAACGCAATAAAATTGATGCGTTTGAACGCTTACAAAGCTTTATCAACAAAGCTACTTACGTCAATAAAACACGCAGGCCGACCAAACCGAGCAGAAATGCTAAGCGTAAACGTGTCGATCAAAAAACTCAGCGCGGTAAAACAAAAGTATTACGCGGTAAGGTGGATTTTTAGATAGACTGATTTTAAGGTGGATTTTCACAATTAACCAAAATGCCAGCCCATTTAAGTGGCTGGCATTTTTTTGTGCTTAGTTAGCATTTAAGCATAGCCCAATTAGCCCAGTCTTCTGCTTAACTCAGGAAAGCGCTTTATCATAAATAGCATCAGTAGCAATGCCATAACCGCGATAGCCGCCCCTACATAGCCCACGCTCGATAGTGAAATATGCGTTACTGCATAGCCTCCGAACAGTGCACCCGTCCCAATGCCTAAATTGATAATCCCTGAAAACATCGACATCAGCATGTCTTGTGCATTGACATCGACCATGATGACCTTGGCTTGCATGGAGATGATAAGCAGCATGAGCGCCGCGCCCCAGAGTAGGGCAATCAAGCTGAGCGCCCATATTGAGGTTACCGCAAATAACAGCATGAGCATAGACAATAGTATCAGTATCGTCGATATCAGCATTAATCTGGTATTGAATTTATCACCCCAACGACTGAAAATTACACTACCCGCAATCCCTGCGACACCGAACAATAGCAGCACAATAGTCGCAGCGTTTTCACTGATTGCCCCAACCTGCCGCATAAAAGGTTCGATATAAGAGTAGGCGGTATAGTGTGCGGTAAAGACAAGCAAAATAAGTACATATAGGCTGACCAATAAAGGGTTTTTGAGCAACTCTGGAATCTTTCTAAAAGACCCTTCAAACATACTAGGCAGCGTGGGCAACAGTCTCATTTGCAGAATAAATACGATAAGGGCAAGCCCGCCAATACCACCAAAAGTCGCGCGCCAGCCAAACCATTGACCGACCACGCGTCCTAAAGGCACACCCAAGACCATCGCTAATGACGTACCAGTCGCAAGCACACTAAGCGCCAGCGCCTTTTTGCCCTCTGGTGCCACACGTATCGCAATCGCTGCGGTGATGGACCAAAATATCGCATGCGTGAGCGCAATGCCAACTCGGCTGATGAGCAGCACTTCAAAGCTCCAAGCAAATACTGACAACACATGACTGGCAATAAATACCGCAAATAACGCCAACAGCAAACGCTTGCGCTCAAAGCGACTGGTCAGCAGCATCAATGGCAATGACATGGCCGCGACAATCCACGCATACAGGGTCAACATCCAGCCCGTTTCTGCCGTGGTTATAGAGAAATCTTGGGCGATGTCGCTTAATAGGGCAACAGGGACAAATTCGGTGGTATTCATGATAAAGGCGCTAACCCCCATCAAAAATACTTGGAAATACTGAGTGCGGCGAGCTTCTGAGCTCACCTCAAGGTTATGTTTCATATGATCCAACGGTCAGAAAGAATGCTAAAAAATTAGCGTAAAAACGGGGCAGGAAGTGAGATGTTCATAGAAAAGCTAAGCAAGATAGCAAGTCAATGGCTTTAGTTAAAGGGGTTTTTTGCTAATGTCATTAATGCTTAGCCTTTTAATGATAAATACTGACTTCGACAATAGGTTTATCTGGTTTGTCAAAATGGATAAATCAGAGGATAATTCCAAACAATATCATACTTATTTAGAAGTTATATTATGCTCATCAATGCAGAATTTTCATGCCGTGCTGCCTTAGCACCTGAACACTATCAGTGGGTCCAATCACCACAAAACGGCGTCGAGCGCGTGATGCTTGACCGAGTTGGCGCCGAAAAAGCACGTGCTACCAGTATCGTACGCTATGCCCCTGAGTCAAATTTTCCGCATCATCTGCACCCAGGTGGCGAAGAGATTCTGGTATTGTCAGGCACTTTTTCTGCGGATAATAGTGATTATCCTGCTGGTTGGTATCTACGCAATCCACCGACTTCAGGGCATCAGCCTTATAGTCATGAGGGGGCTGTTATTTTTGTCAAACTTTGGCAGATGACAGTCGACGAGACCCGTCATGTCGCTATCGATACCAACGATGCTGACAACTGGCAAGAACAAGGCGGCCGTGAGGTTTGCCAGTTATACTCGGATGCAAAGGAGCAGGTGAGCTTGCAACGTATCAATGCAGGTGAGGCATTGTTTGCAGATACCATCGTAGGAGGTGCTGAGCTATTGGTGCTAGAGGGTACTTTGATAGAAGCGGGACAGAGTTATCAGCGCGGTGGTTGGATACGTCTGCCTGTCGATGCGATATCGCAAGTAACAGCAGGAGAGAATGGCGCCACGGTTTATCTAAAAACTGGACATTTATCACAAATCATCGGAATCGATGTTCACTGAGTTTATAAGTACTGTTGAGAAAAATAACATGAAAAAAGCATCGGTAGCGATTATTGGCGGCGGTCTAAGCGGCGTGTATGCGGCTTATTTATTGGAGAAAAAAGGCATCGATTATGTGCTGTTAGAGGCGCGTCCGACGCTAGGTGGTCGTATCGTTACTGCGAAATTTTCGAGAGATAATAAAAATATAGATAGCTTTGATTTGGGGCCTTCTTGGTTTTGGCCAGACTATCAGCAGCAGTTGGCGCATCTTATTGCAGAACTGCAATTAGAGACCGTAACGCAGTTTGAAGACGGCGATATGATGGTCGAGCGCACGCCTGATATGCCTGCTATTCGTACCCACGGCTATAAAAGCGAGCCACCATCCATGCGACTTAAAGGCGGTATGGCAGCATTGATAGAGGCTCTGTATCTTCATCTTGATGCCTCACGTATTTTGACTGGCCAAATCGTATATCAACTTAATCATGCTGGTCAATATATTGAACTTACTAGTAAAGATATATCTGAGCAAGTAATGACTTGGCAGGCACAACATGTGCTGTTAGCGCTACCGCCACGTTTGGTACAAGAAAGCATTACGTTTCAACCTGCTTTACCTTCCAATCTAGCTGTGCAGTGGCAGCAGACAGCCACTTGGATGGCGCCACACGCCAAATATGTGGCGGTTTATGACACGCCTTTTTGGCAAAAACAGGGTCTTTCTGGAGCGGCGAGAAGCGCCCAAGGTCCTATGGTTGAGATTCATGATGCTTCGGTGACAGACGGTAGTGGTGCGCTGTTTGGTTTTATAGGTGTACCTGCAGAAATACGTCAAAATATTTCTGAAGCCCAATTAAAAATCCATTGCCGTGCACAGTTGGTAAGACTGTTTGGTGTAGAGGCAGAGAATCCTAAAAGAGAATATCTCAAAGACTGGGCGCAAGAACCGTTTACAGCGACTGCTACTGACGCGAGTGGCAATGGTCAACATGCGTCAGCACCTGTGTCTAAAGCAACATCTGGCGTATGGGAAAATTGTCTGACGGGTATTGGCAGCGAATGGTCAACACAATTCCCAGGTTACCTTGCTGGGGCGATTGATGCCGCTAGCATAGGGACGCTAAACCTTCCTGAGTCAATCTTGACTTAATTAATCCTGCTTATACCAATATAAAGAACCGCCTCTAAACAGTCGTTTTTGGATCAGCTCTTTCCTTTCTATACGGTCGTTTCGCTCTTTATAGTAAGGAAAGGTTCGAGCTTAATGCAAAGTGCGGTGCGTCAAGTAAAGCCACATTATCATTCCGCCTTATCATTCCGCCTTGCCCCTATAATTCCATCTAGCCTTATCTCATCTAAAATAAACAAAATACATATTAACCCTTCACATTGCTAGATTATTTCTATAAAATACCGACCGTGTGGTTTCTTTAATGTATATACATTATTAATATGTGCTCAATTTGAGACAGGTATCCTAATTATGAGTCCTACCACTATTGCTTACGGTTACCTTGCCATTGCTATCATTTGTGAAGTCATTGGCACCACCTTTTTAGCTAAGTCAGAGCAGTTTACGCGTTTGGTGCCGACAGTGATTATGGGTATGCTCTACGCCATCTCGTTTTACTTATTGACACAGACTATCAAGACCATACCGCTTGGTATCGCTTATGCGTTGTGGGCTGGACTTGGGATTGTATTGACCTCATTGGTAGGCTTGGTGTTTTTTAAGCAAACACTGGATACAGCAGCGGTAGTTGGTATTGCGATGATTGTGGGCGGTGTCGTTGTGATGAATTTACTATCTAATTCTGTCGGGCATTAATCGTGTATCTGGAGATAAAAATGGAAGCTGAAAACGCGCATAAGCGCAAAAAACAACCAGAAGTAGTACGTCGGGCATTACTTGACCAAGCAGCACGCATTACTTTAGAGCAAGGTTTGGCCAAGGTGACCTTCCAAGCGGTTGCTGATGCAGTCGGAGTAACCAAAGGCGGCGTGATGCATCATTTCACCACCAAAAACGCCTTGGTCATGGAAGTATTTCATGACGCCATGAAAAAGTTTGAGGTGGAAGTTGACGCGGCTATGGCAAAAGACCCTGTGCGTTTTGGCTCTTTTACCCGTGCTTATATCAATGCCACGATTAGCTTGGGCGAAAAAGGGCAGCATGAGTTCAATAGCCAAGCGACATTATATGCATTGATGCTAGGTGATAGTGAGCTACGTGACTTATGGGCAGAGTGGGCAAATGCACAATTAAAGAAACATGAAGCAACTGATAATACCGAAACACTATGTATGGTGCGTTTGGTCGCTGATGGTATTTGGCTCTCTGATTTTTCAGGGATTAATATCTCAGATAAAACATCCATCCATAAGCGCTTGATAAATATGACGCAAGCTGCGCAAGAATAAAGCGCCGCTCTCAACTGATTTATCGAAGAAGCGTTTTTTATTATAGAAGCATTGAACGAACAGCTTATAGAAATAGACGATATAAATTTATTTTAAATACTTAACCCATGACGAGATTATTTGGTATTAACTTTTTTATAAAGCTTTTGCCAGTCGTTGTAAGGAGAAAGAACACATGACAGATTCAAAAACAGTGCTAAATAACTTAACAGACATCATTGATTTAGAACAAATACAAACTGCCTATATTAACGGTCGTTATTTGGCGGTAGATGAAACGCTGACGACTTTTGAAGATATCAATCCAGCGACGGGTGAAGTGCTGGCGACGATTCAGCAAACGACCAATGAGCAAATTGATGAGGCTGTTAAAGCGGCACAAAAAGGTCAAAAAGTGTGGGCGGCGATGACTGCGGTTGAGCGTGGTCGAATCCTATCAAAGGCCGTTGAGATATTGCGTGACCGCAACGATGTACTGGCATTACTCGAAACGAAAGACACAGGTAAAGCTTACTCTGAAACTAAGTATGTCGATATCGTCACTGGTGCGGATGTCGTTGAATATTATGCGGGTCTGGCACCGATGATTGAAGGTCGTCAGATTCCGTTACGTGATACCAGCTTTGTCTATACTCGCCGCGAGCCACTTGGCGTGGTTGCTGGTATTGGTGCATGGAACTATCCGATTCAAATCGCGATGTGGAAAGCAGCACCGGCACTAGCCGCTGGTAATGCGATGATCTTTAAGCCATCAGAAGTGACACCGTTGACTGCGTTGAAACTGGCAGAAATTTTGACAGAAGCAGGATTGCCAGATGGTGTATTTAACGTCGTGCAAGGCAATTATAAAGTAGGTGAGGCATTAACTCAGCATCCTGATATCGCCAAAGTATCGTTTACCGGTGGTGTACCGACGGGTAAAAAAGTCATGTCGAGTGCGGCATCATCGTCTCTTAAAGATGTGACATTAGAGCTGGGTGGTAAGTCACCACTAATTATCTTTGATGATGCGGACATCGATACAGCTGCGGACATCGCGATGATGGCGAACTTCTATAGCAGTGGTCAGGTATGTACCAATGGTACGCGCGTGTTCATTCCTAAAGCCATGCAAGCTAAGTTCGAGCAGGCTATCTTAACGCGTGTTGAGCGTATTAAGCTCGGCGATCCAATGGATGAAAACATCAACATGGGCCCGTTAGTAAGCTTTCCTCATATGGAAAGAGTACTTGGTTATATCGAGCAAGGTAAAGCCAGTGGCGCACGCTTGCTAACAGGTGGTGACCGTGTGACGACAGGCGAATTGGCAAATGGCGCATTCGTCGCACCGACGGTATTCACTGATTGCACCGATGAGATGACTATCGTACGTGAGGAAATATTTGGCCCAGTGATGTCGATATTGACTTATGAGACAGAAGAAGAAGTTATTCGCCGTGCCAATGATACCGAATATGGATTGGCAGCTGGTGTCGTGACTGCTGACTTGACCCGAGCACATCGAGTTATCGCTCAAATTGAAGCGGGTATCTGCTGGTTAAATACATGGGGTGAGTCCGCAGCGCAGATGCCAGTTGGTGGTTATAAGCATTCGGGTATTGGCCGCGAAAACGGCATTGAAGCCCTTGAACACTATACGCAGACCAAATCTATCCAAGTAGAATTGGGCGCGTTTGAGTCTGTATTTTAATCATTTGTATTGAGAAAATTCTTAATCAGTAAAGTGGTTCAGTAGTAGAGCTAATTTGTTCTTTGTTCGACTTTACTGATAGTAAATGATTTATTTTTCAATATTATGGAGCGTTTTATGACATCAACCACACCTGAGTATGACTACATTATCGTTGGTGCAGGATCAGCAGGCAATGTGCTGGCCACCCGTTTGACCGAAGATGCCAACATTAAGGTGCTGCTACTAGAAGCGGGTCGTCCAGACCACCGCTTAGATTTTCGTACGCAGATGCCAGCAGCGCTCGCCATGCCGTTGCAAGGAACGACCTACAACTGGGGTTATAAAACCGATCCTGAACCGAATATGAACAACCGTGTGATGGACTGCGGTCGCGGTAAAGGACTTGGCGGCTCATCATTGATTAACGGTATGTGTTATATCCGTGGCAATGCACTAGATTTTGATGATTGGTCTAAGATTAAAGGCTTAGAAGATTGGACGTATTTGGACTGCCTGCCGTATTTTAGAAAGTTAGAAAACCGCGATGCGGGCGAGAATGACTATCATGGTGTGGGTGGTCCTGTTGAGATGACTACTTCAAAACCTGGCGTCAATCCATTGTTTCAAGCGATGATTGAAGCAGGTGTGCAAGCTGGCTATCCAAGTACTGACGATTTAAATGGCTATCAGCAAGAAGGCTTTGGGCCAATGGATCGCTTCGTGACGCCTAATGGTCGCCGTGCTTCAACGTCCCGTGGCTATTTGGACCGTGCTAAGCCGCGCAGCAATATTACGATTTTGACGGGTGCACTGACTGATGTAATCTTATTTGATGGTAAGCGTGCCATCGGTGTCAAAGTCGAGCATCAAGGTCGAACTAAGAACTTTCATGCCTCGCGTGAAGTGATTGTTTCCTCTGGTGCAATTGCTTCACCGCAATTATTGCAGCGCTCTGGTATTGGCCCTGGTCAATGGTTAAAAGATCTAGGTGTTAATGAGATTATAGATTTGCCAGGCGTCGGTAATAACCTGCAAGATCATTTAGAGCTGTATATGCAGTATGAATGTAAGCTGCCAGTGTCGATTGCACCTGCCAATAAATGGTGGAACAAGCCCGCCATCGGTGCTGAGTGGTTATTCAATGGTACTGGGCTGGGCGCATCAAACCAGTTCGAAGGTGGCGGATTTATTCGTACCGATGAGAAATTTACCCATCCTAATATTCAGTACCATTTCTTGCCATTAGCAGTACGCTACGATGGTCGTAGTGCGGTTAAATCACATAGTTTCCAAGCACACGTGGGCTCATTACGCTCGCCAAGTCGCGGTCGTGTCAAGCTGACCTCAAAAGACCCAAGTGCGCATCCAAGTATCTTGTTTAACTATATGTCTCATGATCAAGATTGGCAAGAGTTCCGTGCTGCCATGCGCATCACTCGTGAGATTATGCATCAGCCAGCGCTTGACCCTTATCGTGGTCGCTCGATTGCACCAACGGATGATTTAGTGACGGACGCCCAGTTGGACGAGTACGTCCGTAATCACAGCGAGACGGCTTATCATCCATCTTGTACCTGTGCGATGGGCGAAGACAATGATTCGGTCGTCAACGGTGAAGGGCTGGTACATGGTGTCGATGGACTGCGTGTCGTTGATGCATCGATTATGCCAAATATCATCAGTGGCAATCTCAACGCGACGACTATTATGTTAGCAGAAAAAATCGTCGATAAAATGCGCGGTGTGCAGCTGCCACGCTCGACGGTAGATTATTATGTCGCTAATGGTGCACCACTCAGAGCGGAGCCGATGCGGAGTTATAGTTCTACGGTATAAGCGGTTGAATCATCAATCATATAAGACAGTTTTAATAAGAAGGCCTTTTACAGTAAAGGTCTTTTTTATCAGCGCTAACGTTTAAGAAGATGAGTGCCGTTATGGCTGCCTCTGTTTATCGTTTGCTTTGCTATTTTTTCACATTGTTGATTTAGCAAATTTCATTTATTGGTACTGCTTTGTGCGTCATGCAGGTATTTGTATGTCATGCGGTTATCGGTCATAAGATTATGACGGACAAAGCAATATCAGACCCTGTTTAATTTACCTATTGAGGTCTTTTATGTACAGCTCGCCATCAAAGGATGCGACGAAACCCCTGACTCTAAATAAGACGGTTTTTTTAGGCTCAGCTATTATTTCTATTTTATTGATAATCTGGACGATTGCGTTTCCAGATTATAGTGAGGCATTATTAAGTTCAAGTATGGCATGGGTATCAGAGAGCTTTGGCTGGTATTACATGCTGGTGGTTGCCGCGTATAGTATATTCGCCTTGTTTGTTGGCTTTTCTAAGTATGGCGATATCAAGCTTGGTCAAGATCACGAAAAAGCACAATTTCCCTTTTTAGCGTGGGCAGCGATGCTGTTCTCCGCGGGTATTGGTATTGACCTATTGTTCTTTGGTGCGTCTGAGCCGTTGATGCATTATCTGACGCCGCATACGGGGCTCGAGCCTGCCAGTGAGGCGGCTATGCGTGAAGCACTTGCGCAGACCTTTTTACATTGGGGTCTACATGGCTGGGGCATTTATGCCTTAATCGGGATGGCATTGGCGTACTTTGCTTATCGTAAAAACATGCCACTCGCGTTACGTTCACCACTGACGCCTATCTTTGGCGAGCGCTTAATTAAAGGCTGGCTTGGTGATGGTATTGATACCTTTGGTGTGGTTTGTACCTTGATGGGTATCGCGACCAGTTTGGGTATTGGTGTATTGCAAGCCAATGCTGGTTTGACTCATGTGTTTGGGATTGAATCCAGCAAAATGGTTCAAACCTTTATCATCATAGGTGTTGTCGCTGCCGCGGCGATCTCTGCGATGACTGGTGTGGAAAGAGGTGTCCGCCGTTTATCCGAATTCAACATGCTATCGTCGATATTGCTACTGATTGCCATATTGGTGATGGGTAACACGGTTTATTTGCTGAATACCTTTACACAAAATATTGGACAGTACTTCCAAACCATCGTTTTCAAAACCTTTGATGTTTATGCTTATGATGGTCAAGCAGGCGCTGATTGGAAATCAGGTTGGACGATATTTTTCTGGGCATGGTGGGTCGCTTGGGCACCGTTTGTAGGCCTATTTATTGCGCGTATTAGCCGTGGTCGTACCCTGCGTGAGTTCGTATTTGGTGTGATGTTTATCCCACTTGGATTCATCTTTGCTTGGTTCTCTATCTTTGGTAACTCAGCGATAGATTTGGTTGCCAATGGTGCCACTGAACTTGGTGAAATCGCAGTCAATGATGCGGCAATGGGCATGTTTGCCTTGTTTGAGTATTTTCCTTACAGCGAAGTGCTATCATTTGCAGGTGTTGTGATTGGGTTAGTATTCTTTGTGACTTCAGCTGACTCAGGCGCTTTAGTATTGGCGAACCTAAGCTCAAAAGGAATGACCAATGATACGGATGCACCTGTTTGGTTACGCTTATTTTGGGCAGCAGCGACCGGTCTTATTACCCTAGGCTTATTGTTTGCTGGTGGTTTTGCCTCATTACAGTCAGTATCTGTCATTGCAGGTTTGCCATTCTCACTCATCCTTGTACTCTATATGATGTCGATGTGGAAGTCGCTCAAAGAGGAAGGTAATAAGCGTAAAGCCAGTACGATTGGTACGGCTAATGTGCTTGATAGTGGTAAAAGCTGGAAAGCACGCTTGCAACGTATTGTCAGTTTCCCTAAACATGCACAAGTGGAACAGTTTTTACAAAATGTGGTCAGACCTGCCATGACGGAAGTTGAAAAAGAATTTGCGGCAGGCGGTTTAAAAACCTCTTTGGATATCCGTAACCCTGAACATATCGGACAAGATATAGATGAAGGTATGGATGAGAGTAGCGGTCAAATAGATGGTCTGAAATTACGGGTTGGACATGGTGATGAAGACGACTTTATTTATGAAGTTAATTTGATCAAAGCGGAGCGTCCTAACTTTACATTGAGCACATCAACTAAGAATGCAGAGTACTATTATCGTGCGGAAGTGTTCTTAAGTGAAGGCTCGCAAGAGTATGACTTAGTTGGTTACTCCAAAGAGCAAGTATTGGTCGATATCTTAAATCAGTACGAGCGCCATTTGCAGTATCTACATTTAGAGCGTTAATAGCTAAGTAATATACTCGACTTTACACTGACCCTATAAGTTGAATGCAGCTTATAGGGTTTTTTAAATGTCAGCGTTATAGTCTATTTGCTATAAAAGGAATAGGATATATACTGCTACGTTTTATAATGAAGATTAACAGTATTACCATTATCTGATGTGCTATCATTATTAAAAATGGTCATTCAGACCTATCGTGGGTTTAATGGTTTCGTAGCTTTCACTTGCCATTGTGAATCAATCAATGACAGCGCTACAAGCCTTGCAACTTCCAGCACGATATAAAATAACTCTGGTAAAGCGCATGAGCCTTTTCTCCGACAAAGTCATCCATGCCTTATTTGATTTGCCGAATTTGGCTTATTATTATACTTTTATTGTCGGAGTTATAGGAGTCTCACTTGTTTAATCTTCCTGCTACTCATTCCAAATATACCCGCTATTATAGACCGCAGCATTCTTTGGCGCGCCGTATCATTACTCAAATCGATACGTGTGAGCGCCGTCCCCAAGATATTACCAAAGCCATGGGCTATCCGCTTAAGCATACTATTCCTGCCTGTGATCGCCTGCGTCATGTACTGTCTAGCGAAAAATTGGGCTTGGATGGCAGTTATATCGATGCTTATTTTACTCCTGAGAAATTCTTAGAAAAGCTGGTTTCAGTACTTGATATGCAGGATGAGACGTTTGAAGAAGACATCGCTCAAATCAAGTATGATTTGGCGCATTATGCGTATCCTTTGCCTAAATATCGGTTAAGAGCAGATGTTGATTTTGAGTTTACTGCCGGCGCAAATTGGATGTCCCGTGGCGGCGCGGCTCAATTGGCTCATACTCACTTGCCTGAAAATATTGCTCGAATGACTGAGACAGAACGTGAGGTCATCGTACAAAAGTGTATTGATGAGCATTACAAAAACTACAATGGCAACTTGCCATATGGCGGCGTGATTAAAGGCTACTGGCTAACGATTGAGCAGCATGGTGAGGTTATTAGCAAAGTGGAATATGGGCTGCCAGTTAAATCATGATAGTACTCATAACGACGTAAGAAAAAATCTTAAAAAGCCTATTTAAAATCCATCTCAATAGAAAACCGCCAAGCACTTTTTAGCGTTTGGCGGTTTTTTTGAGCTTCAATATATAAACTATCAGCAACTAAGCTTGATTCAAACCGTTTAGTAAGTGCTGCTAAGACCGACAAACAAACTCGTTGATTTGTCATCATCACCTTGCGAGTGCGTAACACCAGCATTGGCATTTAATTGACCAAAGCTTTTAGATACGCCAAGTGTCATACCAAAATTATCATCGTCGGTCTGCACCATTGGCGTATCAAAGCTGATATTTGCTATGGTGTTAAGACGCGCAGAAGCCGCTTCACGATTGTCACTCAACTGCTTTTGATAATGAACATCCCCGAATACATTAAGTGAATCGCCTAGATTATGGTTGGCTTTCACGCCAAGTTTGCCATAAGTAGTAGTATATTTTTGCTCATCGAACTGCATGGCGATACCAGACATTTCTTGCTCTTTTAGCGCGTCCAATCTCACACGGCTAGCCGTTGCACCGATATATGGCATGATAGCAAGGCTGCTGAACTGCATCGGATATCCTGCCTGCAAGTTAGCATAGTAACGTTTACCATCAGCATTAGAGTTAAATTCTTGTTTATTGCCGCCAAGTGTAACCGCACGAGTGACATCAACGTCTAGATTACCAAAGCCAACCGCACCATTGATTTGCACGCCGCCAAGCTTATCTAAGGTATTGCTATGATAGACACCAAAGCCCACTTCTTCTAAGTCGATATTGCTTAAGCCAGTGCGAACCCCGGAATTTTCAAAATCCTTTTGAGTGATATTGCCATACAAGCCTGTTACCGCATGTGCTGAGTTAGGATGAGCAAAATCTACACCTAATAATACTTGGGTATTACTATCGCCTTCAAACCCTGCAATATCTTGATTTTCAAAATCACCGGTTGCCCATAACTTACGGGCAGGTTTTTGTTCACTACTTTGGATTTGATTGATGTGAGATTGCAAGCGCTCGCTAGTTGCTAGCCCTGCTGTCGTCGCAATGTGCGGCAACACGCCAATAAGACTAGGAGCGGTAACGACGGCACTGGCGTAATCTGCAATCATCTGGTGCGCACGTCCTGATGGGTGGATGCCATCAGCAAAGAAATAGCTTTCATTGGCACCTGGCGCGACTAAATTACTTGATCCACATAAAAGCGAGCTTGAAGTGTTGCAAGCTTTTTGAGTCATATTTGTAAAGCCATAAGCCGTAGGGTTGGCAGCGACTTGTTGTAATAAGCTAAAAGTATCGAGCGGTATGATATTAGCACCCGTAGCTACTGCGCCACTATACATAGTTTGATTATATAAATTTGCTAACATCGTACCAGACGATTGAAACCCTGCTCCTGCAGCGATAGCAGTAGGTGTTAGACCTATATCAGGGATATTAGGTACTAAAATATAGTTCGCACCCTTATCTTTGAGCGCTTTAATAGCGGCGACTTGGCTGCCAGCCGCTGATGAAATCGTATTTATCGCATTAGCAGGGTTTGCAGCTGCCGCAAGTAAATCGTTTGCGCCTCCCCACACCACATACATACCATTAGAATCAACTTTTTTATTAGTAAGATAACTATTTACTTGAGTGTTCACAGACGCAACAGGAACGTTAACGCCAAAGTCCGTATTAACGATATCCTTGCCTGCTCTTGCACCACCAATAGCATAGTTATTACCAGCTTGATTTCCAAGATAAACGATGGGAACAGCTGTTGTACCTAGCTGCTCAGCGAATGACGTTGCCCATACGTTATCAGGATTGGTTGTAAATTGACCTGACTCTTTAATACCGAGCTTGCCTTGGGTAATGGGACTAAAATAACCGCCATCAGTCAAGCTATCGCCGAAAAATGTCACGCTGCTATAAAGCTCAGCATGCGCTAGACCTGCCAAGCATACTTTTGGTCAATGTTTTAAGGGTGGTAGGGTTAACAATAGCGTGAGAGATATTACGAGGCATATCGACTTCCTTGTCGTGAATGTAGCGGTTTATTAAGGAAGTGTAACTGCTTTAGAAAATCCTAGCAATCGAATTTATCGTAAATCCCAATATAAGTTGGATAAGTTAACAAGTATAAAAATTTTAACCATGGTGCTGTAAATATCGTTCTAACCTAGTGCTCTATCTTCTAAATTATCCAGACCATCATAACAATGCAATTACTTGCATTGTTATGATGTGTAAATGAAGGTATCGTCCCTAGTATTTTTAAAATGATGACACGCCCTAGTAATAATCAACCTCCGCGTTTAAACTTATTAATCTCAATTCAACTACGAACCCTACCTATGACTTCCTCTTATCATTGCCTGTATTCTTTTCGTCGCTGCCCTTATGCCATGCGCGCCCGTCTCGGCATACTATTTGCTGAGCTACAGGTAGAGCTGCGCGAAATAACACTGAAAAATAAGCCGTGTCAGATGCTAGCCATTAGCCCAAAAGGTACGGTACCTGTTTTACAACTTGTAGATAGGACGGTGATTGAAGAGAGTACAGAGATAATGATATGGGCGCTTGAGCAGCAAGATCCGCAAGGGCTTTTGGATGCAGAGGTTTTGCAGCAGGCAAATGCTTTGATTGATAAAAACGACAACGAATTTAAATATTGGCTCGATCGCTATAAATATGCCGATCGTCATATAGACATGACCCAGACAGAGTATCAACAGAAGGGTGAAATATTTTTACAAGTGTTAGAGGAGTTGCTGACTAAAAATCCTTATTTGCTAGGGAAAACTGTAACGATTGCCGATATTGGTATTATGCCTTTTGTCCGTCAATTCGCTCATGTCGATCGCGATGTTTTTTATAGCCTCCCTTATCCAAATCTACAGCGATGGTTACAAGATTGGCTGCAGCATCCGTTTTTTTTGCAAACGATGACCAAATTTCAGCCGTGGCAGGATGGGGATGAAGCAGTAATTTTTTGCTGAGACTTCCTCCAAAATATTTAATAAGTGTTAATACTTTGAAATTTTCGTCTCATGTTTGCTAGGGTTACTATCTTCTAGCTATCTATCTTATTGAATTACTACAAGATTCACAGTACAGATTAACTAAAAATAGGATTAAGCTGCCATAATTTTTACCAATGTGTAAAGAAACAATTTGACAATTATGTACGGTTGGCTTATAAGAGATAAACAGTATGGCTGTTTGCCCATAAGTGCTTTTTTAGAGCGCCTATTTGCATTAATTAAGCTCATACACATATCAAGGGAAGCATCTTCTACCCTGATGGTACATCGCAATTTATCTGCACTACTCGTTTTATGGTTTTTAGGCAATCATTGCCCAACTGATGACATTCGCTGACAGCTACTAGGCTGCCACTGTCACTCTAACCTCACCCGCGCACGTGAATGTATTTTCTCATTTTGCTATTGTCAGCCAATTTGCTGACGATTCAGCGATGTATGTCGCGCTGGGCCTATAAAAAAGGTTTCCAATCGCATGACGATTTTATTTTCTATGCCTGTGCATCCGCAGCCAATCATAGATTCTGGGCATCGTTTTGATGCCAGCCGCCATTGGCCAGCCTCATTAACTTTAGGGTTTGCAGCTTATCCTGAAGCGGACACTCGCATTACTCGCATGAATGTCGCACGTCACTATGGTCCACTGCGGGTACAGCGCGCTTTTTACCCTGAAGGTCGTGATGGCTGCTGTCATGTGTATCTTCTGCATCCGCCCGGCGGTATTGCCAGCGGTGATTCTTTAACCATCGATGTTACGGTGTCTGAAAACGCCCACGCTTTATTAACCACCCCAGCTGCCAACAAACTGTATCGAGCCGATAGCAATAATGTCGCTTGGACACAGCATACTCATCTTAAAATCGAAGACGGTGCCACGCTTGAATGGCTGCCACAAGAAACGCTGGCTTTTGATGGGTCACGCGGTGAGCAAACGGTGATTATTGATTTGGCTGAAACGGCTAAATGCTTGGGCTGGGAAATGATTGGCCTTGGCCGCCCAGCCAGCGACTTACCTTATGTCAGCGGCATCATTGAACAGCGTTTTCAGCTTAGCCGAAAAGGTCAGCCACTATGGTTAGAGCGCCAAGCTATTGACCCAACACATCCTCGCTTTTTAGGTAAATGGGGACAAGGCGGTGCTACGGTTCACGCTACCCTTTGGGCTGTCGGACTGAGTGACCCTGCTGACACCATTACCGAACTACGCGACAAAATACCTGCCAACCACAATTGGGCGGTGACTTATCGCCGCGGTGTGCTCTTACTACGATACTTGGGTATGGAGCGCAATGAAGCATGGGATTTATTGCAACAAGCGAGGGAAATTCTGCGCCCAAGACTGATGGATGTTGAGGCAGTGACGCCGCGCATTTGGTTAACCTAATAATTCTTTTGCGTATTTTTTTTCGATTACGCATAAAAGCAAGCCGCAAATAAATCGGTTTTCAGCACAACAATATCAATAATAATGGAGACAATAATGGAATTAACCCCCAGAGACAAAGACAAATTAATGCTTTTTACTGCTGGGCTTTTGGCCGAGCGCCGTAAGGCAAAAGGGCTGAAGCTTAATTATCCAGAAGCGATTGCTCTGATAAGTTGTGAGATTATGGAAGGCGCACGAGAAGGGCGCACGGTGGCAGAAATGATGGGCGCCGGTCGCGAAATTTTAACTCGTGATGATGTGATGGAAGGTGTACCTGAGATGATTGAAAGTATTCAGGTCGAAGCGACTTTCCCTGATGGCACCAAACTGGTGACTGTTCACAGTCCTATTATCTAATAAGAGCATAAAGCTAAAGGAGAGCATAATGATTCCGGGTGAATATCAATTAAAGAAAGGTGATATTGAACTGTGCGTAGGGCGCGAGAGCTTTGTGATTGAAGTGGCCAATACCGGCGATCGCCCTATACAAGTGGGCTCTCACTATCACTTCGCTGAAACCAATAGCGCACTGAGCTTTGATCGCAAAAAAGCCTATGGACATCGCCTAGCGATACCTGCTGGCACCGCTACGCGCTTTGAGCCAGGTCAAAAACGTGAGGTGTCGTTACTGCCTTATGCCGGACTGCGCCGCATCTTTGGCTTTAGAGGTGAGGTGATGGGTGCGCTAGATGACAATTCAGATTCAGGAGAAACACGATGAAAATATCTCGCGACGCCTATGCCAATATGTATGGTCCGACCGTTGGCGATCGCCTCCGTTTAGGCGATACTGAGCTTTGGATCGAGATTGAAAAGGACCACACCCATTATGGCGAAGAGGTAGTATTCGGTGGCGGTAAAGTGATTCGTGATGGTATGGGACAAAGCCAATTGTGCTCAGACTCAGTGATGGATACCGTGATTACCAACGTTATTATTATTGATTGGTGGGGCATCTTAAAAGCCGATGTTGGCTTAAAAGACGGGCGCATTGCAGCTATCGGTAAAGCCGGCAACCCAGATACGCAGCCGGATGTTGATATTATCATTGGCGCAGGTACTGAGATTATCGCTGGTGAAAACCAAATATTGACCGCAGGCGCGGTAGACACACACGTGCACTATATCTGCCCGCAGCAAGTAGATGAGGCGTTAATGAGCGGTCTTACCACTATGATTGGTGGCGGTACTGGCCCTGCAACTGGCTCAGTCGCTACCACCAACACGCCTGGACCGTGGCACATTGGCAAAATGATGCAAGCCGTGGATGACCTGCCTATTAACATCGGATTTTTGGGTAAAGGCAGTGCCAGTACGCCTGCAGCACTTGAAGAGCAAGTCAAAGCTGGCGTTATGAGTTTAAAAGTTCATGAAGATTGGGCGGCAACGCCAGCAACCATTAGTAATGCGCTTGATGTTGCTGACCGTTACGATATTCAGGTAGCGTTACATGCTGATAGTTTAAATGAGTCCGGATTTGTCAAAGATACGCTAGAGGCCTTTAAAGACCGCTGTATCCATTCGTATCATACTGAAGGTGCTGGTGGTGGTCATGCGCCAGATATTATTGTCGCTTGTGGTCAGCCAAATGTTTTACCGTCATCGACCAATCCAACACGCCCGTACACCATCAACACTGTTGACGAGCATCTAGACATGCTGATGGAGTGTCATCACTTAGACCCAAATATTCCTGAAGATGTGGCCTTTGCTGACTCGCGTATCCGCCGTGAGACCATTGCTGCAGAAGATATTTTGCATGATCTTGGTGCCATTTCAATGATTTCATCGGACTCTCAAGCCATGGGCCGTATTGGTGAAGTGGTCTGCCGTACGTGGCAAACCGCGCACAAAATGCGCCTGCAACGTGGTCTGCTACCAGAAGATCAAGAGCGCGGTACTGATAACTTCCGAGTCAAACGTTATATTGCCAAATACACCATCAATCCTGCCATCACCCATGGTGTATCACATGAAGTGGGCTCGGTAGAGATTGGCAAAATGGCAGACTTGGTACTATGGCGTCCTAAGTTTTTTGGTGTTAAGCCGTCCATTATATTAAAAGGCGGCATGATTGCTGGTGCTGCAATGGGCGATCCTAACGCAGCGATTTCGACCCCGCAGCCAGTGCATTACCGCCGTATGTTTGGCGCGCTAGGACGTGCAGTTTCTGCTACTCGCGTTACCTTTGTTAGCCAAGCTGCGATGGACACGGGACTTGAAGAAAAACTGGGGCTAAGAAGCCGATTGGTCGCGTGTAAAAACGTTCGTAGCATGCGCAAAAAAGACATGAAGCTGAACGATTACTGCCCGAATATAACAGTAGATCCAGAAACTTATGAAGTTCGTGTAGACGGTGTACTTTTAACGTGTGAGCCGCTCTCTGAACTGCCATTAGCTCAGCTTTATCATCTGTTTTAGGTCATTTGTTTTAAGTTTGTAAGGATAATAATATGCTTGAATTAATAAAAAGAATGGATGGTAATGCTTCGGTTGATATTTATGACACCTTGACCTTGCCTTATGAGCTACGTATTCGTGGCCGTCTAAAGGCAGTTAGTGATAACGAACGTGATATGGGTCTGTTTCTTGACCGAGGTCCTGTGCTTCGTCATGGTGATTTGCTACAAGCCGATAGTGGTGAGGTGATTCAGGTTCTTGCAGCTGATGAGCCAGTGGCTACTGCTTATATCGAAAGCGGTTTACCACTCGCGAGACTGTGTTATCACTTAGGTAATCGACATGTGTCACTCGCCCTTGGTAGCGATGAAGATGGGCGTCATTGGGTGCGTTTTCCTCCAGATCATGTGCTTGAGGAGCTAGCAGTACTATTGGGAGCAGATTTAAGGCATCACGACGCACCATTTGATCCTGAATCTGGTGCTTATGCGCAGGCTGGTCGCGAGCACTCGCACTCAAATAGTCATGCACATTCTCACTCTCATTCTCATGACCACGACCATTCTGAACACGACGGTCATAACCATGCGCATTGATGAGCCGTCAAATGCTGTGAGCGATCTGGCATTGTTAGGTTTGATGCAATTAATTAGCCCAGCATTACCTATTGGTGCTTTTGCTTGGTCGCAAGGTTTGGAAAGTGCGTTTGAGCTGGGTTGGGTCAATAATGAAGCTCAACTGGGCGAATGGTTGGAAGGCGTTTTAGGTGACGGTTTGACGCGTTGTGAACTGCCTGTCTTAGCACGTTTACAGAGATGTTGGGCAAATAACGACGGTGATGGTCTGGCCTTTTGGAATGATTGGCTACATGCCAATCGGGAAACGGCTGAGCTGAGCGATGAAGACACACGTTTAGGTCAAGCATTGATGCGCTTGCTCAACAGTTTAGAGTTGCAGCCACAGCCAGCGTTAGGTCATGCCGAGCTACCAAAGGAACCGGGCTATGTCACTGTGTTTGCATGGACTGCCCATCAAAGGCAGGTGCCTGTACGTCAAGCTCTACTGGGATTTGCTTGGGGCTGGCTAGAAAATCAGCTGGCGGCTGCTTGCAAAGCACTGCCACTCGGTCATACCGCTGCACAACGTTTGAACGAGACCTTGCGTCCACAACTGGTGGCGGCAGTTGATAAGGCTTTAACCTTAACTGATGAGCAGTTGGGTCCGATTTTACCCGGCTTAGCACTGGGTAGTGCTCAGCATGAAACTCAATATTCACGATTATTTCGAAGCTAAATTATTGCTTCGTTTTTAGATAAGGAAAATATACATGAAACATTGTTTAAGAGTAGGTGTTGGTGGTCCGGTTGGTTCTGGAAAAACAGCTTTATTACGTCAGTTATGTAGTGCGCTAAAAGATCACTATGATATCGCTGTGGTTACTAACGATATCTATACACGTGAAGATGCTGATTTTTTGTTAAAGCATGATGCTCTGCCTGCCGATCGTATTTTGGGCGTAGAAACGGGCGGCTGTCCGCATACCGCTATCCGCGAAGATGCCTCGATGAATTTAGCTGCTATTGATGATTTGCAAACGCGCCATCCTGACCTAGAGCTGGTGTTAGTAGAGTCTGGCGGCGATAACTTGGCGGCAACCTTTAGCCCAGAGCTTTCTGATTTGACCTTATATGTCATTGACGTCGCTGCTGGTGACAAAATTCCTCGTAAAGGTGGCCCAGGTATAACTAAGTCAGACCTGCTGATTATTAATAAAATTGACATCGCTGAATATGTCCATGCTTCGCTAGATGTGATGGAGCGTGATTCAAAGAAAATGCGCGGAGAACGTCCTTTTATCTTCACCAACTTATATGACGGCGTAGGCGTAGAAGAAATCATTAGCTTTATCTTAAAGCAAGGTATGTTGCCTGAGCGTCGTCCTGGAAAGCTAAGCGCCAATGCTTAATGCTTAATTGCTGGCATTTAATAATTATAGTCAGTCCTAAATAAAAAAATGCAAATATTATCAATCACTACTGGGGTTAATTTTTCTTGCTTGCTGTGGCTACGCAGACAGAGGCTGCGAATAATCAACCCCAGTAGTTCTGTACTCTTTTAAAAGTGGATCAACTATAAGTACGCGGACAGTACTTCAAAGTATTAACTAGACCAATCAATCAGACAACAGAAAACAAAAAAAATAGGAGAGAAAGATGAATAAAATGACTAAATTGCTGCTGATAGCAGGGTTGATGATGACTGCCACTTTGGCGATGGCCCACCCTGGCCATGGCGAGCAGGTGAGCAATGGTTTCCTTAGCGGCTTACTGCATCCGATGATGGGCCTTGACCACTTATTGGCCATGGGCGCGATTGGTTTTTGGAGTATCCGCCAAAACACTACGATGAAACGTGGCACGCCGTTATTTGTCGTAGGCGGCATGATAGCTGGCGCAGGCCTTGCTTGGGCGGGTATCAGTTTGGCTGGGGTAGAGACCGGCATCGCCATGTCAGTATTGCTAGTCGGTGTACTAATCGCCACGTTAGCAAAACTGTCGACTGCTGTTGGTGGAACCTTAGTTGCCCTGTTTATGGTTGCCCACGGTTATGCTCATGGTACTGAAATGACACAAGGTTCAAGCTTATTGCTTTATATGGCTGGCTTCGTTGTCGCCACCTTAGCCATTACTTTTGTCGGTCGTGGTCTAGGTACCATGATGCTCAAAGCCGACAATCGTATTACCCGTGCATTAGGCGGCGTAGTTGCTATCATCGGTGGCGTATTAGCTGCTGGCTAATATATATTAATCACACAATTTTATCTTTTCGCATCAAGCTAAGAAGCCGTAGGGACTTCCTACGGTTTCTTAGTTTCTCATATTCCTTTTCGCATCTAGTAAAGATCTTAAAGCGACGACAGCGGGCTAGATGCCTGCTGCATTAATAAATATATCAAATAGGGATTATCACGATATGAATGATACCATCATAAAATTATCTAGAAACACGAACCGTGCGCCGATTAGCTCAACGTCAACTCAAAGCGTTGCTTTTTCTCATTACAATAATATCTCAGCACAATTACCAATTGATCCAAAGACGGGAACATTAATCGCTGCTGATATCGCAGCACAAGCCAAACAGTGCTTAGATAATATCAAGGCGATTGTAGAAAGTACTGATCATCTCATGGATGATGTGATTAAAATCACTGTATTTTTAAAAGATATTGCAGATATGCAGGCAGTAGATGCTGTCTATCGTACTCTCTTTAACAACTATTTGCCGACACGTAACGTAGTGATGGTTGCAGAGCTGCCTATGGACGGTGCCTTAGTACAAATGGATGCATTACTTTCAAATGGCGAAGGTACTCACCCGCAAGCCCCTTGCGAGCTAGTAAAAGTGGCAAAAAATGCTGATAACGCACCAATAGACTCTCTATCTACCCAAACCGTTGCTTTTTCTCATTATAATAACGTTTCAGCACAATTACCAATCGATCCTATTTCAGGGCAATTAGTAGCAGGCGGTATAGTAGAGCAGACGGCGCAATGCCTAACCAATATCAAGTCGATTTTGAATAGTATCGATGTCGGTGTTGATGACATTGTCAAAATAAACATTAGTCTAACTAACCTTGCTGATATCGCAGCCGTCGATGACGTTTATAGCACTTTTTTCCCAGATACTGCTATTGCAAGAGCCGTCAATTATCTGCCGGCGCGTACAGTGACTATGGTTTCAGGGCTACCTATGGGTGCTTTGGTACAAGTTGAAGCCGTGGTATCACATGGAGATGGCACACCGCCACAAGCCGTTGAAGATCGACATGGCATTGTGATCAAAGTCAATAATACTGAGCAGGCGCCAAAGCAATTGTTAAGTACGCAGACGGTTGCTTTTTCTCACTATAATCATTTTTCAGGTCAATTACCTATCAATCCTAAAACAGGTAAGCTTATCGACGGTGATATAAAAGCGCAGACTCAGCAGTGTTTAGAGAATATCAAAGCCATTGTCGAGAGTATCGATCATAAAATGGATGACATCGTTAAAGTAACTATCCAACTCAAAGACATTAACGATATTGACACGGTCAATGATGTTTATACCACGTTCTTTGACGGTGAGCTGCCTGCCAGAACAGTATTTGGGGTATCAGCAATCCCTATGGACGCATTGATACAAGTTGATGTAGTGCTCTCTAATGCTGAAGGTACGCCACCTGTCAGATAGTGGTCATTCAGATTTTGCCATAACAATTGGTTTGACGCACGTTTTCTAGAGCGTCATAATCAATTTATGATTCATCACCTAAATAAAATAAAAAGGCTTTCAACTATTTGGAAGCCTTTTTATATGTGGAAGATATAATTAAACAGGTAAGAGTAGGCAGGAACAGTAAGGTCTAAATAAAAAAGAATCATTCATAGCAGTGCTGTAGCGTTTCGAAATTGAATGGACTATAGTTAGCTAGCAGTAGCATTCAGGGAATGTATATCTAAAAAAAGGAATTATAAAATGAAAGGGATTACCCGTTTTTCGAATAGCTTAATGGAGAAGTATTTACCGGATCCATTTTTGTTCGTTATTATCTTAACAGTGGTTATTTTTGTACTGGGTTTAGGATTAACTGACTCTTCACCGGTACAAATGGTGGCGTTTTGGGGTGAAGGTTTTTGGGCATTACTCGCATTCTCAATGCAGATGGTGTTGGTATTAGTCACAGGTTTTGTATTGGCAAGCAGCCCAATATTTAAAAAAGGTTTAGGAAAGCTGGCAAGTTTAGCAAAATCGCCGGGCAGTGCCATTATCTTGGTAACTTTAGTATCCCTTGCGGCAAGTTGGATTAACTGGGGATTTGGGTTGGTGATTGGGGCATTATTCGCCAAAGAATTGGCAAAGCGTGTAGAGAATGTCGATTACCGTTTATTGATTGCCAGTGCTTATTCTGGTTTTATTATTTGGCATGCTGGGTTTTCGGGCTCCATTCCGTTATCCATTGCGACAGCAGGTCATCCGTTCGCTGATAAGATTGGTGTTATTCCAACCAGTGCCACCATATTTGCTAGCTATAACTTAATTATTGTGGCTGCATTGATTATCATCGTTCCTTTACTAAATCGTCTGATGATGCCCAAAAAAGAAGATACGGTGACGGTAGATCCGAGACTTCTGGTTGAACCAATCGTTGAGGAGCTACCAAAAAAATCGGACATGACACCAGCAGAGCGTTTGGAAAATAGCTGGATTTTGTCAATGGTTATCGGCATATTGGGCATTGCTTTTATCGTCTATTATTTTGTGCAAAATGGCTTTGCCTTGACCCTTGATTTGGTCAACTTTATGTTTTTGTTCCTCGGGATTATCTTTCACGGAACACCTCGTAAGTATTTGATTGCCGTTCAAGAAGCGGTCAAAGGCGCCGGTGCTATTATTGTCCAGTTTCCATTTTATGCAGGAATCATGGGTATGATGACAGCATCAGGCTTGGCAGGCGTGATGTCAGAAGCATTCGTCAATATTTCGTCAGCTGAGACATTACCACTTTTCGCCTTCTTAAGCGCAGGACTGGTTAACTTCTTTGTCCCTTCAGGTGGCGGACAGTGGGCAGTGCAAGCACCCATTATGTTAGAGGCGGCAGAGATGCTGGGCTGTGACCCTGCAAAGGTTGCTATGGCGGTTGCATGGGGCGATGCATGGACAAATATGATTCAGCCATTCTGGGCATTGCCAGCCTTGGCAATCGCGGGACTCAAAGCCAGAGATATCATGGGTTTTTGTGTGATTGTACTGGTGGTCAGTGGTGTTGTGATTGGTTTAGGGCTATTGTTTTTATAATTAAAAACCAGACTTAGCGTTACAACCTAGCGTTTAGACCTTGCCCGATTGATGGGTAAGGTCTTTTTTTATGAAAATAATTGAAGTGGTATGTCTATCACTGTCTATCTAAAATTGTCCAAATAAGCGACAATACCCGCATAAATTCTAAGCACATATTGAGAAGTTTATATGCGCTTAGAGATGCTCATTATTTTGTTAATAGCAGACATCTATTAAAGCTAACACACATAAAAGGCCGTCCCAAATGACCAATGATAATCCATATAATTTTTTACCGTTCCAGCCTACCGGTAGAAACGAGACTGATACTGCCAATACCTACGCGCCTGAAGACATGATTAAGATATACGAGCAGCAGTTTCTCATCCAAGTCCCTGAAGCGCAGCTGACTGAGTTTTTGCCCGCGCTAAAAAGCTTCTATGATATTGATAATCATACTTTAGATGTCAGTGCCATTATTTTCGATGCCATCGCGGATGCCAGTATTATTTATAATCACAAGATCAAAGTAGGGCGCTATCAAATATTAGCAGGGTTGGTAAAAGAGACGATTGAATATGATGAAGACAACAAAAGTGACTCAGGCACTTATGGCATTGACAGCAATGACAGTAAAGAGGCGCAAGCTTATACATTAGAGTGTAAGCGTACTTTTTTTATTAACGATATAGAGATGCCTTATTATTTTAATTTATTTATTCAGGGTGATAGCTATTCAACGTTAACCAAACAAGACACCTTGCTAGAGCAGATATATTGGTTCGTAAGTGATGGCGCCGAAGATAATGAGCGCTTAGAGGCTATCAATGCGCAGTTAGCCAACTTAGGTATTCGAGCAATGGATCTGACGACCATCTATGAGATAGTGAATTATGTAGAAGACAGCATCATAGATGATGCGATGATAGAAACCCTTAATAAATTATTAGATGATGCTGAGTAAGAAGTAAAAATAATACTAAACAGCCAATCAAACTCTATATTCGACTTTGATTGCTAATATTTTCTCTTTCCATAGTTTGCCGAGGAGAGTAAATCATGTCAGGTCATGATCGTCATAGTATTGAAAACAAATCAGCATGGACTGTTTTTCTTATTTTCCTTAGATTGGGTCTAACCTCATTTGGTGGACCCGTCGCTCATTTGGGCTATTTTCGTGATGAGTTTGTGATACGACGAAAGTGGCTAACGGAGAATAGCTATGCTGACTTAGTCGCACTTTGTCAGTTTTTACCAGGACCAGCAAGTAGCCAAGTTGGCATCGCCATAGGGCTATCTCGAGCAGGATATACCGGCGCTCTTGCGGCTTGGACTGGGTTTACTTTGCCCTCTGCCATAGCGCTTATTCTATTTGCCATGGGTATTACCAGTTATGGGGATATTATTCCCTCTGGCGTACTACATGGTTTGAAAGTAGCGGCGGTAGCAGTAGTTGCACAAGCGGTATGGGGTATGGGACGAAATCTTTGTACTGATGTTGCACGAGTCTCTATCATGGCACTGGCCGCCTGTTTTGTACTGCTAGTACCTTCTGCATTAGGTCAAGTAAGCGTCATTGCTAGTGCCGCCATTATTGGGCTGGTATTGTTCAAACCTGATAAGGTGATTGCTCATGATCCGCTTCCTATTACTGTTAAACGTCGAGCTGGGATTTTTTGGTTATTCTCATTTTTTGCATTGCTAGTTGGCTTGCCGCTGCTGACTGCATTGTATCCAAGCCAAACACTTTCCATGGTAGATACCTTCTTTCGAGCAGGATCATTAGTATTTGGTGGTGGGCATGTAGTACTGCCACTGTTACAAGCTGAGGTTATACCAGCAGGTTGGCTCAGTAATGATACTTTCTTGGCAGGTTACGGGGCCACGCAGGCCGTACCAGGGCCTTTATTCACTTTCTCTGCATTTCTTGGGAGTTCGATGAACCAAGCGCCGAGTGGTTGGTTAGGTGGTATGATTTGCTTAATCGCCATCTTTGCGCCATCATTTTTGTTGGTGATGGGCGCACTGCCATTTTGGGAAGGATTACGCCAAAACTTACGGACACGAGCTGCTCTATCTGGCATCAATGCAGCAGTCGTCGGGTTGCTACTGGCAGCGCTGTACCAACCTGTATGGACAAGCGCTGTTCTTGAAGCAAAAGATTTTGGTTTGGCTTTAGTTGCTTTGGTTGCTTTGATGTTCTGGAAATTACCTGCTTGGCTGGTGGTTATCAGTTGCGGCGCTGCTGGATGGCTATTAACACTATAGTTAGTCCTAAATAAAAGAAATACAAATGGTATAAAGCACTGCTGTGGTTAATTTTTCTTGCTTGCTGTGCCTATGCAGACAGAGGCTGCGAATAATTAACCGCAGCAGTGCTGTACTCTTTTAAAAGTGGATCAACTATATAAGATCACAACTATCCATATAGCGATCAGATAGGTTCATAAATTTTCAGTTTTCAAACTTGCTCATTGTTATATTGTTATAAGGCACATTACTATGGAACAAAGACAGAACCCTATGGAAGCAACCCAAAACGCGGTAGAAAAAAGACCTGTATTCATGCCTAGAGTGAACAGTGATAATTTGGTAAAAACAGACATGGTTCGGTTTGAGCGCCATGTGGGATTTGCGAGTCGGCAAAAGAAAAAATCTATCAATGATATGCATCAAGTCATTCGCAAAAAATATGGATTTAATCACGTTTTAGAGCTGTCGAGTAAATCGGGTAATAAGCTGAGTTTTCTGCTGAGCCCTTTGAGCCTAAAGCTAACTAATGAGAATGGTGGCGAGCAGTATAGTGTCGAAAACGCCTTTCAAAGCAGTATGGTTTTTGAGGATGGCGGCCCCTATATTGACTTGCTAAGTGCACCGCCCAGACAAGCCAAAAAAGATGAGCGATTAATCACCTCGGGTGAATTAATTAGCTATGATTATTTTGGTATCGAGTGGAGCGTAGAGCCGTTGACCGCGTTTTATGATTGGCTGTATATCAATGCCCTAAAGCAAAACCCTCAGCTGCATGAAGAGGTGATGCAATATCAAGCCTTTACTGATATGGAGTTTAATCCGAAAAAGTCTATCCACTGTGCCGCTTATGCACTAGCGATGTTTGTAGCACTCAATAAAAGAGAGCTGCTCGATAATGTAGAAGATCCAGCGGTATTTTTTAACTTATATCAGGATTTTAAAGTGAGTAACACTGAAGGGCTTTTGGAGGAAGGCTGGATCTGATTGCTATATCAGCGCTCGAAGTAGTACAGAAGGCGGGTTAACCTATTTTCTCGCTTTTTCTCGCTAAATTGTAATGGCATATTAAACGTGGACTGTGCTTAAAAGAGGCGATGTAATACGAAGTATCACACTTATTATCATGGAAGAAAATAAACACAGACTATGAAAACTGACACCAATCCTGCTCTTGCGTTTAGAAGATATCCTTCGACGACAGCGCTGCAATGCTTTGAGACAGCGGCTCGCCACTTAAGCTTTACCAATGCTGCCTTAGAGCTGCATATGACGCAAAGTGCGGTAAGCAAACAAGTGGCGCAGTTAGAGGAGATGTTGAATATCTCGTTGTTTTATCGTACCTCACAGCGTATCTCGTTAACGCCTGCTGGCAAAGCTTATTATATTGATGTGCTAAGTATTCTAAAGCACATAGAAACCGCGACGACCAACCTGATGTCGCATAGCAGTAATTTGGAAGTGTTAAAAATGACCGCGCACCCCACCTTTTGTGCGCGATGGCTGATTCCGGCACTGCACGGGTTTAGTCAGGAACATCCTTTAATTCGGCTGGAAATCAAAGAGCAGGTGGGGCCGTTTTTCTCTGAAGAGCATGATGTGGATATTGCGTTCTTATATGGTGAAGGGACATGGTCGGGTATGAAAAATGTCAAATTGTTTGATGAGTACTGTGTGGCCGTTTGTCGCCCTGATTATTTGCAAGGTAAAGACTTACAACCGCAAGAGTTAAACAGCTACATACTGCTACAGCTGAGCTCTCGCCCTAGTGCATGGTACGAGTATTTTAAGCAGCAGCAGATTAGCTTAGATGGTACATTTGTCGGTCCACGTTTTGATACGTTTCATACCTGTATTTCGGCGGCCTTAATGGGTTACGGTATTGCCCTAGTGCCGTTGCGTCTAGTGGCGCCTGAGCTGCAATCGGGTCAGCTGGTGATGGCTTGGCATTATGCGGCCAAGGGGAGAGGGGCTTATTATATGTCTTATCCTTTATCGCTTGGCAACTCGCACAAGACCAAAGTGATGCAAGAGTGGATTGCATGCTACTTAGAAACGTCTAGTCAGAGTCAAGTTGAGTTAGCCAGTTTGTTGGGTATCACTTGTACGAGTGTCAGCCACGGATAACGACAGTAAGATGATTAACTGCTAAAAGCAAAGGATGAAGAATAACCTTTGCAATTAGCTACGATGACAAAAAGGAATGCCCGCCCAACTATTATTCGTTTGCCCAACTCCTATCGTTTTGTTGAAATGAGCGTCTAACTCAAGGAAGATGAGAGACGTTCATGGATTCGTTGTATAACGTTACCGATGCATTCACCATGGTGCATCCTGTAACCCTTAGCAAAGGTAAAAATGCGCACGTTTGGGATACAGGTGGCAAGCGCTATATCGATTTCGTCGGTGGTATCGGCGTATTAAATTTTGGTCATTGCCACCCACATATCGTTGACGCTATCATCGATCAATCACAAAACCTCATTCACTACGCCTACAATGCGGCAGGTCACCTGCCTTACCAAAAGCTCATGCCGAGACTTTGCGATTTAGTTTCTATTGCAGGTGAGCTTGCAGGCATGTTAACCAATTGCGGCGCCGAAGCAACCGAAAACGCGATCAAAATTGCCCGTATGAAGACTGGTCGTGTCGGTGTGATTGCTTTTGATGGCGGCTTTCATGGCCGTACCCTCGCAGCTGTCAACCTTAATGGTAAAGTGGACCCATATAAACGCGGTCTGGGCCCTCTTGCTGGCAGTGTCTATCATATTCCATTCCCAAGCCCTGACAATAATACCAGTGACCAGCAATCCATTGATGCTTTGCTGCGCCTGTTCGAAGTCGAAACCGATATTGGTAATATCGGCGCTATCATCGTAGAGCCAGTACAAGGCGAGGGCGGTTTTCAATTAATGTCACCAAAATTTGCTCAATACTTACGTAAGTTCTGTGATGATAATGGCATCTTGCTCATCATGGATGAGATTCAGTCAGGATTTGGGCGTACGGGTACACCGTTCGCCTTTAGTCATCTAGGTATCGAGCCCGATATGGTGTTGCTGGGTAAAAGTATTGCCGGCGGTCTACCATTAGGGGCAGTCATTGGTAAAGGCACTGTCATGAACGACTTGCCAAAGGGCAGCTTGGGCGGTACCTATTCTGGCAACCCAGTAGCATGTGCTGCTGCCAATGCCACGCTCGATATCATGGCAGAAGATGCCGTATGGGACTCAGCAGAACACTATCAGCAAACCATTGAAACCACTATTGAACAGTGGCAACAAGAAGGTTTAACACCTTGGTTATATGGTTTAACCGGTATAGGTGCTATGCGCGGCATTGAACTGCGTCATCCATCTCATGGTACGCAGCCAAGCGTGATGGCCTATATTTTAGTGGCAGCTCGCAAGCAAGGATTGTTATTGATGCCTAGTGGTAAATACCGCCATATTATTCGCTTATTACCGCCATTAACGATTGAGCCTGAAACCCTACAAGAAGGGCTCGATATCTTAAAAGGCATCCTAGCATCTATCCCAAATGAGCTGCCGATTCAATGAGTATTTTTGCTTGTAGCTTCTATTTGGCTACATAAAGCAGCCATCATTTTTAACTATTATTCATCTGTCATCATAACCAGTTTAAGGAGAATAACCGTGAGTTCAGAGCATCTAAGCTCAAACCAAAAAAATATGAGCAGTGACGATATCCGTTATCGTTTTTCGCTCGCTATGTCAAATATGTATCAAAAAGAAGTGCCGCTGTATACTGATCTTATGAATCTGGTCGCTGAGGTTAATCAGGATGTATTGGACAAGCAGCCTGAGATTTCTGAACAGCTTAAGAATACCGATGAAATCGATAGACTCAGCATGGAGCGCCATGGAGCGATTCGATTGGGTACTGCGGCAGAGCTTACGATGATGCGTCGTTTGTTCGCAGTTATGGGTATGCATGCGGTCGGCTACTATGATCTAGCGCCTGCTGGCGTGCCAGTGCATTCTACAGCGTTTCGCGCGATTGATACGGCATCGCTCAATAATAGCCCGTTTCGCGTATTTACCTCATTATTGCGTTTAGATTTGATTGGTGATGCGACGCTCAAGCAACAAGCCCAAGCGGCACTGGATGCGCGCTGTATCTTTACCGATGACGCGATCAAACTGATTGAAATTTATGAAAACGAGGGCGGTCTAACGAATGAGCAGGGTGAGCAATTTGTCCAAGAAGCGCTCGAGACCTTTCGTTGGCATGAGCAGTCGCCTATCTCGAAAGACATATATGAGCAGTTGGCAGCTCAACATCAACTGATTGCCGATGTGGTTGGGTTTAAAGGACCACATATCAATCATTTGACCCCAAGGACGCTAGATATCGATGCCGTCCAACAAGGTATGCAGAGCCGAGGAATTACACCAAAAGCGATCATTGAGGGACCGCCACGCCGTCACTGTCCTATTCTTTTGCGCCAGACCAGCTTTAAGGCATTAATAGAGCCAGTGAGTTTTAAAGGTGCTGACGGTCAGTATGAATCCGGTCAGCATACTGCCCGCTTTGGTGAGATTGAGCAGCGCGGTGTAGCCCTGACCCCAAAAGGCCGTGCGCTTTACGACCAATTGCTTAACGCCGCCCGCAAAAAGTTGGGTACGACCCCAAATGAAGACAATGCTGAGCAATATTATCGATTATTAAGCGAATCTTTTGCCGCTTTTCCAGACGATTATAAGACACTGCATCATGAGCAGCTTGCTTATTTCCTTTATCAAGTAGCTGATAAAGAGGCTTTTGCAAACCACATTATAGATTCACCGTCAAACGAGCTCTCTGCTGCCGATCTGCAAAGCCTGATTGAGCAAGATATCATTCTTATTGAGCCGATTGTTTATGAAGACTTTTTGCCTGTGAGTGCAGCCGGTATCTTCCAGTCCAATCTTCATAGTGATAGCGAGAACAGCTATGACGATCAGTCCAATAAGCAAGAATTTGAGCAAGCCTTAGGCATGCGTGTGCAAGATGAATTGGCATTATATGCGCAGCGGCAGAATGAGAGTCTACAGGCGTGTTTGGCCTCGTTACAACAAGTAGCTTAAAGCAACTTATGGTTAAAAGACAAAACAGTGGCGCTGTGAAAAACATTTTTTTAGAGCAGTGAGGTTTAATCCGCTTTAATACAATGAGAGTTATATCAGTCAATATATTGATTCATTAAGATTTTATCTACTAAGTTTAGAGCGCCATTCCAAAAACGAATGACAGCAAGAAATTTATTATTTTGCAACTTGAGCGACGGCAGGGTAGTTTATAGATCTGCACGGACGTAACGAAATACTATACAAAGGAGTCATTATGATTAAGCAATATATGTCAGCCATGGGCGTCGACGAAAGCCAGTACCAAGCAGGCGATTTCGCAGTTAATAGCCCTATCGATGGTGAAGTCATCGGTAAGGTCGCTTTGCATCAAGTGAATGATGTCAACACACAAATACAAGATGCTAAAAAAGCCTTCAAAGAATGGCGTACAGTGCCTGCTCCTAAGCGTGGTGAATTGGTCCGTATTTTAGGCGAAGTGCTCCGTGAGCACAAAGAAGATCTAGGCGCGCTAGTTTCTCTAGAAGCCGGTAAAATCAAAGAAGAAGGTCTAGGCGAAGTCCAAGAGATGATCGATATCTGCGACTTTGCAGTAGGTCTATCTCGTCAGCTTTATGGCTTGACTATCGCCTCAGAGCGTCCTGGTCACCACATGCGCGAAACTTGGCAGCCATTAGGCGTCATCGCGGTCATCTCAGCTTTTAACTTTCCCGTTGCTGTTTGGTCATGGAACACGGCGCTAGCCTTGGTCTGTGGTAATCCTGTGATCTGGAAGCCTTCAGAAAAAACCCCTTTAACTGCCATCGCTTGCCAATCGCTATTCGAGAAAGCCCTAGCCAAATTTGGCGATGCGCCTGCCAATCTATCTCAGCTCTTATTGGGTGAAGCCGATGTTGGTAATGCGTTGGTTGAGCATAAAGATGTGGCTCTCGTCAGTGCGACGGGCAGCACACGTATGGGCAGAATCGTAGGGCCAAAAGTCGCTGAGCGTTTCGGTAAGTCTTTACTAGAGCTTGGTGGTAACAATGCCATGATTCTAACCCCAAGTGCTGATTTAGACCTAGCCTTACGCGGTATTCTGTTCTCAGCAGTTGGTACTGCGGGTCAGCGTTGTACCTCGCTACGCCGTCTATTCGTCCACGAATCTGTAAAAAATGACATCTTACCACGCGTAAAATCTGCTTATTCAACAGTGAGTATCGGTCATCCACTAGAAGGCAACTTGGTCGGTCCACTTATCGACGAAGATAGCTTCAATAACATGCAAGACGCTTTGACCAAAGCCCGTGCAGCCGGCGGTACAGTCACTGGTGGTGAGCGCGTCTTACAAGATAAGTATCCAAACGCTTACTACGTCACGCCAGCTATTGTTGAGATGGATGCGCAAAATGATGTCGTCCGTCATGAGACCTTTGCACCGATCTTGTATGTCATGACCTATACAGACTTCGACGAAGCTTTAGAGCTGCAAAATGACGTGCCACAAGGCTTATCTTCTTGCGTCTTTACCAATGACTTGCGTGAAGCTGAGCTGTTCTTAAGTGCCCGCGGTAGTGACTGTGGTATTGCCAACGTCAACATCGGTACCAGCGGTGCTGAGATTGGTGGCGCATTCGGCGGCGAAAAAGAAACTGGCGGTGGTCGTGAGTCAGGCTCTGATGCGTGGAAAAACTACATGCGTCGTCAGACCAATACGGTCAACTACTCAACTGAGCTACCACTAGCACAGGGTATTAATTTCGGTTAATGCAAGCCATAGTTGCTAATATAAAAGTGTGTTTTTAGCCAGTTAAGCGCGCGTTATGTGCGCTTAACTGCCCTTAGCATTACTTGTATCCTTTTAAATTCTGTTTTGAATCTACTTTTAGACCGTCAATAAGCCGCAAAAATAGCGGATAGCCGTTTTAATTAAGATTACTGTTTAACGCTTTATTTTTTAATCCCTTTAGTAATGAATGAATATCTTTCAAATATCTATTTTGATTGATGGCAATACTTTATTCTTTAACATGAATATTAAGTTATTGTTTTAATTGATTATTTAATATAAATGCATTGAGAGAAGTGACTTAGGTCACTAAATTGGTTTGCATCTGACCAATGAGCAACATCGTACGATAACTATATACCAATGGATTTGGTTTTAACTACTAGGATAGGTAGATATATTATGATTGCAGATAAACCCCACAAACCGCATGACCCTGATATCGAAGGTTATGATCCTTCTTCTAGCTTCCTGCTAGATATTGCCCCACTGATATTGACTGCCATTATTTTAATGGTGCAATTTTTTGTCTTCAAAGATTTTACTCCGCATATTCCGCTAGCATGTGGCATTTTGATCACCGGTCTGTTCATGAAGATACGTGGGCGCAGCTGGGAAGGTATGGAAGAGCGTTTCTTAAAGGTTGTGAAAATTGGTCTGCCTGCCATGATCATCTTGATGGGTGTAGGGATGCTCATCGGTGCTTGGATTATCGCCGGCACTGTACCCACTATTTTATACTACGGCTTTAGCGTTTTTTCTCCCTCCTCATTCCTAGTCTCTGTTTGTCTTATTTGTGCCATTATTTCAGTAGCAACGGGTACCTCGTGGGGCACGGTTGGTACAGTCGGTTTAGCTATGATGGGTATTGGTTTGGGATTAGGTATTCCACCGTCACTAACAGGTGGTGCCATCGTCTCCGGTGCTTTCTTTGGCGACAAAATGTCTCCGTTGTCTGACACCACGAACTTAACACCAGCCGCCGCCGGTGTTGACCTCTGGGACCATATCCGTGGCATGTTGCCGACGACTGTACCTGCGATGGTGACTGCTCTGATCCTCTATGCTTGGATTGGTATGAGCTACGGCGCAGATAATGTCGATCTCACCTCAATCAAAGAAATACAAACCTCATTAGCAGCGAACTATAACCTGAGCATTATTACTTTATTACCTGCTGTTGTCGTCGTCATTGCAGCTGTTATGAAAATGCCAGCCATTCCAACGGTATTGTCAGGTGTGGTAGTTGCTGGTCTTGTCGCATTCTTTATGCAAGGCGTTGGTGTCCATGACATCTTTAACGTCCTACAAAATGGCTTTAAAAGTGAGACCGGCTTTGCTGTGGTCGATCAACTGTTGTCTAAAGGTGGCGTGATGTCCATGACTTGGGTCGTGACCTTAACTATCTTTGCACTAGCTTTTGTCGGTTCAATTGAGCATTACGGTACATTAAAAGCCATTATGGCCAAAATCAACAACATGGTGAAATCGAGATTTGGTTTAGTGATTACGACTTATGCCAGTACCATCGGTGTTGGTACGCTTATCGGTGATGTCTATACCACGCTAGTCTTGCCAGGTCGTCTGCTCAAAGATAAGTATAAAGAGATGGGTTACAAGCGCACGACGCTTACTCGCTCTATCGAAGATACGGGTACGCTGTTATCGCCACTTATTCCTTGGAACATGGGCGGTAGCTTTGTCGCGGCAACCCTAGGTATTGCGACCTTAACTTACGCGCCATTCGCCTTTGCCTGCTGGTTATCACCATTGTTTGGCTTGCTATGGGTCGTCTTAAATAAATTTATTCCTCGTGAAGAACCGACTGTCATCGATAACACAAGCACGCTCTCTACCGTAGAAAACGTATAATTTAGAAGGAACTTGAGATGTTGCAAGAGCAATGTTTGTGGAGCGTCACTGCGCCCAAAACTCACCACTACGATACCCTAACGAGCGAAACGCAAACACGAGTTTGTATCATCGGCGGTGGTTATACTGGGCTGTCTGCTGCGATTCATCTGGCAGAGCAAGGCATCGCGGTGGTGTTACTAGAGAGTAAGATCATCGGTAGCGGCGGCTCAGGACGCAATGTGGGTTTTGTGAATGCCGGTACTTGGGCTCGTCCTGATGACCTCAATAAAATCATGGGAGAAGAGGTTGGTGAACGTTTAGGGACTGCGCTCGGTCATGCACCAAGTCTCGTGTTTGACATCATCGATCGCCATCATATTGATGCAAAGGATACGCGTACGGGCAATATCCATATGGCGCACAATGCCAAGGGTGAAGCCGATGTAGATATCCGCTACGATCAGTTGATACGTCGCGGTGTTCATGCCGAGGTATTGACCGGTGCGCGCTGTCATGAATACTGCGGGACAACCAGTATCAATAAAGCCTTGCTCGATCATCGTGCGGGCACTATTAACCCATCCGCATACGTCAATGGCTTAGCGGCAGCCGCGACTAAACTGGGCGTACGTATCTATGAGCACTCGGCGGTGACTTCAGTTGAGAAATCTGATGGTAATTGGTATGTGCGTACAGCTGATGCGGCGGTGAAAGCTGAAAAAGTCATCATCGCGACCAATGCTTATACTGAAGGCGAATGGACAGATATTAAGAAGACGTTCTATTTGGTTGATTATTATCAAATTGCTTCTGAGCCATTGACCGGTAAAGTGGCAGATCGAATATTGCCTTATAAAACAGGCGCTTGGGATACGCGCTTGGCCTTGTCCAGTATTCGCCGTGATAACGAGGGTCGTTTACTCCTTGGCACGGTCGGTGGCAAAGCCATGAAGTCCAAAACCTTCTATCAAAACTGGGCGAATGTCGTACAAAAGAGCTATTTCCCAGATCTGCCTAAATTTAAGTGGCAGTATGAGTGGTACGGTCACTTTGGCTTTACGCAAGACCATATCATGCGTATCTTTGAGCCAGAAGACGGTATCCTTGCCGCGACTGCATACAATGGGCGTGGGATTACTACAGGTACTATGATTGGTAAATGCTTTGCCGATTATATTATCTCAGGTGACCGCGACGTCTTGCCATTACCCTTTAAGACGATTAAAGAAGCTAAGGTAAGTATGTCTGGCTTGCGTTCAGGCTATACGGAGATGGGGCTGACTTTGTATCATATGGGTCAATGTCTCAAAATCATAGCCTAGTTTTTTGACGCAGGGCGTTGTGTTTATTTATTGCCGCCGCTGATTTGGCGGAGAGATTAAGTGAACGGCACACTGCTTTTATTTATTTGGAGTGTATATTGTGACTGATTTTTCAGCACTGCCTACTTTAGAAGCTGCACATATAGAAGCTGCGCATACAGAAGCTGGGCATGCTTCAACCGTGCTAGCATTGACTCAGCAACTATTGTCTATATTGCAAGAGCAGCATGGTTATGATGCATCACAGATTAAGACAGATGCCGTGAGTCTAGAGCATTGGGGTAAAGACTGGACCAAACATTTTGCGCCAGCACCTTCTGCTATCGTATTTCCTAAATCTACTGAGCAAGTCCAAGCCCTAGTAAAATTGGCAAATGAGCACAATATTGTCATCACACCGAGTGGTGGTCGTACTGGACTATCCGCAGGTGCAGTCGCTAGCAATGGCGAGATAGTTGTCAGCCTAGATAAGATGAATAAAATTGGTCATTTCTATCCGGCTGATCGTTTGGTAGAGGTGGAGGCCGGTGTGATTACTGAGCAGCTACAGCAGTTTGCTGAAGCGCAGGGTTTGTATTATCCGGTCGATTTTGCCTCAGCAGGTTCAAGTCAGATCGGTGGTAATATTGGTACCAATGCGGGCGGGATTAAAGTCATTCGCTATGGCATGACCCGTCAATGGGTAATGGGTCTCACCGTCGTGACGGGCAAAGGCGATATCCTAAAACTAAACCGAGGCATGATTAAAAATGCCACTGGTTATGATTTACGTCAATTATTTATTGGCGCTGAAGGCACCTTAGGTATCGTCACCGAGGCACAAATGAAGCTTGACCGTCCACCCCAAGATTTGACCGTGATGATGCTCGGCATGGATGAATTTGACCATGTGATGCAGGTGTTAGCGGCTTTTCAAGCACAAATTAATTTGACTGCGTTTGAGTTCTTTGATGAGGTGGCGATTGATAAATTAATGGCGACTGGGCATGTGCAAGAGCCGTTTGAAGCTCGAACCAAATACTACGTTTTATTAGAATTCGAAGCGCCGTATGAGCCGATTATGGATAAGGCGATGGCTATCTTTGAAGACTGTATGGATAATGGTTGGATAGTCGATGGGGTGATGAGTCAGAGTATGGCTCAGGCGATGGATTTGTGGAAGCTGCGCGAGTATATCTCTGAGACGATTTCAGTATTCACGCCGTATAAAAATGACATATCAGTACTCATCAGCCATGTGCCAAACTTTATCCATGATATAGAAACGATCGTAAACGCCAAATATCCAGATTTTGAGATTTGCTGGTTTGGACATATCGGCGATGGCAACTTGCATCTCAATATTTTAAAGCCCGAGAATTTATCGAAAGATGAATTCTTTGGGCAATGCCAGACGGTAAATGATTCTATCTTTGAGGTAGTGCAGAAGTATGGCGGTTCGATCTCAGCAGAACATGGCGTGGGTATGACTAAAAAGCCTTATCTAAGCTACAGCCGTAGCGAAACCGAGATTGATTATCTGCGTGAGATTAAGAAAGTGCTCGATCCCAATGGTATTATGAATCGCGGCAAGATTTTTGATCTCTAGTTGAGTGGTATCGTAATCAATTAGGATTTATTTTTAATAAAAACTATAAGGAACTCTCATGCATATTTTAGACAGCAAAACGGTAAAGAGTCAATTGACAATGACCATGGCTATCGACTCAATCGAGCAGCTGTTGACCCTACAAGCGCAGCATCCAGAGTGGATTAAGTGCCCTGAGCGCTTGGTCATTCCGACTTTCACTGCCAGTGATAAAAACAGTGGCTCACATCTATCGATGCCTTCAGTATTGTTCGACGGTCATGAAGAATTTGCTATCGTTAAACTGGTCACCATTTGTCCAGATAACCCAAAGCGCAATCTACCGACGACTACCGCTGTGGTGAGTGTCTCAAACAATGATACGGGTGAAATCCTTGCCTTTATGGATGGTGTTTATGTCACTCAAGTACGTACGGCAGCGCTATCAGGTATCGCGAGCAAGTATCTAGCAAAGCCAGATAGCCAGCAAGTGTCAGTCATCGGCTGTGGCGGAATGGCGTATGAGCAGCTGAATGCTGTGCTCACTGTATGTCCAAATATCAAAAAGGTAACGCTATGGAATCGAGCTGCTAAGGGTGCAAATACCTTTAAAACACAGTTTTCTGAACAGTATCCAGAATGGTCGGTGACTATGGAGGTCTGCGAAGATATCGCGAGCGCTGTAAAAGATGCTGATGTGATTAACTTGGCAACTCGCGCAACCGAAGGCTTGTTTGAGATAAACCAAATTAAAGCCGATGTACATATTAATGCGGTAGGCGCTTATCAACCTGAGATGAAAGAAGTCAGTAACTCTGTCATTGACGCCTGCTCACATATCTTTATCGATGATATCGCGGGCGGACGTCATGAAGCGGGCGATTTGATTCAGGCGGATGCTGCTGAGGGTTGTAGTTGGATTTGGGAGGATTTAAGTGGCGATTTAGCGGACTTGGTCACAAAAAATATTAGCATCGATCAAGACAAGAAAGGCGTCACCCTGTTCAAATCTGTTGGGGCTGCCAGTTTTGATGCGGCAGTCGCTTTGAAAGTTGCTCAAAAGGCTAAAGACGAAGGTCTGGGTCAGCTTATTACTTGGGGGTAGTGATATGCGCTATGACGTTATTGTGATTGGTGCCGGCATAGTAGGAACCTCTATCGCTTGGCATCTGCAGAAAAACAATGCTCAAGTTCTTTTGTTAGATAAAAAATGCCCAGGAGAAGAAACCTCCTATGGTAATGCCGGTGTTATTACAAGAGAGGCGGTAAATACAAAACCGTTCCCTAGAAGTTTTAAGGAGATATCTAGAATATTACCCAATAAAAGGGCTGATATTCGATACCGTTGGTCTGCAATATATCGTCTTCAGCGCCCGTTATTACAGTATTGGATGCACTCAAGTCCAACAAACGTTAAAAAGATCGATGACGAGTGGGCTACGCTCATTCAGCATTGCACAGATGAGCACGAGCCTATGATTAGAGCATCGGGCGCTGATGAACTGGTCAGTAAAATAGGTTGGATTGAGCTTCATCGTAAATTAAGCAATTTTGAAAAATCAATTAATAAAGCGGTAAAAGCGGCGGATAAAGGCGTGGAGTATCAGGTGCTATCGCTTGCAGAGCTCCAAGCGCTAGAGCCAAATGTGAATTTTACAGATTATATCGGCGGTATACACTGGAAAAACTCTTGGCAGATAAAAAATT
>TARA_R110000787_G_scaffold117206_4_pt1 | contig 47543 bp, 49 predicted proteins | sample TARA_R110000787 | Tara Oceans TARA_R110000787 (sample SAMEA4397920) | marine metagenome | biome: Polar Biome; feature: [DCM] deep chlorophyll maximum layer (ENVO:01000326); material: water (ENVO:00002006), including particulate matter (ENVO:01000060) such as... | depth 35 m | reverse complement strand
ATCGGATGCTCGAACTTGGGTTCGAGATGCTCGTCATCACCTTCTCTGCGGAAAGCAACGCTCATCGGTCAGGTCTTGGGTGTCTTGGGCATAACCCAGATCGAAACCGGCGCGACAAATTTGCCATGCGCGGGCGTGCCGATATCGATCCGCTCGGCGGTGACCAGTTCACCGCTCTCGAGGCTGAAGGAGGCCCAGGGTTTGGGCATGCGGCCAAAGGTCATTTTCTGGATCGGCTGACCGGTGGCGCTGTTCATGATAGTTGCGATAATTGCCATGCCGCGCCGCTTGCGATGGATGCGCCGGACTGTCAACTATATGGTGACGCCCTGCAGTCCTGCCATCAGCCTTTTGGCATCGTACCCGGCCGTATATAGGGAAACATGTGCGGAATATAATCGGCTTTGCCGAGTTCTACTCCTTCGCTCCGTAATATCGCATAGGCGGTCATGATGTGGAAATAGAACTGGCCAAGCGCCCAGTCGCGGGCATATTGCTCGGCGGTAAGGTCAAACACGATGCCAATCGGAAGCGCGTGCGCGACGGGTTCGTTCGGGTCCTTGTCGAGCGCGTCCGGGGCGAGACCCTCCAGCAACGCGAGGGTCTCATCAATCCGCGCCTTTGCATTCGCGAAAGTACCGGGCCGTTCTGCCGCATCACGCCCTTCATCGAGAAGCTCGCCGATCAAAGCAGGGAAGACCTCTCCCTTCAGCCGGAACACCGCTTCCTGCGCCTGCACGCAGGCAAAGCGAATCTGGGTGGACAGCGGGAACATGTCGGGCGCGAGGCGCGCAGATAGCAGCGCTTCCGAATCAGTATCGGGAAGCTGGGACTGCGCCTTGTCCAGCCACCCGGCGAGCGCTTTGAGCATTTGTGTATAGGTCGGTACGAGCAGCTTCGTGAATGACATGTCTTCCTTACTCCGGGGTGGAATTTCCAGGTGGGCAATCCGGTCCATTTGATTCATCGCCGCTCGGCTGTCCACAAAAATCAGATTGGCGGGCAGTGCGGAACAAGTCGCAGGCCCTTGGTTCCAAGGCACAGCGTCGCTTTCGGTTCAGCGCCAGTCGACGATTTTCCAGCCGCGCTGTTCGGCCAGGCGGTGGAGTTTTGGCGTCGGCGTTGTCGCGATTGCCTCGTCGGCAAATTCCAGCATCGCCTGATCGCTGACATGGTCGGAATAAGCGCGGACATGGGCATCGGTGCGCTGCCAACCCTGCTTGGCAAACAATGCCTCGATCCGGCCGATCTTGGCATCATCATAGCAATTCTCGCCGATGATCTCCGGTAGCACGCGCCCTTCGCCGTCGACCACCAGCTGCGTGCCGATCAGATGGTCAAAGCCAAGACGGCGGGCGATGGCTTCGGCATAAAGTTCATAGGATGCTGTCACCAGCACCAATATCCGCTCGTCAGCGCGATCTGCTTCGACCTGATCAATCGCTTTCCGGTGACGATTGGATTGCAGGACCTTGTCGGCGAAGTTTTCGATATGCGGTTGCAGGGCCGAAAGCTTGGGGCTGCTACCGAGCAACATTCTCTGGTTGAAGGTTTTCAATTGCCCGCGGCTGATAAGCTTGAGCCCGTAAGCGGCGAAGGCAAAGGGCAGGATCGGCAGGAAAATCAGACGCCATGGCGCTCTGGCAAAGACCATATGGAACAGGAATGGCGTATAGGTTCCGCGCACGGTAATCGTCCGGTCCATGTCGTAAAGTGATATTTTCTGCATGCCGTCCCGAAGTTCCTGTTCGCGCCGTCCTTAGCAGTCAGGCTGTGAAAGCACCAAATATTTGAGCAGTTTAATCTCTTGAGCTTTGTCGCAATTTCGGTCACCTATAGATGCGATGTCGATACCCAGCGATTTTGTCGAAGAGACAGCCGAAGATGGTGCGGTTACGCTGCATTTTTCCGGCGACCTTTCGATAGCCAGCGTGGGCGACTTGCCCGAACGGTTGCGCTCCTATGCGGGTGAAGCAACGCGGCTGGATATTTCCGGTACAGGCTATGTAGACACGGTGGGGGCCTGGCTGGTCCACAGGACAGCGCGGGATATGGAAGCCGAGATTGTCGGCGCAAATGACGATGCGCAGCGGCTGATCGCGGCAGTCGCCGGTGCTGATCAGCCAACCGACATACGGCCTGAACCGCTCAACCCCGTGATCCGTGTGATCAGCGAGGTCGGCGAGGCGACAAGCCTGGCCTTCACCACATTGACAGGACTGATCGGCTTTTTCGGCGCGATCATCGTCGGTTTTTTCCGATTGGTCCGCCACCCCGGCAGGATAAGATGGAATGCGGTGATCCAGCGCTTTGATGTCGTCGGCGTTCGTGCCCTCGGCATTGTCGGCCTGATGAGTTTTCTGATTGGCCTGGTGATCGCGCAGCAAGGCGCGGTTCAGTTGCGGCAGTTCGGCGCGGAAGTGTTCACCGTCAATCTGGTCGGGCGTCTGACGCTGCGCGAACTGGGCGTGCTGATGACCGCGATCATGGTGGCGGGGCGGTCCGGCTCGGCCTTTGCCGCGCAGATCGGCACGATGAAACTGACCGAAGAAATTGACGCGATGCGCACCATCGGCGTGTCGCCGATCGAGGCGCTGGTGTTGCCACGCTTTCTCGCCGCCGTCTGCATGCTGCCGCTACTCGGCTTCTACGCCTCGATCGTCGCGATAATCGGCGGCGGTCTGCTCAGCTGGGTCGAACTCGACATCCCGCCGGCAACTTTTTTCGCCCGCATCCGCGAGGTGGTGCCTCTGACCGACGTCTATGTCGGACTGGTGAAAGCCCCCGTATTCGGAGCGGTCATCGCCGTGACCGGCTGTTATCAGGGGATGCAGGTCAAGGGCAATGCCGAGGATGTTGGCAAACGGACCACAGCAGCAGTTGTTCAGGCGATCTTTCTCGTCATCGTGCTCGACGCGTTTTTCGCAGTCTTCTTCAGCTGGATCGGGTGGAACTGATGCGCGAGTCGGAGACCATCGCCTATAATCCCGATTATGACGGCCCGATCATCAGCGTTCGCGGTCTGCGCAACAGCTTTGGCGAGCAGGTGGTTCACGACAATCTTGATCTCGATGTGCGTCGTGGCGAAATTATCGGCGTGGTTGGCGGATCCGGTACCGGCAAATCGGTATTGATGCGCTCGATCATCGGGCTGCAGACGCCGAACGAGGGCGAGGTCGAGGTTTTTGGCCAGCATATATTGGGCAAATCGGATGCCGAGACGATCGAAATTCGCAAGCGCTGGGGTGTGCTGTTTCAGGGTGGCGCGCTATTTTCGACGTTGACCGTGGCTGAAAATGTGATGGTGCCGATCCGCGAATTCTATCCCGACATGGATCGGGACTTCCGGCGGGAAGTCGCCAAATATAAAGTCTGTCTTTCCGGACTGCCGCCCGATGCGGCGCCGAAATATCCTTCCCAGTTATCGGGCGGGATGCGCAAGCGGGCCGGTATCGCACGGGCGCTCGCGCTCGATCCCGAACTATTGTTTCTCGATGAACCGACCGCAGGGCTGGACCCGATCGGCGCGGCCGCGTTCGACAGCCTGACCAAGGAATTGCAGCAGACCCTCGGGCTGACGGTGTTCCTGATCACCCATGATCTCGATACGCTGCACGCAATTTGTGATCGGGTCGCAGTGCTCGCCGACCAGCAGGTTATCGCGGTTGGTACAATCGATGAATTGCTCGCGCTCGACCATCCCTGGATACAGGAATATTTCAATGGCCCGCGGGGCCGGATGGCCTCTGCCGGAAAAAAGATGCTAGGATGAGAATGATCAACCGGTTCAGAGAATTGTTGCAGCTGGCGAGACCGCTTGTCATAGAGGTGAAATAGATGGAAACGCGCTCCAATCATATCCTTGTCGGTGTTGTCACTTTGGTGATGCTGGCTCTTGTGGCCGCCTTTCTGGTGTGGATCGTTCGCTTTGGCGACGGTGCGACCAAGCAATATGATATTTTCTTCTCCCAGTCGGTTGGTGGACTGGCATCGGGAACCGGCGTCACTTTTGCCGGCGTGCCCTCGGGACAGGTGATCAAGGTCGAACTGTGGAAGAAGGACCCGAATTTTGTGCGCGTTCGTATTGCCGTCAGTGAGGATACACCAATTCTCGAAGGTACCACCGCCACCATCCAGAGCGTGAGTTTCACTGCGCCGCCCAATATTCAGCTCGACGGGGCAAAAAAGGGCGCACCACCGATTACCGAAAAGGGGCCCGAAGGGGTGCCGGTGATTCCGACCAAGCCGGGTGCGCTCGGCGAATTGCTGAACAGCGCTCCGCTGGTGGTAGAGCGACTGGCGACCCTGACCGACCGGCTGACCTTGCTATTGTCGGATGACAATCAGAAATCGATCAGCGGCATATTGGCCAATACCGACAAATTGACCGGCAGTCTGGCGCAACAGGCGCCGGGTCTGGAAGCGCTGATGGAAGAATCACGGATCGCCATTCGCAATGCCGGCCAGACAGCCGAGAAGTTGGGCCTGGTAGCGGATAATACCAATGCTTTCCTGACCAATAACGGTGAGCCGGTGGCGAAAAATCTGGCCACAACATTGGATTCCGCTTCCAAGAGTCTCCTTGCTCTGGAAGGCGTGTTGAAAAATGCACAGCCCGGTGCCGAGCGTTTCTCGAAAAAGACGCTGCCGGAAATCGACCAGCTGGTCGAGGATATGCAGGCGCTGACCAAATCGATGACCAAGGTTACCGAGCGGCTGGATCAGGGCGGGGCCGGTTCATTATTGTCGGCGCCAGCGCTACCGGACTATGAGCCAGGAAAATGAAGGGGCAGATATGATGAGCAAATTTTTGAAAGCCGTCGGTCTGCTGGCCGCAACAACAGCGCTAAGCGCGTGCGTTAGTTTTGGCGGCGCTGAACCGCCACCGTCGCTGCTATCGCTGTCGCCCGACCAGAAGCTCTCGGCCGGGGCTGTGCGGAGCGGAACGCAGGCCGGTTCACTGGTCGTCGCGTTGCCGGCTGCACCACAGAAGCTGAACACTATCCGGGTGCCGGTACAGACCGCTGGCACGGGCATCGCCTATTTGAAAGATGCCGTGTGGGTCGACAAGCCGGCACGCCTGTTTCAGGATCTGCTCAGCGAAACCATTGCGGAAAAGAATAACCGGCTGGTGCTGACGGCAACAGAAGCTGGCGGTAACGCGCAAACCTATATCACTGGCGAACTGGTCGATTTCGGCCTCGACGGCCCCAGCCTGACCGTCACCGTCACTTATGATGCGGTCAAAATGGTTACGGACAAGCCGGTCGAGAAGAAGCGTTTCCAGGCCAGTGAAAAGGTCTTTGCTGCCGAACCAAATCCCGTCGGGGAAGGCCTGAACCGGGCCGCCAATAAAGTGGCTACCGAAGTCGCCGCATGGGTTGGTTAGCAGTCTAGCAACAGCCGCTATTCCTCACCGTAGCTGAAGCCTTCGGGTTCCGGCCAGTCTATCGGGGTCGCCGCCATTACCCGGAACAGGCAGCCCATCTCGTCGGCATGGGTCAGCCGCTGGTGCGCCGCCCGGATATTATCTGCCTGTTTTGGCGTCGCGTTGATCAACGCTTCTGCGCGCTGGTCAATCCCGAGCGACTTCAACCACTGGCCCTGTTCTGCGGGGCCATGTACCGCCAACAGCCGCGTTCGCGCGATATTGGCCAAAGTATGAAAATCGACATGGGCGGTGAGATCCGATGCTCCCGGACTGTCAAACGGGCTGATCGGCATATGGTCCTTGACCGCCTGCAAAGTGCTGCCGGTTCCCGGACGCGCATAGCCATAATCGATGATCAGCAATGTGCCGCCCTGTTTGGCCAGACGATTGGCCAGATCGCCGGCCAGTTCGACGCTGACCGGAGAGCGTTCCAATATCGTGCCATCGGGAAAGCCGCTCATGCTGCTGCCAATCCGGTCCTCCGCCACTTCGGAACTCGGGATAGCGACAAATTTGCTGCGATCGCGCGCGACCATCTGCCGTCGCCAGCCGCCGGTTGTCGCGACAAATTGCTCGATCGGCAGCGCGTCAAAAAATTCATTGGCGACGACCAGCAGTGGTCCGTCGCCCGGCAGGCTTGCTATATCGTCATGCCATATCGCTTCGGGATGGACCTCCGCCTGTTTGGCTTTCAGGACCGGGCTGGTCTCGACGAAATGGACCATCGGCGAGCAGCCGAATTTGGCGAGGGAGCGCAGCGCGTCACTGGCCAACGTGCCGCGACCCGGTCCCAGTTCGACATAATGGCAATGGTCGGGCGACCCTTTACGCAGCCATAGATCGGCCAGCCAGATACCGACGATTTCGCCGAACATCTGGCTGATCTCGGGCGCGGTGACGAAATCACCCTCTTCGCCCAAAGGGTCCTTGCTGGCGTAATAATAGTCATTGGCGATTGCCATATAGTCGCCCAGCGGGATCGGACCTTCACGGTCGATCCGGTCGGCGATTATATGCGCTGCACTGGGAGGGTCCGTTTTGATGCCGTCAGGCAACGCTCTTGTCTCCGGCCACTGCCTCGATGCGCGTGCGCCGGGCTTTGGCGGTGAACACCAGCCAGGCGCCCAGCAATATCATCGGCACGGTCAGCCATTGGCCCATGCTGAAGCCCGATTGCTCGACCAGCCATGTAAGCTGGGCATCCGGTTGACGGAAGAATTCGACGGTAAACCGGCTCAAGCCGTAAACCAGCAGACCGGTACCAAGCAGCTTGCCCGGCTGATAGCGGGCATCCGTTTTCCAGAAGAGCAGCGACAGGATGACGAAATAGAGCAGGCCTTCGAGGCCCGCTTCGTAGAGCTGGCTGGGATGGCGGGCGACTTCGCCGCCCATCGGGAAAATGACGGCCCAGGCGACGTCCGTTTGCCGTCCCCACAGCTCGCCGTTGACGAAATTGGCCAGCCGTCCGAAGAACAGGCCGAAGGGGATGACGCAGGCGATATAGTCGCACATCCGCAGAAAATTGAGTTTCTCCCGCCGCGCGCTCCACCAGAGCGCGAGCACGACGCCGATTGTACCACCGTGCAGCGACATGCCGCCTTTCCATACCTCGAATATTCGGATCGGCTCTTGCAGGATTTCGGGAGCATAGAAAAACACATAGCCCAGTCGGCCGCCGACGATGATCCCGAGCGTCGCCCAGAAGATCAGGTCATCGGCGTGGCGACGGGCCATTGGCGAGCCCGGCTGCGCCACCAGCTTGCTCAGATACCAGTAACCGATCAATATCCCGGCAAGATAGGCCAGCGAATACCATTTGAGCTGGAAAAAACCGAGATCGAGTGCGTTGGGAGACAGGCCAAGCTCCTCAAAGCGCGTAAACTGTGCCGCATTGGCCAATATAATATCAATCAACTCTTTTCCCCGCGTGGTTTCCTGTCCATATAAAGGGAAATTCCCCTTTACCAAGAGGGAACAACGGGAGACTAGAAGAATGGCGATTTCTGAACTTGACTTGGCAATCGATAAAACGATGGCGGCATTGACCCAACCTGGTCAAATGCTGGAGCTCGACACGATCAATAAATTTGGTGTCGACATGCCGGTGTTCAAAAATGCGCCGCAGAATGTAGCGGATTATCTGGCCTATTTCTCGCATCAGAATGCCGACAAGGAATTTCTGGTCGATGGCGACATCCGCCTGACCTTTGGCGAAACCTATGCTGCCGCGCGTGTTCTGGCTGGCGGACTGGTCGAAGGCTATGGCGTTCAGAAAGGTGACCGGATCGGTATCGCCGCGCGCAATTCGGCCAACTGGATCATCCTCGACATGGCGATTACCATTGCGGGCGGCGTTTCGACGAAGCTCAACGGATGGTGGCAGGGTGATGAACTGGCCGACGGCATCGAGGATGTCGGCTGTCGCTACGTCTTTGCCGATTATCAGCGGGCTCAGCGCCTGGTCGAGTCGAAACGCAACCACGGCGCCGAACTATTGGTCTTCGAACATGACAAATTGCCTCTCGAAGGGCTGAAAGTCATGCTGGAAAAAGGTGGTGGCGCGGAGACGCCGATGCCGCAAATCGGCCCCGAAGACAATGCGACGATATTATTTACCTCCGGGTCCACTGGTCGCTCGAAGGGCGCCTATGCCGAACATCGCTCGGTGGTACAGGGTGCCATGAGCTATGTCGGCACGGTATTGGTGCTGGTGCAAATGATGACTGCGGCCGGTACGATGCCGGAAGGGCAACCGACCGCGATGGTTTGCGTGCCGCTGTTCCATGTCACCGCTTCGGTGCCGCTGGTTCTGGTCAGCTATGCCATCGGCCGGAAACTGGTATTCCTCAACAAATGGGATGCCGAAGAGGCAATGCGCCTGATCGAAAAGGAACGGGTCACCTATTTTGTCGGCGTGCCGCTGATGAGCATGGAAATCTATTCGCATCCGCATTTTGACAAATATGATCTCAGCAGCTGTGTCACCATGGCCGCAGGCGGTGCGCCGCGTCCGGTCGAGCATGTCCGGCGGATCAAGGAGAAAATGGGCGACGGTTTCCCGGTCATTGGCTATGGCCTGACCGAAACCAACGGTGTTGGCTGTTCCAACCAGAATGAAAATTATCTCGCCAAGCCGGAAAGCACCGGCCGGGCAACGCCGCCGATTGTTGATGTCGCGATCCTGGATGATGACGGCAACAAGATGCCGCAGGGGGAGCGGGGCGAAGTCTGTATCCGTACCGCTGCCAATTTCACCGGCTACTGGAATAACGAAGAGGCCACCCGCGATGCCTTCACCGAAGACGGCTATTTCCGCACCGGTGATATCGGTTATCTTGATCCCGAATCCTATCTCTACATTGTCGACCGCAAGAAGGAGATCATCATCCGCGGCGGCGAGAATATCAGCTGTCAGGAAGTGGAAGCTGCGGTCTATGCAAACCCGGCGGTCGCCGAAGCCTGTATTTTCGGCGTTCCCGATGAACGGTTCGGGGAAGTGCCGGCACTCGTCTACCACATCAAGGAAGGCCATAGTCTGACGGACGAAGAGCTGCTGGAAACGCTCAAGCACCAGCTTGCGCCCTATAAAATGCCGGTACATGTCTGGCAATATGACGAACCGTTGCCGAAACTCGGCACGGCAAAAATCGCCAAAATCGTGCTTGCGAAAAAGCATCGTGACGAGCTGGCAGCGACTGGATGAATATACGCACCGATATTCCAGCTGCGCCGGCGAATCCGGGGACACGGATCGTCCGGCAGCGGGATATTATCAATCGCCGTGCGCTGGCTGAAAAGATCGAGGAGCTGATTGCCGAACATGGCATGCCCGACGCGCGGGCAAAAATCCTTCCGATCCTGCAGGAAGCGCTGGCAGATGGACGCGCGGAGATCAGCAGGCGTCTGTTGAAAAAGCCGTCTGCCGGCCATGAAATGGCGGCAGCCCAGTCGTTTCTGGTCGACCAGCTGGTGCGGCTCATTCACGATATCGCGGTGCAACACCAATATCCGGTCGGCAACCCGTCCTCGGGCGAACGGATCGCGGTGATGGCGGTCGGCGGCTATGGCCGGGGGGAAATGGCACCGCATAGCGATGTCGATATTGCATTTCTGACCCCGCACAAGGCTACCAGCTGGACCGAACAGGCGGTCGAAGCGATGCTCTACTGGCTCTGGGATCTCGGGTTGAAGGTCGGGCAGAGCAGCCGCTCGATCGACGAGATGGTACGCATGGCGAAAGGGGATCTTTCGATCCGCACGGCGCTGCTCGAAGGCCGCTATATCTGGGGTGACACCGGCGTCTACGAAGACGCGAAACAGCGTTTTTTCAGCGAGGTTGTCGCTGGCACCGATAGCACATTTGTCTCCGAGAAACTGGCCGAACGCGATGTCCGGCACATGAAAATGGGCGACAGTCGCTATGTCGTCGAGCCCAATGTCAAGGAAGGCAAGGGGGGTATGCGCGATCTGCAAACCCTCTACTGGATTGGCAAATATATCCACCGGGTGGCGTCGGCCGAGGATCTCGTCGATGTCGGCCTGTTGACCGCAGACGAATTCAAGCGCTTTCGCAAGGCAGCCAATTTTCTGTGGGCAGTCCGCTGTCACATGCATGACATCACCGGCCGCGCTGAAGACCGGCTGACTTTTGACCTGCAGCCCGAGGTGGCCCGGCGGATGCACTTTGCCGACCGGCCGGGTAAATCCTCGGTCGAGCGGTTCATGCAATATTATTTCCTGAACGCAAAAGTTGTCGGCAATCTGACTGGTGTGTTCCTTGCCCATCTCGACGAAACCCATAATGCCGGGGTGCGCCGGTTCCTGCCGTCGCTAACCCGCAAGCCGAAGAAGCTGAAGGGCTTCGTCCTCGATCGTGGCCGGCTGGCCTTGCCGAACGAAGAGTTTTTCGAGGAAGACCCGGTACGGCTGGTGGAAATCTTCTGGCTTGCCGACAGGCACGAGCTGGAAATCCATCCGATGGCAATGCGGGCGGCGCGGCGCGATGCCAAGCTGATCGACAACAGGGTCCGCAAGGATTCGCGCGCCAACAAGCTTTTTCTCGATATACTCTGTTCGCCGCGCGATCCCGAGCTGGTGCTGCGCTGGATGAACGAGGCCGCAATCTTTGGCCGTTTCATCCCCGATTTCGGTCGGGTTGTAGCGCAGATGCAGTTCGACATGTACCATCATTACACGGTCGACGAGCATACGATCCGCGCGATTGGTCTGCTCGCAAGGATCGGCAGGGGTGATCTGGCGGGTGACCATCCGAACAGCACCGCCACCATGGAAAAATTACAGAACCGGCGGGTGCTGTTTGTCGCCACCTTGCTGCACGACATCGCGAAGGGACGCGGCGGCGACCATAGTGTTCTGGGTGCGGAAGTGGCGATGAAGCTCTGTCCGCGACTGGGCCTGAAACCGCATGAAACCGAATTGGTCGCGTGGCTGGTCCGCAACCATTTGCTGATGTCGGCAGTGGCTTTCAAACGCGACCTCTCCGATTTCAAGACCATCCAGGATTTTGCCAGCCAGGTAAAAAGCGTCGAGCGTCTCCGCCAGCTCACCGTGCTGACCGTCGTCGATATTCGTGCGGTCGGACCCGGCGTGTGGAACAGCTGGAAACGGCAGTTGCTGACCGATCTGTTTGAAGCGGCGGAGGAAATGCTGCTGCTCGGTCACAAACAGCGCGGCCGCAAGGAACGGATCGACGAGAAAAAGGCGGTTCTGGCCGAGGCGTTGAACCTGCCCGACGCCGACTTCAAGAAACTGGCCAAGCGGTTCCCCGATCCATACTGGATCGCCGAACCCGATGATGTGATTGCACAAAATGCGCAGCTCGTGCTCGATGCCGGGGATACCGACCTGGCGATTTTTGCCGATATCTATGCTGAACGCGGCGCCACGTTGATCACGGTCTATGCCGCCGATCATCCGGGATTATTCTATCGTATTGCGGGCGGCATCCATGTCTCTGGCGGCAATATTATCGATGCGCGCATCCACACCACCCGTGACGGCATGGCGCTGGACAATTTTCTGGTTCAGGACGCGCACGGAAAGCCTTTTTCCGAAAAGGCTCAGCTGGACCGGCTCAAGGAAGCGGTCGAGGATGCTCTGGCCAACCGGTCCAAGCTCTCGACCAAGCTCGACGCCCGCCCGCTTACCCATTCGCGGGCAGGGGCCTTTGCCATCACGCCATTTGCGCTGGTCGACAATGACGCGTCCAACCGGTTTACCGTGGTGGAAGTCAACGCACAGGACCGTCCGGCCTTGCTCAATGCGCTGGCTTATGCCCTGTTCGAATCGAAAGTGACCGTGCACAGCGCCCATATCGCCACCTATGGCGAGCGCGCGGTCGATACATTCTACATCACCGATTTGCTGGGCGGCAAGATCACCAGCAAGCAACGGCTGAACGGGCTGCAAAAACGCCTGACCAACGCCGCGGCGGCCAAGGTCGACGAGAAGGCTGACTAGCCGAGCTTGTCCTTCAACGCCGCGAGAGCGCCAAAGGGACCGGCTTCCGCTTCGGATTTCAGTCCTTTCTTGCGGGCAACCTCATCGGCATTGGGACCGCGCGGAAAGGGATCGAGCGAAAGATAGAGCGTTTGCGCAATGGCTTCGCCGAGATCGATCTGCGCTTGCTCATATTCGACGATATCGCATTCGTCTTCGGTCAGTTCGATTTCTTCCTCGAGCTGTTCCGGATCGGGCTTGGGGATGAACAATATTTCAAAAGTATCGCGAACCTGTACCGGGATGTCTTCGCCGGTAATTGCGCAGCTCTGGAGCAAATCGGATTCGAGCTTTCCGGAGAAAGCTATCCCGCGTTCGCCACCCAGCAGTTTGTAGCTTGCCGTCAGGCTCGAAATTTCTGGCAAATCGAATCTTGATGCCAGAGCGCTTCGCTCTTCGGCGCTGGCCGTGAGCTTGCCGGTCTTGGGCTTCGAACCAATTTCGGACAGTTTGACGACGCAGGAAAATTCAGGTGCGTCCATTATAGAGCCGCTCCGCTGTCCGGGATGTGGCCCGCAATGATCTCGTCGGTTTTGCAGCCTTGCAGCGCGGCGTGATAAGCGGTGATTCTCTCCGCAACATAAGACAGCGCTCCATCATCCGGTCTCTCGCCACGAAAAATATTGCGCAATAGCGCGTCTTGCAGGTCCGCGCCATTTTCCAGCGCTTCGCGATAGGCACCGACCCGGCCGCCCAGCGCACCCATCATTCGCCCGACATGCTTGCCGACCACCATCTCTCCGATACCGATCTGGCGCAATTGCCCGTCCATGTCGGAAATAAAAATTTCGGTCAGCCATGCAATATCCTGACCCCGCTCCTCGTCTTTTTCCAGCCGGATCATGACCAGAGCGAATATCGCGGCGATCATGTCGAACCGGCCGTCGATACTATCCGGGACCTGACCTTCCTCATACCAGGCGATCTGCCGTCCTTCGCGGACAATTGCCTCGTATAAGGGGCGCATGGCGGCGTTGGATTTGTCTTTGGAAAATATCTTGCTGAAAAATGACATTGCTGGTTCCGCTGGTTGGATCGCAAGTTTATGGACGATCGGGTCGTTTGTTAAGTCTGGATACAGGGCATATTGATATTTATCGCCCGAGATGCAATGGGCGATGACAAGTCAGGCAACCGATATGGTGCTGGCTTTATAGTGGAGAATGAGTTCGATGGTCGGCAATATCAAAAAACACAGCTTGTGGCTTGGGCTAATGGCTGGTGCCATGACGATGGCGGGATGCACCCAGGTGCGCGGTCATCAGGGATATATTGCCGATGAAGTGCTGATGTCGGCCGTTCAGGCAGGCATCGACAACCGGCAGTCGGTCGAGGCATCGCTCGGTCGCCCGACCTTTACCGGCCAGTTTGATGATAATACCTGGTATTATCTCTCCCGCGATACCCGCCAATATGGTTTTAACGTCCCGCGACCCCGCGACCAGCAGGTGATGCGCGTGCAATTTGATGCCGCCGGAAATGTGATCGCGGTTGACCGCACGGGTCTGGAACTGGTCGCGAGCATCAGCCCGGATGGCGACAAGACGCCGACTCTGGGTCGTGACCGCTCCTTTTTCGAAGAATTATTCGGCAATATCGGTGCTGTTGGTGCAGCGGGCGCGGGCGGCCCAAGCAACGATCCAACAAACCCCTAACGCCTAATCCCATATTCGCCCCGGCGGTCGCCCTTATTTGGCGATACCGCTGGCGGCGAGTACTGCCAATGTAACCAGTTCCGATGCGGTTGACGCCATGGTCGCAATCTGCACCGATTTTTCCAGTCCGACCAGCATCGGTCCGATAACCGAATCACCGCCCAGTTCGCGCAGCAATTTTGCTGACAGATTTGCCGATTGCAGGCCAGGCATGACCAGCACGTTGGCGGGTTGTGACAAGCGGCTGAACGGATAGTTGGCCATCAGCTTGGGATTGAGGGCAACGTCCGGCGCCATTTCACCTTCATATTCGAAAGTAACACGCCGCTGATCGAGGATTGCCACGGCTTCGCGAAGATTCTCCAGCCAGCGTCCTTCGGGATTGCCGAAGGTCGAATAGCTGAGAAAGGCAACGCGCGGCTCGTGGCCCATTTGCCGGGCTACTGCTGCCGTCTGCTCGGCGATATCCGCCAGTTCATGAGCCGTTGGCCGTTCGTTGACCGTTGTGTCGGCCATGAACACAGTATGATGCTGGCCGACCATGACATGGATACCAAAAGCGGTGCGGCCTTTTTCGACATCGATCACTTTGGCGACATCGCGGAAAGATTGCGAATAAGGACGGGTAACCCCGGTGATCATTGCGTCACCCTGGTCCATGGCGAGCATGGCGGAACCGAATATGTTGCGGTCCTGATTGACCATGCGCTTGATATCGCGCTCCATGTAGCCGCGACGGTGGAGACGCTCGTACAGCATATTCACCATGTCCGGCACCAGCGGGCTGTTGCGGCTGTTGTGGACCTCGAAACGGTCCGGATCGCTCACGCCCAGTTCTTTCAGCTTCGCCCGTACGCGATCGTCTCTGCCGACCAGAACCGGCGTGCCGTAGCCGCCGTCCTGGAACTGGATCGCGGCGCGCAGCACAACATCTTCTTCGGCTTCGGCGAAAATAATCCGTTTCGGCGCTACGCGGCAGGCCTGATAGGCTTGTGTGAGGACCGATGTCGTCGGGTTGAGACGCGCCTTCAGACTCTGCCGATAGGCGTCGAGATCCTCGATCGGTTTCTGGGCAACACCGCTATCCATGGCGGCTTTGGCCACTGCCGCCGAAACCACGTCCATCAGGCGCGGATCGAAGGGGGCGGGAATAATATAATCGACGCCGAAGCTGGGTGCCAGTCCGCCATAGGCAACGGCAACTTCTTCTGGAACTTGTTCGCGAGCCAGTTCGGCAATCGCGTGAGCCGCGGCCACTTTCATTTCCTCGTTGATACGGGTTGCCCGGACATCGAGGGCACCGCGGAAGATGAAAGGAAAACCGAGGACATTATTGACCTGGTTGGGATAATCGGAGCGTCCGGTGGCGACAATCGCGTCGGGGCGGGCCGCTTTCGCATCGGGCGGCGTGATTTCCGGATCGGGATTGGCCATCGCAAAGATGATCGGCTGCGGGGCCATGTCTTTGACCATTTCCGGTTTCAGGGCGCCGGCTGCAGACAGGCCGAGGAAAACATCGGCACCCGAAAGCGCGTCTGTCAATGTACGGGCATCGGTGTCGATCGCATGGGCGGATTTCCACTGGTCGACATCGTCGCGACCGCGATAGATCACACCGGTCCTGTCACACATGGTCAGATTGTCATGCGGAACGCCGAGGCTCTTGATCAGCGAGGCGCAGGCAATCGCAGCGGCGCCGGCGCCGTTGACCACAACCTTGATATCCTCGATCTTGCGATCGGTCAGCAGGCAGGCGTTGATGATCCCGGCAGCAGCGATAATCGCGGTGCCATGCTGGTCATCATGAAAAACCGGAATATTCATCCGGTCGCGCAGGGTCTGCTCGATGATGAAACAGTCGGGTGCGGCAATATCTTCCAGATTGATGCCGCCGAAGCTGGGCTCCATGATCTGGACCGCGTTGATGAAGGTCTCCGCGTCCTCGGTGTCGAGTTCCAGATCGATGGCGTCGACATCGGCGAAGCGTTTGAACAATACCGCTTTGCCTTCCATCACCGGTTTGGAGGCAAGTGCGCCAAGATTGCCAAGGCCAAGAATGGCGGTGCCGTTCGAGATGACGGCGACCAGATTGCCCTTTGCGGTATAATCATAGGCTTTCGCGGGGTCCTCTGCGATCGCCCTGACGGGGACGGCGACGCCTGGTGAATAGGCCAGGCTCAGGTCTCTCTGGGTGGCCATCGGCTTCGACGCGATAATTTCGATTTTTCCAGGACGCCCGTGGGAGTGAAAAAGAAGGGCTTCCCGTTCGGAAAAGTCTAGATTGTTATCGTTCTTGTCGGCCAAATTATGTCTCCGTCTATCGTTGATTGGCTTGAATACGCCGTTTGTATCTTCACGTCCCGCAACGCGATCTACTCGCTTTGTCGCCATGCCGCAATATTCAAGTAAATTTCAACAGGATGTGCTTGCTACTCTTTTATGTATCGCTGCACTCGGCTATCGCGAGTGCATGGCAACCCGGACTCAGGACAAAGTGGAAAACACGGTCAAGGACCCTTCGCCGCCATCGGCCAAGGTGACGCCGATGATGGAGCAATATTTCGCGCTCAAGGAAAAGGCGGACGACTGCCTGCTTTTCTATCGGATGGGTGACTTTTTCGAGCTGTTTTACGACGATGCTAAGCTCGCTTCGGCGGCGCTCGATATCGCCCTCACATCACGCGGGAAAAATGCCGGGGATTCGATCCCGATGTGCGGCGTGCCGATCCATGCTGCAGAAAATTATCTGGCAAAACTGATCCGGGCCGGATTCAAGGTGGCGATTGCCGAGCAGATCGAAACGCCGGCCGAAGCCAAAGCACGCGGCGGTTACAAGGCGTTGGTGGCGCGCGATATCATCCGATATGTCACCGCCGGAACGCTAACCGAGGATACTCTCCTCGATGCGCGCAGCGACAATATGCTGGTCGCGCTCGCTCAGGTACAGGGCGAGATCGGACTGGCGGCAGCGGATATATCGACCGGCAGTTTTGAACTGGCGACGATTTCGGACGATGCACTGGACGCCGAACTGGCGCGGCTGGCGCCGTCGGAAATCATCTGTCCGCCCGCGTTGCTGCCAAGAGTCGCAAAGGCAACCGGCTGGAACAAGGATCATTTCGACAACGTCGGAGCGGAACAGCGCCTGCAGGATCATTTCGGGGTGGCGATGCTCGACGGCATGGGCGAATTTTCGCGCGCCGAACTGGCGACGGCGGGCGGTCTGGTTGCGTATGTCCAGCATGTGTCCCAGGGCAATATGCCCTATTTGCATCCACCCAGAAGACGCGAAACACGCGAATTTCTCTCGATTGATGGTCCGACGCGGGCCAGCCTCGAGATTGACCGGACCTTGGCCGGCGCCCGAGACGGCAGCCTGCTCCACGCCATTGACCGCACGGTCACCCCCGCTGGCGCGCGTTTGCTGGCGCGTGATCTGTCCGCCCCCTTGTTCAATGAAAAACAGATCAACCAGCGTCTCGGGCTGGTGCAATGGTTCCATGACGGTTCGGCGGTGCGCGATGATGTGCGGACCGAGCTCAAGGCGTTGCCCGACATTGGCCGGGCGCTGGGCCGTGTCTCGGTTGGGCGGGGCAGCCCGCGCGATCTCGGGCAGATTCGCGATGGCCTGAGCGGCGCGCGGATCTTGCGCGAGCGGCTGACGATGGTCGCCGGCTTGCCGGAACTGCTCGACAATATCCTGCCGGCGCTCGATGGCCATGGCGAACTGGTCGACTTGCTGGAGCGGGCGCTGGTCGAGGCCCCGCCAACCGATATGACCAATGGCGGCTATATCGCGCAGGGTTTCGATCCGGCGCTTGATGAGCTGCGCAGTGCCGGTTCAGATGGCCGCAAATCGATCGCGATACTGGAAGCGCGCTATCGCGAGGCAACCGGAATCAATACGCTCAAGATCAAGCATAATGCGGTGCTCGGCTATTTTATCGAGGTTCCCGCCCGGCATGGCGACAGCCTGATGGCGGAAAATTCCGGTTTCACCCATCGCCAGACGCTGGCCGGTGTCGTGCGCTTCAACTCGACCGATCTGCATGAAGAAGCTGCCCGGGTATCACAGGCAGGTGCGCATGCTCTGGCTGCCGAAGCCGCGCATTTCGAGGAGCTGGTCGAAAAGGTTCTGGCACGCAAGCACGAGATTGGAGAAAGCGCGGACGCGCTCGCCCGGATCGACGTCTCTGCGGCGCTGGCCGAACGCGCCGCCGAGGGCCAATGGTGCCGCCCCGAATTTGTAGACGGCAATATTCTGGATATCCAGGCCGGTCGTCATCCGGTGGTCGAAGCCGCCCTGTCGGCCAAGGGCGATCCCTTTGTCGCCAATGACTGTTGCCTGGCGCAGGACGAACGTCTGTGGCTGGTCTCCGGTCCCAATATGGGCGGTAAGTCGACTTTCCTGCGGCAAAACGCGCTAATCGTTATCCTTGCCCAGGCAGGCGGGTTCGTGCCGGCTTCATCGGCTAAGCTCAGCCTTGTAGACCGCCTGTTCAGCCGCGTCGGCGCGTCCGACAATCTGGCGCAGGGCCGTTCGACATTCATGGTCGAGATGGTCGAGACCGCCGCGATCCTGTCGCAAGCGACCGAGCAAAGCTTTGTCATCCTTGACGAAGTGGGCAGGGGAACCTCGACCTATGACGGGCTTGCGCTCGCATGGGCGGTGGTCGAGGCGGTGCACGAAACCAACCGGTGCCGCTGCCTGTTTGCAACCCATTATCACGAGCTCACGCGACTGGCCGACCGGCTCGACGCGCTGTCGCTCCATCATGTTCGCGCCCGCGAGTGGAAGGGCGATCTGGTGCTGCTCCACGAACTGGCCAAAGGTCCGGCGGACCGCAGCTATGGTCTGGCGGTGGCGAAACTGGCAGGAATCCCCAAACCGGTGCTCAATCGCGCCAAATCGGTGCTCGACAAGCTAGAGGCCGGCAAGGCGGAAACCGGGGGGCTGGCCGCCGGTCTCGGCGATCTGCCGCTATTTGCCGCCAGCCTTGCAGATGTTGAAGAAAAATCGGATGATCTGCGCGTGGCGCTGGGAGCGATTGATGTCGACGCGCTGTCCCCGCGGGAAGCGCTGGACCAGCTCTATGCGCTGAAAGCACAGCTTGAACAGGAATGACGACATGAAAAAATGGATCGTGATATTGCTGGCCGTGGCCATCGCCGGTGGCGGCGCCTTTGTCTATTATGCCCGCAGCAACAATAGCGAGCCGCTTGCGGTCGGTGCAACCGCGCCCGCTTTCGTCACTGTCGGTGCGCTCGCCGGCCAAGAGTTTCAATTCTCGCTGGCCGACAAGCTCAAGGACGGCCCGGTCGTGCTCTATTTCTTTCCCAAGGTCTTCACCGAAGGCTGCACGATCGAGGCCAATATGTTCGCCGACGCCACCGCAGAATTCAACGCCGCCGGTGCCACCGTCATCGGCATGTCGGGCGACGATATCGAGGGGCTGAAGAAATTCTCGGTCTCCGAATGCCGCGACAAATTCGCGGTTGCCCGCGCCGATGACAAGATTATCGAAGCCTATCAGGTCCGCATGTCACCGGGGCTCGCGATGACCAACCGGACCAGCTATGTTATCGACCGGGAAGGCAAAATCGTCTTCGTCCACAGCGCAACAAAACCGCAGGGCCATGTGACCGGCACGCTGGCAAAGGTAAAAGCGCTCTCCAAAAGCTGATTAAATACTTGCTTTTGCCGCGCGGCTAGACAGAAAGACCCTCATGAACGATCACGCACCAGATCCAGCCATGCTTGCCAAAGCAGAAACGCTCACCGACGCGCTGCCCTATATGCAGCGCTATGCCGGCAAGACCTTTGTCGTCAAATATGGCGGCCACGCGATGGGCGACGCCCGGCTGGCGCGCAACTTTGCCGAGGATATCGTCCTGCTGAAGGCGGTCGGGATCAACCCGGTCGTCGTGCACGGCGGCGGACCGCAAATCGGCGCGATGCTCGAACGGATCGGCGTAGAGAGCAAATTTGTCGACGGTTTGCGGGTCACCACAAAGGAAACCGCGGAAATTGCCGAAATGGTCCTGTCCGGCGCGATCAACAAGGAACTGGTCAGCTGGATCGAGCAGGCCGGCGGCAGCGCTATCGGCATTTCCGGCAAGGATGGCGGCTTTGTCAAAGCAACGAAATTGCGGCGCACCGAACGCGATCCGGACAGCAATATCGAACGGATCATCGACCTCGGCTATGTTGGCGAACCGAAGAAAGTGGATCGCAGTGTGGTCGACATGATTTCAACCGCCGGCATGATCCCGGTGATCGCGCCCATCGGTGTCGGCGAAGACGGAGCGACCTATAATATCAACGCCGATACGATGGCCGGTGCAGTGGCTTCGGCCCTGCGCGCCGCGCGCCTGTTCCTGCTGACCGATGTTCCCGGCGTCCTCGACAAACAGGGCGAGTTGCTGACCGACCTTGACCCGAAGAAAATCCAGGCGCTGGTCGACGAAGGCACGATTTCCGGCGGGATGATCCCGAAGCTGGAAACCTGCGTGAAGGCAGTGCAGGAAGGCGTCGATGCCGCAGTCGTGCTCGATGGCCGCATTCCGCATGCGATGCTGCTCGAAATTTTCACCAGCAAGGGCGCTGGTACGCTGGTCAAGGACGATATTCATTCGGTTGAATAATCGCACGGCTGTGTTATATTGTTGATACAGTAAATTACTGGCGTTACCGGCGACAAACCTCTAGCCGCTATGCCAGATTATCGATAAAGGGTCCGTCCATGGCATTCGCAATTCTTCAAATCATCGCAATCCTGCTCAACGTGGCGATAACCGTCATCATTGTGCAGGCGATCATGAGCTGGCTGCTCGCGTTCAACGTCATCAACCTGCAAAATGAAATCGTCAACGCGATCTGGACGACACTGGACGCGCTCACCGCGCCGATCTATCGCCCGATCCGCAAGATCATGCCGGATTTCGGCGCGATTGACCTGACCCCGATGGTTGTGATCATCGCTATCATCATCCTCCAGGACGCAATTTTGCCACCTCTGGCGCAAGCGCTGCTCAGTTGACCACGGCCCATATCATTGACGGCAAGGCTTTTGCCGCCGGTCTTCGCGAACGGATCAAGGACGCGGTTCCCGCTTTTGTAAAGCAGGCTGGTCGCGCGCCGGGTCTGGCCGTGGTTCTGGTCGGCGAAGATCCTGCCAGTCAGGTCTATGTCGCGTCCAAGCACAAGGCGACGATTGCTGCGGGCATGGAAAGCTTCGAGCACCGGTTGCCCGCAGATGCCGCGCAGGACGATCTGCTCGCTTTGATCGAGCAACTGAATGCCGACGAGACGGTGGACGGAATATTGGTTCAGCTGCCTCTGCCAGCAGGTCTCGATGAAAAAGCCGTAGTCATGGCGATCGATCCGGACAAGGATGTCGACGGTCTCCACGTGATCAACGCCGGCCGGCTGGCCAATGGCGAGGAAGCACTCACCCCGTGCACACCGCTCGGCAGCCTGATGCTGCTGAAAGATACATTGGGTGACCTGACCGGTCTCGATGCCGTCGTGGTCGGCCGCTCGATCCTGGTTGGTAAGCCGATGGCACAACTGCTGCTCGCTGAAAATTGTACCGTTACCATGGCGCACAGCCGGACCCGGGACCTTCCCGACGTCGTCCGCCGCGCCGATATTGTCGTAGCAGCCGTTGGCCGCGCCGAGATGGTCAAGGGTGACTGGCTGAAAGACGGCGCTGTCGTGATCGATGTCGGTATCAACCGGCTGGAAGCCGCTCCAGGCGAGAGCAAGGGCCGTCTGGTCGGCGATGTCGCCACCGCTGAAGCGCTCGATCATGTTCGTGCGATTACGCCGGTTCCGGGAGGGGTTGGCCCGATGACCATTGCGGTGCTATTGCGCAATACTCTGGTCGCTGCATCCGCGCGCGCCGGACTGGAGAAACCGGAGGGCTTGTAATGCGCCTATTTGCCGTAGTCGGAATTGCACTGATGCTTTCGAGCTGTGCCAGCGGCGGCGGGCTTAACGACCGCGAGCGCTATAATCGCGTGATCGGAAAGCCGGTCGCCAACCCCAGTGCCATCGTCAAAGCCGAATTGTCCTTCGCCCGTCTGGCGCAGGAAAAGGGTCAATGGTCCGCATTTCGCGAAACCGCAGACGATGCGGCGATCATGTTCACGCCCGAACTGGTCAACGCGCAGCAATGGCTGAAAGGCAAAGCCGATCCGGCGCAGGCTGTCGACTGGCAGCCGCATAAAATCTTCATGTCCTGCGACGGCAGTATCGGTGTGTCGACCGGCGCCTGGCAAAGCGCAAATGGTACCACCGGCCATTTCACCACCATCTGGCATCAGGATGATTTCGGCAAACGCAAGCCGAGCAAGGACGTCTCGTGGAAGTGGATATTTGATGATGGTGTGCCGCTGGCCACGCCGCTTGCCGAACCCGATTATGTCGAGACCGAAGTGGCTTCGTGCAAGGCTGATCATCGTACCGCTAACGCGCCTGCCGGCTTGACGACGAGTGGCAAATCCGGGGCTTCGGTTGACGGCAGCCTGTTGTGGAGCGCTGCTTTTACCGCCGATGGTTCGCGCATAGTCTTTGTCGATCTCGCTCAAGCCGATGGCAGTTTCAAGCGGGTGCATGAATATACGGTCGCGGCGCCAATCTCATGATCGAGCTGTTCATCTCTGCCTTCATCACCTTTTTCGTGGTGATTGATCCGCCCGGCTGCGCGCCTATTTACGCCAGCCTGACCAGCAGCGCGCCGGAGCGCGAGCGCCGGATCATGGCCATTCGCGCCATTCTCGTCGCCGCAATCATTTTGCTGGTCTTTGCCCTGTTCGGAGAACAGATGCTGAGTGCACTCGGCATCAGTCTCGACAGTTTCCGGATCGCCGGCGGTATCATGCTATTCCTGATCGCTCTGGAAATGGTGTTCGAGAAACGCACCGAACGGCGCGAGGACCGCGCGCAGGAGATTATCGAACAGCCCGAGATCGAGGATGTATCGATCTTCCCGATGGCGATGCCGATGATTGCCGGACCGGGGTCAATTGCCGCAGTGATGCTGCTGACCTCCCAGCATGATGGCATCGACAATGCGCTGGTCATTCTCGGCGCTCTGGGATCGGTATTGTTGCTGACGCTGATCGGATTGCTTGCTGCCGGACCGCTGATGCGGATATTGGGCAACAAGGTCGAGGCCGTCATCACCCGGGTTCTGGGTGTGCTCCTCGGCGCGCTGGCAGTGCAATTTGTCATCGACGGACTGAACGCGAGTTTCTGATTACCGCTTCGCCGTCACCCGGTGATCACGCCTTTGCCGGATAGCAACGTGTAGGCGCGATCTGCCAGTGACGGATTGACGATTAGCCGACGGAGCAATTTTTGCGGGCTTTCGTCTCTTCCGCTGCCATAGGCTGCGACAAGTCGGTCCCATGATACACGCGACTCCGCTATCCGGTCGTTCTTGGCATAGACCATGGCCATAGCAACGTCATAATAGGGGCCAACGCCGGTGCTGGACGGAATGATTTTCTCGGCCAAAGTCAGGGCTTCCTTATCCTTTCCCTCTGCCAGCAAAGTCAGCACGAGCCCCGTTTCAGCAACGATCGAGCCTCGCGGATCCAAGGCGATCGCCCGTCTCAGATATTGGCTTGCCTCGGGATCGTTGCAGCCAAAGAGATTGGCGCCGGTCTCTGCCTGAATCGATGCTTCATAAGGGTCCAGAGCAACTGCTATTTGGGCAAGTTCTTTTCCGCGAGCACAACTGCCATTGAAGAAACTGGATCTGGCGAGAGCGAAGACTGCGGCTGAATCCTCTCGGCCGCGAACCATCGCACGGCGAGCAAATTGCAATCCTGCTTCGGGATCCGGTTTTCTGCCGGTGGCCTCTTCCCGCAAAAAGGACATGAATGAAGCAGCGGCAAGAATGCGACTGTCCAGTGGGTCAACCTCCAGCGATTTTTTGATGCAGGACTCGACCACTGGCAATAGTTCCGGATCTCTGTTGGCGCGGTAGTTTTCGAAACGAAGCAGGCAGGCATAGCCTATCATCGCATCGTCGGGCAGGTTTTTGCGTTGGTCGGCAGCGACTACGCCATAAACCCCGGCAACGCGGCTGACTATCGGACCAAGCTTTTCGGGATAATCCGCAGCTGAGTCAGGTACAGCAATTGTCGTCGACCAGATTGTTTCGTTTTCCGCCAGCGAGCGTAGGGACAATATGACTTCGGGACCGCTCGGGCCAGCTACCAATCGGCTGTCAAACTGATAGGCATTCTGTTCCTCTCCAGCGGCGATGCTGGATATTTCTCCTGCCGCCAGCCTTAACTGTGACGAACTGGAAAAGGCATTTTCCAGAAACAGCCGGATTTCGGTGTCAGTGCCAAGCTCCTTTTCCGCAGTTGCGCTCTCCGAGGACGAAAAATAAATCTTCGGAGGCAGGGTATAATCCTGCGATGCGCTCTCGGCACCGGATATCTTCCGGTCGAAGCTGTTCAGCGACCAGACCAGGCCTATTCCCACGATCAGGAGAAATGCCGCCAGTCCTAGAGTTGTCTGCCGGTTGCTGAACCATCGGTCCATTTCAGCTTCGACCGGTGAGATAGCAGATATTTCCTCGACATCCGGCTCTGTGCTGCCCGGCTGTTCTTCCAGCGCGGCATCGTCCATCTGAATTTCGACGGCATAATGGCCAATTGGTATCCGCAGCCGTTCTTCTCTCCCCATTGCGGCATAATGGGCCGCCAACATCTTCCGCAACCTTCCCACCTGTACACGGGGGTAGCTGTCGGCCTGGACATCGAAATCTTCCGTGCGACCCAGCCCGTCGACCGCAATCTGATATGCCTTTGGCGGGGTTTCCGGGTTGGAAATCGACTGATCAACCAGATAGCGGAGAAGTTGGGACATTACTGGAGAACGGACGAAATCCGAGGATTGCAGAAGTGAATCGGCTTCTGCGCGGAGCAATCTGGTTCGTCGCTCACCTGCTTTCGACGAGTACATTATTCCATTCTCTCCGGCATCGCGCCTTTTGTCAAAACTCCGGAACATCGGACCGGGAGAACCATCATTTGAATTCCACCCAGTCTCGAAGACTGATCCAGCCCTCACTGCCTACAATGATGTGATCGTGAACGGTTAACCCGAGCTCCTTTCCGGCTTTGACCAGCCTGAGCGTGGCATCGATATCGTTCTCGCTCGGTTTCGGATCACCGGAAGGATGATTATGCGCAAGAATGAGCGCTGTCGCGTTCAGAGCGAGCGACCGTTTCAGAATTTCGCGCGGGTAAATGGGCGCTTCGGAAATAGTGCCTCTGCTGACAACTTCATCGCTGATGAGCCGGTTTTTGCTGTCCAGAAACAACACCCGTACCTCTTCCACCGGCAAACGCGCCATGGCGACGACAAGATATTCGATCACGTCAGCAGCTTTGGAAAGGGAAATACGGTCGATCATCTCGTCCTTGAACGAGACCAGCATGGCTTCGTGCACCAACGACAAGATTGCCTTCGCGGGGCTACTTTCCGTTGTCCGGCTATGGGCGTGCAATGCTCCTCCGATGGAGCCGAATTCTGCAATAAGTCCGCCGGCTACAGCGGAAGCATTGTCTATTTTTGCGACAAGGAAAAGTCGCTCCAGGATTTGTCGACCCCGAATTGCCGAAGGCGTTGCTGATGCCGGTAGGTGCCGACCACCAACACTAGCAGCATCGGATAAGCCCATATTGCCACCACTATTCCATAAGCTTGAGGTAGAAGCTCTGGAATAATTATTATTGGTAAGTGCGTTAGCACTTGTATCGACTGCATGGCGCATAACCATATTGTCCAAAACCTCTCAGCATTTAACGCAAGATAGTAAAAGCAAACCAACATTGCGGAGTCGACGAGAAATATCCTCACCTCGAGATGAGAAAATCGTTCGGTGACAGGAGAGGCGACCGCGAGCGTCAAAATGAAGCCAACAAGAAAAATGATAACTGCAAAACGCTCTGGGCGACCGCCCCTTATCAAACCGTAGCTGAAGCAAATTATCAGCAGCGCTTGAAACAATTGAATTCTTGCCATGCGGCACTCCACCAAAAATTGGTGAAATGGTCAAGCTCCGCTTGGTTCAAGCGCAAGTAACCGCATGTGGATAAACAGTTGCCGTTTCTGAAAGTTCTGCTTTTGACGGAGGACATTCCAATCCATCGCCCCAGCTGACGGTACGCAATCCGGCGTCTTCGCGATCTTCAGTCAAATGGGCATGGGCTTCCACGACTTCCCGGTAAGAGCGCGCTGTTTGCGCGGCTGCGGCGATCAGTTTTTCGGATGCATCAATTCCTGCGGTCAGCGAAAAACGCGTTCCCGGTGCGAGACGTGCAGCAGCGATGCTGCTCATCAGTTCGCCCATCTGGATCATCGTCAAATTGAGGGATTTTTCGACTTCGTTAATTTTCTTGGCAATCGGACGGGCGGCTTCGATACGTTGATTCAACATGTGATTCTCCAGACGCCGGATGACCCCGACGTCGACTTGTGACCAAATTTACAGAGAATTAGCTTAGGCTGATCAACCGGCTCACAAGCATAGCTGCGAGACAGACAAAGGCGAATGCGAAGGCTAGTTTGACCGACAGGTCAGCGATAGCCCAGATCCGTGCTCCCTTGCTTAAATCATTACCCAATTCTCCCTGCTTGCGGAACGGCACAGACAGGGGTGGATTGGGGGACGTTGCATAAGACTGGTAAGTCGCCTGCATTTCCCTGACCCTATCCCGGTCCGGTGACGCTGCCTGTTGTCCAGGCAGGGGATAAATTGCGTCGGAATTGGGCTTTGGGACAATGCCAATATTCTTGGGTACAAAAAATTTGTGAGCGATTCCCTCATGGTCAGCCAGCATGCGGGCCGCCGCTTTGCTGCTGGTTACCTGCAGTTTTTGCCGAGCCGAACGCAAACGTTCGTTGATAATATTGGGAGTCACGCCGCCAACCTGTGCGGCGGTTTTGGCATCGTGACCCTGCAAAAGGAGGTGAAGGGCCTCTTTTTCCTTCTCGTTCAGGTCATCGCAAGGCGTACTGGTCATCCGTCATTCATAAATCAGGCAGGGCGATATTGCAAAAGAGATCGACAAGATAAATTGCATCCGGGGTGTTGCGTTGGCTCAAAGCCGGTTTTGTCTCTGATTAGATAGGGTAAATTCAGATGTTACCGCTAAAAATAGTTAAGAAAAACCGACATATCTTTGATATGCTGAACGGGTTTTTGCCGCTTATACGGCGGCGGCGTTAACCTGTTACCCTATTTTCCTCCGGTGAAACGGTTTGAAACTCGAGAAAGCTATCGGATCGGCGCATAACCAATGGCGTTCGGTTGGAAGCTCCGGGCAATGGTGTGTTCGAAATGGCGGTGAGATGGTTCCGGTCCCCCTGGATTCAGGTCCGCCCTTTTATAAACGACTATTGATGAAGCGAATGGAATATTCTGGTCAATATTCTCTCGCTACGACGAGTTCCCATCCGATCTAAACGAAGTGGTCGGTCCCGATGCACCTCGTTTAGGTTATCTCTCCGGGTCGATCGACCTTCTCCCAAGCAATGGTCGACCCGGAATTGATAGCCGCTTCCTACGCGAGTTCGACTGAATTTGCCTTGTCATTGTCAGGATAGGGCTTGGAGCCCAAAACTTTATTTGGCGACCAGCAAGAATTTTGCGGTCGATTGAGATTGAATGGAAAAAATGAAACGTCGTAGATTAAATCTGAACCGCAGAGAAAAGGAATTGTTTCTCGGACATGTCGTGGCGTGGGGTACCATTGTCACGGCTTTGACTCTGGCAATTTCCTTGGCCCCCAGCATCGCTGCCGAAGAGGGGCAGTCCAGCGGCTCGGCGTCTGACTTGATGTAATCCGGCGCCCGCATCATTGCGTCAGACGTGGTGATACGACTCTATAATCTACGCGCTTCATCAACCAGCATCACCGGGATCCCGTTCCGTATCGGATAGGCCAGACCCGCCGTTTCGCTGATCAGTTCTTGCGCTTCGATATCATGGACAAGCGGTCCGCGGCTTATCGGGCAAACCAGTATTTCCAGCAGCTCGGGATCAATTGCCCGCTTTCCACTGGTTGTGGCCCCATCCGTCATTGTAACGTGACCCGGTCATCATCACCATCCTGTCGGCCGAAAAATTCCAGCAGCTGGATGATCAGCTCGGCGCGATTGGCCAGGCCATCGACCTCGAGCAGCGCCTGTTTCGAAGCGGCATCGAAAGGCGCAATCTGTGCGATACCGTTGACAAAGGCCATGTCGTCGAGCCGCCCGATACTGTCCCAGTCGACCTGATAGCCCTGTAGATCCGCAAATTTCCGCGATTCGATCTCCAGTGCGGCGCGTTCGGCGCTGGCCAGCACTTCGTCCAGTTCCTGATCGTCCTCGATTTCGGCCATTACCTGGCGAAACGCTGTCGACGCGTCGATCTCCTCGACAACGCGGAACCGGGCGACACCTTCCAATACGACATTGAAGCGGCCGTCATCCAGCGCCTCGATGTCGATGATCTTGCCGAGGCAGCCGATGTCGAACAGGGCAGGGTGTTTGCCCGCCTCCTTCGGCTGGATCATCCCGATCTTCCGGTCGCGCGCCATCGCGTCGTTGATCAGCGCGCGATAGCGTTCCTCGAATATGTGCAGCGGCAGATGCATGCCGGGAAACAGCAACGCTCCGGACAGCGGGAAGATAGAGAGTCTTTTGGTTTCGCTCATCCGAACAGCACGGCGCTGAGCTTGCGGCGGGTGGCTGCAACCCATTCATCCTCAAGGCCGACCATTTCGAACAGCGAGAGCAGTTTCAGACGTGCCGCGCCATCGTTCCATTCCTTGTCGGCAGCAATGATGGTGAGCAGATTCTCGGCAGCACCGTCATGGTCGCCGGTAGCGATCAGCGCGCTAGCGAGGTCGAACCGCGCCTGATGGTCCTTGCCATTGGCAGCGACCGCCGCCTTCAAGGCTTCCAAAGCGGCAGCATCCGGTTTGTCCTTGGCCAGCTGCAGGGTTGTCTGCGCCCGTTCGATAGCGGGTTCGCTGCGGAGTTCCTCCGGCAATCCGGCGAGCGCTGCTTCTGCTTGCTCTATATGGTCCGCCGCAACCAGCGCGCGAATCAGCCCGCCGACAGCCTCGACATTATCAGGCGCCATATCGGCGATCTGCGCGAAAATGCCGGCAGCACGCTCGGCATCGCCTTCACCCAGGACTTCTTCGCCCATGGCGAGCAGGGGCGCGACATCCTGTTCGGGTTCAGCTCCACCGCCAACCGGCAGCTTCTCGAGCAGCTGATCGAGCATCGAGGACAATTGGCTCTCGGTACGGGCGCTGGTTAGGTCGGCCACAGGCTTGCCCTGAAAAATCGCATAGACGGTCGGGATCGACTGCACCTGGAATTGTGCGGCGATAAATTTATTCTCGTCGACATTGAGCTTGGCCAATATAACGCCGCGATCCGCATATTGCGCGGCAACCTTCTCGAGCACCGGCGTCAGTGCCTTGCACGGCCCGCACCATTCTGCCCAGAAATCGAGGATGACGAGCTTGTCCATGCTTGGTGTCACGACTTCCCGCTGGAAGACTTCTACCGCTTTCTGTTCTTCGACTGTCAGTCCTGCTGTTGCCACATCATGCTCCTGTTATGGCGCCGGACCAATGCCCCGGCCCGCGCCCAAATCGTTTATCTACTGGGCTTTATGTGGGGTCCGGCGCGCCAATGCCAAGGATATTTTTGCATTTGTAGTGAACTAGGGTGTGATTGGGGCTTGCGGGGTATAAAAACCCATGCTAACCGCGCGCCTCAACTGCTGCTGACCAAGTGATTACCCAAGTGTCACAGCAACGCCGAGCGGGCGTAGCTCAGGGGTAGAGCACAACCTTGCCAAGGTTGGGGTCGAGAGTTCGAATCTCTTCGCCCGCTCCAGTTTTCCGGTTAAAAGCAAACATGCGGCGCATGTTTGCCCGAAAAACTCCCGACGGCAAGGGAGGGTGGATCATCCAAATATCCCGCTGCGCTACCACCCGCGAGTTTCCCGTTCAAAAAATGGCAATCCGGCCGTTTGTCCTCCGAAAAACTTCCGCGGTGCCAGCAAGGGCGGCTTGCCCATTACAAAAAGATGTCGCATCCAGAGAGGTTTGGGCGCCGCATGCCCGGCTCGATTGCTTCGGCTCCCGCTCGCCGAGGAGCATCAAGCCAAAAAGCCGTGCGAAAATAGACTGAGCCATGATCAGTCTCCGGATAAGGCTGGGCAATTTACAGTTTTATTCATTCGCCCAGCCAAAAACAGAGTTGGCAACGGCAGCTCGAGGCTCATCGTTCAAAGCTTGGGCCCACTCCAATGTCGCGGCCCATTTATCGAGCATGGCAATCAAGTCATCCGCATCCTGCGTATCAGCATGGACATCTGCCAGATCGTAACGGAAGGAAACCGCAACGGAAGCCAGCGATCCCGCCTGTCCGTATAAATCGGCAGCAGTCGTTCGGTCGCCCGCAGCCGCACACTCGAGGGCTTGCTCGTGCAGCCGGGAGGCTTCGGCAATAAGGCCGGAAACATGATCAACCATAAGATAGCCGGATTCGGCGCTCAATTTCACTGAATAAGCCATGAGACCCCCCAGATTACCGCTATATCTCTCCTTGCATCAATAGCCCGTTGTCGGGGCGATATAGACCTGGTGATTATTGCGCCCGCGGTGAAAATTGCAACCGATTCGATTCTCAGCGTGGGTCATTGCGGGAAAGTCGATATTCCAGGCCAGTTCGCGATTCGGATATATCTGCCTGCGGGCTCATCAATTTATGTTCAATTGGCTATTATATTTGATGCTTTGTGCTTCAGCCGGGCTTGGTCTCTGCGTCAGGCAAAAAGCGGGCGTGGATTGTTCCGGCAAACCGCATTTGGATCACCCCTCCCGCCGCTCCAGTATCCCGGTCACCAGTTCCAGATCGTCCGGCTTGTCCACATCGATCGCGGCTTCCGCTATCGGCAATATGATCGGCTCTGCCTTCAGGGTCATGCGCCGGCCCGCGTCCGACATCGCGCCTTTGAAGCTGATCGTCCGGCTAAGCGCCCGAAACAGCAGCCAGGGGCCAAAGCGGGCGAATATTTTCCAGCCCTTCTTGCGGTCTTTCTCGACCGAAGACCAGAAAGCCACTGCCGGTTTTGCGGCTTCATTATGCAGCGCGAACAGATTGGCGCCGCTATAGGCGCCGCCGCGGAATTTCAGCCAGGTGCGGCGGGCATCGGGATAGGCGGCCAGCATCGTCTTGCGCTCGACGACCGCGACCGCGACATCCTGCCGGTTGTGACTGCGAAAGAAACTATCGAGTATTTCTGCCGTCAGCAGCGCATTGTCGGCGGTGGTTACCAGCACCGGCCATGGCGCGATAGCGGTGCCGATAACATTGTGGACGCTGGTGGCGATACCGTCACCGGATTCGACAAAGGAGATGCCTTCATGCTCTGCCAGATCAGGAGCCAGGCCGGATTGCAGATCTTCGGGCGACTGGGCCATGATGACGATGTTACCGACATCGGGAGAGGCCAGCAACGCGCGCGTCACCCGTTCGAGCATGGTCTGGCCGTTGATCGGAATCAGCGCCTTATATTTGACGTTGCAATAAACAGCCATCGGATCGCCCTCGGGGCGCTGGCCAGCCAATATGATCGCGGTCCACAGCGGTTTTACGTCTGGGTGTAAGTCACGGGGGGATATTTCGGGTTCAGTAACAGCGGTCACGGGCGTCCTTATATGATCTATCGCTTCCTGCGAAAACCGGTTGTGCCCACGACTGTTAGCCGCAGTGGCCGCTTTTGCAAAGTGGCCGTTCGATCCGGCCCTTTCCATTTGGTCGCGGGCTGTCCCGGATCGAGACTTCGTGGACTTTCGCAAAAAAACTGTCCAAGAACCGCGAAGGGGGGGGATCAATATGGTTGAAGGCTTGAGCGCTAATGAGGCTGGACATCCGATGGGAAGGAAATGACCTCCGACCCGTCGCCCCATCCACTGCGTATCGGCTTTCTGTTCAATCATGACGAATTGCACCAGGTTGCCCATACTGCGCCGATCATCTCCGCGCTGCAACGGCGGGCGCCGGGCGCGCATGTCGAAGTCATCACTTCCAGCGACCGGCAGGCCGAGGCGGTCAGGCAGTTTCTCGACCCCGCCTTGCCGCCGCCCGCCTTTCTGTCGATCCAGCCGAATAGCGGGATTCGGCTGGTCGAGAAGATGCTGGGCAACGCGGTTCCGCTCAGCCGGCTGAATAGTTTGAGGCAAAACGCCGAATTTTTCCGGCGTTTCGACGCATTGGTGGTGCCGGAAACCACCACGACTTTTCTCAAGAAGAACGGCCACTCCGACCGGCCAAAGCTGATTTACTTTCCCCACGGGGCTGGCGACCGGTCGATCGGCTTCTCCCCGGAAATCCGGCTGTTTGACTATGTGCTGCTGCCCGGCGAGAAAACCCGCGACCGGATGCTGGCGGAGGGCGTCATCCGCCCCGACAATCACCGCATCGTCGGCTATCCCAAATTCGGGGCTTTCGCGAACCGGCCACCGGTCAAGCTGTTCGACAATGATAAACCTGTTGTTCTCTACAACCCGCATTTCGATCCGATGCTCTCGTCCTGGTTTCGTTTCGGCGAAGAGATACTCGACTATTTCGCCAGTCAGAAGGATTATAATCTGATCTTCGCGCCGCATGTCATGCTGTTCCAGCGCAAGATATTGGCATCGGTCGAGCATCGCATATTGCGCTTTCGCCAGCGTATCGACCCGCGTTTCGCCGGGCTCGACCATATCCACATCGACACCGGCAGCGACCGCAGCGTCGACATGACCTATACCGCAGCCGCCGATATCTATCTTGGCGACGTCAGCAGCCAGATTTACGAATATATCCAGAACCCGCGCCCGGCGATTTTCCTCAATTCGCACGGCGCGGAATGGCAGGGCAATGCCAATTACGAACATTGGACATTCGGTCCGGTGCTCGATGAACTTGCCGGTCTCGGTGCGGCGCTGGACGCGGTTTCCCCGCTATCGGACGCATATCGGCAGGCGCAGACGGCGGCCTTTGCTTATTCCTTTGACATGAAGGACGGCGAATCTCCGGCGCAACGCGCTGCGGCCGCGATCGCCGAATTCATGGACCTTCCGCAATAGCGCCAGCCAAAGCGCGCTAAAAGTCGACGGCGATGCCCTTATGCTCCCAGTCGCCATAGCGGGTGGGGCCTTTTTTCCCGGCAATCTCCTCCGCTTTGTCGAGCGGATCAGGCTGCGGCACCGGCTTGTTCGGGGAAAGATGCGCGGGCGCCTTTACATGGGCTGGCCGCTCACCGGCTTTTCTATCGCTATCGGTCATATTTTTGCCTGTCCGCCAAATTGAATCGTCCCGCTTCTGACCCTATATTGAAGCTAAGACCGATATAATCAAGCGAGTGCAGACGATGAACTTCATGAAGACAACCATGCTATTGGCGGCGCTGACCGCGTTGTTCATGGTTCTGGGCTATTCGCTCGGCGGCAGCGGCGGTGCAATCATCGCCCTGGTGGTCGCGGCGGGCATGAACCTGTTCACTTACTGGAACGCTGACAAGATCGTGCTCAAGATGCACAATGCTGTCGAAGTGGATGCCACCAGCCATCCCGAATTCTACAATATGGTACAAAATTTGGCGAAAAGGGCACAATTGCCGATGCCGAAAGTCTATATTGTCGATCAGGCCCAGCCCAATGCTTTTGCCACCGGCCGCGATCCCGAACATTCGGCGGTTGCCGCTACCACCGGCCTGTTAAAGGCGCTCAGCCATGACGAGATTGAAGGCGTTATGGCGCATGAACTCGGCCATGTGAAAAACCGCGATACGCTCATCATGACGATGGTCGCGACGATCGCCGGTGCTGTCTCGATGCTGGCCAATTTCGGCCTGTTCTTCCGTGACCGCAACGCCGGAATTGCTGGCCTGATGGCGGTGCTGATCGCGCCCTTTGCGGCGATGATCGTGCAAATGGCGATCAGCCGCACCCGCGAATTCGGTGCCGACGCAGCGGCGGCGCAGATTAGCGGAAAACCGCTCTCGCTGGCCTCCGCGCTGGCCAAGATTTCCGGGCAGGCGGCGCGCATTCCCAATCCGGTCGCCGAGCGCAATCCGGCCGCGTCCCAGCTCTATATCGTGCCGGGCGGTGTCCGCCAGATGTTCTCCACCCATCCCGCCACCGAAGACCGGATCGCAGCGCTGGAAGCAATGGCACACGGCGGCGGTTCCGGCTCCGGCGGCTGGTCGAGCAGGGCCGATGAAATCGGCGACATGACTCGCTTGCGCAAGCCAAGCGCGCTGGATCCGACGCGATAGAGCTGCGGGGCCTGCAGTCCTGATGCACGCTTGGAAATAAAGGTGTGAAGCAAAATCCGGCGGCATCAATCCGCCGGCACCGATCTGGCAATGGCGCTCTGCTATTCTAGCCACCGACCCGCGTAATCTCTCTCTCCGCTTCCTCGATATGCATTTTATAATATTGAACGCTGACCACCTTCACCATGAGATATTCTCCGACAATCATGATGAACCAGTCGGCGACGATCGCCGCAAGCGCTGCCGCAAAAAGCCCTGCAAAAAATCCGATGATGCCGCCCATGACGGTGGCTGATCCAAGCGTGACGACAAACGCCAGAGCAGATAGGAATGTCGCAACGACGGGTAGCATCGCCTTGCACCAGAACAGGTGTGGAAAGTCCTTGTCCGTGACCAGAGCACCCGCTTTGGCAATCTTGCGGAGTTCGTGCGCCGCCAGATGGGCGGTCCTGATCGGCATGCTGAATATCGTTCGAAGCAGGATGAGGCAGCCCGATGCGATTCCCGGATCGCTGCTTTTGCTTCTCGTTGCTGATGGTGCGGTCGCCTCGGACTTTGGCAGGGCTTCGCCGCAATTGGTGCAATGAATAGCATCCGCCTGATTCTCTGTGCCGCATGATGTGCAGATCATTTTTCACCCCCTTATGACCTCGATCATGACCGCATATCATAAAAATTGATCAATTTTCACAAATGTTGAGCGCTTATCTCACGGAGAACAGGCCATCGGAAAGCGTGTCCGCGTGCACCAGTCCATTCCCGCTTCGAATATATAGCCTGAATTCAGCAAATCGGACCGCATCCACCAAGAGAATATGCACCAGGAAAAATTTCCAGCGGGCGCGCACAAAAAAGGCCGGATCCAGGTCCAGCCCAATTCATTCCCGCATGACAGCACGGCAGAGACTGATCCCTGCCGTGCTCTCGTTTGTCGGTTCTCGTTACCTTACTCGGCGAGCATCTCGTCATAGACAGCGCAAGCTTCGGCAATTCCAAAGCTTCCGTCAGCAGCGCCTGCCTGCATCTTCTCCTGAACTTCCTGCATCTTGCTGGTCATTTTCTGCATCGCTTCCGGATCGCCGGCCAGGGCTTGCATTTTTTCACCAAGCTTCGTTGCCTTGGCCATCATGGCGTCCTGGGTACATGCCTCCGTCGTCACAGCCTCTGCAGCTTCTTCAGTCGCGGCAGTTTCCGATGTTTCATTGCTGGTACCGCATGCACCGAGTGCAAAGGCGCTGGCTAAAACTGTCAAGGTTGCAATCGATTTTTTCATAGTTGTTTCCCGTTATTTTTATTGAATGCCGCCTTTGCTGGCAATGCGCCATCATCCGGCAGCGGACGTAGTCTTTTCACCGATCATACATCGGCGAAATCACGGATTGATCCATCAATATTCCTTGCCGATAGCTTTCTCGCGTCACGATCACGGCGACGAACAGAGCAGTAGTGTGAGGCGAGATAGGCATCGTTGAAGGAACTTTGATCAATCCAGATTTCGACCTAGCGAAACTCTCGAATGTCCGAGTGATGTAGATCACAACCCCACGGCCATGGTGGATTGCGGAGCGGGCTGGCGGATCGAAGCGAATGCTGGCGGTCAGCCTCCAAATCCGCGATTGCGCTTTCTTTGCCCGGCCCGCTTCCATCCAAAAGCTTGATCGAAACGCGGGAAGGTCTATGCGGTGGGGCAGAGCGAGCCACCCGGGTTCTGCAAGCCAAATCATCGCGGAATAAAAATGAACCAACCCAATAACGCTATCCCCGGCCTCGCTACGCGCCAGTCCGCCATTCGTCTGCTTGACGCCGTCTGCCGGCGCGGAGAGACGCTGGATCAGGCGATGTCCGCTGCTACGGGCAAATTGTCCAATCCGTCCGACAAGTCACTGGCACACAATATTGCCGCCAATGTTCTGCGCTGGATGACCGCGCTCGATGCGATGATCGACAGCGCGACTCGCAACCGGCTGGCCGACGATGCCAAACCGCGGATGGCGTTGCGCATCGCCCTGGCGCAGGTGCTGATCCTGGATACGCCGCAACATGCGGCGATTTCCACCGCATTGCCGCTGGTCCACGGCGGCCCCCGCCGGTTGGTCCATGGTGTATTCTCGACCGTCATGCGCGGTGTTGAATCGGGCGAGCTGAAACTCCCCGAATTTCCCGAAATCCCGGGGGAAACGCTGGATCGCTGGACCCATAATTGGGGCGAGGATGTCGCCAATGCAGCGAGCAAGGCATGGGCCAAGCCCGCGCCGCTCGACCTCAGCTTTCAATCCGATGATGCCGGCGCGCTGGAAGGCGAGAAGCTCGCTCCGAAACATCTCAGGATGCTTCCAAATCTTCCAATTACCGGCCTCGCCGGATTTGAAGAAGGCAGCTTCTGGGTGCAGGATCTGGCCGCCTCAATCCCCGCGCGATTGTTCGGCGAAGGCGAAGGCCGGACGATATTCGACCTCTGCGCAGCCCCCGGCGGCAAGACCATGCAGCTGGCCAGTGCCGGCTGGAAAGTGGTCTCCGTCGATAACTGCGCTAAAAGAATGGAACGGTTTCAGGACAATCTGAAACGCACCAATTTGCAGGCCGAAGAAGTGATTGCCGATCTGATGGACTGGGAACCGGCGGAACCTGCCGATGCCGTCCTGCTCGACGCGCCGTGCAGCGCTACCGGTATTTTCCGGCGGCACCCCGATGTGCTCCATTGTATCGGCTCCCGCCAGATCGCCGACCGGGTGGAGGTGCAGCGCGCCTTGCTCGACCGGACCGCTCGCTGGGTCAAGCCCGGCGGAACTCTGGTCTATGCGGTCTGTTCGCTGGAGCCAGAAGAAGGCGAAGAGCAGATCGAGGCGTTTCTCGAGCGGCATGACCAGTTTGCGATCGATCCGGTCACCCATGACGAGCTGCCGACCGGTCTGGCGCCAGCCGAATCCGGTTGCGTCCGCACGCTGCCGACGACGCTGGCCGAACAGGGGCATGTCGACGGATTCTTCATCGCGCGTCTGCGCCGAAAAGACTGATTTTCTATATATTGTGAACCTGTCCCCAATCTGTCCACAAGCGACTGTGGTATGGTCAGAAACGCGCCTTGCCTGCACCGGCCAAAAATTATAGAGGCTGGCGCAGATTAAGGAAGATCCATGTCCGACAGCATCCGTATTGCCCCATCTATCCTTTCTGCCGATTTTGCCCGTTTGGGTGAAGAGGTGCAGGCCATCGACAAAGCCGGTTGCGACTGGATCCATGTCGACGTGATGGATGGCCATTTCGTCCCCAATATCACCATCGGTCCCGCCGTGGTCAAGGCGCTGCGGCCGCACAGCGCCAAGCCGTTCGACGTCCATTTGATGATTTCGCCGGTCGATCAATATCTCGAAGCCTTTGCCGAAGCAGGCGCGGATATCATCTCCTTCCACCCGGAAGCCGGCGCGCATCCGCACCGCACGGTGCAGACTATCCACTCGCTTGGCAAACAGGCCGGCCTGGTGCTCAATCCGGCGACTCCGCTCGATATACTCGACTATCTGATCGACGATCTCGACCTGATCCTGGTGATGAGCGTCAACCCGGGCTTTGGCGGGCAGAGCTTCATCGACAGCCAGCTGCGCAAGATCGAAGCGATCCGCAAGCGGATCACCGACACCGGCAAGGATATCAGGCTGGAAGTCGACGGTGGTATCGATCTTAGCACCGCGCCGAAGGCGATCGCGGCCGGTGCCGATACTCTGGTCGCCGGAACCGCGACCTTCAGGGGCGGGCCGGATCAATATGCAGCCAATATCAGCGGCCTGAGGGGTGAATGACCACCGACAAGCCTGATCGGCTTGATCTCGGCGATAGCGACCCGGACGATCCGGCCCCCCATGATGACAGTGACACGGCAGGCGAAGGACGCAGCCTGACCCTTCGCCACGACCGCGATCGCGGCCAGTCGCTCGCCGAACAGGCGACGATGCTCTACTACCGGATGACATGGCGGATGCCGCTGCACCGGTTGCGCCTCTCGGGAAAATTGCCTTTGCGCCTGCTCGCCGTACCGGTCGATCCGGTCGACGGCGACAGGGTGCAGGGCATGGCTGTGCGCGCCGGATATTTTCTGTTCCGCGGTCTCAAGAAAAAGCACGAGAATATCGATTTTTCCGAGCTCAAACTGCCACCGCAATTTGAGGATTATGTCCACCGTTTCCAGTGGCTGCGCGACCTTGACACTGCCGCGTCGCGCGATCAGGCGGTGCCGGTGGCGGAAAAGCTGATGAACCAGTGGCTCGATGCCAATGGCGGCGTCATCCGTCAGCCGGCGTGGCGTCCAGATAACTGTGCCTGGCGGCTATTGATCTGGGCCAGCCATGCGCCGCTGATCCTCTCCTCCCGTGACCTGATCTACCGCTCGAAACTGCTCAACAATATCGCCCGTACCGCGCGCCATCTCGACCGGACAGCGGACAAGGCGCACTCCAGTCTTGGCCGTCTGGTGGCGTGGAGCGGCGTTGTTGCGGCTTCATTGTTGCTGCCCGAAGGCCGGGTGCGCCAGATTATCGGCGAAGCCGGCCTCGAAAAGGCGATGGGCGAATTTTTCTTTGCCGACGGCGGCACCGTGTCGCGTTCGCCGCTCAACCAGATCGACGCGGTGATCCTGCTGTCGATGCTCAAACAGGTCTATATCGCGCGCAAGGAAGACGCTCCGCCGTTTCTCGAGGAAGCGCTGAACAAGGCGGTCCCGCCGCTCACCGCGCTCACCCATTTCGATGGAACACTCGGCAATTGGCAGGGCAGCGGCGCGACGTCGGCGGAGCAGATCGCACAGGTTGTCGAAGCCAGCGGCGTTCGCGCCAGACCGCTGCGGCAAGCGCGCGAATGGGGCTATCAGCGGGTGTCGTCCGGACGCTCGGTGCTGATACTCGATGCGGCACCGCCGCCGATCGCGCGCATGGCGGTGGCCGGTTGCGCCTCGACACTGGCCTTTGAATTTTCCAACGGCGATTGCCGGATCATCAGCAATTGTGGTGGCGCAGGGCTGGTCGGGGCGACGATACCGGCGGCTCTGGCACGCGGTCTGCGGACCACCGCCGCGCACAGCACATTGTGCATCGCCGACAGCAACAGCACCTCGATACTGGCCGATGGCAAACTTGGCCGCGGGGTCAGCGAAGTGGAGCTTTTCCGCCGCGATGTCGAAAATGCCACCCGGCTCGAGGCCAGCCATGACGGCTATGCCCGGCGCTTTGGGCTGATCCACAAGCGGCTCTTGCTGCAGCGCTCGGACGGTCTGGAATTGCGCGGCGAGGATATGTTGATCCCCGATGGCAAGAAGCGTAGGCGCCGCAAGGACGATATCCAATATGCCCTGCGATTCCATCTCGGGCCGGATATCGAAAGCGATCTTATTTCGGAAGGCAAGGGCGTGCTCTTGCGTTTGAAAGACGGAAATCTATGGCAATTCCGCTCGACCAGCGGAGAAATTCAACTGGAGGAAAGCCTCTGGGTCGACGGTATGGGCATAGGCCATGAAGTCAGACAGATGGTGATCACCGGAGCAGTGGGCAGGGGCGGCGGCGCCACCGGCTGGCTGCTCAAACATATGGGGTAATAATGACCGAAAATATCAAAATCAAACGCGCGCTTTTGTCGGTTTCGGACAAGAGTGGCCTCGCCGATCTCGGCAAGCAGCTGGCGGCAATGGGCGTCGCGCTGATCTCGACCGGCGGCACCGCCAAGGCTCTGCGCGAAGCGGGCCTCGAGGTTGCGGATATTTCCGACGTTACCAATTTTCCCGAAATGATGGACGGCCGGGTCAAGACCCTCCACCCCAAGGTCCACGGAGGCCTGCTGGCTCGCCGCGATGATGCCGGCCATGTCGCTTCGATGGAAGAACATGATATCGCCGGAATCGATCTGGTGATCGTCAATCTCTACCCCTTCGCCCAGACCGTTGCCAAAGGCGCGGAACGCGACGAGATTATCGAGAATATCGATATCGGCGGCCCATCCATGGTGCGCAGCGCGGCCAAGAACCATGATTTCGTCACCATCGTCACCGATCCTTCCGACTATGCGACATTGCTGGCCGAGCTGCAGCAAAATGACGGCGGAACATCGCTGGCATTCCGCAAGAATATGGCCGCCAAGGCCTTTGCCGCGACCGCCAGCTATGACAGCATGATCGCGCAATGGTTCGGCTTTGCCGATCAGGGCAAGATGTTCCCCGACACGCTACCTATCACCATGAGCCGTCCGGTCGAGTTGCGCTATGGTGAGAACCCCCATCAGAGCGCTGCGCTTTATCTGCCAGACGGTCCGTCCGCGAGCGGCATCGCGCAGGCGGAGCAGCTGCAGGGCAAGGCGCTGAGCTATAATAATTATAATGACGCCGATGCCGCGCTTGAACTGGTTAGCGAATTCCGCGACGGACCGCCGACCGTGGTCATCGTCAAGCACGCCAACCCTTGCGGTGTTGCGAGCGCCGACAATATTCTCGACGCCTATAAAGCGGCTCTGGCCTGCGACAGCGTCTCGGCATTCGGCGGTATTATCGCGGTCAACCGGCCACTCGATGGCCCTGCTGCCGAAGCGATGACCGGCATCTTTGCCGAAGTCGTCTGTGCGCCAAGCGCAAATGACGAGGCCAAGGCAATCTTTGCCAAGAAGAAAAACCTGCGCCTGCTGCTCACTGGCGAGCTTCCCGATCCGAAGCGCACCGGCATGGGTTTCAAATCTATCGCCGGCGGTTTCCTGCTGCAGTCCCGCGACAATGGCCAGATCGCCCAGGCTGATCTGAAATGCGTCACCAAGCGCCAGCCGAGCGAGCAGGAATTGGCCGATTGCCTGTTCGCCTGGACGGTCGCCAAACATGTCAAATCCAACGCGATTGTCTACGCCAAGGGTGGCTCGACCGCCGGCGTCGGCGCCGGGCAGATGAACCGGATGGAATCGGCACGGATTGCCGCATGGAAAGCCAAGGATGCTGCTGAAAAAGCCGGATGGAGCGAAACCCGAACCATCGGCTCGTCGGTTGCCTCTGATGCGTTCTTCCCCTTCGCCGACGGCCTGCTGACCGCAGTCGAAGCGGGCGCGACGGCGGTCATTCAGCCGGGCGGATCGATCCGTGATGATGAAGTGATCGCGGCGGCGGACGAGGCGGGTCTTGCGATGCTGTTCACCGGAATGCGCCATTTCCGCCATTAGCAATCCGGGACAGGGCGTGACCAGCCAACCGGACGTTAGCTTCGGGAATATTGGTTGGTGACGCCGGGTCTTCTGGTCGAGGTGGGTGCTTCAAAGCCTCGCCAGACTTCGTTCTCACTGGCCTGTGGAACGAATTGTTTCTGTTTGTTTTGATTCGAGAAATTGAACAGATCGACGTCAACGGGTTCGGCGAATAATATCCCGAAATTCACGCCTTCGGTCCACCGGACTTCGCCGGAAATTCGGCCATAGCCTTTTTTGATGATGGTGATCACTTCAAATGGCCGGAGATAACCCTCGGTATGGCCACCCATTCCGTGGCTCGACAAATTGGTTACAATAGCGGGAAACGCGGGGCTGTTTTCCCCTTCGAGATCGACGTGAATCAGCTTGTGTACCCGGGCTTCGCGCTCGTCCGGAGAAATCTGCTCGTGCGATTTATCATCGTTAACATTCGTCATGCTGCCATTAACGGTAAAATCTGACGGGCTTAAGTCAGAAATTGGGACCCCGGCGTTTCCGTGAAAATGCCTTTCTTCCATTTTCCGGATAGGGAGGCGACAACCAGCGCGATCACTGTGAAACCGTTAAACTATTCCGGTACGGGCCAGGAAAAGGACAGGCGGCTTTCGCCGGTGACGGCTCCCGACGACGCGAACCGCCGCTCAAGGAAGAGTCCCCGGCCGTTATGGTCAATGGCAACCACCGTGCTGCACCGTGTCCCGTACACCGGGTCGAGCATGAAAATGGCCGAGTGCTGTGGCTCGGGTCCCGACTGCGCCACGGGCCGGGCGCGGTCTTTCGGCTCGTAGCTGTTCCGGTCGAGCAGATCGTCAAACAGCAAAGCGGGATCATCGGACTCTGTTGCAATCCACTTGCCCAATGCGTGGTTGAGATGGGGCGACTTTTGCCATGGTTGATCGACCGGGCCGTTCGATAATCCGTGAATGCCATGATCCAGGATGGTGATGGTCTTGTCGGGCCGGTTGCTGTGGACCAGCGCTTCGTCCGGGGTCACGGTGATCAGGTTGAACGGGTTGAAATCCGCATAGTCTGCAGCGCCGATATCGGCATAGGGACCGCTGCCCGACAGATAGTCCTTCAGCAAATCGCCGCGCGATGCCCGGTCTGAATCCGGCGGGCCGAAACCGTATAAATTGGTAACCACCGCAAAACGGCCCTCTTCGGAAATGCCGAGCCAGGTCCCGCCCGCGAGCTTGTCTTTACCAGCCAGCAGATGATCAGCTTCGTCCCAACGGTGCGCGCCATCGGCCGGACGGGCATGTAGTTCATCGCGATTGCCGATGGCAATCAAGGGCCATCGAGGATGGGCTTTCCAGGCAAATGCAACGATACACACGGTTGGAATATTAGCCTGTTCTATCAAACTTGCGACCGAAATCTTGTCGCTCGCCGCCATGGGGCAGATCGTTGGCTCCCGCAGCCAGTCGGGTGTCTTGACCATCATGCCTGATAGTCGAAAATCCGGCGCGGTTGCTAAAACATTGCCCGATTGCTTTAAAGACTGTACGGCTTGCCACGCTTTTCGCGAATTATCGATGTTTAAGCCACATCACCCAATCAAGGAATAATAAACTCAGATGCCGCCATTTTCAGAACCGACTTTCCAAGAACGCACTCAAATGGCGGCCAAAGCCAAGCAGGCTGCACTCAAAAAACTCAAGGCAAAGGCTCCTCTCAGCCCCGAAGTGATTGCCGAACGCAAGGCAGCCGCGCTCGCGCGTGAGGAAAAACAGGCGATCGCACGCGAAGAGAAACGCGCTGCATTCGAGCAAATGAAGGCGGACCGGAAAGCTGCGAAAGAGCAGGTAAAGCCGAAGCTCGCGCTAGGACTGACGGAAACCGAGAAAAAAGCCGCCCGCGACGAACGTTACGCGAAACGGAAAAAACGCAAGAAATAGGGTACAGACGGCTTGCGGGGAAAGGATTCAGATCCAGTCGGTTAACCGGCTCCCCGTCAGGAAATATCGCAACTGATAGACCGGGCGTGCGCGCTGAAACTGTCCGCAGGAGCATATGGCAAAGAAGAACCATTTTCCGCCCCGGGACGAGATGCTGGCCCTGGCCAGCGACGGTGAGCTGACCGTGAAGGTCACGCCCAACGCCGGAGAAAACAGCATTGCCGTACCGAGAGAAGCCGGGCCGGCCAGTATATTATTGGTTCACGTTACCGCCACGCCGGAGGATGGAAAGGCCAATGCGGCCGTATTGAAGCTGCTGTCGAAAGCGCTCGGTTTTCCCAAAACATCGCTGAATATTGTACGCGGCGCCAATAGCAGAACCAAGGTTATCGCTATTCCGGACTAATATCCGCCGACGCCGGGTCCGGCATTGGGCATGGGTTCTTCTCCCTTAAGGGAGAGGCTTCCATCCAATCAATTCGCTTGAAATATCCTGCCCCTACGGGGGGCGATCATCCGTTAATTCGGTGTAGCTGCCTGCGCATTCTGTCCGTCACCTTCGGGTGCGGCGATGATGTCGCGGGTTACGCTGCCCTTGTCGACGGTGAACGTTTCGGGATCGCCGACCGATGTGCGAATCCCGGCATCGGAGGGACCGGCCTGGCCGACAATCGCCGATTCGGTGATGCTGCGCGCTTGTGGTCCGCCGAACAGCGCTTCCAGAGTCTGTTGCTGCAAACCACCGGTCTGGGGACGAGGCTGACCCGGCTGAGGCGGGGTCAGCGTGAAATCGGGCGGGATCACCAGCGGAGGCTGGCGCGAAACTGCGAATTCATCCGGCCGCTCACGGTCAAACAGCCCGCTGGAGCCGCAGGCGGTCAGGCTGGCCAGCGAAACGAGGCTGATGGCGACGGTGGATTTACGCATGATATTATCCCTTAAAAATCTCTTACGGAGCCTGATAGCGCGCTCCTGTCACAGGTCAACTTTCGTCAAGCTGAACATCGTCTTTTGTCTCGTCCTTCTTTTCGCGGATAAGCAGCGCGCGCGCAAGCAGGATAACGACCCCGATGCTGATCGAGGCGTCGGCGAGGTTGAAAATCAGGAAAGGACGGAATTCGCCGATATGCAGATCGGCAAAATCGGCGACATAGCCGAGCCGCGCGCGGTCGACGATATTGCCCATCGCTCCACCCAGCACCATGCCGAGCGCGATAATGTCCCATTTCGCCTTTTCCTTGTTCATCCAGATGAACACGGCAACGCCGATCAGAGCGGTCAGCGTGACCAGTGCCCAGCGCTGGAAGTCGGTCGAAGCGGTGAGAAAGCCCATCGAGACGCCGTAATTCTCTGCCCAGGTCAGGTTGAAAAACGGGATCAGCTCGATCGTGCCGCGGACCGGTAGCTGCAACAGCTGCATCACGACAAATTTGCTCGCCTGATCGATGAAGAAGATCAGAAAAGCGAGGATCAGGCCGATGCGGCGGTATTTCGTGATTGGGTCGGTCATATCAGCCCCCGTTCGTGTCGAGCGAAGTCGAGACACATGGATATTGGGTAACGCGTCTCTCGACTACGCTCGAGACGAACGGAGAGCCGCTCACGCCAAAACCTCCGTGCACCGGTCACAAAGCTCGCCATCTTCTTCCACTTCCGGCAACAGCCGCCAGCAGCGGCCGCATTTATGGTTGTCGGTTTTGGTGACAGCGATTTCCGCGCCATCGGTGACCTTCGCGACAATCGCCAGTTCAGCAAATTCTTCGGTGCTGATCGGCAGGTCGGCCATCGGGTAGACAACCTCCGCTTCAAGGCTCGACCGGATGGTCTTCTCGCGCCGCAACGGTTCGATGGCTTCGGTCACCTTTTCACGAGCAGAGCGAACGAGTTCCCACTTTTGAACCTCACTGTCGTCCCAGCGTAGGCTGGGGTCCAAACCGCTCGTCGATTGGTCTGGGTCCCAGCCTTCGCCGGGATGACCTGTAGTGAGGGCCTTGAAATCAGGCCATTCCTTGAGATGGATGCTGTCCGCCTCGTCCGGGAACCGGCTCTGCCAGATCTCTTCCGCCGTAAACACCAGCACCGGCGCGATATAGCGGGTGAGGGCGTGGAACAATATGTCCATCACCGTCCGGTAGGCCATGCGCTTCGGATCATCCTGCGCATCGCAATAGAGGCAATCCTTGCGGATATCGAAGAAGAAGGCGCTGAGGTCCTCCTGCGCGAACGCGTTCAATGTCCGCATATAGGGACCGAAGGCGAAGTCGTTCACATGCTGCTTCAGCTCCGCATCGACTTCGGCCAGCCGGTGCAGGATATAGCGTTCCAGCTCCGGCATATCGGCCACCGCTACGCGCTCGGCATCAGTAAAATCACCCAGACCGCCCAGCATATAGCGGAACGTGTTGCGCAATTTGCGGTAGCTGTCCGAAATCCCTTTCAGGATTTCGTCACCGATCCGGTGATCCTCGGTATAATCGACACTCGCCGCCCACAGCCGCAAGATATCCGCGCCCTGCACGTCGATGATCTTCTTCGGATCGAGCGTATTACCCAGCGACTTCGACATTTTCTTGCCACTCTTGTCGAGCGTCATCCCGTGGGTCAGCACGGCTTCATAAGGCGCATGGCCTCTGCTGCCGCAGCTTTCGAGCAGGCTCGACTGGAACCAGCCGCGATGCTGGTCGCTGCCTTCGAGATAGAGGTCCGCCGGACGCTTGCCATCGGTGCGGAGCAGGTCGGGCCAGTTGCCGCTTTCCAGCACAAACGCATGGGTGCAGCCGCTGTCGAACCAGACGTCGAGAATATCGGTAATCACCTCATAATCGTCGAGCGCATGGTCGTTGCCGAGAAAATCCTGATGATTGGCATTGAACCAGGCATCGGCACCGCCAGCCTTGAACGCCGCGATGATCCGCGCGTTTACAGCGGGATCGTTGAGATATTCGCCGGTCTTGCGGTTGACATAAAGCGCGATCGGCACACCCCAGGCGCGCTGGCGGGAGAGCACCCAGTCGGGGCGGCCCTCGACCATTGATTCCAGACGGCGACGCCCGCGTTCCGGCACGAAGCGGACATGTTCGCGGATTTCGTCCAGCGCGATGTCCCTGAGGGTTGCCCCATTTCCTCCCTGCGCCGAAGGCGTGGGGAGGGGGACCGCCGAAGGCGGTGGAGGGGCCTTGAGGGGCTCATCCATCGGCACAAACCATTGCGGCGTGCAGCGATAAATAATCTTAGCTTTCGAGCGCCAGCTGTGCGGATAGCTATGGGTAAAATCGGCGCTGGCCGAGAGCAGCGCGCCCGCCTCGCGCAGGTCCGAACAGATCGGGCCTTCCGGGCCGTTGAAATTCTTGTTGATCACCCCGCCGGCGCGCTCGTCGCCGCGCGGCAGCCATTCCCAGTCCTCGCGATAGACGCCGTCGGCATCGACCGCGAACACCGGATTGATGCCATTGGCCTTGCACAGGTCAAAATCATCCTCGCCATGATCGGGCGACATATGGACCAGCCCGGTACCCGCATCGGTTGTGACGAAATGCGAACCATCGAGGAACGGACGCGGCTTGGTGTAGAATTCGCTATCGGGGAACTTGTCCGCCATCGGGTGTTTGGCTGTGGCACCGGCTAATTGTGAGCCTTTGAATACATAATGCTTTTTGTCAAAAGGCGGCTTGATACCAACAGGCGGATAAGACAGCTCGATGGAAGGATTAATCGCTTGGGTAGAAGATATATCTAGCTTGCTTAACTGTACGTTAAGTCGCTTTTGCAGCTCTTCGACAAGATCACGGGCAACCAAAATTTGCACATCGCCAACTGGAAGACCTCCTGCCTCGGCGGCGTCAATTGTTGCAACTGCTCCAGCGTGAGGAGGGCTATTTCCCGGTGCTACTGCGTTGTAATTTAAATCACACAGAACATACTCAACATCCGCCCCATAAGCCAACGCCTGATTAACCGGTATCGTCCACGGCGTCGTGGTCCAGATCACCGCATGCGCACCGACCAGCTCCCGCGCATTCGGCGCATCGACAATCTCGAACGCCACATCAATCTGCGTCGAGACAATATCCTCATATTCCACCTCGGCCTCGGCCAGCGCGGTTTTCTCGACAGGCGACCACATCACCGGCTTGGCGCCGCGATAGAGCTGGCCGGCTTCGGCGAATCTCAGCAATTCGGTGACAATCGCCGCTTCGGCGTCATAGTCCATCGTCAGATAGGGCTTGTCCCACTGGCCCATCACGCCGAGCCGTTTAAATTCCTCGCGCTGCACATCCACCCATTGGTCGGCATAGGTCCGGCATTCGGCGCGGAATTCGCTGGCCGGGACCTCGTCCTTGTTCAGCTTTTTCTTGCGATATTGTTCCTCGATCTTCCACTCGATCGGCAGGCCGTGGCAATCCCAGCCCGGCACATAAGGCGCGTCCTTGCCGAGCAGGCTCTGCGAACGGACGACCAGATCTTTCAGCGTCTTGTT
>TARA_R110000787_G_scaffold16622_39_pt1 | contig 47632 bp, 39 predicted proteins | sample TARA_R110000787 | Tara Oceans TARA_R110000787 (sample SAMEA4397920) | marine metagenome | biome: Polar Biome; feature: [DCM] deep chlorophyll maximum layer (ENVO:01000326); material: water (ENVO:00002006), including particulate matter (ENVO:01000060) such as... | depth 35 m | reverse complement strand
CGCTCACCCCCGCCGACATCAATGGCAACAAAATTGGTGGCCGACGGCAGGGCTGTCAGTCCGTGCTGTTCGGCAAGGCGATAATATTCCTGACGTCCGGTCTCTACTTCTGCCGCCACATCTGCCAGAAAGGCGGGATCCTTCAGGGAGGCCAGCGCACCGACCTGCGACAGCCGGTTCATTTCGAAATGATTGCGGATCTTGTTGATGCCGGTAATCAGCCCGGCATGACCGATGGCATAACCTACCCGGCAACCGGCCATGCCATGCGCCTTTGAGAAGGTCCGCATGCGCAGCACATTCGGGCGATCCGTATCAATCGCCGGAGCCAGACCGGCAGGGCCAAATTCAATATAGGCCTCGTCCAGCACCAGCAGGGTTGTAACCGGCAGGGCATCAATGAAAGCCTGCACCGCCGCCGCATCATGCCAGGTCCCCATGGGATTATCGGGATTGGCGAAATAGACCAGACGGGCTCCTGTCTCACGCACCTTGTCTGCCAGCGCAACCGGGTCCTCGCGGTCGTCCCGATAGGGCACCGTAACCAGTTCCGCGCCATATCCCGCAACATGGTAATTGAACGTCGGATAGGCACCGAGGGAAGACACGACGGGTTCACCCGCCTCGACCGTCATCCGCACGATACAGCCGAGCAGACAGTCAATCCCCGCCCCGACGGTGATTTCATCCATTGCCACACCGAACTGTGCCGACAGTGCCTGACGCAGATCAAAGTTTTCCGGATCCGCATACCAGCTTGCCCGGGCAGCTTCCGCCTGCATGACGGCAACAGCTTTCGGGGACATGCCGAAACTGCTTTCATTGGCCCCCAGCCGCAGCCGGAACGGTTTCCCCAGACTGCGTTCCAGCGTCTCCGGCCCGACAAAGGGAACCGCCGCCGGCAGACTCTGGTTGCGGGCATTCAATGCGAAAGGCGCCTTGGTCATGTCAGTTCCCCGTTCACGATAGTGGCTGATTTCTTGCCACCGAATATGTCAGTCTGGCAAGGACGGAGATCATCCCCCGCTGCCGAATTTCCGGCCTGCACCAGATGACAGGGCGATAATCCCGGGTGCCTGTTCTTGCCTTGTCTGGCAGACTGCCTGCATGATTTGCCCCGATCCGAGAATGAGGAAACCCGCCGATGCTTGAAACTGTCCGTTCCTGGCGCGGAGCCGTTGTTGCACCACATCATCAGGCCGCACGCGCCGGGCTACGTATACTGGAAGACGGTGGCAATGCCGTCGAGGCGATGATCGCAACGGCAGCGGTCATTTCCGTCACCTATCCGCATATGAACAATCTCGGCGGCGATAATTTCTGGCTGATTGCTCCCGATGGCGAAGACCCGGTCGGTATCGACGCCTGCGGGGCTGCTGCCGGACAGGCCAGCATCGATTTCTACCGCGCCCTTGGCCATGACAGCATCCCGTCACGCGGGCCACTGGCCGCACTTACCGTCGGTGGCGCGGTTTCCGGATGGCAACGTGCCTATGCCTACAGCCGTAGCAGACTTGGTGGCAAAATTCCTTTGTCGCATCTGCTGGAGGAAGCCATCGCCCTCGCCCGTGGCGGCGTTGCGGTAACACGTACCCTTGCCGACAACGCCTCCGGCAAGTTTGACCAGATCGCCGCATCTCCGGGCTTTACCGGACAATATTGTCCGGAGGGCAGGCCCGTAAAGCTGGCGGACCGGCTGATCCAGCCGCGTATCGCGGACACACTGGCACATCTGGCACAGGCCGGACTTGATGATTTCTATCGCGGCGACCTGGCCCGCAGCATCGCCGCCGATCTGATCGGCGCCGGCAGCCCGCTGACGCTGGCAGACCTAGAGCGCCATCAGGCGCTGGATGTCACACCACTGGCGCTGGAGGTTGCCGGCCAGCGCCTGTTCAACATGCCCCCGCCGACACAGGGACTGGCCTCATTGCTGCTGCTCGGCGTCTTTGACCGGCTTGGCGTCTCCACGGCAGAAAGCTTTGATTTTGTCCATGGGCTGGTGGAATCAACCAAGGCTGCCTTCCGGATACGCGACCGGCACGTCACAGACCCTGCCTATATGACGGAAGCGGCAACAGCCTTTCTGACCGGCGAGCGACTGGACCGGATGGCCGCCAGCATAGATCCGAAACGGGCTGCCCCCTGGCCCGAGGCGAACAATGCCGGGGATACGGTCTGGCTCGGCGCTGTTGATGCAAGCGGCAATGCGGTCAGCATGATCCAGAGCATCTACTGGGAGTTCGGTTCCGGCGTCGTGTTACCGCAATCCGGCATCACCTGGCAGAATCGCGGGACCAGTTTCTCGCTTGATCCGGAACATCATAACTGCCTGAAGCCGCACCGCCGTCCGTTCCATACCATCCAGCCCGCACTGGCCCGTCTTTCCGATGGCCGGGTCATGCCCTATGGCACCATGGGCGGTGAAGGACAGCCCCAGACACAGGCCATGATCTATGCCCGCCATGTGATGTTCGGACAGGATCTTCAGCAGGCTGTGACCGCACCGCGCTGGCTGCTCGGCAAAACCTGGGGCAGTGACGTGACAAGCCTGCGACTGGAAGACCGGTTCAGCCCTGATCTGGTAAATGCCTTGCGGGCAGCCGGACATGATGTGGAGATGGTCGGGCCGTTCGACGAAGTCATGGGACATGCCGGTGCACTTGTCCGGCATCCGAACGGACTCATTGAAGGGGCATCCGATCCCCGGTCCGATGGCACAGTCGCGGCCTGGTAAGGCTGTAATTTTGTTGCCTGATTTGGAACATGCTGGCATATTCCGGACAGATTCGGGCCATAGTGGGAAGAGTTCAGGGCATCATGATGAAAGCAGACCGACGCAAACGTACTGTTTCCGCCGCAATTGCTGTTGTCGCGACTCTGGCCATTACAGGCGAAGCCATGGCCGCCGCCTGTCTCAAACCTTCTGAAAGTGCTGCCGTTTCTGCCCGCCTGTTCCAGACTGAACTGATGGTTGCTGCACTGACCTGCCAGCGCCGGGGCGATTACAACACGTTTATCCGGCAGTTTGGCAGCGAGCTGGCGAGCCACGGCAAACAGCTGAAGGCCACTTTCAACCGGATGTATGGTGCAAATGGCACGACTCAGCTGAACCGCTTTGTCACACGCCTCGCCAATGAAGCCTCACTCCGCAGCCTGCAATCGACCGATTATTGTGGCACCACAGATGCCCTGTTCGCCGGGGCACTGGCCGTGAAATCCGGGAAGCTCTCGAAGGTTGCAGCAACCCAGACCTTCAGCACCGACCACGGTTTGCCATCCTGTGCTGCCGAAGAACGGGTTGCCCAGATCAAATAAGACGGCAACTGTTCGTCCGCCGGCTTCCGCCATCCCTTCCGATATAACCGATACCCGTCAGCCCGCCTGATACGGGGGCCATCACGTCTGTCGATCCGGCACAGATCGTGACGCCCGACCGGAATGGAATCTGTCCGTCCATATCTGCCGTCTGATGCAGACAAAGAAAAACGCCGGGCTGTGAGGCCCGGCGTTTGCAGTCATATCCTGCGGAATAATCTTACTGGAAGATGATTTCCACACGGCGGTTCTGCGGCTCGCGCACACCATCTTCTGTCGGGACCAGAGGCTCGGCCTCACCCTTAAAGGTAATGACGATCTGATCGGCCGGGATACCCTGGCGAACCAGTTCTGCCCGGACGCTTTCGGCGCGGCGCTCACTGAGTGCCAGGTTGTAACGGTTGGTACCGGAACGGTCAGCGTGACCCGTTGCCATCAGGCGGGTGATCTTGCCGATCTTGGCATTGGCAGCCGCTGTGCGGACAACTTCCGACGAGTCCGGACGAAGTTCGGCGCGGTCGAAGTCAAAGAACACCAGATAGGTACCCGGAACCTGCGGAACCGGCGGCGGTGCTGCCGGGGCAGGGGCTGCGGCAACAGGCTGCGGAGCCGGAGCAGCAGGTGCCTTCGGTTCAGCAAACGACCAGCGCAGACCCACCATGAAGCGATGTTCATTGAACTCTGCATCCACATCCGTACCCGCGCGGGTCGTGAAGCTTGGGTCCAGTGTCGCGATGTAGCGATAATCAGCTGTCAGCGAAAGCTTCTCATTGATCGGGAAGGCCAGACCGGCGATGCCCTGATAGGCGAAATCAACGCTCTTGTCGTTGATCGACGAACCACCGACCGGCGAAGCACCATCAGCACCGACGCGGGCGGCACCAACACCGACACCGACATAAGGCGTCACTGCCCAGCCGAGATTGATATCATAAAGGCCGTTCACCATCAGCGCATAGGCGTTCGAGTCGCCACTGCCGTTTGTCGCACCCTTGATCGAGTCGACATCGCTGGCGCTGTAAGAGCCTTCGAGTTCGGTACGAAAACCGTTGCTGTAGGCATATCCGACGTTACCGCGAACAACCCAGCCGGTTTCAAAATCAACCGTTGTGTTGATCCCTGCGCCGGTCAGGTCAGTATCACCACGCTGGGCAACACCACCGGCAATACCGAGGTAATAGCCCGGAATGGTATCCGCAGCGGTTGCGACACCTGCCATCAGTACTGATGCGGCGGCGATTGAGAGGGTTCGCAGAGTTGAGAAGGACACGGTCCATGCTCCAAAGTAAAATTAAGGCTATTGCCTGTATAGCCGACTTATAGAAGAAGGCTTGATCCAGCACAAGACGGCCAACGCGTCTAATCGCTATTTGTTCCGGCTATGCGCTCTCTGTGCAACACATACAGACCGGATCCGACGATAATCGCGATTCCGACCCAGGTCAGCGGGTCCGGAAAGTCGCCGAAAATGAAGAATCCAAGTAATGTTGCGCTGATAATTTCCAGATACTGAAACGGTGCCAGCAGGCTGGCCGGCGCCCGTTTGAAACCGTTGACCACAAGTAAGTGAGCACCGGTGCCGATAAGCCCCAGCAAAATCAGCAACGCCCAATGGTCCGGAGACAGCCAGCGTGGCGTCAGCACAGCAATATCCAGACTGCCGCCGGCGACCAGCGCGACTGACATGACCAGCAGGCCGGAAAGTCCTGCCGTCAGCTGAATCACCACCGCATCACTGCCCTGTGCCAATGACCGGGTAAGCGCCAGATAGATGGCGAAGCAACAGGCGGCACCAATCGGCAGCAAAGCTGGCAGCCCGAATATTGCGTAACTGGGCCGGATGATCATCAGCGCGCCGATAAAGCCGACGAGAATGGCACCAATACGCCGCCAGCCAATCGTTTCTCCAAGAAAGATTGCCGAGATGAGAGTCAGAATAAACGGTTCAACAAAGAAGATCGCAATCGCATCTGCCATCGGCAGGTATTTCAGCGAGGCAAAGAACATCAGGGTCGCCATCGCAATCAGGAACCCGCGGGCAAAATGTACAAACGGCCGCCTGAACGCATCTGCCGCCCGTTTCCGGAGCAGCACAAACGGCAGCAGAATAAGACTCTGAACCAGGAAACGGCCCCAGGCGACCTGACCGGCCGCCACATCATCACTGAGAAATTTTGCAATCGCGTCAATGCCGGGAATAACCAGCATGCCCGCCGTCATCAGCAGAATACCATCGACATGGGCCGAACGCGGTTTCACCGCCAGTGTCACAGGCAACCGTCCTGCGTCATTGATACCCCCACCGGAGGCTCAGCCTCTGCCCGAACTGGAAAATATGCCATCAGCATCCCGATCATCTGCAATCTGCACATCAGCATGTACAGGCGGATAACCTGAATAACCAGTCCGGAGGAGCCGGGCCGGGTGTTCAGAAAAGGAAATTATCGTCTTCGTCAGAAACCAGCAGACCGACTTCGTTCTCACGCTGGCCCTGCAGATAATCGTCACCAGCGCGGTTGCCGATCCATTCAATGTCAAAGTCATCCGCGCCTTTGGCATAATAGGCATCGCCATTCGGCTTGCGCCACAGCACATCATCACGGCCATCATTATCGAAGTCCGCGATATCCAGCACTTCATAGCCGCCGCGATAGCCGGCCGCCTGCTGGTCTGACGGATCACCCGACAGATGCGCCCAGACAAAGCCGCTGCCCTGACTGCGCCAGAGAACATCGGCCTCACCATCGCCATTGAAGTCCCCCGTACCGAGGAAATCATTATCGGCGCGCATGCCCATCCACAGTTGGTCGTTCACATCACCGCTGCGCAGGGCGAAGGTCGCACCGGTATCCGTATTGCGCCAGATCGCATCGTCCTGCCCGTCGCCGTTCAGGTCGGCAATCGCCAGCAACTCGTCCGAGCCACGATATTGCATCCAGAGAGAATTATTCTGGTCACCGGACTGGAAGGCAAAGGTCGAGCCGGTGGCCTGATCGCGCCACAGAACGTCATCCTTGCCATCGCCATTGAAGTCGCCGATGCCGAGCAGGTCATCGCCATCGCGGAAGTTCATCCAGATCGACTGCGACGGATCACCGGAGTAATTCGCGTAAGTGGATTTCGAGGTCGCGTTCTGCCAGAGAATATCTGTCGCGCCATCGCCATTGAAATCGCCGATACCGAGGAAATCCGTTCCGGTTTTCGTGCCGATATTCGTCACATCGCCGGGGTTTCCGCCATTCATGATGAAGGTCCAGCCCGAGGATGTGTTCTGCCACAGCAGATCATCGGAGCCATCGCCATCGAAGTCAGCCAGCGCCAGCAGTTCACGCCCCGGCAGGGAACCAAGGACCGTCTGATCATTGACGTCGCCGTCATTCATGATGAAGGTCCAGCCGCTGGCCGGATTCTGCCATAACAGATCCTCGCCGCCATCGCCGTCAAAGTCGCCCCGTGCCAGCAAATCACGACCGGCAAGGAAGCCGAAATCGAGCTGGTCGGACGTATCACCATTCAGCCAGGCATAGGTCCAGCCCGTGGTATCGGAACGCCAGATCATGTCGAAACCGTTAGCCGGGTCCGTGCCTTCAAACTGTGAAGGATGACTGTCACCCCAGGCCAGCGTCACATCGTCGAAGACCAGGCTTTCAATTCCGGTCAGATGGTCTGTCCCGTTCGGTCCCGACTTATGGGTAACGGTGCCTTCATCGTAATCGATGCTGTAGTCGGCAATGTTGCCGCTGAAGACCGCCGTATCATTACCGGCACCACCGGAAAGCGTATCGTTACCTTCGCCGCCTGCCAGTGTGTCATCACCGCGCATGCCGGAGAGGATGTTGTCTGCCGCATTGCCGGTCAGGATATCGTTGCCATCGCCACCAATCACATCCTCGATCACCGTTCCGGTGTCAAAGCTGATGTCATGACCATAGAGCGAACTGGTCGCGCCATTATCCAGATCAATATCCAGATCCGACAGCACCGCGGCAAAATTCAGCACATCCCTGCCCGCATTATCGCTGATCAGGCCGCGACCGGCCTCACCGCCATGACGGGCCCATTCTTCGGTGAAGAAATAGGTATCATCATCGCTGGCAGCATCGCCCAGCAGGGTCAGGCTCCAGCTTTCCAGGGTCCCGGAGGAGGCGCCGGTCAGATTGTCTGTAACCCGCAGGGTCCAGTCCCCGGCACCGTCTTCACCCCAGAAATTCACGCTTCCCAGATCGAAGCGGATATCCTGTGTTGAATAGTAATAGGTGCCGTCACTGTAACCGGGATTATCGACCAGCAGGCTGACCGTGCCATCCGGCGAAATCAGTTCAACTGTCAGATCGCTGTTGCGGGTATGGTCGATCTCCACATGCACCATCACCCGGTCGATTTCGATCGCCGGGGCACTCAGCGTGATCGTATCGGTAATTGTCCCGAGATTGGTGATCGCCAGATTCGGGGCGCTTGACGCGGTCACGGTTTCGAGATTCTGATAGGTGCTCTGATCCGTCCAGCTTTCTGCCAGACGAACCGCCGCATGGGCATCCGTCAGGCCAAAACCGTAGCCATAATGATAGGTCAGGCCGCCGCCATTCCAGTTCGAGGCGCCATTGACCAGCCAGCCATCATCTGTCGGCAGCGGGTTCTGTGATGACAGGGCCAGAATTTCCTGCACATCGCGATAACCAAGCAGCGGGTTGGCTTCCAGCATCAGCGCGGTGACCCCCGCCACGGCCGGTGCCGCAAAAGAGGTCCCGTTCGCGACAACGTAATCGCCGGAAGTATATCCGCCGTCAGTCCGGTCAGTCGTGTAGATCGCCTCACCCGGTGCCGATGTCAGAACCGTTGCGCCCTGAACCGAGAAATCCGAAACCTCCCCGGCCTCGTTGGTCGCACCGACCGTGATGACATAGGGATTGTTCTGGAAGGCGTGATTGTTCGCGTTCTCACCATACTGGGCATAATTGCCACTGGCGAAGGTGATGATCTGTCCGAGCCCGTCGCGCTCTGCCGAAACCGCATTGATCAGGGCTGTTTCAGCCGCCGCAAAGACCGGCTTGTCAAAATTGTCGTAGTAAGCGCCGTAATAGCCCCAGGAATTGGTCAGGATGTCGGCCGCGCCGGCATGATCCATCGCGTCAACCCAGCGGTTGAGCGGCACCCCCGTCGGGCCAACGGTAAAGCCGGTGATATCAGCGCCGTGGGCAATCCCGACGGTGCCGGAACCATCGACCGCGCCGGCAATGACACCGGCCAGCGCGGTGCCATGGTTTTCACCATTGCTGCTGGCATAAGCATCGTCGTCGCCGGTCTTCGCATCATAATCCAGATCCGTGCGATAGGCCGACGCCAGATCCGGATGGTCATACTGAATGCCGCTGTCGATGATCCCGATGACAACACCGTTGCCGGTATACTCATCCCAGACATCCAGCAGGTTGAGGTCGGCATCCGGATTGACTGTGTTGTTCAGATGCCACTGGTTCGGAACTTCCGGATCAGCGGGCACTGTTCCGTAAAGCTCTGCCGTCGGCTCCGATATTGCCGCGCGCTCTGCCATAAGGGCGGCCCGCTCCTGCGACTCGGCACGACGCAGCACCGCATGAGGCAGAATTTCAGCGGAAAAATCATCGGTCCAGCGGGAGTCGAACGGACCGGTTCGCAGATTGATCAGATCAATCACGTTCCTGCCTCCAGCCTGTTCCGGCCGGACGCGACGTCAGCGAATAGGGTCATCGCAGTCATTACACCGAGATATATACTATTCCGGTGAAATCACCGTAAATGACGGCCATCACACCCCAACAGCATCACTCAAATGATCTATTGCAGCCTGAACGGCCCCTTTTTCACGTGGAATACCGACCGCTCCCAGCCCCATATCGATCACCGAGAGGGTTCCCAGAAGCATCGGTGCGTTGACATAGCCCATATGTGCGATCCGGAAAGCACGGCCTGAAAATTCGCCAATACCAATGCCGAGGATAACCCCTGCCTTGTTCTCGCAATAGGCCAGCAGTTGCGTGACATGCGCCGGGTCTTTCACCAGAACCGGGGTCACAGAGGGCGCACGATGTTCCGGCGTTTCGATATTGAAGCCAAGCGAGCCGCCCCGGCTCCAGACCTCAACCGCCTTGTGGACAGCACCGGCCAGCAGGCGGTGGCGGGTGAAAACATTCTCCAGCCCTTCTTCCAGCAGCATGTCGAGCGACTTGCGAAGCGCGAAAAGCCCGTGCACCGGGGGCGTGCCACAGAACTTCATGTAATGCATTTCACCCTGACGCGCGGTCCAGTCCCAGTATCTTGTCCGCAGATCAGCAGTTTGATGCGCCCGTGCCGCTTTCGGTCCGGCGGCGACAAAACTCAGACCCGGTGGTGACATCAGACCTTTCTGCGATCCGGTCACCGCCACATCGACTCCCCAGTCATCCATATCGAATGGTGTGGTGCCCAGCGAGGCGATTGTATCGACCATGAACAAGGCGTCATGACCGGCGGCATCAATGGCCCGGCGGATTGCCGGAACATCGTTCAGCACCCCGGAGGCGGTATCGATCTGCACCACCAGAACGGCTTTGATATCTGCGGCATCCGGCGCTTTCAGACGGGCTTCGACAGCCGCCGGGTCAACGGCCTTGCGCTCGTCCTGCTCCAGCACCTCAACCTCGACACCCATCATGGAGGCCATTTCGCCCCAGCCCACGGCAAAGCGGCCACTTTGCAGCACCAGCACCTTGTCGCCGCGGGAAAGCGTGTTTGTCAGCGCCGCTTCCCAGGCACCATGACCATTGGAGATATAGATATAGGTATCGCCTTCCGTACCGAAGACCTTCTTCAGGTCGGCCAGGCAACTGGTGGTTATGCCAACCAGTTCACCCTTGTAGATTTCAATAGCCGGGCGATGCATCGCCGCCAGCACAGGCTCGGGAATATTCGTCGGCCCCGGAATGGCGAGAAATTCCCGCCCGGTCTTCAGCGTCATGTTAATCTCCAGTGGATAATCCCGTTGACGGCGGGACATTGCCACGAAGCTGCGGCCCGGAAAACCCATATCCATGCAGCATATCGGGCCGACAGTCCGATGGTGTCTACCGTTGTTGCCCCAGCCAGTCAGCAATCCGTTCAAGGACAGCGTCCTGATTGCGCCAGTGCAACAGCTCGTGCGGCGCCTCATCCCAGTATTTGATTGCCGCCAGATCACCCAGATGCCCGGCCAGCGCCCGGATGGATTTGCGCGCAACAACCCGGTCCTGCCCCCCGTGCATCAGCAAAACCGGCAGCCTCACCTGCGGGGCCAGATCAGATGCCATATCCGTCAGCCGGATCAGGCCCCAGTAGGTATCGATCCGGACATCCCGGACAATACGGGGATCAGACGAAAGACGGCGATAAGCCTGATCGGTATGCAGGGCGTTCCCACGGTCGTTATGGACCGTAACCTCTGGCAGGATATGCGCCGCCGTCCAGAGGAAGGCATTATAGCTGTATCGGAAGGTAACATCTTCACGAACCGCCGGGGCCGCGAGGATCAGCCCGTCGACATCCGGCAGCATCCCGCTGCCGGCAGCGGCCAGGGCGACACCGCCGCCCATACTTTCCCCCATGACATAGACCGGCAGATCGCCAAACCGCCCGCGGATGATCTGCACCGCATCCCGCAGATCACCTGTCATGGTTTCCCGGCCACTCCACCGGCCCTGCGGAGACGTGTCACCAAAACCGCGCTGGTCAAAGGCAACCACGGTATAGCCGCGCAAGGCCAGCGCCGGTCCGATATCCTCAAAAGCCAGCCGGAAATCGCCGAAGGAATGCAGCGCGATCAGAACAGCGTCGGGCGCTCCCCCGGCCTGCCAGACCGAAACGGGCAGGCGTTTGCCATCCCGCATGACCAGTGCATCACGGTCCCAGTAAGGATCCGCCCCGGCCTCTCCCGCCGGAAGATATTGCGGGGCACAGGCCGCCAGCAGCCACACCGCCATGATGCTCATCACCCTGTTCATCAGGACGACGTGGGGATGATGCAGCCCCGGTCCAAGTTATAATGGACCGGGAGTCAGATCAGACCCGCTCGATCAGCAGTGCGATGCCCTGTCCGACCCCGATGCACATGGTGCAGAGCGCATAGCGACCACCACGTCGCTTCAGTTCGTAGGCTGCGGTTGTCACCAGACGGGCACCGCTCATGCCCAGCGGGTGGCCCAGTGCAATGGCTCCGCCATTCGGGTTCACATGTTCCGCATCATCCGGCAGACCCAGATCACGGGTCACGGCCAGTCCCTGTGCTGCGAAGGCTTCGTTCAGTTCGATAATGTCGATATCACCCAGCGCAATGCCGGTCTGCGCCAGCAGTTTCTTTGTCGCCGGTGCCGGGCCAAAACCCATGATCCGCGGTTCAACCCCGGCGGTTGCCATACCGACAACCCGTGCCATCGGGGTCAGCCCGTTTGCCGCCGCCGCTTTTTCGTTCGCCAGAATCAAAGCGCAGGCCCCATCATTGACGCCAGATGCATTGCCGGCGGTCACACTGCCGTTTTCACGAAAGGGCGTGCCCAGTTTTGCCAGCTGTTCGAGGCTGGTCTCCCGCGGATGTTCGTCCGTATCGATAACCAGCGGGCCACCCTTACGCTGCGGAATGACCACCGGTGTAATTTCCTCAGCCAGCCGGCCGGCAGCAATGGCTGCGGCAGCGCGCTGTTGTGAACGGAGTGCAAAAGCGTCCTGGTCGTCGCGTGAGATATTGAAATCTGCAGCGACGTTCTCTGCGGTTTCCGGCATCGAATCGACACCATACTGCGCCTTCATGATCTTGTTGACGAAACGCCAGCCAATCGTCGTGTCATAGATTTCAGCATTCCGGGAAAAGGCCGTGCTGGCCTTCGGCATCACGAAGGGGGCGCGGCTCATGCTTTCAACGCCACCGGCAATCATGAAAGCGGTCTCGCCGGACTTGATGGCGCGGGCTGCCGTGCCGACCGCATCCATACCCGACCCGCAGAGGCGGTTGACCGTCGCCCCCGGAACGGATGCATTCAGGCCCGCAAGCAGGCTCGACATATGAGCTACGTTGCGGTTGTCCTCACCCGCCTGATTGGCGCAGCCGAAATAGACATCGTCTACTGACGCCCAGTCTGCATCCGGGTTCCGCTCCTGCAGAATCTGAAGCGGGATCGCCCCCAGATCATCAGCCCGAACGGAACTGAGACCGCCGCCAAAGCGGCCGATGGGCGTGCGGATGGCGTCACAGATAAAGGCGTCGTTCATGTCAGTTTCCTGTAAATATGTGCCCGTCCGGCACTCAGACCCGGTTGAAATCGTCTGCGGGATATTAACGCCCCCGCAGGGACAATCTAGCCCCCATGCGCCTTTGCCGTCCGGGCCTTGAGATCACGCAGGACCTGCAGTTCTTCTGCTGTCGGTGGCGGCGTCTCATCCAGATGGTCTGCAAAGCGGAGCTTCCAGCCGGTCACGTCAGCCGCCTGTTCGCGGGTACATCCCGGATGCAGCTGGGTCATGATGAACTCACCCGTGCCCGGTTCCGGACGCAACATGCCGAGATCGGTAATGATGACACTTGGCCCCTTGCCCGGAATATTCAGGGCATCCCGGCTGTCACCACCCTTGTAATTTCCGACAGAGGTAATGAAGTCGAGCTTGTCGACAAAGCTGCGGGGGGACTGGCGCAGCAGCACAAAGACTTCCTTGCTGGAGGTCGCGATTTCCGGCGCCCCACCGCCACCCGGCAGACGGGTTTTCGGGCTGTCATAATCACCGATCACGGTCGTGTTGATATTCCCGAAACGGTCAATCTGGGCCGCCCCCAGAAAACCAACATCAATCCGTCCGCCCTGCAGCCAGTAGCGGAACATCTCGGGCACCGAAACCACAGTCTGTGCGGTCTCCGCCAGTTCTCCGTCACCAATCGACAGCGGCAGGATATCCGGCTTGGTGGCGATGGTGCCTGATTCATAGATCAGCACCACATCCGGGGCATGCGTCAGCCGCGCCAGATTGGCCGCCGCACTGGGCTGGCCGATCCCGACAAAGCAAACCGTGTCATTCGCCAGCATCCGCGATGCGGCAACGACCATCATCTCATCCGAGCTGTATTCACTTTTGGACTCAGACATAGCCCGCCTCCGTCAGCTTGTTCCAGGTGCCCGACCAGTCGGCCTGATCCAGCACATACTCCTGCATCCAGTTGGTGAAGCTTTCCCGCTCGCGGGCAATGCCATCCCATTTTTTGTAGAAAGCATTATCGCGCTTGTAGAAGCCATGCGCGAAGGACGGATGTGCGCCGTAAGGCACTTCGCAGACCGCATCGACAATGAAGCGGGGCAGGATCACATCATTCGGTCCGGCATCAAACTCGTCGACAATCTCCTCGACTGTCACGATGGCACGCTTTGCCGCCATGACCGCTTCCTTCTGGACACCGACAATACCGTGGAGATGCACATTGCCCCGCCGGTCGGCCCGCTGGGCATGGATAATGGCCACATCCGGGCGGATCGACGGCACTGCCGCCAGCTTTTCGCCGGTGAACGGGCAGGTCACGCTTTTGATATTCGGGTTCACGTCCGGATAGCTGGTCCCGAGATAGCCCCGGAACACGGCCATCGGCAAACCGGCGGCACCTGCCTCGTAGGCATTGGCCAGCGCGGCGTGACTATGTTCCTCAACCTCCAGCTTCAGCGGCCAGCCCTTTTCGACGGCATCGCGGAAACGGTGCAGCGAGCCGACGCCGGGATTACCACCCCAGGAAAACACCATCTTGCGGGCGCAGCCCATACCAATGAGCTGATCATAGATCATGTCCGGCGTCATCCGGGTGATCGTCAGATCCCGGCGGCCCTGCCGGATAATCTCATGCCCTGCCGCATGCGGAATCAGATGGGTAAAACCTTCCATCGAAACCGAATCTCCGTCCCGCACAAGGGACGACACGGCTTCGGCCAGTGTCATGATCTCAGCCATGAAGCGTTTCCTTTTTTGTTCGTATATTGAACATTTGTATTGTATAAAAAATTATCACCCGGCCTTCCGTGGGTCAACCCTGACAACCAACCCGCCGGAATGGAAAGAAAACGGGCAGGAGACAGGCAATGGATGAGCAGATCAAACCGACCGACTATGTGCAGTCGCTGGAACGTGGCCTCGCCGTCATCAAGTCTTTCGGCACCGGCCGGCCAGAAAAAACCCTGACAGAGGTCGCCGCCCTCACCGGGCTGACCCGTGCCGGTGCCCGGCGCCTGCTGCTGACCCTGCAACATCTGGGGCATGTCCGGTCAGACGGAAAATACTATCGCCTCGGCCCCCGCGTTCTTGATCTGGGTTTTGCCTATCTGTCGGCACAACCCTGGTGGCAAAGCGCCGAGCCTTTCATGGAAGAGGTTGTGGCCGCTCTGGGGGAAAGCTGTTCTGCGGCGGTGCTGGATGGTGACGATATTGTTTATGTTCTGCGCATCCCGGCATCGCGCATCATGACCATCAACCTCTCCATCGGCGCCCGCCTGCCCGCCTATGCAACATCGCTGGGTCGTGTCCTGCTGGCGGCAGAGGATGAAAGCCGGGCGCAACAGTTGCTGGAGAGTGCCGACCGCCGGGCACTGACCGTCCATACGGTCACCGAAACAGATCGTCTGATGGACATTCTGGGTCAGGTGCGCCGTCAGGGATACTGCATCGTCGATCAGGAACTGGAAATCGGCCTGCGGTCGGTCTCGGTTCCCCTGCAGGCCCGGACCGGACAGGTCATTGCCGCCCTCAATGTCAGCCTGCATGCAACCCGCGCTGATGCGGAAGAAATTGCCACAGGCTTTGTCCCGGTCCTGCAGCAGGCCGCAGCCCAGATTTCCCGCAACATGACCCGCTAGACGCGGGCCGGGCGGATATTCATGACAACAGCGAAGAAGCTCAGTCCTGCCGCCAGCAGGCAGACATCCGTCAGGCTGTATCCCCGTTCCAGCATCAGCCCGGTGACCGCCGGGGCCAGTGCCACGCCGACGAACTGAACCGACGCATGAATGGAAATCGCCAGCGCCCGGGCATCGGGTGCGGCGTTGCCGACCGTCAGCAGAAGGGCCGGAATGGCGACCGCTATACCAAAGGTGAAAACCGCACCGGCTATGTAAACCCCGGTTACAGCATCAGCGACAATGGGGCCGAGAAAAGCCAGTCCCATCAGGACAAAACCCAGCAGCACCATGCGCATGACACCGAACCGGCGGATTATCAGTCCGGCAAAGGCCGTTGCCAGCAATCCCGGTAAGCCGACATAGCGGACATAAACCGGATCAGCCATCAGCCGTCCCGCCGCCGATTCAATCTCAACTGCCGCGAAGAACATCACGAACGGCACCAGCGACAGGGCCGACCCGATATAAACCCGGAACAACCGCCGGTAGGGGATTGTCTGAAGATCTGCCCCGGACGCCACAATCCGCCCGGCAACACCACCGGGCAGCCAGATCGCCACGACAAAGGCCGCCAGCATGAAGAACAGCGCAGGCGCCATTGCCGCCCAGCGCAGCGGCTCACCAAATCCGCCGACCGCTGCCAGCATCTGACCGACAATCCCCGACACCAGAAGCGAGCAGGTAAAGACCGCAGTTCCCGTCATCCGCATCGAAACCGGCAGGCGTTCCTGCAACCAGGCAATCGTCGAGGGGGGAAAACCGGCGGTAAAGAAGCCCTGCGCCGCCCGCAACCACAGGATCATCTCAAAACCTTCGGCAAAGGCGATCCCGACGGAAGACAGCCCGGCCCCGACCAGTCCGGTTACCATGCAGACTCTGCGCCCGAACCGGTCTGACAGACGGCCGAAGACCAGAAAGCCGGCCGCAAGGGCAAAACCAAATGATGAAATCACCCAGGCCGCCTTTTCAGGGCCGACAGAATAATGCGCGGAAATTTCCGGTATCAGGGCAATCGGCCCATAAAGCTGGGCCATGATGCAGACGGCAACCAGCGACAGGCCGGCCAGCACCAGTCCCGGACGTGTCAGTCCCCGTGGTGCAGTCTTTTGTTCTGTTTCAGACATTGCGGCGGAAGCAACCCTTCAGGGCCGTTCGCCTGCTGAGGCCGGATCTGATCCTGTAACGGACGGTCATGCGCTGCTCCATTTTCCGGTTTCAGGTATCAACAGACTTGTTTTCCCGTCCGAAACCTGTTTCGACGCGGCAGAGAAAACACTGTAACCTCCGCCCGAACAACAGCAATTGAGAGAGTCGTCGATGTCTGGTCCGAAAATTACCCGCAGTGACATTCTGCAAGCCAGCAAGGGCATGTTGCAGATGCAGCTTTATGCCGTCTTCACCCGGCCAACCAACGGGCTGGGGCCGGTAATGGAACATATTGAAGAACATCTGGCCTTTCAGTGCGAACTCGAACGCAAGGGCATCATGTTCGGGGCCGGTCCTTTCTGGGCTGATAACGAAGAAGACTGGCATGGCGAAGGCATGGTCATCATTCGCGCCGCCTCGCTGGCAGAGGCCCGTGCCATTGCCGAATCCGACCCGATGCACAGCAGCGGTGCCCGCAGCTTCACTGTAAGGCCCTGGCTGCTCAATGAAGGCGGCCTGACCGTTCGCGTGACCTATTCCGACGGTGCCCGGCAGATCGACTGAGAGTCCGTTCATGGCTTCCGTCCTGAACATTCTGTACCGGGCCATCGGCGGTCTGGCGGCCCTGCTGCTGGCGGGTCTGATCGGCAGTCTGCTGGCCGGCATTCTGTCCCGCTATCTGGCTGACCTGTCGCTCGTCGGTGCGGGTACCGCCGCACAATGGCTGTTCGCAGCGATGATCGCGACAGCCCTGCCCCTGAGCCGGCTGGCGAAAGGACATCTGGCGGTCAGCCTGTATCAGCCGGAAAACAACGGACCGCTGGCCATCATCAGTTCGGAAGCGGTGACCCTGTTTGCCCTGCTGACCCTGATAACCGGCGCAGGCACCCTGATCACCGCCATTGGTGGTATCGATCCGTCTCTCAACCTGCCGGTCTGGGTCCGCTTTGCCCTGATCCCGGTGATGGCTGCCATTGCCCTGCCTCTCGGGCTGATGCAGGACCTGGTTGCCAACCGCAAACTCTGGCCCCGGCTGGCCGGTATTGTCGCCGGTCTTCTGCTCTGGCTGGCCGGTGGTGACCTCCCGGGCATCACCGCGCTCACGCCACTGACCGCACTCGGGACAGGGTTTATTCTTGCCCTGGCGACCGGTGCACCTGTCGCCATTGCCATGCTGTTTGCCGTCATGCTGGCCCATCTTGCCGGGGGTCTGATGCCACCACCGGCCACCACCCAGACCATGATCAACGGAGCAACCCGGCATCTGTTGCTGGCCGCACCCCTGTTCATTACCGCCGGTGCCCTGATGAATGCGGGCAGCCTGACCGAACGTCTGATTGCACTGGCGACCTCACTGGTCGGTCATCTGCGGGGCGGACTGGCGCAGGTCACGGTGCTGACCTCAACTCTGTTCGCGGGCATTTCCGGCTCCAGCTATGCCGAGGCGGCGATCAGTGCCAAGCTGCTGGCACCACAAATGCGCAAGCAGGGATATCCGGCAGCCGACGCAGGCGCGATTACCGCGGCAGCATCCGTCCTGCCAAACATCATCCCGCCGTCGGTCGCCCTGCTGATTCTGGCCGGTGTGGCCAATCTGTCGGTCGGGGCACTCTGGATCGCGGGAATTCTGCCCGGACTGGTCCTCACTGCCTTGCTGATGATAACCGTCAACATACTGGCGCGGCGACGCGGCTATCCATGCGGTGACATCCGTCCGCCCCTGCCCGAGATAGCCCGGCGGACCGGTCGAGCCATACCGGTTTTACTACTCGCCGTTCTGATTGTCGGGGGTATTCGTTTTGGTGTCGTCACCCCGACCGAGGCCGGTGTCATTGCTATTCTTTATGCGCTTTTCCTGGGGGTCTGCATTTATCGCACCTATCGGCCGGCGGCGCTGGTCGAAATCTTTCGCGAAGCCGGTATTCAGTCTGCGCAGATCGGGCTGCTGATCGGAGCCGCCTCTCCCTTTGCCTTTGTCATGGTCGCAGAGCAGGCACCTCAGACCCTCAGTTCTGCCGCCTTCAGTCTGACCGAAAACCCCCTGCTGCTGCTGATACTGGCAAATCTGATCTTGCTGATTTTCGGCATGATACTGGATATCGGTGCCGCGATTCTGATCCTGACACCGATCCTGATGCCGATTGCTATCACCGCCGGAATCGACCCGATTCATTTCGGTGTGGTGATTGTCATCAACCTGATGATCGGTGGCCTGACACCACCCGTCGGCATTCTGGTCTTCATTACATCAAGCCTGACCGAAACCCCGGTCCGGCAACTGTTTCGCGCCGTTCTTCCCTATATTGGTGCCCTGCTGGCTGGCCTGCTGACGATCCTGCTGGTCCCCGCACTTTCAACATCACCCGGCTGGATTTTGGGGACAGGTTAAGCCAGTCTTCCGGTCGGGGACGAATTCGACCGGAAGGGACTCACGATGACTGTTTTCAATTCACTGAAGCTGATGACACTTGCCTTGGTCGCTCTGGCCCTGCCTCTGCAGGGGGCAACGGCAGCTGGCAAGCCGCTCACCATTTCCGTGATCTACGGCCCGGACAAACCGCAGGCAAAGCTGTGGTTTCATTTCCGTGATGAGGTTGAGCAGGCCCTGCCCGGTGCTTTCGATTTCCGCATCGTCACCGGCGGCGCGCTTGGCGGTGAAAAGGAAACCGCCGAAGGTGTTCGCATCGGTTCAATCAATGCCGCCGAATCCACCCTGGCCAATCTGACCACCTGGGTGCCGGAAGGTGCCCTGTTTGACATGCCCTTCATGTTTCGCAACAGCGGGCATATCGACCGAGTGATGGCTGGTCCGATCGGCGACGAGTTCCGGGAGAAATATGCGGCTGAAGGGTTTCATATCCTCGGCTATATCACCTACGGAGCCCGCAATATCATCTCGAAGGAGCCGATCCGTAAACCCGCTGATGTCCGGGGGCGCAAGATGCGTGTTCTGCAAAGCGCCTTGCATGTCGACCTCTGGAAGTCACTCGGCGCCAACCCGACCGCTGTCCCGATTACAGAAGCCTATAATGCGCTGTCCACCGGCGTTGTCGATTACATGGACATGACGAAATCCGGCTATGAGGCCCTGAAACTGTATGAAGTTGTCCCCAGCTTCACCGAAACCAGCCACATCTGGGCACTTGGTGCGATCTATATGAGCCGTGACTACTGGCAGGGCCTCACCCCCGAACAGCAGACTGTTTTCGCCCGTGCAGGCCAGTCAGCGGCATCATTCTTCAACGAACTGGCCGCGAGAGAGCAGAACATTTCACTTTCAAAAACAGTTCAGCTGGGTGCCTCCGTCATCACGCCGGATATCCGCCTCTGGCAGCATGCGATGTCCCCTTTCTGGGAAAGCTATGCTCCGGAAGTCGGGGGTCTGGCGCGTATTCTTCACATTGTTGCGACAGAATAGGGCCGTATCTCGGCAGCCGGACAGTCAGACGGAGTCAAAAAAGTCGAGCTGCCAGTCCAGTTCGTCCCGGGTGTAAGCATATTCGCCTTCCCGGGTCGCATGGACCACCATCGCCGGCGCAATCTTCGCAACCCTGTGCTGAATCCGTCCGGCCATCACCGCAGACAGACCAGCTTTCCAGCAAAGCGCCACAACAGGCTTCGAAATTCGCTGGGTGAAGGTTCTTTTGACGATATCGTGGCTGTAGCCGGTCATCAGGGCCAGAGCGGCAATAACCAGCCCGTTATCCCGGCTTTCAATCATCCGGCTGATTGCATCTTCATTTGAAGATGCTTTTGAGATCATTTCCCGGGCCTGAGCCATCCTGTCCTGTGGCGCCGCCTCCCGCATTGCCGACCGGGCCTGCTTTGGTTCAAGCAGGGGGTCCCCTTCATCAATTCGCTTCTGAAGGGTTTCCGACAGTTTCCGGATCGTCGCCGGATCAATATCCTTGCGTGCCGACAACAGATCAATCATGTCCCGTGCGACATAGCGCGCCAGGTTGCGCATTGCTGCCAATGACAATTTCGGCCGCCGGACCAGCGGGGCATGCCACCGTTCCCGGTCGCCCGCCCGGTCAGCCAGACGATCAAGGGTTTCTTCCCTGATCTGCGCCTTGCTGTTATCGAGCAGATCGGCAATCGCCATCTCATCATCTGTAGCAATAATGGCGTCAGAAACCCGTGCCCGAACATCCGAGCGGCGGGAAATTGCCGACAGCGCGCCTGATGACGGCGCACTTGCGATGATTTCCAGCAGGTCCGCATCGGTCAGAACCGGTGAGAATTGCAAAACGGGAGAAGAAACCGTCAGTTCTTCATCCATCGCCAGGCGCTGGATGATTTCTGATGCCACGCCACCTTCCGCCTTCAGTGCGTCCGCCAGCATGGCCCGGACCTTCGTTGCCTGATCTTTTGCCAGCTGCTGCAATGTCTCAAAGGCCAGTGCCCGTGCCCGGTCGGTTTCTGCCGCGCCAAGACCGGGGGCCAGCCGGGCAATTTTTTCGGCCAGCATCTGCCGGACTGTCTCGTCCGAATCTTCCGAAAGTAACTGGTCAGCCTGTGCCGGGCTGGCCGTATTCGACGCCAGCGCACTCCGGACCTTTATGGATGTATCGCGGGCAAGAAAATACAGAATTTCAGGGCGTGTGCTATTATCCGCGGCAATATTGGCACGGGCCTGCTCTGACCCCGCAACCAAAGCCTGTTTTGCAGCTTCATACGTCATTTCTTTGGAGCTTCGCCCCCGCATCCTCTCGATGATTGCAACCATCTGAAAGAAACTCCGCCTGACTTCTATGCTTCGGAAGCAGCATGAGACGGTCCGTTCGAGCCGTCGATATAGTAATTACCCTTACCCGTCCGCTTTACCTCATACATCGCGGCATCTGCCCGGGCGATAAGCTGTTTCAGATTCTCGTTCCGCTCGGCTGTTGCCAGCGCAATGCCAAGTGACAGGCCAAGCGGCTTTTCACGGTTACCGGAGAAGACCTGTAATGCCTTGCCTGCCCGAAGCAGGGCGTCAGCACGGTTCTGCACGCCCGGCAGATCAATATTCTCAAGCCAGATGGCAAACTCATCACCGCCCAGCCGACCGATCAGATCGGTCGGGCGCGTACCGCCGATCAGTACATCCCGCAGCTTGATCAGGGCAGAATCTCCGCGCTGATGGCCGTGGACATCATTGACCAGCTTGAAGTTATCCAGATCGACATAAACCAGCGCCGAACTTGTCGCACTTCGCGCAAGACGGTTAAACCGGCGTTCCAGCTCGTCAAAGAACGCCCGGCGGTTCAGCAGGCCGGTCAAGCTGTCGGTGCGCGACAGGGTGATGATACGTTCATGGCTGGCGATCTGTTCCAGCGCGATACCCATCTGGTTGGCAATATCGACAATCAGCAGCTTCTCATCATCATCCCAGGGGCGGGTTGCAACCGGGTCATCCGGATCAAACTTCCGCCGCCACAGACAAATCGCCCCGTTCTGGCCCTGGTTGTTGAACGTCACGACACCCAATGCCTGAACAGAGCCAACCTCGTCCTGAACCGTCAGCTTCTGATGACGCAGCCTGTTGACGACGCTTTCCAGCGGAGAGTCATCTCCCAGGGCACCATACTCGGCGACGCAGGAAAAACTGCCCGCCTGATTGGTACGATAAACCCGGCAGCCAATGGCACCAACCGACCGGGCCGTTGCCTGAGCAGCGGCAACCAGCATGTTCGATGGTTCAACCTCGTCACGGATAGTCCGCACGATATGGGTCAGCAATTCCTCGCGCACCTGCGAATGGGTCAGCGCCGATTCCTGCTGGTGGCGGACCGTGATGTCACTGCAAACCCCGCGTACACCAGCCCAGTCCCCCGAGTCAGAGATGACCGGCGTTGCCGCGATCCGGACAAGCCGCTCTTCACCGTCCTGCGCCTTCAGCCAGACATCCACATCATCGACCTGCGACCGGGCTTCAAAAACCAGCGTGGCATCCTCATCGGTCCTGTTGCACAGAAACTCCGTGTAATGCTGGTCAATTATATCGGCGGCCTCATATCCGAAGCCACCTCTCGGCGAGACAAAGATAAACTGGCCTGCGGCGTTCGTTTCCCAGGCCATGTCGCTCGAAATTTCCACAAGATCACGATAGCGCTGGCGGGAATCACTCAGGGCCTTCGACAGATTTCGTTCCAGTGTCGCTTCCTGAGCCAGCAGCAGGGCCCCGCGCGGCTCCTCAGTCGGAACAACCGTCAGGCTGTAAACGGCCCGGCGGCCCTCGATAGGATCGAAGGAGATATCAAAGACACCGGTCTGGCCCGTGGCCACGGCCGTTCGCAGCACAGACATCAGTTCCGGCGCTTCGGCATCACTCAGCTGTTTCGCCAGATCTTCGGCTGCCTCATTAGCGCGCAGGATCACCGCCTCGTCATTAATGACGATGGCCGGTCCCGGAAAATTGTCGATAAAGTCCGTGTTGACCCTCATGCTTGCTACAGCAGACCCGGCGTTCAACCACCGGATGCACTCCCTACCCTTCCTTGTCTCAGACCAAAACCGACAACAGCATTTGCCGATTTCCCGTTCCCCGCAAGGAACCTATCGCAATCCTGATGCAGAATGGCAATATTCTTGTGATAACAAATGATAAAACGCGTCCGACAGGACAGACGAGGGCAGACCATGGAAAACCTGAAAACAATCGATACCTGGATATTTGACCTCGATAACACGCTGTATCCGGCGGAATGCAATCTGTTCGCGCAGATTGACGTTCGCATGAAAGCTTTCATCGCTCAGGCTCTCGGCATGTCGGAGGACGAGGCCTTCATCCTCCAGAAAAAATATTTCCGGGAGCATGGCACCACACTGCGCGGCCTGATGGACAATCACGGCATTACCCCCGGAGACTTTCTCGATTTCGTGCATGACATCGACCACTCGGTCCTGCCCTGCCTGCCGGAACTGGCGGCGGCACTGGCCAAATTGCCCGGACGCCGGCTGATTTTCACCAACGGCACGGTTCACCATGCCCGGGGCGTCATGACGGCACTGGGGGTCGGAGATCATTTCGAGGATATTTTTGACATCGTCGCCGCCGATTATCTGCCAAAACCAAATCCCGCGCCTTATGCCCGGCTGGTTGCCAATCATGCGATCGTTCCGGAACGGGCCATCCTGTTTGAAGATATCGCCAAGAACCTGAAACCGGCCAAGGCGCTGGGCATGCAGACCGTGTTCCTGAAAACAGACACCCGATGGGCCCATCCGGAAGGCGACGTCGATTATATCGACCACGAAATTGACAATCTGCAGACCTGGCTGGATCAGGCAATCGACAGTCTGAACAGCCAGCCGACTTGACGGGGATTGCCGGTTCCGCCACTCTCCCGCCGCCGCAGAAACCTTCACAGACGAGAGCGATTCAGATCATGAGCAATGCACAAATTCAGGCGATTATCGAAAAGGCCTGGGACAACCGCGACAGTGTCAGCACCACAACCGGTGGCGAAATCCGTGACGCCGTGGAATCCGCACTTGGTCTGATGGACTCCGGCGCCGCCCGCGTGGCGGAAAAAGGTGCCGACGGCTGGGTCGTCAATCAGTGGCTGAAAAAGGCTGTTCTGCTGAGCTTTCGCCTGACCCCGACCACCGTCATCAATGGTGGCCCGACAAATGACGGACTGGGCGACAGCGTCTGGTACGACAAGGTGCCCTCGAAATTCTCCGGCTGGGATGATGCCCGGTTCGCCAGCGCCGGTTTCCGCGCCGTGCCGAACTGCGTGGTACGCAAATCCGCCTATATCGCGCCGAACGTGGTGCTGATGCCCTCTTTCGTCAATCTTGGTGCCTATGTCGATGAAGGCACGATGATCGACACCTGGGCGACCGTCGGTTCCTGTGCCCAGATTGGCAAGAACTGCCACATTTCCGGCGGTGCCGGTATCGCCGGCGTGCTGGAGCCGCTGCAGGCCGACCCGGTCATCATCGAAGATAACTGCTTCATCGGTGCCCGCGCTGAAGTGGCAGAGGGTGTCATCGTCGAAGAAGGCTCGGTGCTGTCCATGGGTGTCTATATCGGCGCCTCGACCAAGATCATCGATCGCGCCACCGGCGAGGTCATGTATGGCCGCGTACCGGCCTATTCCGTGGTCGTATCAGGCACAACCCCGGGCAAGCCACTTCCGGACGGAACAGCCGGACCGGGCCTGTATTGTGCGGTTATCGTCAAGCGTGTCGATGAAAAGACCCGCTCAAAGACATCCGTCAACGAGCTGCTGCGCGGCGTATAATGAGCGTCATCGTCGATCCGGTCGCGTTTTCACAGACCCTGATCCGCTGCCCCAGTGTCACACCGGCTGAAGGCGGGGCACTGACCACGCTGAAGACACAGCTGGAGGATCTGGGGTTCACGGGCCATCTGGTCTCCTTCTCGGAGGAGGGCACGCCGGACGTCGAGAACCTCTATGCCCGCATCGGCACCGGTGGCCGGAACTTCTGTTTTGCCGGGCATACGGATGTGGTGCCGGTCGGCGATGCAGGCGCCTGGGATGATGATCCCTTCGCCGCTGTCATCCGCGACGGTGTTCTGTATGGCCGGGGTGCGGCAGACATGAAGGCGGCGATTGCCGCTTTCACCGCCGCGACTTCCGGTTTTCTGGCCGATAATCCGGGCTTTGATGAAAGCATCAGTTACCTGATTACCGGTGACGAGGAAGGCCCCTCGGTCAATGGCACGGTCAAGCTGCTGAAATGGGCCGACGACCGGGGCGAAAAATTCGATCTCTGTGTTGTCGGTGAGCCGACCAACCCGAACGACCTCGGCGACATGATCAAGATCGGCCGCCGCGGTTCAATGAACAGCTATATCACTGTCCACGGCACCCAGGGTCATATTGCCTATCCGCATCTCGCCGATAACCCGATCCCGCGACTGGTCCGGATGCTTGATTCCCTGATTTCCGAGCCGCTGGATGACGGCAATGAGCATTTCGATGCGTCCAGCCTGCAGATATCGACGGTTGATGTTGGCAATCCGACGACAAACATCATCCCGTCCCGCGCCAGTGCGGTCTTCAATATCCGCTTCAACGATATGCATTCCAGCGCCAGCCTGATCAAATGGTGTCGCGAAAAACTGGATGCAGTCGGCGGAAAGTACGATTTCCGGGTCGAAGTTTCCGGCGAAAGCTTCATCACGCCGCCGGGTATGCTCAGCGATCTGATGAGTGGCGCGATTGAGGATGTTCTGGGCCGCAAACCTGAACTCTCGACAACCGGCGGAACGTCGGATGCCCGGTTTATTCACCATTATTGCCCGGTCGCCGAGTTTGGGCTGATCGGCCGGACCATGCACAAGGTGAATGAACAGGCTGATGTCTCGGATATCGAGGCGCTGGCAAAAATCTACCGGCGGATGCTTGATCGTTTTTTCCACTCATGATGATCACCCTGCCCGAGGTGACCGCGGCAATTCACGGCGTTGGCCGCCTGTTGCGTCTGGACACCTCCGGCTACAGCTTTCTGGACACCAGTCGCCGCGGATTCTTCATGTCCTTCTGGGCGGCGGTTTTCATTCTGCCCGGAATTTTTGTTCTCGGACGGTTTGATCCGGGCACAGAACAACTGGAGGTTCATCCCTTCCGGTTTCTGTCGGTAACCGCCATCCATTACGTTCTGAGCTGGGTCGCCTACCCGCTGGTCATGTGGCATATCGCCGAGCGGCTGGACCGCCTGAACCGTTACGTTCTCTACATCGTCGCCTATAACTGGGCGGGCGTCCTGCAGATTGCCATTCTCGTCGCCATCGAAACGGTTGGCCAGACCGGTCTGCTGCCGGCAGGCTTCATCAACCTGGTGAGCTTCGTGGCAATCGTCACTCTGGTGGTCTGGGGTGGCTATATCGCCCGGACAGCACTGGACGTTACCATACCCGTCGCCGTCGCACTGGTCGGGTTTGAGATTCTCCTCGCCGTGTCGCTGTTTCAGATCAAGGCGATGCTGATCTACTGACCGTCAGGCCCTGCGCGGAATCGCCACCCAGTAGTCAAAATCGAGAACGACAGCGTCATGGGCCTCCGCAGCCCCCGGGAAATCAACACAGGGATGGTTCTTCGCTGCAACCAGTCTCAGGCGCAGCGCGCCGAGGTCATCGCGGCCCGGCAGCGGTGCCGTCTCCAGCACTTCTGTCCAGGCATAGACCGTGTCACCGGCAAAAATCGGCGCGACATGGCGGCCACCATTGATGGCGATGATCCGCTGTGCGTTCTCCAGACCGTTGAAGCTGAGGCCGCGTGCCAGACTGATGACGTGCCCGCCATAAACCAGCCGCCTGCCAAACCGGTTGCCCGAAGCTGCATGCTGATCGAAATGAACCTTTGCCGTGTTCTGATACAGCCGGGTTGCGATCATGTGATCGGCTTCCTCAACCGTCATGCCATCGACATGATCGATTCTCTCACCCGCGGCATAATCTTCAAACAGGTGGGGCGATCCGGCCATCGACGGATCATAACCTTTACCGGAGAATCCGGACTGATCTGCCAGACTGTCTGCACTGACAGTCTTTGCCAGTTCAGGCACCAGCGCTGACGGGGCCGGACTGGCCGGATCCCGTTTCTGCACCATGACCCAGCGAACATAGGACAGCACTTCCTCACCCTGCTGGTTACGACCGGTGGTCCGTACATAAACCACCCCGGTCTTGCCGCTGGAGTTCTCTTTCAGGCCGATCACCTCCGACGACGCTGTCAGACTGTCTCCCGGGTAAACGGGAACTCCGAACCGTCCCTCGGCATAGCCAAGGTTGGCCACCGCGTTCAGGGAGACATCGGGCACGGTTTTGCCGAATACGGTATGGAAGACCAGCAGGTCATCCAGCGGCGCCTGTGACAGACCGCAGGTCGCGGCAAAACTGTCAGCGGATTGCAGGGCAAAGCGACTGCCATATAGGGCGGTATAGAGCGAGGCGTCACCACTGGTCAGTGTCCGGGGCGTTGCATGGATCAGCTGCTGGCCAGGTGTGAAATCTTCGAAAAAATTTCCGGTGGAGGTCTTGGTCATGATGGATTCCTCAGGACTGCATCTTCGTGATCATGTCAGCCAGCCCGACAACCCGCCGGGCATTCTCAACATGCAGATTTTCGACCAGCTTGCCGTCAACGACCACAACGCCCTTGCCCTCGGCCGCCGCCGCTGCATGGGCTTCGATTATCCGGTGTGACCAGGTGACTTCCTCCTCCGTCGGGCCAAAGGTCGCGTTCGCGGCATCAATGGTTTTCGGATGGATCAGCGTCTTGCCGTCAAATCCCAGTTCCAGCCCCTGACGGCAGGAAGCGACAAAGCCTTCATCATCCGCAAGATCGAGATACACTCCGTCAAGAATGGCAAGCCCGTAGGCCCGGGCGGCGAGGACGCTGAGATTAAGCGATGTCATGAACGGCATCCGTTCAGGCGTATGCAGACAATGCAGGTCTTTCGCCAGATCCGATGTTCCCATGACAAAGCCACCAAGACGGGGCGTTGAGCGGGCGATATCGAGCGCGTTCAGAACCCCGAGCGGTGTCTCGATCATACACCAGATGGCCATGTCCTTCGGAGCACCGCTGGCATCCAGAATGGCCTCGGCCTTGCGCACCATATCGCCGCTTTCCACCTTCGGCAGCAACACACCCTGCGCCGGCATCTTCGCCACAGCGGCAATATCGCCCTGTCCCCATTCCGTCTCCAGACCATTGGTGCGCACCAGAATCTCCCGCAGGCCATAGCCGCCACCGGCCAGTGCTTCGGCGACCAGCCTGCGTGCTTCCAGCTTGGCATCCGGCGCAACCGCATCCTCGAAATCGAGAATCAGACCGTCAGCGGCAAGGCTGCGGCCTTTTTCCATCGCGCGGGCGTTCGACCCCGGCATGTAAAGGACGGACCGACGGGGACGGGCAGTGGCAGCCATAGGAAAATCTCCGGTAATTGTTCATTGCAGCACTATGTAATGCGCGAGAAGATGTGCCATGCTTGATCCCCTGCGCCAACCGTGAAACTGGCTTTCCGTTTTGAAAATACTCTCCCTGCATTCCGCCGTCGCCTACGGGCGCGTCGGAAATTCTGCGCTCACCATTCCTCTGGCCGCCGTCGGATGTGAAGTCATCCCGCTGAACACCACCCGCCTTGCCCATCACCCCGGATATGGTCCCTGGTGTGGTCGCATTGAGGAAACTCAGGTTCTGTCGGAAATGGTTGAGGCGCTGGCGAATATCGGATTGTTCGACCGCATTGACGGGCTGCTGTCGGGATATCTCGGCAGTGGTGGAAATGCCGAACCGGTCTTCTCCGCACGACGATATCTGCGCCGGGGCGCCCCCTGGCTCTGCGATCCGGTCATTGGTGACTTCGATACCGGAATCTATGTGCAGCCGGATGTGATCAGCGCCATTCGTGACCAGCTTGCCCCACAGGCCGACATCATGACCCCGAATGCCTTCGAGCTTGGCATTCTGACGGGCATGCCAACCGACACGTCCGAAGCCGCCCTGTCCGCCGCCCGCAGCCTGATTGGTGGCGGCCCGAAAGTCATCGCCGTAACCACCGCACCGGTGGCTGCCGACCGGACCGGGGTGCTGCTGGTTTCCGCCGACAGCGCCACCCTGATGACGACCCCCGTGATCTCGGTCGATGTGAAGGGGACCGGCGATCTGTTTGCCGGGCATCTGCTGGCCGGAATCATCAGCGGCATGGCACCGGCTGACAGCTGCCAGGCGGCCATCGGGCGACTTTACATGGCGCTGCGGCTGACCGAACAGCTGAAGGCCGATGAACTGATGGTGCTCGACCCGGCCAGCAATCCGGCACTTGACCTGACAATGGTCGAGCGAACCACGCTTTAGCCGCACCGGCGGACGTTACCGCAGGCTCCTGTCTCATGGTCACTGGAGAGGCATAAGCCGGGCTGCCTATGCGTAGGTATCAATCAGCAGGCCCGTCAGTTTGTTGCCGCCCAGAAAAGGCTGATAGAAATCGGTGTAGTTGGATTGCGTGCTGGCCAGTGAGTTCAGCACAAACACAGCGCGCTGAAAATCAGCCTGCACGCCGGCCTGATTCTCAAATCCGGCGAGTGCCGCTTCACGCAACAGGTCGAAGACTTCTTCCTGCTTGTCTTCAATCAGGGCGTCAATGCGGTCAGCCGCGTTTTGCGCCTGTGTCTGTTCGGATTCGAGGCGCAGTACCTCACGCTCGAAAGTCTCGCGTGCCGTCGCCACATCGGCAGCGGCCAGTGTGCGCCCGGCCCCGGTCGAGAAATCATAAAAGAAAGCATTGAGAACACCGAGACCACCACGGTTCACTGTTCCGGTATAGCTCGTCTCTGACGCCAGCCCGGCATCCACCGTGAAGCCGACATTCGTGCCGTCAAAACTGTCCAGCTGTACACCCTTGACGGAAAAGGCATCCCCCAGACTGTCATTGGGATAGGACTCGTAAAGGCGCAATGAATCCGAGTTGAATTCCGGGATGAACAGCCCGCCGCCATCATTCGTGACGTAATAATCACTGGCCAGAAAAGACCCGGTGACCGTCCGGGTGTGGCCGAACTGGTCGAAGGCATAGGTTGTCTGGTTGTTCTGAAATGTGGCACGCCCGACATTGCCGCTCAGCTCGCCCGATGAGGCGATGGAGAATATCTCGGCCAGCGTGTCGTCGAAACGGCTGGCGTAAAAATCCGGATCATTCGCGGCATTCTCGACATCGATTTTCAGCTGGAACAGCAGGGGCCGGATTTCATCGGCATTGTTCAGCGCAATCTCGATCGCGGATTCCGCCAGAATGGCGTCGATTTTCAGGGTTTGCAGCCGCTGCTGCTCTTCCTCGGCAACCGTTGACTGGCGCTCAAACACCGCGGCGTTGGTCGCCGACGTTTCCTCCAGACGTTCCTGAAACGAGACCCGGAGTGAATCCAGAATCAGCGAATTGGATACTGTCGGCAGGAGGCCGCTGTTATTGAGCACCGTTTCAACCAAGCGATAACGCTCCGGAAAAGCTGAAATCTTAACCGGATGTTAACATATCGCCTGAGATTCGACCCAATGAATCAACCAACAGGGTTAACGGCTCAGTCCGCGGCCATTTCAAACAACATGAGATAAGTGCGTTGCAGGGCGGAATAATTGTCGTCGGAGACCAGATAAACCATCTGCCGTCCGTCTTCCGTCACCCAGGTGCCGATACCTTCCATATTGTCGAAGGTCGCGCCTGCGTCGAGCCGGGCGATCTCCGGCCCGTCGATCACGGCACCGGCCCGGATGCTGTCCTGCGACAACCGCCTGATCCGTGATCCGATGCCACCCCGCAGGCCAAATCGCCGCTCCAGTAACAGCACATCCCCACCGGACAGGGTTGCCGCCCCGGTTGGCTTGAAGGTGCCGGATGTGCGTACAGTAACGACATCCCATCCCTTCCGGTCACTGACCCAGCCGACCACGCTGTCACCACGGCCAAAGTCCTCGGTAACTGCAAACAGCTTGCCGTTCTGCAGCAAAGTCAGCGCCTCAATGCCACCATTTGACGGGGCATCACCAATTTCATCCGGTGGCGGGATCACCGATGGCAACACCTGACCCGGCGGATAGGCCCAGAGCCGGTGATTACGCTCAAAGGCAACAATCATCGCCCCGTCGACACCAACCGCGACAGATTCCGCATCACGCTGCGAGCTGCGTTCCAGCGGATGTCCCCGTTCATCCGCCAGCACACCCAGTTCCGCTTTCGATATGCCGACCAGTTTCCCATCACGATAATCCGGTGTCATCACCACCCAGAAACCGTGATCGGAAAAGGCTGTTATCTCCTTCCCGTCCGGGCGGATAGCCAGTGCCGACAGACCACCAAACCGGCGGTCTGACGACGTAAGGTCCAACCCGCCCCGCCAGATCAGCCGACCAAGTTCAGTCCGCGACAGGTCATCACGAAACAGCGGTATCGGTTTGACGGTCAGGTCCAGCGGGTCAGCGGCTGACGGCGGGACCGTCAGCGCCAGAAGACAGGCCACCGCAAGCAGGACGGTCAGCCATTTCCGGACAGGCCGCATCGTCGCTGCTTACTGGAGATAGGGGCCGAGGTTCTTGTTGATCTCCGCGCTCATCCGCTCATCAAGGTCGCGGGCAAGGTCACGGGTCATGTCGTACCAGATCTGGTTGCGCTGGTTGACGGTGTAGTTCTCAGCCACCGTATGCGACCGCTTCACGGCCACCTCGACTTCCCCGACAACATTGCCATTGGCATTGATGATCTGAAGGGTTGCGCTGATCTGTGCCGTATAGCGTTCCGACTGGTCGGTGGTGAAAGCACCCTTGATGCCTTTTGTGCCATCCAGCTTCTCTTCGACAGCCGAGGCGTCGACAATATTATAGCGCACACGGTTCGGGCCGCCGGCCATTTTCAGCCGGTCCTGCGCCCAGTTACGGGCGGTATCCGTCAGCGATACCGGAAACCGGTGGTCGACATTCGGATCGGTCAGCGGCGCCCGGTAGGTCGTCGAGATATCAATGGCAGAAGCAGACAGACTGATCTGCGGCTGCTGTGTGAAGCGGATATCCGGGTAGGACGGCCCCTTCGGTGCCGCCGTGCAACCCGCCAGTACGGCAACAATCACACCGGCCATCAACATCGGGAGGCGGCGGGAGGCAATAAGACGGATCATGGTCTACTCCTGAATTGTGTCGGCCGGTGATTCAAGCTCTGCCTGTGTGAACTGGAAATCCGCACGGCAGAATTCGCAGGTGACGGTGACGCGGCCTTCTTCCATCATATCGTCAATGTCATCTTTTCCGAATGACATCATAGCTGATAACAGGCGATTGCGGCAGCATTCTGACCGCGCCGAAACAGGCCGCTCATCAGCCACACGCACATCATCTTCGTTGAACAGCCGCCAGATCAGATCAATCCCGGTAAGTTGCAGATCCAGCATCTCTTCTGCCTTCAGACTGCTCATCAGCAGGCGGTGCCGGGCCCAGTCATCTTCGGCTTCTTCGACTGTAACACCTTTCGGGAGGGTTTCCGTCGGCAGACGCTGCAACATCATGCCACAGCCGACCCATTCTCCGAACGGGGTCCGCCCGACCGCGATTTCAGCCGCTGTTTCAATCTGTTCCGAACGCTGGAAGTAATCCAGCACGCAATCGGCCAGCCGGTCACCTTCCAGCGGAACAATACCCTGATAGATATCCGTATCCGGTCCCTGATCCACGGTAAAAGCCAGATATCCGCCCTTGAGCAACGCCATGACCGGGGCCGCCGCGATGGCTGCGGGATCAACCGCCGCCAGGGCTTCCTCGTCAAACCGGGCGTAGCCGCGAACCTCGCCCTCGCTGGTCACATCGACAACCAGCATCGAGACCGCACCCTCACCTTTCATCTGAAGGATGAACTTGCCGTCATATTTCAGCGCCGACGACAGCAGCACCGACAGCACCAGCGTCTCACCCAGCAGATACGAGACCGGTTCCGGATAGTCATGCCGGCTGAGGACCTGATGCAGGGAGGCATTCAGGCGCGTGATACGGCCACGGACATTGCCCGCCTCAATGATGAAGGGGCGGACAACATCCTCACCGGTTGGCGGTGTTACCCGGATCGGCGTACCGACTGTTGTCAGCTCAGACACCAGGCCAGAATCCCTTTTTGTGCATGCAGGCGATTTTCCGCCTCGTCCCAGATCACTGAAGACGGACCATCGATCACGTCAGCGGTGACTTCCTCATCACGATGGGCCGGCAGGCAATGCATGAAAATCGCATCATTGCGGGCCAGACCCATTTTCTCCTGATCGATCTGATAGGGGCTGAGCAGGTCCTGACGAACGGCTGCATCACGGTCACCCATGGAAACCCAGGTGTCCGTGACAACACAGTCCACATCGGCCAGTGCCTTCGCCGGATCGGTGGTAACCGACACCCGGCCCTGATGGTTCTCGGCCCAGTCCAGCACCTCCTGCGGGGGCGACAGCTCTTCCGGGCAGGCCATGCGCAGATCAAAACGGAATTTCACCGCCGCCTGAACCCAGCTGGTTGCCATATTGTTACCGTCGCCAACCCAGGCAATCGACTTGCCCGCAATCGGCCCGCGATGTTCCTCAAAGGTCATCACATCTGCCATCAGCTGACAGGGGTGGGTCCGGTCGGTCAGGCCGTTGATAACCGGCACCGACGCATATTCCGCCAGTTCCAGAAGCTTCGATTCCTTGTCGGTACGGATCATGATGGCATCGACATATCGGGACAGCACCCGCGCCGTATCAGCCACCGTCTCGCCCCGGCCAAGCTGGGTTTCTGCGGGGGACAACACAACCACATCACCGCCAAGCTGGCGCATCCCGACATCAAAGGACACACGGGTCCGGGTCGAGGGCTTCTCGAAAATCAGCGCCAGGGTCTTGCCAACCAGCGGGCGCGGGTTGGGGGTTGTGCCGGTCTTGTGAGCCACGGCCAGATCAAGCATCTGCCGCAACTCACCTTCCTCGAACCTGTCCAGGTCCAGGAAGTGCTTCACGCTGCTCATGCTTCTGCCGCCAGTGTCTTGCAGGTGGCTTCCAGCGCAGCCATCGCCTGTTCTGCCTCGGCCTCACCCATGATCAGCGGCGGCAGCAGGCGCACGACATTATCTGCCGCACCGACAGCCAGCATCTGGTTATCCATCATCGTCGAGATGAACTTGCCGGAATCGACAACACATTTCAGACCCAGCATCAGGCCCGCACCACGGACCTGTTCAATCACCGTGGGGTAACGCTTCTGCAGATCGGTCAGCTGATTCCACAACGCCCGCGCAGTGCGGTCAACATGGTCGAGGAAGCCATCGCCCAGCACCACATCAAGCACCGCATTCGCAGTCGCCATTGCCAGCGGGTTGCCGCCGAAGGTGGTGCCATGCGCACCCGCCGTCATGCCGGAAGCCGCATCTGCGGTCGCCAGACAGGCCCCCACGGGGAAGCCGCCGCCAAGCCCTTTGGCCAGTGAAATGATATCCGGCGCCGCCTTGCCCGCCCATTCATAGGCGAACAGCTTGCCGGTCCGGCCAATGCCGCACTGGACTTCATCATAATGCAGCAGGATACCGAACTCGTCCGCCGTCTCACGCAGCGCCCGGAGGTAATCCAGCTGTCCCACCTGAATACCGCCCTCACCCTGGATCGGCTCCACCAGAATGGCCGCCGTCTGCGGTGTGATGGCATTGCGCAGCTCGTTCATATTGCCGAAAGGCACATGGTCAAAGGCATCGACCAGCGGATCAAAGCCCTTCTTCACCTTGGCAGACCCACCGGCAGAGATGGTCGCCAGTGTCCGCCCATGGAAGGACCCGTCAGCACAGATCACCCGGTATTTCTCGGTCTGGCCCTTATCATAGAAATGCTTCCGCGCCATCTTGATCCCGCATTCCAGTGCCTCGGCACCGGAATTGCAGAAGAACGCGTAGTCAGCAAAGGAATGGGCGACCAGCCGTTCCGCCAGCCGTTCCTGATCCGGAATCCGGTACAGGTTCGAAACATGCCAGAGCTTGCCCGCCTGTTCCTGCAGGGTTTTCACCAGATGGGGATGCGCATGACCAAGGGCATTGACCGCAATGCCGGATGTAAAATCGAGGAATCGTCGCCCGTCCACCGTATACAGATAGCAGCCTTCACCCCGGTCGAACTCCAGGTCGAACCGCGCATAGGTCGGCATCACGGCAGATGTCACAACACACACTCCTCATACAATGACTAAACTGAAAACGCGGCCCATTGGGCCGCGCCACACGAAGGGCGAGAGTATCTGCGGGTTAGCGGTTTAAGTCAATTAGGTCGGGCCATCCTGCCGGGCACCGGCTTTACCCGGGCCAGACAGATAAAGCCCCTGAACCATGTCGTTCCGGGATGCCGGCCGGTATGGCCCGCTGACGACCTGCTACAACCGCTTCCGCCGCTGGACGAAGGCCGGTGTCTGGGACCGCATCATGGACGCGATCACGGTGGCGCATGATGGCGATGTCCAGATGATCGGCGGGAGCAGTTGAAGGGGAACACCTTGTCCGGATTCTTGCCAAAAATATATTGTTCGGGCAACATTTCCTGAACGGTGTGCGTGCAGCATGCAATCACTCATTCAACCGTCGAGGAAAATTCCCTTCATGATCCGTCTGTCCACCCTTGCCATCGGCATGGCTATTCTTTTGTCTGCCTGTCAGACCACGAACACACCGTCGCTTCCTGACCAGCCGGTTGGAGGACCCGCAACAGAGCCTGATGAAATCGTGCTGTTTGATGCTGTCACTCCGCCTATCACCCGCCGGGCTTGTAATGGCTGCGACAACAACGGTGGTCCGGTGCAACTCAGGTTGCGGATTAATGGCGACAACTACATCTACCAGATCGCCCATTCGCCTTCACCGAAGGAAAAGTTCGATCCGAAGAAAATCTACAATCTCGAGGTAAAAGTCTGGTTCGACGAAAAACCGGGAGTATCGACGAGCCTCAGGGGGTTCAGTTTTGGCGATGCCCGCCGCGAAACCGGGCCTGACGGGAAGACGTGGTATGTCACCGACTGGATGTGGAGTTCTGTCCAGTACAACATCACGACTCTGGCCAAGAAGCAGTACATCTTTGGCTCAAGTACTGACAGATCACTCGAACACCGACGGAAAACCATAAAGAGCTTCCGGGACAACATCACGGCCGGTACAAAGTTCAAGTACTGGCAAATGGGTCTGGAAATCGCCAATTTCCGCGGGGTCGAGAAGCACGTGGAACGGATCCTGTACGGGGCGGATGCCTTCGCTGCACTCAAGGATCCGGCAACAGCATATGAACAGAATTTCGCCGCGATGGATGAGGTCATCTACGAGGACAAGAGAAAGAAGGAACTCGCCCGGGATGACAACAATGCCTACTGGCAGTTCATCAGAGAGGAACTGACGCCGTTGACGGTCAACAACATGATCAAGAAGGCGAAATGTCCCGACCTCGGCCACCAGCTCGCATACAACTATCATCGCATCCATGATTACCATGACGCCGGAAACCAGTCGCTCAGACGGGCTGAATGCTACAACAAGATCCTGACCGACTACGATCCGGACGCGCTCATCAAGCGGTACGAACAGATATCCGATCAGGAAGATGCACTGTTTGAAAAGACCCACGGTATAAAGCGCTGGTCGCTTGAAAATGCCCTGAAACAGAGCGATCCGGCGGCGCGAGAAATCAGTATTGCGGTGGACCGGGCAGAGTACCTGTTTGAAGGGGCCGACTACACCGCTCGAGCCCACGCAAAGCAGCGGGCCAATCAGCAGCGCGAACGCGCCCAGATGCAAAGCCTGATGCGTAGCCTGCAGGGAATCCAGAGCACGCTGCAGCAACGTCATGACCAGGCCGCCGGGCGGGTTGCACAACTGCAGGCCCAGGCGATGGCCAACCACCGAGCCCGGCTCCAGGCGCAGCGGAACCAGTTGTCGGCAACGCGAAGCGGCACATCGTCCTCCACGACCTCCACTTCATCCGGCCGCAGTGCCGGCAGCTCCAGCCTGCAGGTGGCGAAAACCACGGCACCGCGCGAACCGATGATCGCTGTCTACATGGCGGCATCGAACATCACCTCCGCCCCGCAGAACATGGCCAATTGTGACCCGGGCGGGGCCTTCGACGGCGATCGTATCTACGAGATCAAGTGCCGCGGCGTGAAAGTCGTCCGCCTGCCGATGCTGTCGCCGTCACGGGTGAAGAAATGCACCGGCAATCCGGATGCCGACGTCATCGACGGTCATGAAGGCGCCATCATCGGTTCGATCATCCGCATGGAGGCCGTCACCCGTGGAGAACTGGAAAAGCTCAGGTCTATCGGCAAGCAGCAGACCAACCATCTTGCCGGCGTTTTCTTTGAACAGGCTGAACCGCAGGCAACCAGCCAGCTTATCGAATGGAAATACGAGAAGACCCGTGAGGGCACCATCGACCGGTATTTCCGTGATATGACCGAGCTGCGCGCCTACGCGAAGAACCACAATTGCGCTGCCATCCTCTGGACCCGCGCGGACGGCTCGACTTACGAGGAGCGGCTGGACCGGGTACGGTAAGGGACCTCCCCTACCGCCCCGATCCTCTGTTCCTGGGTTTCCTGCTGCTTCTTCGGCAGGAAGCGGCGCTTCAGTGACGGACCGACGATCACCGCAATCAGAATTTGGCTGCGATTTAATGAGTCTGCGGCCTAATCCAGCGTGACTGTCATTTCCCGCATCAGCCTGCCATGGCCCCCGGCCAGCAGGCCGGTGATCCGGTCGCCGTCCCGGTCAAGCTCCACGGTTATCCGGCTGGGTGAGGGCGGTGTCATGTAATGGCCCTGCTCAATAATCCAGGTCGCCTTCTTCTCCGGCAGGCTGTCATGCAGCAGACAGGCCAGAGGGCCGGCGGCCATGCCGGTTGCGGCTTCTTCCTCTATCGCGAAACGGGGACCGAACATCCGGGCTGTCGCATCCTCACCGGTCGCCCCGGGATCTGTTGTGAAGATGTAATAGCCGACAAGGTCCAGTTTCTCGCTGATGTCCGAGATAGCGGCCATATCCGGCACAAGGTCGCGCAGATCAGCGCCAGACCGGACGCCGACATACATCATGCCATTGCCCGTACTGACAACGACGGGCGGAAATCGCGGATCAACCCGGTCGCTGGCGAGTCCGACCGAGGCCAGCACCTGACTGGCAGAGACACCCTCCGTCACCCAGTCATCAGACCGGCGATAAACCGGGGCAAGCTGTTCCATGTAGGCCATGCCATCACGGATGAAGATTTTGCGGGGGCCATCAACCGTTTGCTTTGAGGTCTCGCCATCTGTCACCCGGCCCAGTTCCGCAAGCCGGGAAAAGGTCGCGATGGTGGCATGCCCGCAATGCGGGATACGGCGGTTTGGCGTGAAGAAATCCAGCCGGAACCCGGCGATATCAGACCGCGAGACAAAAGCGGTCTCTGACAGTCCGACCCGGGCGGCAACCGCCTGCATGTCAGCCTCGCTCAGATCATCGGCATCAAGCACAACACCCGCCGGGTTGCCGCCCTGTCCGTCAACGACAAAGGCATTCACAACACCCACGGAGATGGATTTCTTCAATAACGCGGCATCGGGCATTTTAGTCTCCATATTTCATGTATATCACTCAATTAAATATTCTGATATCTTATGAACTGAGCTATATCGACTCATATAAACATGTGAATTTCTCATGAATTATGATGATCCCGGAATTCCGGAAAAGCTGTCTCAGGCAACCGCCTTTCTGGCCGCGATTGCCCGCGACGGCAGCTTTTCGAAGGCGGCGGAGCGGCTCGGCGTCCATCAGTCGGCAATCAGCCACCGGGTGCGCGGACTGGAAGAGGCGCTGGGGATCCCCCTGTTTGAACGGACCACGCGAAAACTGAACCTGACCGACGCCGGGGAAATTCTCTGTGCCGCCGCGACCCGTTCAATGGCAGAATGGGAGGCCGCGACCGATCAGCTGCGGCGCAACCGGGACAGCGACGTGATCCGGCTGTCCCTGCCCTCATCGCTGGCGATGAAATGGCTGCTGCCCGCCCTTCCCCGCGCCGCAACGACTGGTCTCGATATCGCCATTGACGTTGCAGACGGTCTGGTTGATTTCAACCGCCGGCAGGCAGATGCCGCCATTCGTTTCGGGCACGGCCCCTATCCCGGATTACATGCCACCCGGCTTGCCGCCTGTCGCCTGCAACCGGTCGCCGCAGCGGGTTATAACCTGAACGGACGCAATATCGCCATGCTGGCGGCATCACGGGACGTGACCTTTCTGGGAGATCGTCGGGGAGAGACCGATGATACCGGCTTCAGCTGGCAGGCCTGGTTCGACGGTGCCGGGCCTGCCCCGGCGGACTTTGCGCCCGGCCAGACTTTCGACCGCGCCGACCTGATGTTACAGGCAGCGATTGCCGGGGCAGGTATCGGTCTTGGCAGAACCCTGCTGGTCGAAGCTGACATCCGCGCAGGATTTTTGCAGCCACTGGACAAGGCCGTTCCCATGCGGTCCGCCTACTGGCTGGTCTGCAGCCCGGCCTTTGCAGCGACCGAGCGTCATGCCCGGCTGCTCAGATGGCTGACACAGGAAGTCAGGCGGACAACTGACACCCCCCACCCGTAACCCGGATCAGGTCAGGCCACGTGCCCGGTTGCGACCGGTAAACAGGAACAGCCGGATGGTCACCGCACACCAGCCACAGATCGCAATCGCGAACACCATCGGCGTTGTGGTGCCATCAAAGAACTGGCTGGCGATGGCAATCATTACACCGCCACAGACCATCTGCAGCGTGCCCCCCAGCGATGAGGCAAGCCCGGCAATATGCCCGTGTGCATCAAGTGCCAGCACCATCGCCGTCGGGATCACCAGTCCGAGGCAGGCATTCGCGCAAAACAGGAAACCAACCACGATTGGCAGCGAAACATAACCGGCCAGAGTGACCATCAGCAGGGTCGATGTGAGGATAAAGAAACCGACAACAGCCATTGCGACCACCCGCTCCATCCCGAACCGGTCGCCCAGTGTCGCGGCGAACTGGGAGGCACCGAAGAATCCCGCTGCGTTGATCGCAAAGGCCAGACTGAACTGCATCGGCGTCAGCCCGAACTGCTGGGTATAGACAAAGGACGCACTGGCGATGAAGACAAAGAAACTGGCCATGCTGAAACCGCCGATGAAGGTCAGCCCCAGAAACATCCGGTCGGTCAGCAATACCTTCATGCCATGCACCATGTTCCGGACATTGACCGGCACCCGGTCCGATTGCGGCAGCGTCTCGGTCAGGGAGAAGCGGACCAGCAGCAGGCTGATGACAGCCCCGACCGCCAGCACCAGAAAGATCGAATGCCAGTCAAAAGACAGAATCAGCAGGCTTCCGGCCAGCGGTGCGAGCATTGGTGAAACGCTGATCACCAGCATGATCGATGACATCAGGCGCGTTGCCTTTGTCCCGGTATAGAGATCACGCACGATGGCACGCGGCATCACCATGACAACAGCAGCACCCATGCCCTGCAGGAACCGGCTGGCAACCAGCCATTCGATTGACGGCGACACCACACAGCCCAGCGACCCGGCGATAAAGATCAGCAACCCGACATAAAGCGGCAGCTTGCGACCGACCTGATCAGACCACGGGCCGTACACCATCTGTGCCGTACCGAAGGCAATGAAAAAGGCCGTCAGGGTGATCTGTACCCCGGCGACGGTCGTCCCGAGGTCCGCTGCGATTGTCGGCAGCGCCGGCAGATACATATCAATAGCGAACGGTCCGACACTGGCCAGCAAACCCAGTATGGCTGCCGTTCTGTAAAACCCGATTGGCACGATGAATAATCCCGAGAGAGTTCTGTCCGGTCGATACAGCCTCAAAGACTGAGCGGCTGTAAACACCCGGCCAGAAATGAAGTCAACCCGGACCGCGGGAACGCAGGTCAGGGTTGACCATATTGCATATCACGGACCGCCAAACCCGATCCGGTTACCCCCGCAGAACGCCACCGGTCAGCTTCGCAACATTGCTGACAACGGCCGCCGCAACCTTGTCGATCTGTTCGTCGGTCAGGGTTGCCTCAACCGGTTGCAGGGTCACGCTGAGCGCCAGTGACTTGCGGTCCGCGCCGATATTCTCGCCACGATAGACGTCAAAGACATCCGCCGCCACGATCAGCTTCCGGTCTGCGCTAAGCGCCGCCCGGACGACCTTTTCTGCCGGAACATCCTCATCGACGATGAAGGCAAAATCCCGGTCAACCGCCTGCAGGCTGGAGGCCTTCAGCAGCGGACGGGTGCGGACATCCTTCGATTTCGGCTCCGGCAGATTGTCGAGATATATCTCGAACGCAACAACCGGACCGGAAATATCCAGCGCCTTGAGAACGCGGGGATGAATGTCACCAAACACCGCAATCGTGTTCTTCGGCCCCAGTGACAGACGGCCCGCCCGGCCCGGATGATACCAGCCCGGGACATCACGGTCTGTCTGCAACCGGTCTGCCGGTGCACCAATCGCTGTCAGCGCTGCCAGCACATCCGCCTTCGCGTCAAAGGCATCGACGGCGCGGCGGGCACCGGACCAGTGACGGCCAACCATATCTCCCGTGCGGACACCGGCGGCAACGATGGCCTGATCGTCAGGCTGATCGCCGGCATATTGCGGGCCGAGTTCAAACAGCGCGAGATCACCCATGCCACGGGCCGCATTCCGGCGGGCCGCGTCAATCAGGTTCGGCAGGATTGACGGACGCATGCTGTCGAGATCCGACGAGATCGGGTTCGCCAGCATCAGGGCATCCTGTCCACCGCCGAAAAGCGACGCGAGAGCACGCGGCATGAATGACCAGGTGACACATTCATGCATGCCACGCGACGCCAGCAGACGACGGGCTGTTGCCCGGCGGCGCTGCTTCAGGGTCAGCACCGGTGTCGGTATGGTCTGTTCGCGGGGCAGTGAAACCGCCGGGATATTGTCGAACCCCTTAACCCGCAGGACTTCCTCAACCAGATCGGCCTCGCCATGCACATCCCAGCGCCAGGACGGTGGTGAGACGCTTATCGCCTCCCCGGCCTTCGCAACGATGAAGCCAAGGGTCTCCAGAATGCTGACGCTTTCCGCTTCCGGCACATCCAGTCCGCCAAGTCCCGCCACACGGGAGGGCCTGAATGCATAGCTGCGCTTCCATTCCGGCGGTGATCCGGCAACCAGCAATTCGGAGGTCTCGCCACCGCAGAAGTCCAGAATCATCCGGGTCGCAATTTCTGCACCATCGATCAGGAATTCCGGATCCACACCGCGCTCAAACCGGTAGCGGGCATCGGAATCGATACCCAGCCGGCGCCCGGCCATCGCCGTGCGGATGGGATCAAAGGTCGCGACTTCCAGAAACACATTGACGGTCTCGTCCGTGCAGCCGCTTTCCGCCCCGCCCATAACGCCGCCAATGGCGTGGGCTTTGGCATCGTCGGCAATGACACAGACTTCATCGTTCAGGACATATTCCTTGTCGTCGAGAGCGACAAAGGTTTCACCCTCCTTTGCCAGCCGGGGGGCAATCCGGACCGAAAGCGTATCTGCATCAAAGACATGCAGCGGCCGGCCAAGGTCGTAGGAGACATAGTTGGTGATGTCCACCAGCGCCGAGATCGGGCGCAGGCCAATAGCCGTCAGGCGGCGCTGCAGCCAGTCCGGGCTGGGGCCATTCTTCACGCCGGTGAAATGACGGCCGACAAACATCGGGCAGGCATCCGGTGTCGCCGCCAGCTTGTCGAGTGACAGGCCGACCGGGCTGACATAACTGCCTTTTACCGCGCTGGTATCGAGCGGCTTGAGGGTTCCGAGCCCCGCTGCCGCCAGATCACGGGCAATACCGCGCACACCAAGGCAGTCACCCCGGTCCGGGGTAATCGCAATTTCGATCATCGGGTCGTCGAGACCCATATATTCCACGGCGGACATGCCAACCGGCGCGTCCTCGGGCAGATCAATGATGCCGTCATGTTCGTCGGAAATCATCAGCTCACGCTCAGAGCAGAGCATGCCGTTTGAGTCGACATCCCGGATTTTCGAGGGCTTCAGGGTGATACCCGTCCCCGGAATTTCCATGCCGGAGGCCGCAAAGACACCCTTCATGCCGGTGCGTGCATTCGGCGCACCACAGACAACCTGAACCATGCCATCAGCGGTTTCCACGTCGCAGACCCGCAGCCGGTCGGCATTCGGATGCTGCCGGGCTTCCCGGACATAGGCGATGGTGAAACCCTGAAGTGCCGCAGCACGGTCAACGATTTCCTCGACCTCCAGGCCAAGCATGGTGAGCTGTTCGGCAACCTGATCAACGGTGGCGTCGGTTTCCAGATGATCCTTCAGCCAGGACAATGTGAACTTCATTGGCTGATCCCCCCGCTCATGGTTGGTACATCCAGCGACGCAAAACCGTAATGACGCAGCCAGCGCAGATCACTGTCGAAGAAGGTGCGAAGATCGGGAATGCCATATTTCAGCATCGCCATCCGCTCCAGCCCCATACCGAAGGCAAAGCCCTGATATTCAGCCGGGTCGAGATTGCAGTATTCCAGCACCTTCGGATGCACCATGCCGCAACCGAGAATCTCCAGCCAGTCGTCACCGGCACCGATCCGCAGCTCACCGCCAGCCCGCGAACAGCCGATATCGACTTCGGCACTGGGCTCCGTGAACGGGAAATAACTCGGGCGGAACCGCATCGGCAGGTCATCAACCTCGAAATAGGCTTTGCAGAAATCCAGCAGGCAACCGCGCAGGTGACCCATATGGGTGGCCTTGTCGATCACCAGCCCTTCGAACTGATGAAACATCGGTGTGTGGGTCATGTCGCTGTCTGAACGGAAGGTGCGGCCCGGCACCAGAATCCGGATCGGCGGCTTCTGCGACAGCATGGTACGCACCTGAACCGGAGAGGTATGGGTCCGCAGCAGCATGCGTGAGCCATCTTCCTTTTCCGGCAGATAGAACGTGTCATGCATCTGACGGGCAGGATGTTCCGGCGGAATGTTCAGCGCCGTGAAGTTATGGAAATCATCTTCGATATCCGGACCTTCGGCGACGGTGAATCCCAGTTCGGCAAAAATCGACACGACTTCATCATAGGTCTGGCTGATCGGATGCAGGCGGCCATCCGTTTCCGGGCGCGATGACAGGCTCACATCAATCCGGTCAGCAGCCAGACGCTGCTCCAGTTCCGCATCTTCCAGCGTTGTCTTGCGACCCTCAATGGCGGCGGCAATCTCGGTTTTCAGGGCATTCAGCGACTGTCCCGCTTCGCGGCGTGCATCCGGGTCCATGCCACCGAGGCTTTTCATCATGTCGGTGATGCGACCCTTCTTGCCCAGCGCGTCGATGCGAATGGCTTCGAGCGCCTTGAGGTCGGCGGCTTGATCAACGGCGGTTGCGAGTTCCTGTCTCAGATCGTCGATGCTGCTCATCGTTTTCTCTGTCCGGTAAAAAAATAAAAAAAGGGGCCGGCTTAGGCGGCCGGCCCCTTGGTCTCCGATCCTGCCTGATTAAGGCGGGATTTATTCGGCGATCGCGGCCCGGGCGGTGTCGACCAGGGCTTTGAAGCTTTCCGGCTCCAGCGCTGCCATGTCGGCAAGCACCTTGCGATCCAGCTCAATCCCGGCGAGCTTCATGCCGTTCATAAACTGGGAATAGGTCATACCGTGCTGACGGACACCGGCATTGATGCGGGTGATCCAGAGCTGACGGAATGTCCGCTTTTTCGCACGACGGTCGCGATAGGCGTACTGAAGACCCTTCTCGACCTTTTCCAGCGCGATGCGGAAGTTGGTTGAATTACGACCCCGATAACCCTTGGCGAGCTTCAGGACTTTCTTGTGACGGGCGTGACTTGTGACGCCCCGTGATACGCGTGCCATTTAAATAATCCTTTCCGCTCAGCGATCGTACGGCATGAAGTTGCGCTTGATGATGCGCTCGTCCACGGCGGATACGATGTCGGTGCCGCGGGCGGACCGGATGAATTTATTGGTGCGTTTGATCATACCATGCTGTTTACCGGCGACGTTATGGCGCAGTTTGCCCGTCCCGGTCGTGCGAAAACGCTTCTTGGCGCTCGACTTTGTCTTCATCTTGGGCATTTGAAACTCCATTATTTTCAAGGGCTTGAAAGCCGTTATCACATTGCCGGGAGGCATACCCAATAGGCCCCTTCGGCGCGGAACGCGGGGTTATAGCCCTGCACCCCCGGCCTTGCAAGCCGCGCATCCCCTCTGTGGCGATAAATTACAGGATCGTGTGAAGAACAAAGCTTGCCACTTGCCGCTGTTAACAGGTCTGCTAATGTCCCGGTATGAGGGAGATTTCATTCAGGGGACCAGTTCTTCAGATCGTGGCCGTCTTCGGCATGGTCTGGCTTTTCGCGACGACGGCTTTTGGCCAGTCCATTGATGATGATGCCCTCGGCGGGTCCAGTACCCAGCCGACCGAACAGGAAGCCAGCGAAGAAACCCCGGAGAAGAAACCCCGGGCCGCCACCGGGGGTGCCAGCTTTAACCCGGCCAATCTGTCCCGTGTCGAGGTGCTGCCCCCGCTGCTGTCCTACAGCCAGTGTGAACTGAAACTGCCGGACGGCTTTGACTGGACGCCGCAGGAAGTCTGGGCCTGGGAAGAGCGCGCCTGTCTCGGCGAGCGCATCGACATGCGGGTCTATTACGAACAGAAATATGGCCGGAAGTTCACCTGTCGCGCCTCCCGCCCCGACTACTTTCCCGTCGAGGCCGAACTGTCGGCGAATTTCATTCAGACGATGGTCCGCCAGCCGCTTTACAAGCGACTGCTGCATGACCGCGGCATCGAAATTTACTGCGCCCGGATTCGTGACGAAATCCGCCTCAATGATTCACAGCTCCACCGCCCGCTGATTTTCGGTTATTCGCGGCTGGAGAAGGGTGGCATCTTCGTGCGCTTCCGGTCGGAAAGCATTCTTGCCATCATCGGCTCCGTTGTCAGTGAGCGTCTGGAAGGCTACGCGCTGCAGCTTGCCAGTGACCTGCTGCTGTCAAATGGCTCGCGGTTTGAGAAAGATGTCCGGCTGACCGGTGCCCGGGTGATGGGCAATATCGAAGCCAACAAGTCGATTTTTGAAGGCACTTTCCGTCTCAACAATGCGGATGTCGGCCGAAACGCGACCTTCAACGGATCCCGCATGAATGCCGTGCTGATGGCCTCCAGCCGGTTCGGATTCAACATCACGGCCGTCGGCGCGACCTTCAGCGGCCCGCTGAACATGACACTGAGCCGGGTTGAGGGTTCGGTGAACCTGCGCGGCGGTTCCCATTTCCGGAATATCGTCACACTCGATTCCGCTCTGGTGCAGGGTAATGTCTATGCGGATTCCAGCCGGTTCGACGGATTGTTCAACCTGTCGAGTGCTGAAATTGAACGTTCCGTGCTGCTCGACAAGAAATCGACATTCAACGAAGTCCGGATGGCCAGCGCGACCATCGGCCGGAACGTCAACGCGGAATCCTCGACCTTCAATGGCCCGTTCATTGGTGATCTGGCGACCATCGGCGGCACACTGATCATCCGAAACGGAGCCCTGTTCAAGGACATCGTCCGCTTCCCCCGGGCCAAGATTGCCGGATCACTGGAAGCGGCAAGCGCGGTCTTTGAGAAGCCGATCGATTTCTATGGCATCAACATCAATGGCGGCGCCTTCCTGAAAGACGAGTCTACTTTCAAGGACGTGAACCTGTCTGCCGCGACCATCGGCGACAGCCTGCAGCTGACCGGCAGTACCTTTGATGGCCGGCTGGACCTGACCAACGCGACAATCGCCCGCGAACTTCATCTGACATCTCCGCTGTCGGCAGAAGACCGGACGGCAGATGGCCCGATCAATCACCCGCCGCCAATCTGGACCGACAAGGCGCATCTGATCCTGCGTAACGTCACTGCCGGGGCCATTCAGGACACTGCCAGCGCCTGGGACAATCTGGACGGACGTCTCGATCTGGTGGGCCTGACCTACGAGCGGCTCGGCGGGTTGCGCTCTACCCGGGACAGCACGATGGCCGCCCGTGATGAAGACTGGCTGCTGGACTGGCTCAGCATGCAGCAGGACCGTGAATTTGCCTTCATGCCGCAGCCTTATGAGCAGCTTGGCCGCATTCTCCGCCAGACCGGCCAGACAGAAAAAGGCGAGGATATTCTCTATGCGCTCCGCGACCATGAACGGACCCATGACGCGACCACCATCGGCATCCGGCTCTGGCTGACCTTTACCTGGCTGTTCATCGGGTATGGCTATGAGGTGCTGATTGTCGTGCTCTGGCTGTTCGCGCTGATGATCGGCGGCGGAATGTACATCTACTGGACCCCGGTCGGGCGACAGCTGGGCCTGAGATGGTGTCTGTTCTACAGCCTCGACATGTCGATCCCCTTTGTCGACCTGAACCCCGAGGAACACTGGGCGCTGACCCAGACCATGAGCATCGGCACCCAGATCTATACGGGTATCCATCGGATCGTTGCCCTTATTCTGGCGTCCTTCCTCGCCGCCGGTATGTCCGGGATGGTCGGATAACCGGGAAATAAGATCAGTTCCCTGCTCCGGGCACCGCCTTCCGGTCACCGAAACAGGGCTTTCCGTCTGTCAGACCTTTCGTACCACTTGCCGGGCGGGCTGGCGGGGCTATAAACGATTCATGCACATGCTTCACCACATCTGGCTGTCCGCCCAATGCCGCAAGGTCCGCGTGGCGCTTTCAGAAAAAGGCAT
>TARA_R110000787_G_scaffold1398_2_pt1 | contig 47683 bp, 43 predicted proteins | sample TARA_R110000787 | Tara Oceans TARA_R110000787 (sample SAMEA4397920) | marine metagenome | biome: Polar Biome; feature: [DCM] deep chlorophyll maximum layer (ENVO:01000326); material: water (ENVO:00002006), including particulate matter (ENVO:01000060) such as... | depth 35 m | reverse complement strand
ACAAGGCGAATTTGTTTCGGTTTAGTCACTCTAAATCAAATAAATGTAACGATGTTAGTCGATATCGAGAAAGCTCCCAGAGCTCGAGTTTAAAAGCTTTACCGTAAGCGTTATTAATTTTGACAAGGTGCTCACAGGGATGTGAGTTATTAGAACAACGCAGGAGCAGTTGTCGAGAATAATCATTATCTTCAATCAATGCCTTGCCTAAATCGTTTTTCTTCAAGCTGAAATTCTACACTTTGAAGTGTCATGGCTATATACCAATCAGACTAATGACTTACTCACTAAGCGATAATGAATTTGTTTGGTATGACTCCTAACGTTAATTTTTTGATAAGAAAAAGGCTGATCATCTCAGCCTTTTTATGGTTATTATGTTGAATAACGGCTTCTTTAACCCATCTATTTAATAGGTAAGCGTAACCTTAATCCACATCGTGCAATGGCCAGAGTACAATATAATCTTCAAAGTCTTCCAGTTCAACATCGTCATCTTTAATGATTTTACCACGCACTGACATGCCTGCTTGATGCATGGCTGATTTTTTACCGTTATGTAATAACGGGTGCCAAGACGGCATACCTCTGCCCTCTTTTAAGCGTCTATAAGTACAACTTGGCGGCATAAAAAACACATCATCCAAGTTTTCTTGTGTCAACTGTACACAATCTGGCACTAATACAGTACGCTGTTCATACTTTGAACACTGACAGCTTTTATCGTTGAGTAAGTGACAAGCAATGCTTGAATAATTCATTTGCTCACCTTCAGCAATATGCGTCGTTGGCATTAGCTCGGTTTCATCTGTGGTGCTTTCATCATCAATAAACTTGTGTAAACAACATTTTGCACAGCCGTCACACAATGACTCCCACTCAGGGCGAGTCATTTCATCAAGTGTTTTGGTTTCCCAAAAACGCTCTATTGGTAGTTTTTTTGCTTTATCTTTCGACAGCGAGCGATTATTTTTTTTACTCATAGGGCTTCTTATTGCTATGCAATTCCGACTATTTAATCGCAGGGTATTTAATATGATCAGATAAATGTCCCACTGAACTGACAAAATAATAGGATAAATTCCAATGCATTAAACTTTTATAGTTATTGTAGGCTAAATAAGCTCGACCTTTTACACCATCAGGAAAAACCAATGTTGCCTTAACATCAACCTTAGGGAGATCACTGCCATCAGTGCGTCGTACGCCTAACGCTTGCCACTGCGCTAAGTTTTTTTCACTTTTAGCCCATGCTTTTAGCCAATTTTTACGACCACCGGTATTTTGGGGAATAGCAAGTGAGGTATCAAAGTCACTTGGCAGTTTAACCTGGCGACCCCATGTTAAGTTATTATTCCAACCTTCATTTTTTAAATAATTTGCCATTGATGCAAAAACATCAGCTTGATTGCCCCAAATATCTTTTTTTCCATCACCGTCGCCATCAACAGCGTAAGCAACAAATGAGGTTGGCATAAATTGATTTTGTCCCATAGCACCGGCCCAAGAACCTTTCATATTAGCGCTATCAATGTGACCTTCTTTTAAGATGTTTAATGCCGCCCATAATTGCTTTTTAAAAAAAGCTTCACGGCGTCCCTCATAGGCTAAAGTCGATAATGCTGAAATAACATTATAGTTGCCCATTATTTTGCCAAAATTCGTTTCAAGTCCCCAAAGTGCGACAATAAAGCGGGCTTGTACCCCATATTCAGCGGCAACTTTATCCAATAGTACTTGATGTTTTTTGTACATAGCTCTGGCACGTTTTATTTTCCAATCGGGTAAACGCTTAGGTAAATAGGTATCAAGTGTTTCAACTTTTTCTGGTTGACTGCGGTCAGCTTTCACCGCTCGCTGATGAAAAACAGCCTTAGCAAACGATTCATCAATTAAGGCTTGTTCATAACCTTTTGCAAGCGCTTCTTGCTTAAGTTTTACTATGTATTGCTCGAAACCGGCTTGCGTAAGCGTCGGCGTTGTTTTACTTTCAGCTGCAAATGTTGACTGAGAAAATAGTACTAAACACAGTGAAACTGATAAGGCTTTTACTGATTTGATATAACGCATCATGATTCCCCTGTAGTTTTCTGCTTAGCGACTTTCATACTGGCAACATGCCCCTTTAGTAAGTCTTCTTCCTTTGGGGTTATTTGCAAGTAATAACCTTGTTCAACTAAGCTTTCTTTTACCTTAGTCAGATCAGCAAAACCAAGCTTAACTTTAGTTGCAAGATTTAATACGGTAACCATTTCAGGCTTACCAAACATTTTCATCAGCGCTTCTGGTACCTCAGAAAAATCATCTCGTTTATTAATAAAAAGATACGTTTGCGCTTTTTTAGCACTTTTATAAACACTACACAGCATAATGGAGACCTATGATTGAATGGTTTTAGGGAACTTTATCACTTTGTGACTTAACATGACTTCTTTACGGTATTAATCAAGATATTTATTCAGTTAACCGCTAAGATATCGAGCCAACGTAACACAGTAGTCTGACAAGTTCTTTGAACTTATGTAACACTTTGTTCGCCACTCGTTATGTTTAGCATAATGACTAATTTACTTTGAAGCCATTTTCAACAAATGCGAGCAATTTATCGCCGAATAAAGGTTTACGCCAACCCCGCATAATATCGACCAAGTGAATATTATTTTCAGCACCGTTAAGTTTAAAGTGCCATGATAAAAATTGATTGATTTGCTTTTTCGAGGCAAAATTTTCCGCTTGTAAATTAGTAGCTTCACTTAATTCATTGATATAACTCTTCGCTTTTTTAAAGTTTTGTTTATATCCAGGGTATTCATCTAGTCGAACAATGGCTTCAGGTAATTCAGCATTTTTCTCTTCATTGACACGTTTTAGTACCGCCAACATTGCATTACCTTTATGTTTAACATCAAGATATTCAACACCTTCAATATTGGCCATAATCGCGACATTTTCGGGGTTAACTTGTGCTAGCGCTAATAAAGTATGATCTTTTGCGATAAAGCCAATCGGTCGATCTTTTTGTTGTGCTTGTTGATAGCGCCAGATGGTTAATTGTTGTAACCGGTAGAGCTGCTGCGAATTTAAACGCCAGGCCATTTTAATATTACGATACAACAAGCTTGCGTCAATCGGAGTGAACTTACGCTCAACCATAATATCACTTTCTTCTTGTGCAGCCGCTAGCCAGCCAGACTTTTCAATATCTGACATTAGTCGAGGTAAAACATTAAATAAATGTTCAACATCGGCAGCAGCATAGTCAAGTTGCTTAGTGGTTAATGGTCGTTTCATCCAATCGGTTCGAGACTCTGATTTATCAAGTTCAATGTCAGTATAATGAGCAATCATAGCGGCATAGCCCATTGATAAACCGTGACCTAAAAATGACATGATAATTTGACTGTCAATTAAGTTAGCCGGTCGACAATTACCCGCAGTAAGAAAAACTTCAAGATCTTCAGAGCAAGCATGCAATATTTTTTGAATACTAGGATTTTCCAGTAATTGCCAAAATGGCGATAAATCAGTTAACGCAACAGGATCAATTAACGCTAATGTTTTACCATCATTTATCTGGATCAGACCTAATTTAGGATAAAGCGTGCGGGTACGAACAAATTCGGTATCAATAGCAAGCACAGAAGCTTGCGTATAACGTTGACAAATTTGGTGTAATTGCTCAGAGGTTTCGACATAAATTCTTTCAAGAGTTTCTTGCACGTATTGTCCTATATAAATTGGCTACTAAGGTAAACGAGTTACGTTACCATGATATCGTTAAAGCGAGTGATGAGGTTAAATATTACAATATCTTATTTTTTCACGCTTGCCAAAATGAAATTTAATTGTTTAACGCAAATAAAAATGACAAGTTCACCTTTATTAGGGAGCTTGTCATTATTTGGCTTTTTAAAATGCTACTGATAAAAATGCCGGTAGCTTTCTACAACTGACGATTAACGTCTACGTCTAGTCGCCTGTTGGCTACGGTGCTGATGTTTTTTCACAGAGCGACGAATTCTTCTGCTTTTCGCATTATCCATCGCTTTTTCATCTACTTTAACTTTACTTTGAGTTTCAGGTGCTAAATCAACCAATTTTCTGTAGTAGTTAACATCTTGTAAATTCAATTCTGTCCAGCCACCTAAAGGTAACTGACGTTTCATTTCCATATCGCCGTAGCGAACACGGATCAAACGGCTAACTTGTACGTCTTGGCTTTCCCATAAACGACGAACTTCACGGTTACGACCTTCAGATAACACAACATGGAACCAATGGTTACGACCTTCACCACCACGATAAGTTATTTTTTGAAATTTTGCAGGACCATCTTCTAACTTAACGCCATGGCGTAATGTTTGTAGCATGGCTTCGTTAACTTCACCAAATATGCGTACCGCATATTCACGTTCAACTTGTTTAGACGGATGCATTAAACGGTTAGCAAGTTCACCATCGGTAGTAAAAAGTAACATACCTGACGTGTTAATATCTAAACGGCCGACAGCAACCCAGCGGCTACCATCAAGTTTTGGTAAACGGTCAAATACCGTTGGACGGCCTTCAGGATCTTTACGTGTACACATTTCGCCTTCAGGCTTGTTGTACATTAACACCCGACAAAAGTTTTCTTCTATCGGTTTTAGCTTAATTTGGTGACCATCGACACGAATAAGCTCGTTGCCTTCAACACGGTCGCCTAAATAAGCAGTTTTGCCTTCAACACTGACACGGCCAGCACTGATATAGGTTTCCATTTCTCGGCGTGAACCGGCACCCGCTCTAGCGAGTACTTTTTGCAATTTTTCAGACATAGGTCTTAACTCTCTCACGTCAGTAACTTCACAGTTAATCGCGGTATTTACCACGCTACTATTACGTCTCTGTCTCTTTAAGTTTAGGGTCAATAAACCCTGCGTTTTGGTTATACTTTAGCTAAACCGTTTAATTAGCAATGTCAGTCATTGGCATTAATGCCGGCAACTGGTCGAGCGAGGTTAATGAAAAGTAATCAAGAAATTCTTGTGTACTAGCGTATAACACCGGTCGTCCAGGTACTTCTTTTTGACCAACAGTTTTAATCCAATTTCGCTCAGTCAGGGTCTTAATAATTTGACTACTGACGGCAACACCGCGAATATCTTCAATTTCTCCGCGAGTTATTGGCTGTTTGTAGGCAATTAGCGCTAAGGTTTCTAAAATAGCACGTGAATATTTCGGTGCTTTTTCTTGGTACAAGTGCGCTAAATCTTCACTAAGCTCACTAGGTGTTTGAAATCGATAGCCTGAAGCTACTTTATTAAGTTCAACACCGCGGCCTTTATAATCAGCCTGAATAGTGATAATTATATCACGAATTCGCAGATTACTAACACGATATTCAATTAAAAAATCACGTTTTAGTAATTGTACAGATAACGGTTTATCAGCAATGAATAATGCCGCTTCAACTAAACGCTGTAACTTTTCATCATCAATGTCTTTATGACGGATTTTATCGGGTATCATTACTAGTTACTTTTATCATTAGGTTGATTTATTAGCTGTCATTAATAGTTAAAACTGAGGTTTAGGCTGAGATTAAGACTTAGGCAGACTAACGTGTATTTCGCCATAAACCTGAGTTTGAATACAAGTAATGAGTGACTCTTTTATTAACTCAAGAATAGCTAAAAATGTCACTACGACTCCCTGTCTTCCCTCTTTAATAGTAAACAAGTCACTAAAGTTGCAATACGCTTGATTATCTTTAGCCTCTTTAAGGGTCGACAGTATTTTTGCCATGCGTTCTCGGGTTGATAAAGATTCTTTTTGAATATGATGATGTTCAAATGCCTGTGTACGTTTTATTACCCCTTGTAAGGCAGCAACTAACTCGGTTAAATCAACTTGCGTATTGGCAATTTCAGGAACAAAGTTTTCGGCTAATTCAACCTTGGCAATAAAACTATCACGGTCAATTCGCGGTAGTTGATCAATGTTTTCGGCCGCATTTTTGATCACTTCATATTCTTGTAGTTTTCTCACTAACTCAGCACGGGGGTCACCTTCGTCTTCTTCAACTGCTTGTTTAGGCAATAATAGTCGTGATTTAATTTCCGCTAAAATTGACGCCATCACTAAATATTCCGCCGCCAGCTCAAGTTTAATATCTTTCATTAAATCGACGTAAGTCATGTATTGCGTAGTGATCGGCGCAATAGGTAAATCTAAAATATCAAATTTTTGCTTACGAATTAAATATAATAATAGATCTAATGGCCCTTCAAACATCTCTAGAATGACTTCAAGTGCATCGGGCGGAATAAATAAATCTTGCGGCTTTTCAACCATGGCTTTACCGCGTAGCAAAGCAAAAGGTAGTACTTGCTGCATCATAATCCCAGACGTGGGATTAGGATCCTGCCTGCTCGTACTTGATAGTTTAGCCTTAAGATCAGACATCGTTAGCTTTTAACATGATAGCGTTATATTCCGGTTTATAGGTTCGCTCAATGATGGGCGTTCATAAAACTTTATTGAAACGGCGTAGGATCACCTTCACCAACACGAATAATTTCCACTTCATCATTAGAAAAGTCAATAACTGTAGTCGGATGCTCGCCTAAATGACCACCATTAATAATCAGGTCAACTTGATGCTCCAAAATATCGCGAATGTGCTCTGGATCAAACTCAGCCATTTCAGCACCGGGCATGATCAACGTTGTCGACATGATCGGCTCACCTAATTCGGCTAACAAAGCTTGAGCAATGTTATTATCTGGCACACGAATGCCAATGGTTTTACGTTTTGGGTTTAATAGCCGTTTCGGCACTTCTTTCGAGCCTTTAAAAATAAAGGTATATGGGCCTGGAGTGTTGTTTTTTAGTAATCTAAAATAACTGTTATCAACGCGCGTATATTCAGATAACTCCGATAAATCACAACACATTAGGGTAAAGTTATGCTCTTTATCGATAGAACGAATGTTACAAATACGCTCTAAGGCCTTTTTATCACCAATATGACAACCTAAGGCGTAACCCGAGTCGGTAGGGTAAACAATAACACCACCTTGATTAATAATAGCGGCGGCTTGTTTCATTAAACGCCCTTGCGGATTATCAGGGTGAACATAAAAAAATTGACTCATAATACACTCCAGCTAAATTATAGTTTGATCATGTTACTGTGCTGCAAGACTAAGTTTACTGTCAGCACAACTTTTATTCTAATTTTTTGGTGTAGCTTGCCCTTGCCATAGCTGCCAAATAGCGTTGGCCTGCTCTGGCATGACTAAATTACGCCCTAAATCACTCCAACGACTTGGCTGATGAAAATCAGAGCCCATCGAGGCATGTAAATTATATTCTAAACAAAAGCTTAGCATTAATTTACGTTGTTCCTTGTTCATCTGCGGCAGCACCACTTCTAAACCATCGCCTTGTGCAGCCTTGAAATCGACGATTAAGCGTCGTAACCATTTCGTTGATAGGTCATACCGGATAGGGTGTGCCATTACCGCAACACCGCCGGCAGCATGAATAGCCGCTACAGCGTCTTCAATACTACACCAGTTAGGATTAACATAAGCACGTTGGCCTTTGCCGATGTATTTATCAAAAGCAGCTTGCATTTTACTGACCACACCACGCTGTAGTAATACTCTAGCAAAATGCGCTCGGGTGATTGAACCTTCTCCAGCCATAGCTTTAGCGTCGGTATACACATCATCAAAACCACATTTTGCCAGTTTTACACCCATAGCGGTGGCACGATCCTCTCTGCGCTGCTGCTGTTGCAAAATTAACGTAGTTAACGCTTGATGCTCAGGAGCAATATTTAATCCAACGATATGAATTTCAAAGCCCTGCCATTGGGTTGAAATTTCGATACCATCGATCAAAGTTAATGGAATATTTTTTTCTAATATAGTTTGTTTTGCACTAACAAGACCGCTAACCGTGTCGTGATCTGTGATCGCTAACACGTCAATTTGAAAGTTAACCGCCCGTTCTATCAACTCTTGTGGCGTCAGTGCACCATCAGAGCAATTAGTGTGACTATGTAGATCAACCCGTAAGTTTGAAAAATCTTTATCATTTGTAAAATCAGTGGTTGACATCATTACGCGAATCGGTTCTTCTATAGGGACTTAAAACTGCCTAACACAAATGCAAGTCGCTATTTAGGCAAGTGAATGAAACAATTTTACTGAGATAAAACAGATAATGATACAAGTAAAACAAACTATTTCTCTAATTTGGTGGTGGCATAACTCGACATAATTGGGTTGTGATGTTTACTTGTAAGTAAAAAATTCGAAAACCCGCACCCTATTGCGGGTTTTTTGCTTTTAATTAATTGAAAATATAACGAGTTAAAAATGTTACGAATTAAAGTTAAACGTTGGTTCTTATGGTGGCTTCTGCCTATTTACGCTGGATGACCGTTGTTAAATAAATGATTAATAGGAATACCCATGAGCAATTACCAAGAAAATAATATCACTAAATCGCAGCTTGATACTGCACAAGATACGCTTCAGCCTGGTGCTGTGACGACCATCACTGATAGTCTACGTTACCAAAGCGATCCTCTCGCGGTTTTTCACACTTTATGTGCTGATAAAACAAATACACTATTACTTGAATCTGCCGAAGTTGATAAAAAGCATCAATTAAAAAGCTTACTATTGATTGATACTGCAGTAAAAATCGTCTGCAACGCAAATAGTGTTACCTTTACAGCATTAACTCACAATGGTGAAAATGCCCTTGCCTTTGCCAAGCAAGCTTTAGCTGAAGATGCCCAGATAACAGGTGATAAACAAGCATTCACCGCTACTTTCACCGAAATACCTCAACAACTCGATGAACGTTCACGCTTACTTGCTGTTAACCCTTTTCAAAGCTTACGTTTATTTACACAATTAAAGAACAGTAATCATCACCCTTTTGCCGTGTTTCTTGGTGGTGCTTTTGCTTTTGATATGATGGCAATGAGTGAAAGTCTGCCAGAGGTTAATGACGGTGAGAACAGCTGCCCTGACTTTGTTTATTACCTTGCCGAAACATTAGTGGTAATTGACCACGAACAACAATCAAGTGAAGTAATCGCCAATCTATTTACCGGCGAACATTATCAAAATGCGCAAAGCTTCGCCTTAGCAAAAATTGCCGCCATTAAAGCCAGTTTATTAGCGGATATAACAGCAAATTTTGCAGCAAAAATAAGTAGAACTACAACAACTAACAAGCCGAAAACAGCGCTAACTTGTGACATTGACGATGAGGCTTTTTGTAATATTGTTAATGACTTAAAAGAAAATATTTTGGCTGGTGATATTTTTCAGGTAGTGCCTTCTCGTACATTTAGCCTACCTTGTTCGAACACCCTCAATGCCTATAAAGCCTTAAAACACCATAACCCAAGTCCTTATATGTTTTATCTACATGACAGCGAGTTTTGTATTTTCGGTGCTTCTCCTGAATCAGCGCTTAAATATCAACAAAGCAATCGACAAGTCGAAATTTACCCTATTGCAGGGACACGCCCTCGTGGCTTTAATGCTGATGGTAGCCTATCACCGGATTTAGACAGCCGTATTGAACTCGACTTACGCTTAGACAAAAAAGAATTGGCTGAACATATCATGTTGGTTGATTTAGCGCGCAATGACATTGCTCGCGTGAGTCAACCCGGCACACGACATGTTGCTGATTTATTAAAAGTTGACCGTTATTCGCATGTTATGCATTTAGTTTCTCGTGTTTGCGGTACATTAGAAGTGGAATTAGACGCGCTGCATGCTTATCAAGCTTGTATGAATATGGGCACGTTATCGGGTGCCCCCAAAGTTAAAGCAACGTCTTTAATTCGAGAGGTTGAAGGTAAGCGTCGTGGCAGTTATGGCGGCGCTGTTGGCTATTTAACGGGTGATGGTGATATGGATACTTGTATCGTCATACGTTCAGCATTTGTTAAAAATAAGCAAGCACAAATTCAAGCCGGTGCCGGGGTAGTATTTGATTCTGATCCGCAATCAGAAGCCAATGAAACCCGACAAAAAGCGCAAGCAGTGATCAGTGCTATTAATGAAGCTGAAGATAAAGAGTTGATCGTTTCTCATCAAGAAAGAGTCCAAGTCAGCTCAAATAATACCGCGCCAGCACAGGAGGTTAAATAATGAACACTACTAATTTAACAGCCAACACCTATGCGACATCAACACCAAATACACTACCTGAAATTGTCATGTTAGATAATCTTGACTCATTTACCTATAACTTGGTGGATGAGTTTCGTTGTTTAGGCTATCAACTCACTATTTACCGTAATACGCTCAGCGCTGAGTTTATTTTTCAAAAGTTGCAAGAGAAGCAGCAAAGTAACAGTGCTGGTGTTATTTTAGTGCTTTCTCCTGGCCCAGGTGACCCAACACATGCTGGCTGTTTAATGCCATTGCTTGCGCGCTGCGCTGGGAAATTTCCAATTTTGGGGATTTGTTTAGGTCATCAAGCATTAGTACAGCACTATGGCGGGGTTATTGACCGAGCACCTGAAGTGGTACATGGTAAATCTTCAAATATGCGTCATAACAATGTTGGCGCTTTTAAAGATATTACGAATCCTTTACCTGTTGCTCGCTATCACTCGCTTTTTGCCCGTAGAGTACCGCAACAACTGACCATAACGGCAGAGGTTACTTTATCTAGCGATAAAGCAGGTATTACCTTGCCTATGGCTATTGAACATAGCTTAGATGCAGCAATCGGCTTTCAATTTCATCCAGAGTCAATATTAACCACATTTGGCACCCATTTATTAGCACAAAGTCTTAGCCATTTATCAACCTTAGCTAATCAAACCATCTACAAAGTACAAGGCCATGCTCATGACAACAACTGCTCTTAACCTTACTCGTTCACAAAACGGCCAAAAAGCAAACAATGATGATATGACTCATAGTGCGCTTAATACCTTAGTCAGTGGTGATTCGTTAACACAACAACAAAGTCACGATGTTTTTGAACAAGTAATTAATGGTCATGTTGCGCCTGAGCGTTTAGCGGCAATTTTGACGGCATTAAAAATGAAAGGTGAAACTCCTGCCGAGATTGCTGGTGCAGCGATTGCTATACGTGCCAATGCAACCCCTTTCCCTACCCAAACGACTGCGGTTGCCGACTGTGTTGGTACTGGTGGTGATGGTGCCAATACCATCAACATTTCAACTACTGCAGCTATATTAGCAGCAGCCTGTGGCTTAAAAATGGCAAAGCATGGTAACAGAAGTGTTTCCAGCATGTCTGGTTCAGCTGATTTGCTTGAAGCCTTTGGTGTTAATCTGACTATGTCACCTGAAGTGGCAAGTCAATGTTTAGCACAAGCCAATATTTGCTTTTTATATGCCCCTGCCTATCACACTGGCTTTAAACATGCGGCACCCGTGCGTAAAGCCATGGCAATACGAACCTTATTCAATATTTTAGGACCATTAGTTAACCCAGCAAAACCCGACATAATGCTGCTTGGTGTTTATATCCCTGAATTAATTACCCCGATAGCTCAAGCATTATTATTAACCGGCGTTAAACACGCTTGGGTGGTACATGGTAGCGGCTTAGATGAAATAGCTTTACATGGTAAAACTCAAGTCACTGAAATTGATGATGGTAAACTCGTACAAAAAGATATTTCACCGGCAGATTTTGGCTTGAAAAACTATACTTTGGCTGATATTAAAGGGGGCACGCCTCAAGAAAATGCCGAAATGGTAAAAGCAATATTGGCAGGTAAAGGTCAAGAAGCGCACAATAGTGCGGTGATCATTAATTGTGCAGCGTTACTCTATCTGCATCGTGAACAATTACATGGTCAAGCCGACACTTTATTGTTAGCAGCGCAGCATGCCGCTAAAGTACTTAGCTCTGGCGTGGCAGAAAAAACCTTAGCAGATTTAGTGCGAGTATCTAATTCAGGAGTAACCGTATAATGAGCAATATTCTTGAACAGATTGTCGCTAATCGCCGCTTAGAGATAGCAAAACTAAAAGCAACTATGCCATTAGTTAGTTTTATTGATGATTTAACGCCATCAAAAAAAGACCTTTATAAAGCATTAACACGGACAGCAGAAAAGCCATATGCGGGTTTTATTTTAGAATGCAAAAAAGCATCGCCGTCGAAAGGCTTGATCAGAGAAGATTTCAATGTTACTGACATTGCAGGAATTTATGATAACTATGCCGCGGGCATTTCAGTATTAACTGAGCATAAATATTTTCAAGGTGACTTTAGCTACCTTAAAACCGTGAGTGATTTAGTCAAATGCCCAGTCTTAAATAAAGACTTCTTTTTTGACAGCTACCAAGTTTATTTAGCAAGGCACTATGGCGCTGACGCCATATTATTAATGTTAAGTGTGCTAAGCGACGATGAATATAATGACTTAGCCGCGGTGGCTCAGTCGTTAAATTTAGCCATTCTAACGGAAGTATCAAATGAAGCAGAGCGTGATCGCGCTGTTGCCTTAAACGCAAAACTCATTGGCATTAATAATCGTAACTTACGTGATCTTTCTACCGATATATCACGTACCTTTGACCTAGCGCCAACGATTCCAGATGACCGTATTGTTATCTCTGAGTCAGGCATTTATAACAACGCGCAAGTCAGAGAACTTGCTCCGGCTGTTGATGGCTTTTTAGTCGGCAGTTCGATCATGGCAGAAGCTGATATTGACCTCGCCTGTCGTCAGCTTATTTTTGGTCACCATAAAGTTTGCGGCTTAACCCGCCCTGAGCATGCCGTTTTTGCCATTGATGCAGGCGCTGAATTTGGCGGTCTTATTTTTGCCGAGAAATCGCCAAGGTGCATTAGTAAAGCACAAGCAAAAACCATTGTTAGCAAAAACTCGAGTCTTAAATATGTCGGCGTGTTTGTTGATCATCCTCAACATGAAGTTATTGCCTTAGCTAAAGAGTTACAGCTCTCGGCCGTACAATTACACGGCCAAGAATCTGATGATTATATTGCCAGTTTACGTGAAAAATTAAGCCAAGACTGTCAAATATTCAAAGCTTTACCGGTAGAGAGCGTCGTACCGAGCCTTACCAACCATGTTGAGCACATCGTACTCGACGGTAAACATGCGGGTAGTGGCGCAAGTTTTAACTGGCAAGCGTTAGCTGATAGCGAACAAGACTTATCCCGCTGTTTTTTAGCCGGTGGTTTACAATTAGATAATATCACCCAAGCTTGTCAGCAACTGTGCAATCAAGAATTATTTGGCTTAGATATCAACTCAGGTGTTGAATCAAGCCCTGGCATTAAATGTCGCGATAAACTGCAACAAGTTTTCGCCCAAATACGGAATTATTAAGATGTTAAAATCTACAAATGAAGATCAGGTTAAAAAAACCTTACCCGCCTATTTTGGTGAGTTTGGTGGCATGTTTGTTGGTGAATTATTGGTACCTGCTTTAGAGCAGCTTGAACAAGCTTTTATCGAATCACAATCCGATGAAGCGTTTTTACAAGAGTTTAATAAACTACTGACCAGTTATGCTGGTCGCCCAACACCGCTGACTTTATGTCGTAATATTGTTAAAAACCCATTAGCAAAAATTTATTTAAAGCGTGAAGATTTACTTCACGGCGGCGCGCATAAAACCAACCAAGTATTGGGGCAAGCGTTACTCGCAAAACGCATGGGTAAAACTGAAATAATTGCGGAAACTGGCGCGGGTCAACATGGCGTAGCCACAGCGATTGCTTGTTCGCTATTAGGTTTGAAATGTAAAGTTTATATGGGCGCAGTTGATTGTCAGCGTCAACAGCCGAATGTTTTTCGTATGCAACTGATGGGCGCTGAAGTTATCCCCGTAACCGCTGGCAGCGGCACGCTAAAAGATGCGGTTAATGAAGCATTACGCGACTGGTCAGCAAATTACGAAAACGCCCATTACTTGTTAGGCACTGCCGCAGGGCCTCACCCATTTCCGACTATTGTTCGTGAATTTCAGAAAATGATCGGTGAAGAAGCCAAGCAGCAACTCCTTGCAGAAGAAGGTCGCTTACCTGATTACGTTATCGCCTGTGTTGGTGGTGGCTCGAATGCTATTGGTATGTTCAATGACTTTATCGGTGATGCAGGCGTGAAACTAATTGGCGTTGAAGCCGGTGGTAAAGGTATTGATACCACACAACATGGCGCAACATTAGTCGCGGGTACTAAAGGCATGTTACACGGTAACTACACTTACATTATGCAAGATAAGGCCGGACAGATAGAAGAGTCTTACTCAGTATCAGCGGGTCTTGATTATCCTGCCGTTGGTCCACAACATGCGCATTTAAAAGATACTGGTCGTGCCCAATATGTGCCTATAAATGACGATGAAGCCTTAGCTGCATTTCAATTATTAGCACGTAACGAAGGTATTATTCCTGCACTAGAGTCCTCTCATGCCTTAGCACACGCTTTGAAAATGGCTGACCAAGTTACAACGGAAACCCTATTCTTGGTCAATTTATCTGGTCGAGGTGATAAAGATTTAGCCCATGTAAACGCAATTATATCACCAGAGACTGCTGAAAAAAGTGATGTGAAACATAGAGGAGAAGCATAATGAACCAAGCAACTAACCTTGGTCAGCGTTATGACCTAGCCTTTGGAAAATTAGCCAAGAAAAATGAAGGTGCTTTTATACCTTTCGTTACCATTGGCGACCCTAATGCTGAACAGTCGTTTGCCATCATAAAAACCTTGATTGACGCCGGCGCAGATGCTTTAGAGCTTGGTATACCGTTTTCTGATCCCAGTGCTGATGGTATCACGATTCAAATGGCAGCTTTACGCGCTTTAAATGCCAATATTAATACCGATGTTTGTTTAGAAATTTTAACCCGCGTTCGCGCTTATGCACCTGACATCCCTATTGGTTTACTACTTTATGGCAACTTAGTCTTTGCCCGTGGCATTGATAACTTCTATCGTGATGTCGCGCACGCTGGCGTTGACTCTGTGCTTATTGCCGATTTACCGATACGCGAAAGTGAGCCATTTAGACAAGCAGCTACCGCACATGGCGTTGCAGCTATTTTTATTGCCCCACCTAACGCGAGCGACACGACTTTACAAAAAGTCGCTGAATTTAGCGCCGGTTATACATATGTATTAAGTCGAGTTGGCGTAACAGGCACAGAAACTGAAGCAGAAATGACCGGCCATAAACTGATTGATATTTTAGATAAATACCAAGCAGCACCATCAGTTATTGGCTTTGGTATATCAAAACCTGAACAAGTTAAAGCGGCATTAGCAACCGGCGCAAAAGGCGCAATAAGTGGCTCTGCGGTGGTTAAGATTATTGAAAATAACTTATCCGATCATCACGCGATGTTAAAAGCGTTAACTGAATTTGTTCAAGCAATGAAACAAGCAACCAAGCTATAATTATGACTAACTGAGATAGCCTAATCTAATGAAATTTGATTAGGCTAAACTCTATTGCACAACGTTATAAGAGTAAGTAACTCCTTCACATCGACATACAGGAGGTATTAATGTCGTAATACATCGACGGTGACTATTATATGTAGTCATTCAAACGTTGCCTAACACCGTTAAATATCAGAATATAACTAAATTTGACCGGTAACGATAAGCTTATTACTGTCGTTGATATTTCATATCTTAATGTTAGCTAATACCACAAAATCGACCTAATTTAGACGTGAATTTATCACCATAAAGCGTCTACTTTGCCACCATTGCTGTCGTTCGCATAATGGCAATAGTGATCTATCTCACTTGGTGATTGATACTCTTAAGAGCATATAATTATTGTTTATTGTTATTTTGGTAAATTAAGACTATAAAAGTATGGTGTTCGATACATTTTATAAGGAAATTTACTATGTCCAATATTAAATCTCGCGAAGAAATATTTATTGAATTGTCGCTTTCTCAAAGTATGAATGTAGACAACCTTCCAGAAAACCTACAAAGTCCTGAATGTGACATCGCATGGCCTCATATTTCATGGGTTCGCACAAACAATAAGGCATATATGAATTATTTGGAGGCACTTTCAGAGGGCTAAGCGAGAGTTTATGCTGTGCTCATTGCTCAGGATCATAACATTAAAGCGCAAAATTTTATTTGGAATTGTTATTCAATTGGAGGTGAAGCAGCATTTAATAAATTAGCTGATCAAGCCAATTTGCCATTCGGAGTAGGCGGATAATAAAATTAAAAAAACATACTAATGTGATTAGCCAACATTCAATGAGCTTGCAGGAGGCATCGAACCACCAATCCCGATTGATTATTCAATCGACTGGCGAGTTAGCCACCAATATAGCGGTCAAAGAGACTTTAAACCATAGCGATAGTTTTTCCTACTTTGCAGCCATTAGTACCAAAACTCAGCAGTGTATTTTTTCAACTTGTTACTTGAATAAAAATAAATAGATTAAAAAATAGCTTGAGCATACGAATCATAAGGAAAGTACAGTATGTCAGATGAAGAAGCCAAAAAACAAATCAGCCCTAAAGATTTGAATGTACTGAAACGCAATGCCGTAGTAGATGACGAAGATTTAGTATTCACTCCAAAAGTGAGAAAAAAAGTACCAGAAGATACAGAGAACACCTCAGGCTCCTTTGAAAAAGGTAAAGGCAATAGTGAAGATATTGTTCTAGATTCTATTAAAGTCGTAAATAAGCATTTAACCATCGATCTGATTGACGGGGAACCATTGTTTAATTTTGATGATAATGTACTTCAAGTGACGAATAGCGAACCAACTCCATGCCAAATCTCAGGTTTGCAAGAATACATGTATGCTTTTGGTATAGATAATGTTAGCCAAAAAGATATCCAAAACTATTTTGATAAGCATAAAGGGGAGGTAATATGCGACTTTTTAGGCTATGAACCCTTTAACCTTACTAACTTATCTCCTAGTAAAGCAATCAGCATTAGAGGTATATGCGCTAAAGCTGGCGGGAAGCCAATTGCTAACTTTTTAGGATACGACTCACTCAACCCTAATGATAAAGACCCTAATGGCGATCCACCCAACAACATAAAAGTGCCTACTAAAGTAGTTGTTGCTCAATGCTTCGCACCTGATGTTAAGGAATACCTACTCAATATTAATTTTGTTAAATCAAAAGAAGCTGAACAATCTTTGAATTTAAAGCTTCCCGTAATTGGCTTATTCAGTTATTCATCCCACAAAGTTACACTTGAGCAAAATGACGAATTTAAAGATAAATCTGTCGAATTCAACATAGGCATAAAAGTGATTCCCGTCATATGGGTACATTGGCTAGGCCATTTTTTTGTTACTTTTAAAGAAGTAGAAGTGACACCACACATTTCTTACCATTTCATCAAAAATAAAGAACAAACACTTACTGTCCTTCGTGATAAATTTGAACTTACCAAACATAGCGGTGACATAGACAAAACTATCACTAATGGATCAAAGCCAATAATTTCATCTATCGAAAAAGCAGAAAGTAAAGAAGCTTTTATAGATTTAAACGTTGGTAATATACTGGTAAATTCAGGCTTAATCCCCAAAAATATAAATTTGACAATAAACGCTAAATGTTCTTTTAAGTCTAATACGAAAATTAGTTTTGAGCATTTATTACCTGCTGGTCATATCTATAAGTTAGAGAATTCGGATTGTCCATATATCACTAATTGGCATGCGCATTAATATGGTTGCCAATTAGGGAAATCAACAGGCCTTAGGTTTAAACCACCTAAAATAATCACTTTAATCGTTTAATAATAAAGAACATTAGGTTAAAACGAATTAGTGGAACGCCCGCTTCTATATCAGTTTAAGACAATTAGGAGGTTACTATGAGTGACCCCAATGAGCTTGAAGCAGACCTTAGCCAAGACTAACTACTAATGTCGTTTTAGCGCGCAAAGTTTACATTAGTAGCTTTATAATGAACGACTGCTATGGTGAATTTTCGACTGTCTGGCTTGATTAAAACTTATAAATTAAACTGTCATATCGAGTTTGAGTTACGATATATTAGATTTTGTTACTTAACCTGAACTTTGAATAATGAGTGCTTGATGTTCAAGTGAATCAATAATTTAAGTCATTAAGCGAAGACCATCGCAAGGTTAACATCACAATAAGTACCATCAAGGCTTCATTTTATTCCATTATCAAGGCAGAACGTTTATCAATAGCGGGCTATTTATCGACGTTTTAACGCGGAGAGTGGGTGAAAAGGAAGTGTTGAGAAAGTGCTGCTTATCCAGAGTTCAGGTTACTTAGTGTTTATCTGGAACAAAAAACTGACCGTTCATTGACGTGAATGGATCTACTAATGACTCAAAATACAGGATGGATAAACAGACTTCAACATCGTCATTCCTTCACATCCATGTGATCATGACATACCGTTCATCCTGAACATAAAAAGCTCATAAGGTTTAACTTATGAGCTTTTTTTAGCACTTAACTTTTGAAGCAACGACACGACTAACTCGTCATTAGCTCTAATCGCCGATTTTTGCCCAAGTATCACGTAAGCCAACTGTACGGTTAAATACTAGTTTTCCAGCGGCGCTATCTTCTGCTGATATTTTGTTATCTAAACAAAAATAGCCTTGGCGCTCAAATTGAAATGCTTGTTCAGGTTTTGCTGTCGCTAACGATGGCTCAACCTTGGCATTGCTAATAATGACCAATGAATCAGGATTCATTACACTATGAAAATCTTCTGCTGCACCTGGATTAGGCACAGTGAACAAACGTTCATACAAACGAATTTCAGCATCAAGACTTTGCTCAGCAGCAACCCAATGAATCACACCTTTAGGTTTAGTACCGTCAGTTGGGTTTTTACCTAAAGTTTCAGGGTCATATTGACAGTAAACCGTAGTAACCTTGCCGTCTTCATCTTTGTCACAACGTGTCGCCGTGACAACATAAGCACCACGTAAACGTACTGCTTTATCTAGCACTAAGCGCTTATACTTTTTGTTCGCTTCTTCACGAAAATCTTCCGCTTCAATGTAAAGCGTTTTAGCAAATGGCACAATACGTGAGCCTTGGCTTTCATCACTTGGATGGTTTTTCACCTCAAGACTTTCAACGCTATCATCAGGGTAATTCTCGATAACTAATTTAATAGGGTCGAGTACAGCCATCGCTCGTGGTGCATTGTCATTTAAATCTTCACGGATACAAGCATCTAAGACACTCATTTCAACGGTGTTGTCCATTTTCGTTACGCCAATGCGTTTGGAAAATTCACGTAATGAACCTGGTGTAAAACCTCGGCGACGAAATGCAGCAATCGTTGGCATACGCGGATCATCCCAACCACTGACTAATTTTTCTTCAACAAGATTATTCAGCTTACGTTTACTCATCACGGTGTATTCTAGATTTAAACGTGAAAATTCATACTGACGCGGCGTAGTTTCAATAGAGATATTTTCAATAACCCAATCATATAAACGACGGTTATCTTGAAACTCTAAGGTACAAATTGAATGGGTAACACCTTCAATTGCATCCGAAATGCAATGTGTAAAGTCGTACATAGGATAAATGCACCACTTATTACCTGTTTGATGATGATGAGCAAATTTAACCCGATAAATAATAGGATCACGCATACACATGAAGCTTGATGCCATGTCAATTTTAGCTCGCAGCGCGCACTCACCCTCTTTAAAGCCCCCCTCTTTCATCTTTTCAAATAAAGCCAAGTTCTCTTCAACAGACGTGTCACGAGAAGGACTATTTTTGCCCGGCTGTTTTAATGTACCGCGATACTCTCGAGTTTCTTCAGCGTTTAAAAAACAAACATAAGCCAAACCTTTTTCGATAAGTTCAACAGCGTAGCCGTATAAACGATCAAAATAATCTGAAGAATAATGAATATCACCCGCCCATTCAAAACCAAGCCACTTAACGTCTGCTTGAATAGAATTTACGTAATCAATATCTTCTTTTTCAGGGTTGGTATCATCAAAACGTAAGTTACATAAACCATTGTAATCTTGAGCAATACCAAAGTTTAAACAGATAGCTTTCGCATGACCTATATGTAAAAAACCATTAGGCTCAGGCGGAAAACGTGTTTGTACTTTATTATGTTTGCCACTGGCAAGATCCGCATCGATGATTTGGCGAATAAAATTGGTTGGACGGTTTTCTACTTCCGACATCCACAGAACCCCTAAAATATTAAAATTTAAATAATGTAATTGAAGATATTATATCAATAGAATTAACATCAACGCACCTAAAGAATAGTAATTCTATCTTGAAAATGACATATATAATGGAATAACCTTAAGATACCAGACACCGTGATAAGTAAAGTCACGTTAAATAAGCTATTGAATGAAAATAATAGCCTCGAATAAAAAGACCCTTTATTGATCATTAACACAAAACTACTAAAAAATAACCGCTTGAAATGGATTACAGCTCCGAAAACTTATCTTAGTTAAATAATTGCTTTGCACTAGCTAAGCGCCCTATCATTGAAGATAAAACTCAATAAACACATTCACATCAGATAATTATGTTGTTATCTTATCGGTTATAAAATATTTTTTGACGGTTTAAATAGCTCTTCATGCCTGAATGTTCATCTCCATTAAACGCCAACTCAGCTAACGCTTTTGTCTTAAAAGACGCGAAGCAATGGCAACAGAAATCTAACAGTCAAATGCTTGTTAATGGCTATTATCGAGCAGGTACTAAAAACGCCAAACGTATTCATTTATTACACGGCACCGGTTTTTCCGCCATGACTTTAGCAGCCATGGCCTCACAACTGCCGAGCGATTGGTCCATTTGGTTAACGGATGTACCTGGACACGGTGGTTCAACACAGCCTACAACAAAAATGCCAAATTGGCAGAAAATGGCTAATACTGTCGCCGATGCTATTTATCAACAAGCTAACGTGAAAGAAGATGGTCCTCTTATTGGTATTGGTCATTCAATGGGTGGAGTGCTAACCTTACTTGCAGGGGCTAAATATCCTGATTTATTCAGTGAGATTATTTTACTCGATCCGGTTTTATTCCAAACAGAGATGATCATAGCGCAACAACTTATGCGTGTAACCGGGGTTTGGCGGCAAAGAGCAATGGTTAAGTCTGTCGCCAATCGTACAGCAGTATGGCCGAACGTTGAAGCGATGAGAATAAATATTGCGAGCAAGCCCTTTTATAAAACCTGGCACCCACAAGTTATTGATGATTATTGTCAATACTCGACTGTTAAGCTTAAAGACCAAGTAGATTCACTCACTCTAAGTTGTACACCAAATTGGGAAGCATCTATTTTTGGCTCTTACCCAAAAGGTTTATGGCAAGCAGTACACAATATTGATATACCAGTGAAGATACTTGTGGCAAATAAAAGCTATTTTTTTATTCCAAAAGCAGTTAAAAGAGCCGCGAAAGTTAATAAAAATATTCAATGGCAATCATTTGGTCAATACCACTGTTTTCCAATGGAAGAGCCGGCAGAAACAGCAGAAATAATTACTCGCATAATGAACGCCAAGCGTTAATAGCAAGTTTAAACATACATGCTATTAATCATTGCACTGACGTTTTATGATACTTTACCTAAATTCGACTTAAGGGCTAATAGTGTTTTGAAATTAAAACATATAACCGCTTTCCTGCGACTTGAGTTATAGCTTAACACTGCTATTTAATGACTGAGTTATTTAATGGCAAATAAATTTATCCACAATAGTGAGTTAAAATGACTGTAAATAACATTAATTTTAACGATTACTTTAACCATGCCTTGCTGAGGAAATTCTTGTTGAAATATATATTCGGCTTCATTTTTATTTGCTTTATATTTACAGTAAAAGCTAAAGACTTAAGCTTAGAAGTGGTGAGTGAACATTGGCCGCCCTTTATCATTCAAAACGCCGAGAAAGCTGAAGATGTTTCAGGTATTGTCACCAATAAAATTAAAGATATTCTGACGCTTTCTAACCTTAATTACACCATTAATACCTACCCTTGGGCTCGTAGTTATCATTTAGCAACAACTAAGCCCAACGTGCTTATTTATTCTATATATAAAACAAAAAAACGTGCCCCGCACTTTACATGGTTTTGCCCAATTCACCCAAAAACTCCGGTAAATATTTATAAGTTAAGAAATAACAAAACTGACATAACAACATTAACGTCACTTAAAAAAGCAGTTATTGGTGTTCTGCGAAATGATAACAGCCATAATTACATGCTTAATAATGGCTTTACTGTCGGTGGTAATTTAACTGTTTCGTCTAATGAAGAAAGTAACATTAAGAATCTCTTGAATGGAAAAATCGATGCTGTAATTCAATCTCGGGAAGCACTAATCTATCGTTTACAAGCAACGGGGTTCACCATAGATGACCTAGAAGTTGGCTTTCAATTACATCAGAACATGAGTACTGAGCATTGCATGGCTCTGAGTAAAGGCTCATCACCTGAAGTGATTAGTGCCCTTGAAACAGCATTTAACCTTTGGCAAGCTCAGCAGAAAAAGTAATTTTTCAAGCATTATCGAGGTGTTTTATCTTAGTCATTGATAATCCGTGTTTATTTATAAGTTGTTTGAAAATTTGATGTTCCCTATTCATAATTATAAATTGAACGATTCAAGCTCGATTACAGGTCAATATGGATAGATAATTAAAAGTTAAACTTAACGAGGTAAAAATGAATATTAGAGCATTACTAATATCTGCAATATTGTTTCCCTGTATAACGCCCCCTCTGGCGATAGCAGCAGACACTGAGTCACCCCAACAGGTGATGACGACAGGGCTAAACCATATTGGCCTCACGGTTAAAAATCTATCAGCATCAAGTGATTTTTTTATCCACACCTTAGGTTGGAAACAAGCGGGAGGCTATCCTGATTACCCATCAATATTTGTTACCGATGGCAAGATTTTTGTTACCTTATGGCAAACGAAAAATCCTGAACATGCTATTGAATTTGATAGGAAAAATAATATTGGATTGCACCATTTAGCCTTGACAGTTAATAGTGAAGAAACCCTAGAAGTATTACATCAGCGATTCAAACTGATGCCGAGTGTTGTTATAGAATTCGCTCCTGAACTCAATGGTAAAGGCCCAACTAAACATATGATTATTCGTGAACCTAGCGGTAATCGTATTGAATTTGCTTACACACCGTCAAGAAATAAATAGCGCAATGCTCCCCTGCTATTGACTTTGTATGACATAAAAAAGCGCAGTTTAACTGCGCTTTTTAGTTTTAGTTTTAGTAAAGCTAAATTGCTTATCTAAAACTGAGCAACAACTTGTTCAACAACCATTTTAATCGCTTTACTTGGATTATCTTGCTCCGAAGATTTAATACGCTTTACAGCCCAACCATGCCATACCGGTTGATGACTTTTAACATCATATACATCTATCGCCAGCTTTCCTTCAGTATAGTTTTTAACATAATTATCATTGTTTATAACCATACTGCCGTAATAGCCATGGCCCCAAAAAAAACCGCTGCGATAGGTTGATGGTAATGAGTCAACTTTAACTTTATCTCGACTCCCCATCGTATATGAAATAGTAAAATCGGCAGCTTCGGCATCACTGACCAATTGATAGCCTTTAGCAATAAAAGCTTGTTCAATAGCGTTATCAATACGTACTTTCATCACAGGATTAGCATCAACAGGCTCCGCTAATACTTTACTTTCATTAAGCCAAGCAAAGGTTTTATAATGCGATGTGCTAATTTCACTATTGCGATCAAAGTCAACTCTGGCTTGTTGTGTTGAGACACAACCTGCCATTACCCCCATCAGTGCTAGCAGTACAATTAATTTATTTTTTAACATAAATCCTTCCAAATAACTTTGCTGTATTAAAACTCGAAAACCAGACTATCATAAATAGAGCAGTATACCCATGACACTTCAAGATGCAGAATTTTAACTTGAAGCGTCAATGTGACTTTAAAAATACCCTACTTTATTATATCCCCATACCACCTTATGATACAGAATTGACTCAAACTTCCTGAAATTCGCATATTAAAGAGTTATGACTATATGACCCCGCATACCAGTAATTAATCTCAAAAGTTGTGCCCTTGAGCTAACAAAAAATAAAAACTTATAAGTAATGAGCAGTTTTTCATTGACAGCTGCAAGCAAACCCCTTAAAACTATGTGCATAGTTTTTATTATATTTATTTTCTGACATGAACTTAATTAACACACTTATTTATCTCCTCACAGTCGTCTTGGTCTTGCAACCAATGCGTGGATAAAGTTGTGTGTAAAAAATAAAATAAAATTTCAACAACAAACCCTCGCTCTGCAAAGACCGAGGGTTTTTTTTACACTTTATTCATAAAAATTTAAATTATTAAAGGGATTACATATGACAAAAGAACTATTTTCAGGTGCTGAATTGGTGGTAAAAACCCTATCAGCACTTAAGGTTAAATATCTATTCGGTTATCCGGGGGGAACAGTATTAGATATTTATGACGCACTTTTTCGCCAAGATGACGTCGAGCATATTCTGGTACGTCATGAGCAAGCAGCAACCCATATGGCGGATGGTTTTGCGCGCGCCACTGGCGAAGTAGGTGTAGTTCTAGCCACTTCAGGCCCCGGCGCTACTAACTGTATTACCGGTATAGCTACCGCCTATATGGATTCAATACCTATGGTGGTACTTTCTGGTCAAGTACCAACGGGGCTAATTGGTGATGATGCTTTTCAAGAAACCGATATCGTTGGTTGCTCTCGTCCAATTGTTAAGCACAGCTTCAACTGCCGCAATGTCGCTGATATCCCGAATACCATAGCTAAAGCATTTTATATTGCTAGCACAGGCCGACCTGGCCCTGTTGTTATTGAGCTTCCTAAAGATATTTTAATGCCACAGTATACCGCTGAGTTTATCTTAAATTCAGCGGTCAATATGCGCTCTTACAACCCGACGGTGAAAGGACATCACCGTCAGATTAAAAAAGCGGTACAAGCTATCACACAAGCAAAGCGCTTGGTTATCTATTCAGGTGGTGGCGTAATTATCGCCAATGCTGCAGAGTTACTAACACAATTAGTCGAAAAGCTTAATGCACCAATTACTAATACTTTAATGGGCTTAGGCGGAGTATCTGGCTTGCATGATAACTTTATTGGCATGTTAGGTATGCACGGTAGCTTAGAGGCGAATAAAGCCATGGCACATGCTGATGTGATTCTTGCCTTAGGAGCAAGATTTGATGATCGTGTTACTAATAATGTTAAAAAGTTCTGTCCGAATGCCACTATTGTGCATGTAGATATTGATCCCACATCAATATCTAAAACAATTAACGCACATATTCCGGTCGTAGGTTTAGTCGATATTGTGCTGAAACAATTACTTGCTGAGCTTGAAGAAAAGCAATTTTGCATTAACGAGCCAGAAAACCAAACTTGGTGGCAACAAATAGCACAATGGCGAGCAGTTAAAAGCGTTAGTTATCAACAAACTGACAGTAAAATAAAACCTCAACGCGTTATTGAAGCTATGTATAAAGCAACCAACGGAGATGCTTACGTATGCTCTGATGTTGGTCAACATCAGATGTTTGCTGCACAATATTACCCCTTTGCCAAACCAAGACAGTGGATCAATTCAGGCGGGCTTGGCACGATGGGCTTTGGCTTACCTGCGGCTATGGGAGTAAAGCTAGCCTTTCCTGATAGTCATGTTATTTGTATTACTGGCGATGGCTCAATCCAAATGAATATTCAAGAGCTGTCTACGTGTCTGCAGTATAATTTGTCCGTTGTCATCATCTCACTAAATAACCGTTCATTAGGTATGGTACGCCAATGGCAAGATATGGTTTATGGCGGTCGTCATTCCTCTTCTTATATGGAGTCTTTGCCTGACTTTGTCAAACTAGCTGAGTCTTATGGTCATGTCGGCATTCAAATTAATGCCCTTGAAGAGTTAGAAGAAAAAATACAACAAGCTTTTGCCATTAAAAACCGTCTTGTTTTTGTTGATGTGCTTGTCGATGAAAATGAACATGTATACCCGATGCAAATACGTACCGGTGCAATTGATGAAATGTGGATAAAAAAAGGAGTTAAAGCCTAATGCGCAGAATTTTAGCCATATTATTAGAAAACGAAGCTGGATCACTGTCTCGCATTGTTGGCCTGTTTTCACAACGAGCATTTAACATTGAGAGTTTAACCGTTGCCCCCACGGAAGATCCGAGCTTATCTCGTATTACCATAGCAACTAAGGGTAATGACAAAATACTTGAACAAATAGTTAAGCAAGTCAACAAACTTATTGATGTCATAAAAATTACTGATCTAACTGAAAGAAGTCATGTCGAGCGAGAATTATTACTCATTAAAGTATTAGCCATGAGTGATAAATCACGTACCGAAGTAAAACGTATAACAGATATATTTAGAGGCGCAATTATCGACATAGGTAAACAAACCTACACTATTGAGTTAACCGGTGACGCAGAAAAAATTAATGCCTTTATCAGCGCATTAGCCAATGAAACAGAGATCATTGAATCAGTCAGATCAGGATGTGTTGGTATTGCTCGTGGTGAAAAAGCATTAAGAGTAAAGCAGTAAAGCAGTAAAGCAGTAAAGCAGTAAAGCAGTAAAGCAGTAAAGCAGTATATAACAGTGTTATATTAGCCCAAAAAAGTAAAAAGCCAGCAAGTTGCTGGCTTTTTCTCAAAAGTGCTTGATTACCTTTTATTAATTCAGCTTATCGTTAGAAAAATCTACGGCGTAAGCCAACTAACATTAGTAAGCATAAACCACTAAAACCAATACCTGCGCCTTGTCTTTCAACTTTTTCTTCAACTTCACTACAATCTTCAATTTCACCATTTGTTGGCTTCAAGGTAACCGCACGTACGACATCTTCAAATAACGGCTCACCTTGTGAATCAAGCATTAACGCGCCTTTTGCATCGCGGCGAGGAACTCTAATCAACGCTGTTGCTGAGATTTCATCTGCATCATTAATGTCACGCGCTTCAATAATAGTATAAGCACTATCACAAGTTAAAAAGTCATTTAAATCAGTAAAAACTTTACTGGTAATATCATAAACAAAACCATGAGTTCTTCTAGGAGAACTACTACCGCTATCATTATGGGTTTCGACTTCACCTTCGCCGACAATTTTACCCGCTTCATTAATGGCACGAGCAGTACTTGAACTGCCGGTGAAAAAATCGGCAGGTAATATCATTTCCATTTTTTCCGCATTAGTATCAACATGATAAAACTTAGTACGCAGATTACCGTTAACATACGTACTAGCATGCCCGACAGCAATACCCTCATCATTAATATCATAGGCACGCGAATCAAAGTACTTACTGTGATCGTCAGTAAAATCTTTAACCTCACCGTCTTTAAATACCACTGCGTATAAACTTCGACTTTCATTAACGCTAGGATTCGTTTCATTCTCATCCCACCAGCCATGAGCGAAACCAACAGCAACGCCATGACTATTTACCGCTTGTGCTAAATTAGTATATTCGCGCGTGTCATCTTCATGAGGAGTAACTAGCTGCCCTAATGTTTCTGAGCTGAGTATACCTTGTTCATCAATAGTCCACTTTATTGCTTCAAGATTATAGGCACCGGCAATAGCTCGCTGCACACAAATACTATAAGGCAAATCTTTAATTACATCAGGATCAGCACACCCTCCTGAGTCATCAGTGATAGCATCAATACCGGTTTGATCAATACTTGTGCTCGCATAACCGACAGCGATGTGTGAATCACTGACATCTAATATTGCCGACTCCCCACCAAAGCGCTGCTCTTCAGGTAAATCCGTTTCACTTGGAGGAATGACTTCAATGATAGTAGTGCCACCATTGGGCGAGAAAAAACCTCTGGTGGTGAAATCTCGTGCCCAATAGGTAATTTCATCGCCATCACTATCAGTAAATTCAAATGGTAAATAAGGTGCTGAAGCATTACCGTAAACCCAACCTTCATTGGTAATACCACTAATGTAGTCTTGCGTAGAGCGTGTATAATCATCGCTTCCAACGAATTTTTCATCAAAAACATTTAATAACTCAGTGTCACCATTAAAGTTAGTCATCGCATAAATGTCACCAACTTGTTGGTAAAGCGTGTTGCCAACTCGAGCTTTGAGGAGTTGGATAACCCATGACAGATCATTCGCTGTTGGATTGCCCGCACGTAAGGCTGCCTCATTCTCAATACTTTCTAAGCCATCAATTATCTCATGATTATTAGTCGCCAATGCAACAACAGAATCATAATCATCCTCGTCAAAGTATTGAAATTGAACAGGAAAGTTATAAATATCCGTGCCTGATATCGCAGCTTCACCATTATTATTTTCTTGTTGTGAGTAAGTATATTTTAATGCGCTAACATCACCTTTATCGATAACTTGATATGTTGCAGCATTAACGGCGGATATTCCTAATGCACTAGTAATACCTAATGCTAAAATCGATTTTACAAATTTGTTCATGTAACTACTAAACCCACTTTCGTTATTAATCATCTAATTCTTGCCATCTAGCATAAGTAACTTCGAGTTTCGACTCACTTATCGCTAACTGGTTCAATATCGTATTGGTTTGCTCTGAACTCTGATTAAAAAAATCAGCGTTATTTACTTGCTCTTGAAGGTCCGCTATTAGGTTTTCAAGCTCGTCAATAACTTGTGGCAAAGACTCTAACTCTCTTTGTTCTTTATAAGAGAGTTTTTTCTTTGTCGTTAGTTCAATTTTTTCATTCACCGCGGTTACTTTTTCTTCAGGTTTTGTTTTTTTCACTGAAGGTGCCATGGCTTGACGCTGTTTGTCTTTATGCTCAAGGTAGCTATCGACATCGTCATAACCACCGACAATTTGTGTGATATGTCCAGTGCCATCAAAATAGAGACAGCTACTGACACAGTTATTGACGAAATCACGATCATGGCTAACTAAAATAACCGTTCCTGCGTAATTTGCAACGACTTCTTCTAATAACTCTAATGTTTCAATATCCAAATCATTGGTTGGCTCATCCAAAATCAATAAATTACTCGGACGTAAAAATAAGCGTGCTAATAATAAACGGTTTTTTTCACCACCCGATAAGGCGCGAACAGGAGTACGAGCGCGTTTAGGGCTAAATAGAAAATCTTGTAGGTAACCTAATACATGTCTAGGCTTGCCGTTTACAACCACTTCTTGCTTGCCTTCACCGACAATTTCTTGCACAGTTTTACTCAGGTCAAGTGCATCACGATGTTGGTCAAAATAAGCAATGTCTAAATTAACGCCAGAACGCATTTTTCCGCTGGTTGCTTGTTGTTTACCCATGATCATTTTAATCAGGGTAGACTTACCGGTGCCATTCGCACCGATAAAGGCTAAACGGTCATTACGGGTGATCAATAAATCTAAATTTTTGATCACCGCTTTGTCATCAAAAGCGATAGTTAAATCTTCCGCTTCAAACACTAACTTACCTGAGCGATCACCTTGCGTGATATTCATCGTGCTTTGATTACGTACATCACGACGAGCTTGACGTTCATTACGAAGCTTCTCAAGGGCTCTTACGCGGCCTTCATTACGCGTACGACGTGCTTTAACACCTTGTCTAATCCATACTTCTTCTTCAGCTAAGCGCTTATCAAACAAAGCGTTTTGTTGTGATTCTACTTGTAAATCATGCGCTTTTTGTTCGATATATAAATCGTAATTGCCTGGGTAGCTTTTTAATATGCCACGGTCAAGATCAATAATACGCGTAGATACACCCCGAATGAATGCTCTATCATGGCTAATAAACAATATCGTACCGGCAAAATCTTTTAAAAATGACTCTAACCATAAAACGCTTTTAATATCTAAATGGTTGGTTGGCTCATCCAATAATAAAATATCAGGTGCTGTTACTAAGGCTTTCGCTAACGCTAACTTACGTAACCAACCACCAGAAAGGTCGCAAATTTTATCATCTGGATTTAAAGCCAACGTTGTCATCACAGTTTCAATACGTTGTTCATCTTGCCAAGCGTTAGCCAGTTCAAGTTGTTCTTGAACATTGGCTAATTTAGTCAGATTTTTTTCAGATGGATCTTCAGTAACATCATGAATAATACTGTGATAGCGCTTAATTAAATCCGCATTTTCTTTCACGCCCTGAGCAATATAATCAAAAACACTGATATCTGAAGACTCTGGTGGGTCTTGCTCCAACATGGCCACTTGCATAGTACTAGATTTTAGCACTTGGCCATCATCTAAGGTTTGTAAGCCCATTAACACTTTCATTAATGTTGACTTACCTGCGCCATTTCTACCGACTAAACAAATTCGTTCGCCTGTTTGTACACTCAGATCTGCTTTATCTAAGACCTTGTCTTCACCAAAGGCTAATTCACCTTGTGAAATACGAATTAATTCCATAAATTACAACAACTCCAAAATTTGTGCTTGGTCAAATGGCCAAAATAGTTTTTTGTGATCTGATAAACGCTCTAGCACCGGAATACTAATACGATACAACTCGAGCAGTTTTTCATCATCAATAATATCGACAACGCTAATCTCTTCAACAGGGATATCGGCTGTACATAGCGCTAATGCGTCATCGCATAAATGACAGCCTAAAGTGCCATATAAATTAAACTTAACCGACATCTTAATTTACCTTACGCGTGAACAACCAACTGTTGTGAATATGCTTATTACGTTGAAAATCTTTGTCGCGAGTTTTCTCGCTCATCTCTTGCACATTTAGCCCTAACGCAGCAATAGCTTCAAAATCCATTTTGAAATTACGTTTGTTATTGGTAAAAATTAATTCTCCACCTTCTGCAACCGATTTCATACCATCAGTTATTAAGCTAACGTGATCACGCTGTACGTCAAAACTTTCGCCCATGCGCTTAGAATTAGAAAAAGTGGGTGGGTCAATAAATACCACATCAAATTTTTGTTCGTTCTTCTGTAGCCATTGCAAACAATCTGCTTGGATAAATTGATACTTATGGCCGCTAAGGTTATTCAATAAGAAGTTGTCTTGTGCCCAACTTAAATAGGTATTCGACATATCTACCGTTGTTACCGTAGTTGCACCATGCAATGCTGCTTGCAAAGACACTGAGCCGGTATAAGCAAATAAATTTAATAGTGATTTGCCTTTCGATTTTTTAGCAACTATTTGACGAGTTTTACGATGATCAAGAAATAGACCAGTATCTAAATAATCCCAAAGGTTCACTTTTAGCTTTGCGCCATACTCATCAACAACCATTGATTTTTTGGTTTGCTCAACACGTTGATACTGTTCTTTACCTTTTTGTTTTGCTCGGGTTTTAATAATGACTTTATCAGTAGGAACATCAAGCACTTTAGGTGCAAAATAAACCACTTCTTGTAGTCGTTTTGCAACTTTCTCTGGCTCAATAATCGATGGCGCACTGTATTCATGAATAACCAGGTGATCACCATAAACATCAACCGCAACATTATACTCTGGAATATCAGCGTCATATAAACGATAACACTCTATTTGCTCTTGCTTTAGCCAACCTTTTAAATTTTTCTTATTTTTTAATAATCGATTAGCAAATGCCGAGTCTTTTTGTTCAAATTCAGCATTAACATTACTGCTAGAGACTTGTTTGTCATCTAAATTATAAAGTGCAAACTGACAATCTAACGGCCCGTTTTTAAACTTATAACGTTTAAAAGTCACCATTTTCATCATTGCTAATAGCTCAACATTGGCTGTTAACACCGCTACTCGCCAATTAACAAAATGAGACTTGAATTTTTGTCCTAACAAAGCAAAACTTTCAACGAGTTCAGGTAACTCACCAATTCGCTCACCATAAGGAGGGTTAAATAGGATAGTTCCTTTCGGGCCAAAGGCATTTTTTATATCGTTAGCATTTTTACAAGAAAACTCGATAAACCTTTGTACACCGGCATTTTTAGCATTTTGTTGCGCAGTTTTTAGCACCCTGCTGTCTAAATCAACACCAAATGCTTTTGTTTTTAGTTGCGTTAAACCAACATGTGAATGCTCAATAGCTGCTGACCTTGCCGCTTTGAAATCATCATTTTGATGTCCTAGCCAATAATCAAAGCCCCAAGTAGCTCTATCAATGCCTGGCGCATAGCCTGCCGCCATCAATACTGCCTCTATAACTATCGTGCCTGAGCCACACATAGGATCAACAAGCGGTTTAGACGTATCATCTAACCAACCTGAACGGGTAATAATAGCGGCTGCTAAATGTTCTTTTAACGGTGCTGCACCGGTATTCTCACGATAGCCCCTTTTAAATAATCCGCGGCCAGAGAAGTCTAAATAAATAACTACTTTTTGTTTTAACAGTCGAGCTTGAAAGCTTACTTGCGGTGAAGACTTATCTACTGAAGGTCGGTCTTCGCCTAAATCACGAAAGTGATCAACAACAGCATCTTTAACGGTTAATGCACCAAACTGACTATTTCTAATTTCATCGCTAGTGCCGACAAAATCAATAGCAAAGGTACTCGCTGCGGAAAATTGCTCAGACCAAATGATTGATTTTGCCGCTGCATAAAGTTCATCTTTATTGTTCGCATCTCCTTCGCCCAATTTAAGCAGTATGCGAGTTGATAAACGACAGTGCAAACATATATAATATGCATGCTCAATAGTTGCGTTAAAATAAACCCCTTCAGGCTTTTGAACAACATGCTCAGCTTTCAAATCTTTAAGTTCTTGTGCCAGTAATATTTCTATACCTGGAGAGGTTAATGCTAAAAATTGCTGCATAAAGGTTTTCCAATCTAATTTATGCCCGCGATTATAAACAAAGACACGTTCCACTTATAGGCATTTTACAAATTAGCGCAAACTATCTAAAAATTTATCTTGTATTCATTGCCATTTATCGTCTACAACCGCTACTTGCTTGAAATACGATTGATTTAAGCACAAAAAACAAGCAAGAAAAATATAGAACCAATAAAAGCTAAAATTAATATAAAAACAGGTTGCAAATCACTTGATGTATCCTTATTATACGCCTCGCTTTCAGGGAAGCCTCAACGGGCAATACTTTAAGTATTCTTAAGTTAGAATTTAAATAACTTGGCTTACCTAGTTTACTAGGTCATTCGGACGCGGGATGGAGCAGCCTGGTAGCTCGTCGGGCTCATAACCCGAAGGTCGTCAGTTCAAATCTGGCTCCCGCAACCAACTTATTGAAATATAACTATTTATTTATAAATAAATGTGTTTTAATAATTCTCTAACAATCTGAATTAAAATGATTATTGGCTTCTTACTATTTAACTAAAGTAAGTCATTCGGACGCGGGATGGAGCAGCCTGGTAGCTCGTCGGGCTCATAACCCGAAGGTCGTCAGTTCAAATCTGGCTCCCGCAACCAACTTGTTACTAAAGTATAAATCAGTAATTCTTTTATAACAGAATCAAACAGTTATAGGCTTTCTTGATGAGTTCTTATCAAGTCATTCGGACGCGGGATGGAGCAGCCTGGTAGCTCGTCGGGCTCATAACCCGAAGGTCGTCAGTTCAAATCTGGCTCCCGCAACCAACTTGTTACTAAAGTATAAATCAGTAATTCTTTTATAACAGAATCAAATAATTATAGGCTTTCTTGATATTCATTATCAAGTCATTCGGACGCGGGATGGAGCAGCCTGGTAGCTCGTCGGGCTCATAACCCGAAGGTCGTCAGTTCAAATCTGGCTCCCGCAACCAATTCTTCTAAAGAGAATTAAAACCTTTAGGGCTTCCTACTAATAGTAGGTCATTCGGACGCGGGATGGAGCAGCCTGGTAGCTCGTCGGGCTCATAACCCGAAGGTCGTCAGTTCAAATCTGGCTCCCGCAACCAATTCTTCTAAAGAGAATTAAAACCTTTAGGGCTTCCTACTAATAGTAGGTCATTCGGACGCGGGATGGAGCAGCCTGGTAGCTCGTCGGGCTCATAACCCGAAGGTCGTCAGTTCAAATCTGGCTCCCGCAACCAACTTCTTATAATATTCAATGAATTAACTTATTTAAGTTATATTACATTTAATAACAAACTTACCTTTTTTGTCTAAAGTAACATTCTACTCTCATTAATATTTATATATAATTTAAACACATCAATAACTTAATCTAAAAAAATTCATTATGAATTTTGCACTATATAAAGTGCCCTTACTGTACTGTAAGGTATTTTTCATCTGTCTTTAACAATAAAGCCATCAGTAATGCATGCTATCGCTATAAAATAAACACAACCCCCTTCGATAAGCATTAACTAGTTGTATGATGAATATCATTATTACTTTCTAAGCTGCCTGTGCGGCAGTGAACACGTTTTCGCTGCATTTAAGCGTTTCTCATCATCGAACCAAAATTGCATCCAGCCTTGAAAATATTCTGTGGGTCGATATTCAGATTGGGGTGTCATCCACTCAATGGCTTGTTCAACGTCGTTGGCCATATATAAAGGCGTCCCCCCTCCCCCTGAAAAGCCGACAAGAACACCGGCTTGTGCGAGCATATGCATAGCCGCTTGTGTTATAGAAGTGCCATTACCAAGCAGCAGCACGGTTGTGTTGGCGATGGGTATATTAAAGTAGAGGTTTTCTTTCTTAGCTTCGGTTAGATAGAGAACCCTACCGTCTTTTTGCATTACACGGCAATACTCTAAATAATACATATTGGCACGCTTTGAGTGCAGAATGGCTTTCAAATCCGTTGAACTTATATTTTCCATTGTAATAACATCACTTTAATAAAATCCTTTTATCTTAATACCTTGCTCCAGTCGTTTTTTATTGTCAATAAATATGAGTGCTTATTACAATTTTTAACATTTAGCTCAACACCCTATTTATTGGTGCTAACAAACCCTGAAAATTCAACTGGTATTAAATGCTTATTCTGGACAAATAGAACAATTATATCGTTAGCTTATAGCAAGTCTATTAAGTTTGTTCCCACTCAGAAACTTAGTAAAATTGGTATGACGTTAACTTCCCGTGTTGATAATGCCATGACAATCAAAGTGATATGTGAAATGTTTTTTGCTGAGCTACTCAATAACGAAAAGCTGGTACTACTCAAGCAACAAAATAGATTATCGAATAGTTGGATGGATAAAGTGCTTAAACGTTCAGCAAATAGCAAAGTAAAAAATTGGAATTCTAGATTGCTTGGCCATGCTTAAATAATATTAAATATTGGCACAAACAGGGGTAAAAGAAATCCAATACCTTAAAATTAAGCCTCTGATTAAAACCCCAATGTAATGAATTAACATTATTCCGCTAGCTAATGGGCTTAAAATAAAGTTATTTACTGAGATCTCAAGTTTCAAAATCTATGATAGCCACGTATAAACATCGAATATAAATAACAAATTTCTTAATATAAAAGACAAAATAAAGCTTAAGATAAGGTAATATAAAGCCATACTTTACAAAAAGCTGAATAGCTAATAACTAAGAGATTACTTTTTGATGAGCGAAGACTTTACTCACATTAATGCTGACGGTAATGCCCATATGGTTGACGTTACCGAAAAAAATGTTACCGAGCGCACTGCTATTGCACAAGCTTATATTGAAATGTCGCCAGCAACCTTATCAATGATTGTTGAAGGCAAACACCACAAAGGTGATGTTTTTGCTACGGCAAGAATTGCGGGGATTATGGCCGCCAAAAAAACCAGTGAACTTATCCCGCTTTGCCACCCGCTGATGTTAACGAAAATTGAAGTCGATATAGTGGCACAGCCAAAGCAAAACCGCGTCGAAATTACCGCTCTTTGTAAGCTGTCAGGTAAAACTGGGGTCGAAATGGAAGCCTTAACCGCAGCCTCAACTGCGGCACTAACCATTTACGACATGTGTAAAGCTGTGCAAAAAGACATGATTATCACCAATATTCACCTCTGTGAAAAACATGGTGGAAAATCGGGTAGCTACTTGCATAATTCTGAAATTAAATAAAGGAGTTGGAAATGATTAAGGTATTATTTTTTGCTCGCTTACGTGAACAGTTATCAACTGATAGTTTACAAATTCAATTAAGCGAGAATATGACCACAGACACTATTCGTCAACAATTAGCTGAAACAGATGCTTTATGGGCAAAAATTATGACCGCAGACAGTTTGCTTGTTGCCGTTAATCAAGAAATTACTGATTGGTCACAACAAATTGCTGATGGCGATGAAGTCGCATTTTTCCCTCCAGTAACCGGAGGTTAAAATGATTAAAGTACAACAGAGTAATTTTGTTGTTGCTGATGAATATCTGAATTTAGCAAACGATAATCAAGATGGTGCTGTCGTCACCTTTGTCGGTAAGGTCAGGGACTTCAATGAAGGTATTGATGTCCAAGGATTGTCCTTGGAGCATTACCCTGGCATGACAGAAAAAGTACTAAGCGATATAGAAAATAAAGCGCGTGAACACTGGCCATTAAACAAAGTTACCATTATTCACCGATTTGGTGACTTAAAGCTCGGTGAACAAATTGTTTTTATTGGGGTTACAAGCCCACACCGTAAAGCGGCATTTGCCGCATGTGAGTTTCTTATCGACTTCTTAAAAACCCAAGCCCCCTTTTGGAAAAAAGAGTTAACAAGTAAGGGGAGCGTTTGGTTAGATGCCAAAAATAGTGATGACGACGCCTCACAACAATGGCAAGAAAAACTCAGTGACTAAGCTCAATAAGAAATAACTATTACACAACTAATTACAATAATGACTACGAGATAATTCATGTTGAAAATCGGACGTTATCAGCACTTTAAAGGCAACTTTTATCAAGTGTTACACATTGCTACTGACAGTGAAACCGAAGAAGCCATGGTGGTTTATCAACCTGAATACGGTGAAAGAGCCATTTGGGTTAGGCCTTTAGCCATGTTTGACGAAACCATTGAAAGAGATGGTAAAGTATTTAAACGCTTTCAATATGTTGATAGCGAAACTTAACTGTTTCTAATAATAAAGTATTCCATAACGATGAAAATATCTTTAAATACTGGGCATGCTGCGCCAACATTATTGGCGAGTAGAATTTACCTTAGGCCTATAATTAAAACCGATTATTCAGCTATCAAGCTTTATCGCCAAGATGCTGAAAACTGTCGCTATATTCGTCCTGCGGAAAGTGATACTAAAATAATGGAAATTGTTGAACAATTATCTCAACCTTGGCACTTGGCTATTGGCCGTTGGAATGCTTTAGCTATCTGTTTACAAGATGATAATTCGTTAGTTGGCGAAATAGCCTTTCGCATTGAAGATTGGGATAATCAACGAGGAGAAATAGGTTACCGCTTAAGTGCTGAAGTTGCAGGGCAAGGGCTATGTAGCGAGGCGGCAAATTTACTTATTAGTTATCTATTTCAAACTCTCGGCTTCTTTAAGCTTATAGCGCGATGTGACCCAAGAAATATCGCCTCTTTTCGTATTATGGAAAAACTAGGTTTTGTGCGAGAGGCCTTTTTTAAACAACATTATCTTATGGGTGACGAATGGGCTGATCAATATGATTACGGTTTGTTAGCCAGTGAATGGTCAGTAAAGTAATTTCAATATTATTATTGATGATGTTAGAGTGAATGCATTAGCAAGCGAGAACAAACATTATTTAGCCGTTGTAGTGGTCTATTAATAGCCTTGAATAGAAAAAGAAAATATAAAGGGAATTGAATGCTTAAGGACAATATGTTCAAGGTTACACGAATAAAAAAAACCTCCGACTTGAAAAGTAAGCCATTAAGCCTTACAGCTTTAAAAGTGTTTTTACAGCAACTCATCCTTTCGAAAAAACGATTACTAACCGCCCTCTTACTGACACTTGCCTATTATAGTTATTATGTCATATACAAAGAATACCGAGCTCAACAACAAAGCAAAATTATCGTTGCAGCACCCAAAATCAATGACATTTATTTCTTTGATTTTCGTAAAATACGCGACAATCTTAGACCCAATGAAAAATATCGACTTGCCAAAGTGGTTGATATAACAGGAGATGTTATTACGCTAGTTTATGGGAGTTTATATTACGCACGCCAACATGCAGCGCTTAATAGTATTTATTATGGACAGCTGACATATAAAGATTACTTTGAGCCAAAACGCTTTGATTACCAGCAAGAGCAGCTTAGTCAAAAATTCAGCTCAGGCGCTATTTACCTCGCTTTGCGTCCTACTCACGATAAACTTTTAGGTCATCGTGTAGGACCCGAACAAAGAAAATTTAGAGAGAGTATTTTCATTCAAGGACGAAAAGAAAATTTATATGGTCAAGCTTTGCTTAACGAACGCTACAGTGAAACTAACTTAAAACAAGCATTTGAATTATTCACTCAATCGGCCAGTTATGATTATGTTCAGGGGCAAGTAAACCTAGCGCAAATGTACATTAATGGCCAATATGTAGAGAAAGATCTTAATCAGGCACTTTATTGGTTAAATTTAGCTTCACTGCAAAGTCATAAGCCAGCCATTTTAAAATATGAGATTATTTGTAAACAGGTATCTTCATGCCATATTTATGATTTCTTTCAAAACCTAGTGGCATCAGGCGTGGAGGTAAAAGTACGAAGATTAACGCCTAACTTTACCCTACAAGACTAACCTATCCCAGTTCGGGTTATGCTACTTTACTCAACCATACTATTTATACCAATTCTACTAAGTTTGGTATAACGCCATATTAATTTATCCAGCACTGCCTTCATCATACAAAAGCTTAAGGTTGGCTCCAATATTCAAGCACTTGTTTAGCTTTACTTTTATCAGAAAAATCCACATTACTATTAACGACTTCACGTAACAAATTAAAGGCTTCGCGGTCTTGCCCCAATGCTTTTAAGGTCATTGCCATATGGTATTTAATTGCGACATTAGAAGATTCAATTGCTAAAGCTTCACGCAGTAAAGCTAAGGCTTGAGTGTAGTCTTTTGTTAGATAATATATCCAACCTAAGGTATCGAGTGAGTCTGGAGCATTATCTACTAAGGCTACCGAGCGAGTAGCGTACTCTTTGGCTTGTTCAAATTTAGACTGTGACATAGCAATAAAAGCAGCATTATTGAGTAACATAGGTTGATTACCATCTAAGCCAATAATTTTATTGTAAATTTCTTCTGCTTTAACCCAGTGTTCATTATTAATATAAACCTCGGCTAATGCACTTAACAATATTAAATTATCAGCATTAATGTTCAAGGCTCTTTCTAGTAGTGTGATCGCTTTTTCTTGTTGCTCCATGGCTTGATAAACCAAAGATAGGCCCGAAACCGTACTGATTTTATTTGACTGCTTTATCTTTAAATAGCTTTGCTCTGCTTGCTGATATTGTTTATTAAGAAAATAAGAATGAGCTAAAATTTCAATAAAACGATCCGATGCTTTAGCTGCACCATCAAAAGCAAGTAACACCTCAATAGCATCATTATAACGTGATTCTTGATTAAAATAATTTGCTAGTGCCAGAACTGGCTCTAATGAAGCCGGAGCCCAGGCTATTGCTTTTTGATAAGCAGCCACTGCAGCGGAAAATTTTCTGTCTTCTTGGTATGCTTTCGCGATAAAATAATACACTTGTGATTTATTAGCATCAAACTTAAGTGCACTACGATAGCTTTCTATCGCTAATTGCACCTGTTTAGTATTGATATACAAATGCCCTAACAATAAGTAAACATTATCTGTTTTTTTCTGGGTAAGTATAAAAGCTTTAATCTCCTCAATTGCCTCACTATAATTACCGAGGTGCACCAGAACAGAGGCAAAGTTAATAATTAATTCTTCATTGTCAGGTTGCTGTTCCAACGCCTTTTGATACATAAGAATAGCGTTGTTATCTTGGCCCATACGCTGAAAATGATTCGCTATCGCTTTTAATATCTCAATATCGGTAGGTAATTGTACTAACGCATTTTTCAGTTGTGTTAACCCTTGTTCAGGTTGTCCCATGATACTGGTGACTTGAGCTAAACTAATAATTGATTTAGTATGTTGCTTATTTAATGTTAATGCCTGTTGATACTGTGTTTTAGCTTTTTCAAAATCCCCAATAGATTGATAAACAAAACCTAAATGATGTATAAATTCTGGGTTTTTAGGTTGTAATAAACTTAACTTTAATGCAATTTTTACTGCCAGTTCAGTTTTTCCTTCCTCCAAATAAGCCTTAACCAACAAAAAACTGGCAAACACTTGTTGCTGTTCATTAAAGTCACCTTCAGTTAATAGCTGTATAGCTGGGGCTCTTTGATTGAGTGATAAATACGTTTTAGCAAGTTGAAGATCAACATTTTCAGATGAGTGTAAGCTTTTAGCTTGTTGAAAATATACTAAGGCCGATTCGTATTGCTGTAATTCAAGATAGCAAACCCCTAACAACGTCAGAATTTGATGATTATTACCATGCTGAATGAGCGCCTTAACTAGTTGAGTTTTAGCATCTTCAAAGTCGCCCTGCTCCATTGATATCCTTGCCATTAATAACTTGGCATTAGCATTAAAGTTATCTATTTTAATATATTGATTAAAGTACTCTTTGGCCAGTGCATATTGATTTTGTTGGTAAAAAATAACACCTGCTAGATATAAGTATGACGGATTTGAGTGTAAATCAGTTTTTGATATTTTCGCTAACGTCTGAGCTATTTCTGCTATTAATGTATTGCTACTAGCTAGATCATTATCTTGTACCGCAATTGCCGCTTGAATAAATTTTGCTCGTGGTTCATTTGGAACTTTTTCTAATACCAACAAGGCATCGCTTTTCGCGGCGGTATAGTTTTTCAACTCAAATGATAACGTTGCTCTTAGGATAAGTGCTTCAACGTTTTCAGGATCATTTAACAATACAGTATTAATACTGCTTAACGCATCGTCATAATTGCCTATATTTTGTTCTACACTTGCCTTTAAAAACCATGCTTTTTCAGGTGGAAATGGCATAGCCAACACCTGTTCAACTAAAATACTAGCGTCGTAATATTGAAACCGATTTACTTTTAGTTGAGCTAATCCTAATGTCGCATCTAAGTTACTGACATTGAACTTTAATGCCAGATTAAATGCATTTTCTGCGAAATTCAGTTCTCTTAAGCCTAAATGCGCTAAACCTTTTAAAACATACATTTTAGCGACAAAGATTTGATCAATATAGTTATCATCAAATAGATTGAGTACTTCATTATATTTATTTTGCATTAACAGCGCTTTGCTACGTTGTAAGGCAATTTTTTTGTAATCCCCCCCAAGCCCTTCAATAATATTTAATTCTGTTTCCGCTAACGCGCCTTGTTCAATTGCTAGTAATAAATCAACCATTAAGAAACGTGCTGGTATATTACTAGGCTGCTGTTTAATGAGGTTTTTTATATGGAGTTTAGCTTCATCATATTGATGTTCATTAAACTTTTTATTTGCTAATTCAAAAAGTTCAGTCGCATCACCAGCAAATACTGAGAATGTAAAAAATAAAAAAATAAAATGTTTAGCTAGTTTCGTCATATCACTATCAATTTAATCGAGGCATAATTACATTATCCGCATTAATAACCATAAAATGCAATTTAAAACCATATTCAATCAATATAGCTTAAAGTAAGTGTCAACTTATTTTACAATATTTAATTGCCCAACTTCTAACATACCTTTAGCTAATTGATTTTTTTTGAAGAAAAAATACCGGTATAATTCTTGCTAATAAAAAGAATGACGACATTTGTAAAAAAGAGCTTCAAATGAGAATTAGCAAACATATTTCAACATTAACTAACGCTTTAATCGCCAGTTTTTGTATATTGATGGCCTTTCCAAGCATGGCAACCCCTACAACAACCGATAAACTCATAAGTCATTATTTTGCTGGTGATAACGATTGTAATAACCCGTATTTTCAAGATCCTGGTAGTAACAGCTTTAGTACCTGTAAAGTGGCTATCGGAACATTTGATGTTGATAAAGTTTATTTAGCCGATGTCATTGCTAAATTTGACACTATTAAAGACTCTACTTCTCCAAGCTATACTGAAAGCGACAACTACGCTGCAGATATTGAGCAGGCTGATTGGACTTTTGGCAATAATGGCGGTGAGCTAGATAGTGATTATAAAGTCGGTACTTGGACATATACTGGTGGCTCTCCAGGGATACGTTTTTGGACAGCTAAAGCTGGTAATGGCTTTAATCTCTTTTGGCTGGTGGATGATACAACCGATGCAAACAATGCATGTAATCCTGAAACTTATACGCTAGCCTGTCTTAACTTAGCTAAAACAGTTACCAGTGGTAGTTGGACAACACCTGTTGGCACGAATGGAAAAAATAAAGGTCTATCACATTTAACCTTTTTCGGTGGAACAATTACTACATGTCAGCAAAACTGCAGCCCAATCGTAGTACCAGAGCCACAAACCATCATGTTATTTGCATTAGCAATGTTAGGATTCGTTGTTCGCCGAGAGCGCTCAACGATAAAACAATCTTAAATCCATAATAAATACAGAAAATAGCCCTAGGATTTGTATAATTCCTAGGGCTATTTCTTGGCTTTTAAAGAGTACTTATTTACTCTACTTCAAGTATTAACTTACCGGTATTTTCATTTTTTAACATGATTTCGTGGGCATTTTCTACATCACACCAGGAAAATTGCTGATAAATAACCGGCTTAATTTTTCCTTGTTCAAGGCATTGATAAAAGTCTTGTTTAAATGCCTTAATTAACTGTGTTTTATACTCATCGTGTCGGCTACGTAATGTTGTCGCATGAATATTTACCCGTTTAGCAAGCATTTTACCCACGTCAACATTTTCAGCAAAACGACCACCAAGTAATGAAATAATCACGATATGTCCATCTAAAGCACAGACATCGATATTTCTATTCACATATTCACCGGCAACCACATCTAAAATAACATCATAGCTACGCTTTTGCTGTTTAGTCCAAGCAACAAAATCAGTACTTTGATAATTTATTGCCTCATCAGCACCTAACGCTTGACAAATTGCCGCTTTTTTATCGTTGCCCACAGTAACACTTACATGACAGCCTAGGGATTTAGCCAACTGAATAGCAGCAGTACCCACACCACTAGCACCCGCATGAATCAACACTTGGCTATTAGGCTGTAAATTAGCAATGGTAAATAAGCATTGATAAGCCGTTAAATAAGCTTCTGCTATCGCTGCGCCTTCGACATAAGTTAAATTTTTAGGCAGTTTGATTAAGTGTTCGGTTTTAACTTTTACATATTCTGCATATGCGCCACCAGGCACAATAGCAAAAACTTGATCACCAACATGCCAATTTTGCTGTTCGCCGCCAAGCGCAATAATATCACCACAGGCCTCAATGCCCAGTATGGTTGATTCACCTGGTGGAGGTGGGTATTGTCCTTGCTTTTGTAAAATATCGGCGCGATTTATCCCAATAGCTCTTACTTTGATTAAACACTCATCAGCAGCGATGGTCGGCTTTTCGATATCATTAAAACTCAGTTGTTGTAGATTATTAATAGCAATATAACGCAATGTATTTCCTTTTTAGCAACTCATCGTTAATCTCAATTTAGGTTAAAAAACCAACAATTAATTGATTTACAAGAGTATTGATTAAATTTATTTACTGTATATTTTTAAATAATAAATTAATAGTCCTGAATAATACCAACTTTACTAAGTTTCTTCCCGCTCAGTGAAATTTAAAAGCTTTAGAGGTACAGATTCACCGTTCCAGACTGAACCTAAGTACATCCATGTAGGCAAGGCATTGATTTCAATAATGGTTATTCTCGACAACTGCTCCTGCGTTGCTCTAATGACTCACATTCCTGGGAGAGCCTTATCGACGTCAATAACACAGCCTGTAAGGCTTTAAAAATTAACTAATGGCAAAAAAATGATGCTCTTGCCAAGGTACTTGCTTTGACTCTATAGTTTTAACTTCTGCTTGTGGTGGTCCATGCGCCAACCACGCCAACATTTTATTGATACTTTGCTCTTCGCCACACATTAATATTTCGACACGACCATCCGTTAAGTTACGTGCGTAACCACTTAAACCATGATCAATAGCAATTTGCTGACTAGAAGCTCGAAAATAAACCCCTTGAACCTTGCCACTAACATGCGCCATGTAACTTACATTCATAATTCACACCTTATTATTAGCTTATCGCTGTTATTATTTTTACTTTTCATTTCTAACAAAATAGTGAAATCAAAAATAGTTAAAATAGAGCATTGCACCTATGTCATGCATTGACTACACTCGCGCAATTATTGTTAATTATAAGTATAGCCATATGTCAGCAAGAATTTATTTAAAAGTTGCGCGTGAAAAGTCACTACGCCGGAAGCATCCGTGGATTTTTTCTCAAGCCATCAATAAAATCAAAGGTAACGCTTTACTTGGTGATACTGTCGATGTCTTTGATAATAAAGGAAATTGGCTAGCTAAAGGCGCATATTCTCCCGAATCTCAAATCAGAATTCGTGTTTGGAGTTTTGATATTAATGAAGAAATTGACGCCAATTTTTTTCGTAATAAATTGTTAAGCGCACAAAAAAGACGCGATTGGTTCATCGCAGCCGGTGGATTAACCGGCTATCGCCTGATTGCTGGCGAATCAGATGGTCTTCCTGGTATCACTATTGATAAATATGATAACTTTATTGTTTGTCAGTTACTTAGTGCCGGTGCTGATTTTCATCGCTATACCTTAGTTGAATGTTTAAAAGATCTTTATCCTGGTTGTCATATTTTTGAACGTTCAGATGTTGATGTGCGTAAAAAAGAAGGTTTAGAGCCGGTAACCGGCTGGTTAACCGAGCCGCAGGAATCAACAGAATGTATTATCGAAGAGCACGGCATTAAAATTCATGTCGATATTGCTAAAGGGCATAAAACAGGTTTTTATTTAGATCAACGTGACTCACGCCTTGCTGCGGGCAAATATGCTAAAGATAAAACAGTATTAAACTGTTTCTCTTATACTGGGACTTTTGCCTTACATTGTGCGGCAAATGGTGCCAAAGAAGTCATTAATGTCGATGTATCAGAATCTGCCTTAGCGCTTGCAAAACAAAACGCAGAGCTTAATCAGCTAGACGACAAAAATATTTCATTCGTTAAAGCTGATGTCTTTAAGTTATTACGTCAATACCGTGAAGAAAAACGTACTTTTGATATGATTATTCTTGACCCACCTAAGTTTGTTGAATCAAAAGCACAGCTGACCGGTGCTTGCCGCGGTTACAAAGACATCAATATGCTGGCGATGCAGTTACTGAAACCCAATGGCACATTATTAACATTTTCTTGCTCAGGTTTAATGGAATCCAACTTATTTCAAAAAGTAGTTGCCGATGCGGCATTAGATGCAAAAAGAAATGTTTACTTCGTTGATAGACTTCACCAAGCGGCTGATCATCCTGTAGCATCTAACTATCCTGAAGGTTATTATCTAAAGGGGTTAGTTTGCCAAGTAGAATAGCTGAATAATCAAGAAATAAATCGTAGCTAGTCTCTGAGACTAGCTACGGTAAATTTGATAATGACTAATGAAAAGTGGCTAATCAATTTCAGAAATATTAATGCCAATTAAGTAACAGTTAGCGCTCTCTTCCGTTACTCTCACCACTTTACCTTTAACATCGAGTGGCTGAACAGAGCTATTAGCTGATTGCACACTAATATGTACCGCAGTATTCATCTCTAAAGGATGTTCCATTTCAATTGCTATGCCTGTGGCACTCAAATCACGACAAGTGGCTAAAATTTTACTGTTAGCTTCATCATCAATAATGGTCACGGTTACTTCACTGTTTAGCATCATGCGATAAAAATTACGTTTGTCATCGTAGTTAACCATTACTACTCCAAGGTGTTTCTATAATTAGTATTGCTATTATTTATACTCACCACAACCATCACTGTCAAATCATTGCACTAAATTTAACTGTATTCTTTAAGGTAGTTCAATATTCGTTTTGCTGAAATAGGAAAAGGTGTTTTTAAGTTTTGCGCAAAAAGAGACACACGTAGCTCTTCAATCATCCAAGAACCTTGCATTAACTCTTTACGCAAAGGTTGTCCTTTCGGTTGTTGAGCAACTACCGTATCTAACGCTTGCTGTACTTTTTCAACTTCTAACATTTTAAGTCGATCTTGATTCGGATCAATTTGCAACTTTTCTAGTCGACGCTCCATAGCTGTTAGGTATCGAGCAATATCATCTAAACGCTGATAACCGGCTTTAGTGACAAAACCTTTAAAAACTAAAGCTTCTAACTGTGCTTTAATATCGCCATGCGATTGCACAACATTAAGCGACATTTTAGCTTTTATTTTCTTGCGTACGTCATGAGCTAAACTCAGCACACGTTCAACTTTTATCGCGGCACTTAATACACAATCAGCAATTTCAGCGCGTACATGCTCTTTACAAGCTTCAAACGCTTGTTGCGCGCGTGGTAACTCGCCGTATTCATTTACTAAAAACTGACAACCAGCGACAATACAATCATCGAGTAAATCGTTAATTGAACCAAATGGATTGAAATATAACCCCAATTTAGACTTATTAGGTAGTTTCTGTTGTAGATATTTTACGGGTGACGGTATGCTTAATAAAATTAAGCGACTGACACCATCTAACATCGCTTGCTCTGCTAAACTTTCATGTTCAAATAATTCAATCGCGACTGACTTGTTTTTATCCACCAAAGCCGGAAACGCTTTTATGGTGATATTAGCCACTTTCTTTTCGTAGCTTTTCGGTAAGTCTTTAAAGTCCCAGTTAGCAATATCACTACGTTCAATGCCTTTGTCTGCGACCTTTTTAATGGAAGCTTGCACTCGACCTTGTAAACTATCTTTTAATACATCTAGATTTCGTCCTTGCTTGAGCAGTTTGCCGTTTTCATTAACAATTTTAAAATTCATTGCTAAATGTGGTACTAACTCGACACCTTGCCATGCATCTTCAGGCAAACGTACACCCGTCATTCTTAATAACTGCTTTTCAAGCGCAGCAGTTAATGCGCTATCAGCACCCGAGATTGCGGCAACGCAAGCTTCAGCATAATTAGGTGCGGGCACAAAATTACGTCTTAACGACTTAGGTAAACCTCTAATTAATGCGGTGATCAGCTCAAGTCTTAAGGCCGGAATTAACCAGTCAAAACCGATATTTTCAACCTGGTTCAATATACCAACGGGGATCAAAACACTGATACCGTCATCTTCATCACCGGGGCTAAAATGATAACTTAACGGCAGGGTTAAACTGCCCTGCTGCCAAGTTTCGGGATACTCATTGACTGAAAGCTTAACCGCAGTTTCTTTTAATAAAAAGGCTTTGGTAAAGTTTAATAACTTAGCATTGCTTTGTTTTTCAGTTTTCCACCAAGCTAGAAAGCTGCGCTGACAAATGGCGCTTTCCGGCAATTTTTCAGTATAAAAGTCGACGAGTTGTTGTTCTTCAATCAAAAAATCTTTGCGACGAGCTTTTTGCTCTAGAGCCTCAATTTCATCAACGAGTTGACGATTATCC
>TARA_R110000787_G_scaffold239367_4_pt1 | contig 48693 bp, 52 predicted proteins | sample TARA_R110000787 | Tara Oceans TARA_R110000787 (sample SAMEA4397920) | marine metagenome | biome: Polar Biome; feature: [DCM] deep chlorophyll maximum layer (ENVO:01000326); material: water (ENVO:00002006), including particulate matter (ENVO:01000060) such as... | depth 35 m | reverse complement strand
GGGGTGGGGGCGAGTTAGGGGCCGGGGTGGGGAGTGTGGACAAGGGGTGCCGTGCAACACCTCGCGCAAAATTCCAAGGCAATTTTACCCAAACCATAACGCCTTATTAACAAATTACTGCCAAGATGCACTCTTGGTTGGGACTGTGGTCACACAGAACGTGGTAGAAGGATACCCGCGGTCCATGGGATTGTTCGATGAATTAAAGCGGCGTGCGCGTCACGTGTTGGGTCCTTTTCTTGGGATCGTGGTCGTTGCGTACTTTGTATATCACACCGTGCATGGTGAGCGCGGTGTGCTTGCGTATGTACAAATGCGTGAACACGTCACCGATGCCCGTGCCAACCTGAATCGCCTTCAAGCCGAACAGAAATTTTGGGAACACCGTGTCAAGCTGCTGTATCCCGCCAGCATTGATCGCGACATGCTAGATGAGCGTGTCCGCCTGATGCTGGGTTACGCCCGCGCCGATGACATCGTCATCATTGTCGACGCCATTCACACATCCGAGCAGATAGAAGGAGAACCCCGATGAGCTCGCTTGCAGATACCCTAGAGACCCCATACTACGCCGCGATTATCGAATCCACGCCGCAGGCAGATTTTACCGCATCGGAAACCATCACCACTGCCGACCAGTTGGTCTCGTTGGCCGTGCGCCGTCCGGGCTTTTTAGGCCTTGAGACCGCACGCGGTGTCGATGGCCGTGCCTTAACCGTCGCGTATTGGCGCGAACTTGCCGACGTCGAAGGTTGGACCATGGCCGGCCAAGCGACGGCTCAGGGTGAATTGAACCTCGAAGTCAAACGGGTCGCCAATGCCGCCGACAATGCGGTGCGCGCACTTTACGTCGTCCCCGAAGAAAGCCGCGCCGTTTAGCGGTACACTTGATAGGAGGCCGTGATGGCTCGATTTGATCCAAGACGCGATCCGCCGTACTTCGCCGTGATCGGACGCACAGCACCGCCCGGCATCGATGCCGGTCAATATATGGATGCGGGCGAGCGCAGCATCGGACGCGCCGCCGCCGAACCGGGCTTCTTAGGTATCGAAGAGGTCATTGATCCACACGACCAAGCCTTTACCGTATGCTATTGGCGAAAGCCCGAGTCATTGCGTCGCTGGCGTGAAGAGTTGCCGGATCATCTGCCGCCGAAAATTTCCGCCGACAGTTTGGTACATTTTGAAGGCTGTTTTTGGCATTGGCTGGACAATGTTTTTGAGGCCGTGGCGCGGGTTGAGCGCGATAATATCGTACAGATACCACTCGGCGAACGGGCTGCTTAACATTATTTAAGTTAACTTTAGAATACAGAAAAAGAACAAACGGCTATTTATGACAGCTTTCCTTGATACGCTTATCGAAAGCCTTTAATCTCCTGTGATTAGAGCGGTGTTAACCGCCGCGCCAACACATTAGGGGAGGGAACGATGGCTAGGACTGCTAAGTCCGGTGCGTCTAAATCCAGCACCGCATCGAAATCCAAATCAGCAAGCAGTAAAAAGCCCAAGGCCTCGAGTGAACAGTTGATGTCTTTTTATAAAGACATGCTGATGATCCGACGCTTTGAAGAAAAAGCCGGTCAATTATATGGCATGGGCCTGATCGGTGGATTCTGTCACCTCTATATTGGTCAAGAAGCGGTGGTCGTCGGCATGACACAAGCCGGTAAGGCCGTCGATACTGTGATCACCGCGTATCGCGATCACGGCCACATGTTGGCGTGCGGTATGGACCCCAAGGGTGTGATGGCCGAGTTGACCGGCCGGCGCGGCGGTTATTCGCGCGGCAAGGGCGGCTCCATGCACATGTTTTCGCGCGAGAAGAACTTCTTCGGCGGCCACGGGATCGTCGGCGCGCAGGTGCCGCTCGGCACCGGACTCGCGTTCGCGCATAAATACAAAGAAGACGGTGGCGTCTGCCACACGTATTCCGGTGACGGCGCGATCAACCAGGGCCAAGTTTACGAAAGCTTCAACATGGCGGCGCTCTGGAAGCTTCCCATCGTTTATGTGATCGAAAACAACAAGTATGCGATGGGCACCTCAGTTGAGCGCGGCTCGTCGAACGTTGAACTGGCGCAACGGGGCGCCGCGCACGGCATACCGGGCGAACAGGTCAACGGCATGGACGTCATCGAAGTCGCGGAAAAAGGCGCCAAGGCGCTTGAGCACGCACGCTCCGGCAAAGGGCCGTTCATTCTCGAAATGAAGACCTATCGGTACCGTGGCCATTCAATGTCGGATCCGGCGAAATACCGCTCTAAAGACGAAGTGCAGAAAATGCGCAAAGAGCGAGACCCGATCGATAACTTGCGGCACACGATTTTAGAAGCGAAGCACGCCGACGAAGAGGCCCTGAAGGACCTTGATAAAGAGATCAAGTCCATTGTCACGGCGGCTGCAGAATTCGCGCAACAAAGCCCCGAGCCTGATCCGGAAGAACTCTACACAGACGTTCTCCGCGAGGCTTGAGCTTAAATTTTTCAAAGAAAAGGTTATCATCATGGCCACACAGGTATTGATGCCCGCGCTCTCGCCGACCATGACGGAAGGCAAGATCGCTAAATGGACCAAAGCCGTCGGCGACACCGTCGAAAGCGGCGACGTCCTATGCGAAATTGAAACCGACAAGGCGACCATGGAAGTGGAAGCCGTCGACGAAGGTACGCTCGGTAAAATCCTTATTGAAGAAGGCACGGACGGCGTTGCCGTAAACACGCCGATTGCAGTGTTACTCGAAGAGGGTGATGACGAGTCTGCGATGGACAATCTCGAATCGTCCGACGCAAGCAGTGCCGCCAAAAGCAAAGACGATGGCGACGACGATAAAAAGGAAGTCGCAAAAGAAAAAGACGACGAAGACAATAAAGACAGCAACGAAAAATCCGATAAAAAACCAGCCGAAGCCATTGATGCGACGCCAGCGCCCGAGCCTGAATACGATGGCCCGATGAAGTCGATGTCGGTGCGCGAAGCGCTCCGCGATGCCATGGCCGAAGAAATGCGCAACGACGAGAACGTGTTCCTGATGGGCGAGGAAGTCGCCGAGTATCAGGGCGCGTACAAAGTCAGCCAAGGCCTGTTGGACGAGTTCGGCGGTAAGCGCGTCGTCGACACACCGATTACCGAGCAGGGCTTTGCCGGCCTCGGCGTCGGTGCGGCGTTCCACGGCCTGCGCCCGATTGTCGAATTCATGACGTTCAACTTCGCCATGCAGGCGATTGACCAGATCATCAACTCGGCTGCCAAGACATTGTATATGTCGGGTGGCCAGATGGGGTGTCCGATTGTGTTCCGTGGCCCGAACGGCGCCGCATCTCGCGTCGGTGCTCAGCACTCGCAGTGTTATGCATCTTGGTACGCGCACTGCCCGGGCCTGAAGGTGGTGGCGCCTTGGTCGGCGTCGGATGCCAAAGGCCTGATGAAAAGTGCGATCCGTGACCCGAACCCGGTCATCGTATTGGAAAACGAAATGCTGTACGGGCAAAGCTTTGACGTGCCGGACAGCACCGATTTCGTCGTGCCGATCGGCAAAGCCAAGATCGAGCGGCCCGGCAAGGACGTGACCATCGTCGCGTATTCCATCGCCGTCTCGATCGCGCTTGAAGCCGCTGAAAAGCTGGCTGCCGAGGGTATCGATGCTGAGGTGATCAACCTTCGCACCATTCGCCCGATGGACACCGAGACGATTATCAAGTCGGTGAAAAAGACCAACCGCGTGGTCACCGTCGGCGAAGGCTGGCCGACCTGCGGGATCGGCTCGGAAGTCAGCGCCGTGGTGATCGAACAAGCGTTCGATTATCTGGATGCGCCGCCGGCCCGGGTCTCAGGCGTCGATGTGCCGATGCCATATGCTGCGAACCTCGAAAAATTGGCGCTGCCGAAAGCGAGCCATGTTTTCGAGGCCGTTAAATCTGTTTGCTACGCCTAGGGGGGGCTGCACCATGCCGATCAAGGTTCTGATGCCCGCACTTTCGCCCACCATGACGGAAGGCAAGCTGGCAAAATGGGTCGTCAAAGAAGGCGACACGGTCGAGAGCGGCGACGTAATGGCCGAGATCGAGACCGATAAGGCGACCATGGAAGTGGAAGCTGTCGACGAAGGCAAAATCGGGAAAATCCTGGTGGCCGAAGGCACCGACGGTGTCGCGGTCAACGCGGTGATCGCGCTGTTGCTGGAAGACGGCGAAGACGCGAGCGCGCTTGACGGTGCCGATACGTCTTCGGGCGGCGGTGCTGCACCGAAACAAGAAGAGCAAGAGGCCGAAGCGAAATCGCCGCCTGCTGATGACAAAAAACCGGAAAAGACACCTGAAAAATCAGATGATAAATCGGACGATAAACAATCTGCTGGTCCGGCAACGAAGACCGACGATGGGGATCGTATTTTCGCGAGCCCGCTGGCCAGGCGCATCGCCAAGCAAGAAGGCCTCGACCTTGCACAGATCAGCGGCTCCGGCCCGCATGGTCGGATCGTGCAGCGTGACGTCGAAGACGCCTTGGCATCGGGAACCGGCAAAGCAAAACCGGCGTCGAAAGACGCACCGGCAGGCGCACCGAAGACCAGCGAAGCCGCTGCTGCCGTACCGCCTGCGGGGATCGATGCCGGCATGCTCAGCATGTTGCCGGAATACGATTCCGTACCCAACGCAGGCATGCGCAAAACCATCGCCAAGCGCCTGACGGCGTCGGCGCGCGACATTCCGCACTTCAACGTATCTGCGGATATCGAGATCGATCAGCTGATGAAATTGCGCGCCGAATTGAATGGCCGCGAAGGGGCGGATTATAAAATCTCGGTCAACGACTTCGTGATTAAGGCCGTCGCACTGGCGCTGAAACGTAAGCCCGATTGCAATGCGGCGTATACCGATGATGCGATCTTGAAGTTCAAGCGCGCCGATATTTCGATGGCGGTTGCCGTCGAAGGCGGGTTGATCACGCCGATCATCAAAGACGCAGGTTCCAAGGGCTTGGCCACGATCTCGGCAGAAGCTAAAGAACTGGCCGCAAAAGCGCGGGATGGGAAATTGCAGCCGAACGAATTCCAGGGTGGCACGTTCTCGATCTCGAACTTAGGCATGTTCGGCGTCAAGACCTTCAACTCCATCATCAATTCGCCGCAGGGCGGCATCTTATCGGTGGGTGCGGGCGAACAGCGCCCGGTGGTCAAAGACGGCAAACTGGCAATTGCGACGATCATGTCGCTGACGCTCGCCGTCGATCACCGTTGCATCGATGGTGCTGCCGCAGCGGACTTTATGAAGGAACTCCGCACCATTCTCGAAGATCCGCTGCAGTTGATGCTGTAGGGGCGGAAGGAGACATCACATGGCCGATACTAAATACGACGTCATCATCATCGGCGGCGGACCCGGCGGGTACGTCACCGCGATCCGCGCCGCACAGTTGGGCTTCAAAACCTGCGTCGTCGAAAAGCAGCACATGGGCGGCATTTGCCTGAACTGGGGCTGCATCCCGACCAAGGCGCTTTTGCGCTCGGCTGAAGTTTACCACAACATGCAGCACGCCGATGCCTACGGCTTGTCGGCGGACAACGTTTCGTTTTCGCTGAAAGCCGTGGTTGAGCGTTCGCGCGGTATCTCGAAGCGATTGTCGGGCGGCGTCGAGCATTTAATGAAAAAGAACAAGGTGACCGTCGTCGACGGCACCGGCAAGCTGAACGGTCCGGGCAAGGTCGACGTCACCGACAAAGACGGCAAAGCTGTCGGCACGCTCACCGCCCCCAACATCATCGTCGCCACCGGCGCACGCCCGCGTGCGCTGCCGGGGATCGAGCCGGATAAGAAACTGATCTGGACCTACTTCGAAGCGATGGTCCCGGAAAAGACGCCGAAAAGCCTGTTGGTGATCGGCTCGGGCGCCATCGGTATCGAGTTTGCGAGCTTCTACAACACCATGGGCGTCGACGTCACCGTGGTCGAAGTGATGAAGCAGATCATGCCGGTCGAAGACGAGGAAATCTCCAAATTCGCACGCAAGCAGATGGAGAAACAAGGCCTCAAAATCATCACCGAAGCCAAGGTCACCGGCGTCAAAAAGGGCACTGACAACGTCACCGTAAGCATCGAAGACGCCAAGGGCAAAACCCAGGAAATGACCGTGGATCGCGTGATCTCGGCGGTCGGCGTGCAAGGCAATATCGAAGACATAGGCCTTGAGACCACGAAGATCAAAACCGACCGCGGTTGCATTGTCGCCGACGGGTATGGACGCACCGACGAGCCCGGTGTCTTTGCCATCGGCGACGTCGCCGGCCCACCGATGCTGGCCCACAAGGCCGAGCATGAGGGCGTGATCTGCATCGAAAAAATCAAAGGTTTGGACGGCGTTCACCCGATGGACAAAGCAAGAATTCCGGGCTGCACGTACTGCAACCCGCAAGTTGCGTCGGTCGGCCTTACCGAAGCGAAAGCGAAAGAGAAGGGACTTGATGTTCGCGTCGGCCGGTTCTCGTTCGTCGGCAACGGCAAGGCGATCGCGCTCGGCGAAGATCAGGGCATGGTGAAAACCATCTTCGACAAAAAAACCGGGCAGCTTTTGGGCGCGCACATGGTCGGCGCCGAGGTCACCGAACTGATCCAAGGCTTCGTCGTCGCGATGAACCTAGAGACCACCGAAGAAGACCTCATGCACACCGTCTTCCCGCACCCGACGCTGTCAGAAATGATGCATGAAAGCGTCTTGGATGCGTATGACCGTGTGATCCATATGTAAGGGGGAGTGCCGGCGTGCCCCTGACCATCAAGCCGCTCGACCGGGAAGATAAAGAAGCCTGGCTCGATCTATGGCAGGGGTATCTGGAGCATTACGGTGAGAACGCGTCGGCGCACCTGACCTTTACCACGTTTGATCGCTTGGTGACCCGCGAGCATCCGTTGCGCGCCCGGGTCGCGCTGAATGAAGCGCGCAAGATCGTCGGCTTCGTGCATTACTTCCTGCACGAATCCACATGGTATACGCGCGAAGTCTGTTTTATCGAAGACGTGTTCGTCACGCCATCCGCACGCCGCCAACGTGTCGGACGCGAGTTGATCGAAGATGTGGCGCGCGTTGCCGGCATCAACAATTGGGGGCGGCTGTATATGTCGGTTCCCGGCACAGATACCGCCGCGTTGGCATTTTTCGGGTCTATCGCCGACGACACCGACTGGGTGGTTTTTGAGCGGAAACTTTGACTTTCAGGCCCATAATGACCAAATACGAGCAGAGTTTAATTAATCTGTCATTCCCGCGCAGGCGAGAATCCATCGCAACCATGGATCCCCGCCTTCGCGGGGATGACGCGATAAGAAACGGGACCACTCTATGGACCTAACGAACGCACTCCATACCGCCGGCCCCTCCCGTCATTCCCGCGCAGGCGGGAATCCAGTCGAAAGCATAAAAGCATGAGCAACGTCGAGAATTTGGCCGAAAAGAAAGAACGCATCCGGCATCCGGAAAAGACCAATAAGCCCGAGCATCAGCCGATGCGCAAACCGGACTGGATTCGTGTCAAAGCACCGACATCCGACGGCTATCACGAGACCCGCAAGTTGATGCGCGACCGCAACCTGCACACGGTTTGTGAAGAGGCGGCGTGCCCGAACATCGGCGAGTGCTGGTCGAAAAAGCACGCCACCGTGATGATCTTGGGCGACATCTGCACGCGCGCCTGTGCGTTCTGCAACGTCGCCACCGGTAAGCCGGGTGCAGTCGATGTGATGGAGCCTGAAAACCTCGCGATCTCGGTCGCTGAGCTCGGCATGAAACACCTAGTGATCACATCGGTGGACCGGGACGACCTTGCCGACGGCGGGGCCAATCAATTCGTGAAATGCATCGAACGCATCCGCGAGACGACGCCGGCCACCACCATCGAAATCCTCACCCCCGATTTCCGCGATAAGCCGGGCGCGATTGAAGCCGTCATCAAAGCCAAACCCGACGTCTTCAATCACAATCTTGAGACCGTACCCCGGCTGTACCCGACGATCCGACCGGGTGCGCGGTATTTCCACTCGCTAAAATTGCTGGATACCGTGAAGCGTATTGATCCGTCGATCTTCACCAAGTCCGGCATTATGGTCGGACTCGGCGAAGAACGCACCGAAGTGATGCAGGTGATGGATGATCTGCGTTCAGCCGACGTCGACTTCCTGACCATCGGCCAATACCTGGCGCCGACCAAACGGCACGCGCCGATTGATCGCTTCGTGACGCCGGACGAGTTTGCGGATTACAAACGTATTGCGGAATCGAAAGGCTTTTTGATGGTCTCGGCGACGCCGCTGACGCGGTCCAGCTATCACGCGGACAGCGATTTTGTCGAACTTCGCAAAAACCGTGAAGCCCGACTCGCCGCCGGCGCCTAGCGTAAAATTATCACCTGATGCCCACACACGCCGAAAAACGGGTCCTGCCGTATTCCCAAGAAAAGCTGTTTGAACTGGTGCTCGATGTCGAGCGGTATCCGGAATTTCTACCGTGGTGCCTCGGCTGCCGGGTGCGCAAAAGCACCGATACGCAAGTCGTCGCCGACACCATCATCGGCTTCAAGGTTTTCCGGGAAAGCTTCACGTCGCGCATCACCCACGACCGCCCCAATCGCATCGACGTGTCGTACGAAAACGGTCCCTTCAAATACTTAAATAATCATTGGATTTTCAATGATTTAGGTGACGGCAAGACCGAGATCGATTTCTTTGTCGATTTCGAGTTTCGCTCGCGCATGCTACAGGCCGCCATCGGCGCCGTATTCAACGAAGCCGTCCGCCGCATGATCGCGGCCTTCGAGGCCCGCGCCAACGACTTGTATGGCTGAGTTCGGCTTCCAACCAAGCTACGCCCCTGTGCGCCATCTCCCTCTATCCTTCGCGTCATCCTGAACTTGATTCAGGATATATGATCGCGCCAATAAGGACGCTTCGGTGCGCGCATCAAAATGGATCCTAAATCAAGTTCAGGATGACGCGAAGGGTGAGGCGGCTCTCTTCCCCTCAGCGACTTCCCGGAAATGCCGGAGGCATTATCCGGGAGCTTGGCGAGCGGCACTCAAAGGTCCCGGATTGCTACGCGTCCGGGAAATCGCAGAGAGGAGAGGAAATCGGTTAATCCGTTCTTGCCAATCCCAGCATCATCTCAAGCGCTTTAAGTGCCGACGCCAAGCGCACAGCGTGACGATCACCAGGGAAGTCGCAGCGGGCGTGGATTGTCGTACCCGGGGCGGTGGCGGCGATGTGCACCAATCCGACGGGCTTATCTGCGGTCCCGCCGCCTGGGCCGGCGACGCCGGTGACACCACAGGCCAAGTGCACGCCGGCGGCCCGACAGGCACCCTCGGCCATGGCGCGGGCAACTTCTTCGGAGACCGCACCGACGCGATTGATCAAACTCATCGGCACGCCCAAAAGCTCGTTCTTGGCATTGTTTGAATAGGTCACAAACCCCCGATCAACGACATCGGACGAGCCCGCGATCTCGGTCAGTGCGGCAGCAACCATGCCGCCGGTACAGCTTTCGGCGGTCGCCAACTGCCATCCCCGCGCGCGGGCGGCTTGCAAGACAGCGTCAGCGGCGCGGATCAGTTCAGGCTCCATCACAGCAATCCTAATAGCCGGGGCGCGCCCAACACCAGCCCCCATAGGCATGCAGCCGCAGCAAGGCCGGCCAGAATGTCATCGGCCATAACGCCGACGCCCCCCTCAATATGTGCATCCACCCACGAAATCGGCCACGGCTTCCAAATATCAAAGGCACGAAACAGCACAAAGCCGACGATCAGAACCTGCCACGTCACACTGCCGAGCACGGCGGCGGGCAGCAACGTCAACCATTGCCCCGCGACCTCGTCGATGACGACCGGACCGGGATCATGTTCACCGGCGACGGCCATGTACGCATTTGCCGCCCAAACCCCGATCAGCGTCACCACAAGCGTGGCCCCCAACAGCGCTCCCCATCCACCCTCGTGCGCCAGCGCCCAGCCGATCGGCAGCGCGAACAACGAGCCCATCGTGCCCGGCGCCACCGGTGCGTAGCCGGCGCCAAACCATGTCGCCAGAAGAATCCGCGTGTCAGATAGGGAAGGGCGCCGGGCCATCGCTTTGGTCTTTCCAAGAATTCATCAAGCCATCGGCTGCAAGCAATAGAGGAGGACCGCCAAAATGTCGACTGCGAACCTCTAAAAATCGCTGAAATCCAGGCTTTTTCATAAAAAGTGATGGAATCATAATCGGATTAAAAACTTGCATGAAAATCAGCGAATGGATACGTTTTGATTGTTGGCAGTAACTGGGCTTCGGCGTTGTAGCATAGTCATAGATGCTGCCGTCCAAATAGTACGGCACCTAGTATCGGGCGCATGTGCATAAAATGCTTAGACGGAGTGCGCATACTGCGCAAAATCGTCGACACGGGGCCCAAAAGGGACCGTTGTGCTTATGGGGGTTATGCATGCGTGAATGGGATGAACCTGTAGCCTATGGAACGCGGTTGAAAAATCTTATCAACCGGGCCTTTCCTGAACGGCAGATTCACCTAAGAACGCGCGCCCGCATTCGTTTTTTCCGCATTCCTCAATGGTTCCAAGTCGCCACCGTCAGCGGTCTGATCATCAGCACCGGCTGGGTTAGTTTTTCGACGTTCAGTTATATTGAACATGACGAAATCGTCGGCGCCAAAGACACCCAGATCGCCGATGCGCGTCGCGCCTACGATAACCTGTTGAGCGAAGTCTCGGCGTATCAGCGGCGCTTTACCGAGCTGACTCGTGATCTTGAAGATAACCACAACTTAATGCTCAGCCTTGTTGAGCGAAACGCGACCTTGCAGCGCAGCCTGACCACGGTGGAAAAACGCCTGCGTTACACGGAAAGTGACCGCAAAGACGTCGCGGATGCGCGAGAATCTCTCCGCAACAAATTAAGCAGCCTCGAAGACGAAATGCGCGCTTTGTCGGGCAAAAACTTCTCGCTCCGCGACAATTTGATGAGCGTGGAAACAGACCTGCAGAAAGTCATCCGCGAGCGTGATGAAGCGCGCTCAAAGGGTGGCCATCTCTCAACACAGGTTGCCGCCCTCGAAGATCGCTTGAACAGCCTTCAGACCGCGCAAGACGTCGCCGTCGAAAAAATGACCGAACGCACCATGGCGTATATCGGTTCGCTCGAAAAAGTTGTCGAGATCACCGGCATCGGCGTCGACAAGTTGCTGGCATCATCCGACGGAGTCGAATCTCAAGACGCACAGGGCGGCCCGTTTATTCCGGTGAAGCCTGACGAAGCCGGCGGTATGCTGATGCAAAAACTGGCCCGCTTGGACACCCGCCTCGGCCAATGGGAAACCTTGCAAGCCGTGATGGCGCGCCTGCCGTTGGCAGCGCCTTTGAACACCTATTACGTCACCAGCTCGTTCGGCAAACGACGCGATCCGGTCAACAAACGCTGGTCCGCACATTACGGCACCGACTTCGGTGGCCCCATGCGCTCAGCTATTTATGCGCCGGCGCCGGGCATTGTTAAGCAAGCCGGCACTAAGGGCCGCTACGGCCGATTTATCGAGATTGATCATGGGTCGGGAATCATCACGCGCTATGGCCACCTCAATCGAATTTCGGTAAAACGTGGCGATAAGGTTGAGTTCCGTCAAGAAATCGGCAAACTTGGAAGCTCAGGACGTAGCACAGGGCCACACCTGCATTACGAAATTGTCTTCAACGGCAAGCCACAAGACCCCATGCGTTTTATCAAGGCTGGCAGACATGTTTTCCAAGAGCAGTAAAAAAGCCACCAGTGCGATCACCACGCCGCCGGCTCCGCCAGCGCCGCCGTCTATCATCAGCCGCGACTTAAAGATCGTTGGTGATATGCTGAGCGAAGGTGAGATTCAGGTCGACGGCACCGTCAACGGTGACATCCGGACGCGCATCCTGGTCGTTGGTGAATCCGCCAAGATCAAAGGTGAAATCGTCGCTGAAACCGTAAGAGTCCTTGGCTCGATTGATGGCCAGATCAAAGCCAAGGTGGTCATTCTTGCTGCGACCGCGCACGTTGTCGGTGACATCATGCACGAAGACCTATCGATTGAAACCGGCGCCTTCTTGGAAGGCCACTGCAAGCGCATGGCACTGCCGGACAATCTGCACAAAGCCGAAAAGGCGAAGCCAACGAGTGCACCGCAGGCAAGCTCGCCTTCAAATAATCAGCAAAGCACTAGCAACGCACCGGTGAACAAGCCGGTTGCTCCGGTCGCAGCTAAGTAACGATCTTCGCAACTGCGCATCCTTCCCGTCCTGCTTCACTCCAGCCTGCAGCGTCATCCTGAACTTGATTCAGGATATCTTGGCAATTAAACGCCCGATGGCCACGTGATCGTACGGACGTGAATCCTGCATCAAGTTCAGGATGACGCAGAAGAGGAGGAGGGACGATGCACGAAGGAGAGCGTTAAGCGGTGCTCAGCGCCCGGGCCAGCATATCGACATCGACGTTGCCGCCTGAGCACACAACGACCACGGTTTTGCCGGCGACATCGATTTTACCGCTGAGCACACTCGCCAGCGCCACCGCGCCGCCAGGCTCGACGACGATCTTCAGCGACGTCATAGCGGTTTTCATGGCGCTCAGTGCCTCGTCGTCGCTGACGGAAAGTCCGCCGGCCAGCAAGCGTCCGTTAATTGAAAACGTGATTTCACCCGGTGTCGGCGCGAGCAGGGAGTCGCAAATTGAACGTGCATCATCCGGCACCGTTTGCCGCGCACCTGACTCCAGCGAGCGTTTATGGTCATCGAACGCGTCAGGTTCGGCGGCATATACGGGGCAGCCGAGGGTGCCGTCAATCGCCAGCGCGGTGCCGGAAATTAAGCCACCACCACCAGCCGGTACGATCACCATATCAGGCGTCACATCAAGTGCTGCGGTTTGCACGGCAATCTCAAGGCCGACCGTGCCTTGGCCGGCGATCACGAACGGGTCGTCATAGGGTTTCACCAGCATCGCCCCGGTCTCAGCTTGTAGTTTCAGGCCGATCTCTTCACGGCTTTGCGTATAGCGGTCGTACAGCACGACGTTGCCGCCCAGCGCACGGGTATTGTCGATCTTCGCCTTCGGCGCGTCTTCGGGCATGATAATCGTCGCTTTGAGACCCATAAGGGCAGCGGCGTGGGCGACGCCTTGCGCATGATTGCCCGACGAATACGCGACCACACCTGCCGCCTTATCGGCATCGGGAATCCGCGATATTTTATTGAAAGCACCGCGAAACTTGAACGAGCCTGTGCGTTGCAAGCATTCGGGCTTCACCAACAAGCGACACCCCAAGGTCTCATTCAAAACCGGGTTTTCCAAAATCGGTGTCAGCCGTGCCCAGCCATTGAGTTGCCGCGCAGCGTCTTCAACATCAGCGAAGACAGGGGGCTCAGAACTGTTTAAGGAATCCATTCAGCGCCTCCACGCTTTCGGGCTCGGCAAGACCGGGCGCATGCCCGACACCGGCCACCGTTACGGTCCGCATATTCGGATGCAGCACCGTCATTTGATCCATTTGGGTCACGTCCAAAATATTCGATTTAGCACCCCGCACCGTCAAGACAGGGATGCGCCCGCAGGCCGTGAACAGGTGCCAAAAATCATGGGTCTCGGTATCGTCGGCCAAAATCGGTTTCACTAGGTCCGGGTCCCAATCAAAAGTGATGATGCCGTCAGCGCGCTCGACATAGCTAAGCCGGGCAGCGCGCGTCCAGCCGTCATCACTGGCAATCGGATAGACACCGTCGAACCATTTTTTTAAATGTTGGCCCGCATCATCCCATGACGCCAATGTCGGCGGCGATTTCATGTAGTCAACGATGACGTCCAGGTCTTTGCGCCGCACGATGGGGCCGACGTCGTTCAGCACCAATCCCTTGAGGGCACCCGGCAACGCCGCCGCCATCCCCATCCCCATGAGCCCGCCCATCGAAGTGCCGAGCACGACAACACCATGAATGCCGAGCGCACACAGAATGTGCCGAACGTCGCCGATGTAAACGGCAGGGTCATAATTGCGCCAGTTAGAGTCATACTCGGAAAAGCCACGACCGCGGGTGTCCGGGCAAATCACCCGACGCTGGCGACTGTGAAATTTCGCCACGCCGGCGAAGTCATTAGAGTTTCGCGTCAATCCGCCCAGGCACAACAATGGCGTGCCGGCCCCCCCCGCAGGCCCTGGATAGTCACGCACATATAGGCTTAAGCCGTCTTGCGAAGTCACCCGGCGAACAATAAATCCGTCGTCGGCCACCCGTTAGCCGAGCCCCAACAACGCAGGTAGACCGGCAAGGTCCTTGATGATCTCGCGCGGCGCGCCCGGCAAACGTTCCGGCTGCTGGTCGAAGCGATTGACCCACACGACCTGGAAGCCGAAGTTCGCCGCCGCCCATGCATCCCACGCGTTCGACGACATAAAGCAGATACGCTCTTTTGGCACACCCAAATCATCAACGGCGAGTTGATAAATTCGCCCGTCCGGTTTGAAGATCCCGACACGGTCGACAGAAATCACCGCGTCTAAATCCAGTTTCGCATTGGTGACCGCAGATTCCAGCATGTCCGTCGAGCCGTTCGAGAGCGTGGCGACTTTCTGGCCGCCGGCTTTCAAGGTCTGCATGACGCCCGCCACTTCGGGGTAGGCATCCAATTTAAAATACACATCCAACAAACGCTGGCGCAGCGCATCGTCATGGATGTTGAGCGTGCTCATGGCATAATCTAGGCCGTCTTGGGTGATCTGCCAAAACGGCACGTATTCATCCATCAAGCTGCGCAGCCAGGTGTACTGCAACTGTTTTTCACGCCATAATTGTGCTAAGGGCGCCCATTGCTCACCCAACTCGTCTTGGCAGTGCGACGCTGCGGCGGCAACATCAAACAAGGTGCCATAGGCATCAAAGACACAGGCCTCGATATTTTCGATCACAGGCATTGGTTGCTTCTCCCCATATTGATTTGTCACACAGTCTGAAACCGCACCCGCGCCCGGTCAAGGTAACAGACCGGCACATCACATGATCGTCAACACGCCCCCGCGTCAGGCCCCCCGCGTCATCCTGAACTTGATTCAGGATCAACGGTCGCACCCGCACGGAATCTTGGGTGCGCACACAGCGGTAGATCCTGAATCAAGTTCAGGATGACGCCGTGGGGGCGAGGGAGCCTAGACAGATGCCTGCGTGGAAGCGACGATACAAGGAGATGGAACGTCTACTTGGATATCTGATCGGCGGCACGCTCGCGGTCGCAGCGTTGATTGCGATTGCGCTGCTGTTTGGCAGCGCAATCATCGCCGGTCTCAGCGCGGCGCTAACGTTTCCGATCGCCGCGCCGATGACAACATTGGCTTTGATCGTCGTGATCTTGCTGGCTTTTCTCGCATCGCGACGCGGACGTTAATCCGCGCTAGTCATCCAACATGCGGACCCAGCCTTGGGGGGTGACGCGTTCGAGCGGTTTGAAGCGGGCCTTGTAGGCCATGTTGGAACAGCCATCGATCCAAAAGCCCAAATACACATAAGGCAATTCCTGGCTGAAAGATTCCCCGATCAACCACAAGATCATCTGTGTGCCTAAGCTGCGCTTCGACTCCTCCGGGTCAAAGAAGCTGTAGACCGCCGACAGGCCATCGCTTAAGCGATCAATCAAACAGACCGCGATCAAGGTGCCGTTAGGGCGGCGGAATTCGGCCGCAAACGTGCTGACGGGGGTATCTTCGATCAGCGCCTGATAATCCAGGAAATCCATCTTTGCCATATCGCCGCCGCGATGGCGTGAACGTTGGTACTCATAAAACAAAGCGTACTGTTCGTGTGTCGCGATAGGCTCGACGATCTCAACGATAAGATCGTTATTTTGCTTTAATATGCGCTTTAGCGAGGCGCTGGCCTCAAACGCGTCGACGACGACGCGGACTGCCACACAAGCATCGCAACTGGGGCAGGCCGGCACATAGCAAATGCCGTGCGAGCGGCGAAATCCGGCGAGAGAGAGTTGATCATGAAACGCATCCGCGTCACGACCGACCAATTCCGTCACAACACGACGCTCAACCCGCCCGGCGATATACGGACACGGCAGCGGGGCCGTCGAAAAGAAAAAATGCGTTCCCGGCAGTGCTTGATGCCGCATTGGTTATGGAGCCTCTCAACCAAAACTTCGGCGATAACGATACGTCATTTTTCGTGCCGGATGCAACGGTCCCGAGAAACGATTCGCCTATACGACGATACTTTAATTCGGCGGTCTTAATTAGAATTAGAGAGGGACGGGTCGATTTCGATGCCGAGGCTTGGTAGCCCAGGGTTCGCGTTTTCGTTCGCCGGTTTAGGCGGCGCGGCAGGCTCGCTTCTGATCTTGTTTAAACCAGGCAATGCCTCAGGCTCTTCCTTTTTCGGCTTTCCGCTGCCAGCTTGTGTCACCGGATTATCTTTACCCGTGCCGCGCAGCAAGATGATCGACAAGCGACGGTTTGACGGATGGTTTGGGTTGTCCAACACCAGCGGCTCCGTCGCGGCTCTGCCCACCACGCGATCGATGCGGTCTTCTTTGACGCCGATAACTTCAAGCCAGCGTCTGGCTGCGTTGGCACGGTCCGCCGACAATTCCCAGTTTGAATACTCCCCACCGTTGCCAAATTTCGTTGCGTCGGTATGACCTGAGATGGAGATGTTTTGGGGCAGGGCTTTGATGATCTCGGCCGCCACCTCAATCAGCTTTTTGGTGTGCAAAAACAGCTCAGATCCGCCACTCTGGAACATCGACAGCCCGTCTTTGTCGACAAGTTGGATGCGCAGTCCGTCGGGCGTGTTATCGATCAGCAGGCTGTCTTTCAATTTCTTCAACTGCGGAATGCTGTCGAGCGTCGCTTCGAGTTGCGCTTTTGCGTCCTCGAATTGTTCTTGTTCTTTTTTCTTGAGGACTTCGGCAGCCGTTTCCTCGTCCGGCGAGGCACCGGCTTGGGTATCCGTATTGTCCTCGCCACCGGTGCCCGCTTTTGGCGGCGGCAAATCTACGGTGACGCTGTCGCGCGATGTGGTGTTCTGCGCAGCGCCTTCTTCGGAGATGGTTTTGCCGCCCAAGATATCGCCGGCACCGCTGGTCGATTGCGAGGCCGTCACCGGTGCGAAATAATTGGAAATACCCTCAAGCTGTTCTTGGGTCACCGAGTTCAACAGCCACAACAGCAAGAAGAACGCCATCATCGCGGTCACGAAGTCGGCGTAGGCAATCTTCCACGCACCGCCGTGATGGCCGTGCGCGGCCTTGTTGATCTTCTTGATGATGATCGGGCTTTTAGCGCCGCTTTCTTCGGCCATGCTGGCCTCCGCTAGCTCACTGCTGGTAAGTTCTGAGTGATTTCTTCCAACTCAGCAAACGACGGGCGATATTCATCCGGAAGCACTTTACGTGCGAACTCAACCGAAACCTGCGGCGCATAGCCTTGCATGTGGCCTATCAGCCCCGCCTTGATGCACATAAAATAATGATGTTCCGCGTTATAGATCGATTCTAGATTCGATGCCGCCGGCGCGACAAAGCCATACGCAATAAAAATACCAGAAAACGTGCCGACCAGCGCCGCACCAATCAAGCCACCCAGCACTTCCGGCGGCTCGGTAATCGAGCTCATGGTGACGATCACACCCAACACGGCGGCAACAATACCGAGCGCCGGGATCGCCTCACCGATGGTCCGGATCGCGCCCGACACCATCAGCTTGTTGTGATGATGCACTTCGAGTTCTGCGTCCATAATCGCTTCGATCTCATGCGGGTTGGATGCACCCAACGTCAACAAACGCAAGTAATCGCACAAAAAGTCCACCGCGTGATGATCGTTTTGCAACTTTGGAAAGGTGCCGAACAATGAGCTTTCAGCGGGCTTTTCTACGTGCTGTTCCAGCGCAAGGTCGCCTTTCGACTTGGCGAGACGGAAAATCGTGTACAGGCAACTCAACAACTCGACATACGCGTCTTTTTTGTATTTGGGCCCTTTGACCAGAGTGCCGCCGCTTTTGAACGCCCCGATAACAACAGCTTTCGGATTGCCTGCCAAAAACGCGCCCAAGGCGCCGCCCATGATGATCACGTATTCAATCGGCTGCCACAGAATCCGCATATCACCGTGGACCGAATAGCCCCCGAACACAGATCCCAAGACGACCACAAAACCAATGATCACAAACATATTGGGTGGTTCTCAATCCGTTGACGATTAATCGAAAAATCCTGCGGTGACACCGCAGCCCCTACCGCAGCCCCTAATGGTGACTCAATAGAGGGATTTTGTTTGAAACTCAAGCATTTGGCATAAGACAGTACAGACCTGTCATAATGCTTACAGATCGCAAGGTAGCATTTCACAGCCGCGCGTCTCATGCTAAACAGCCGTTATGACCGTAAACCCTGAAAGCTTTCGCCAAACAATGTCACGATTCGCAAGCGGTATCACCGTTGTGACCGCCAAAACCCGGGACGGCGCGCCCGTTGGCGTCACGGTGAGTGCGTTTTCATCGCTCTCGCTCACACCACCGCTGATCTTGGCATGCCTCGACAATGCAACCGCGAATCTGGACGCCTACACCGAGGGGCCGGGGTTTTGCGTCAACATCCTGGCCGCCGGCCAAGAAGAGGCCTCCAATGCCTTTGCGTTCCCAGGCCCGGTGTCCCCGTTTGAGCGAATCGACAACGTCGATGGCGCGCTCGGCATCCCGATCCTGACCGGCACGGTCGCCACGCTAGAATGCACGCGCTTTGCCGTGTACCCGGGTGGCGACCATCAAATTCTGATCGGCCAGGTCGAGCATGCGGCATGGCGCACGGATGCGGCGCCGCTGTTGTATGCCGCCGGCGGCTATCGGGCACTGGCCGGACCGTCCGCAGGGCCGGACGTGCCGGCGTGAGCCGAGAAGCCCACAACCCCGTTTTCAAAACCATTGCGATCTCGGTCGTGTTTGCCGGCTGCGCCATCGTCGCCTGGGGCATCGCCCCCGAGACCTTGCCGCGTACCCATTGGAGCCTCATTGCCCTGGCACTGGCCGCCGCACTTGGTGCCGTAGTGACGGGCAGGGCGGCCCACCTGGGCCCTGCATGGTTGGTGTTGATGGCCATCGCCACACCGGCATTGGTGTTGGTACCGGTCTACCGTCCGCCGATCTGGCTGTTTCCGCTGGCGGCATTGCTGTTGGCCGGGTTTTATAGCAATGGCGCGTTGGAAAAAGTGCCGCTCTACCTGACCAACACTCGGACCCGCCAGCAATTGGCGGCGTTGCTGCCAAAAGCAAACGGCACAAAACCTGTATTCATTGATCTCGGCTGCGGACTTGGTGGTGTCGTCAGTGCCGTTGCCCATGCTAGACCCGATGCAGACGTGATCGGCGTCGAGACCGCGCCGCTGTCGTTCGCCTTAGCATGGCTGCGCCTAACGCTGTTCGGCCCTAGGAATGCGCGGATACGTTTCCAAAGCATCTGGCATACCGATGTCAGCCAAGCCGACACCGTTTATGCGTTCTTGTCGCCAGCGCCGATGGCGCGCTTGAACGATAAACTCAGGACCGAAATGAAGTCCGGATCGATTTTCATCTCCAACTCATTCGCCGTCCCAGGCGCTGCGCCAGATACCATCATCCCCATCGATGACAGTCGGCAAACGCAACTGCTGATCTGGCAGATGTAGGCTCAGAACTCGCGTCATCCCACCCAAAGGGCGTGATTCCCTCTGCGTCATCCCACCCCACGGCGTCATCCTGAATCAAGTTCAGGATGACGCTGTGAGAAGGAGAGGCAGATCGCTAAAATGCCGCAGCAAAGAAGGAAAACCGAAACCTAGCCCTTATCCCGCAGCAGACGCGCTTTTTGGCGGTCCCAGTCACGGGTTTTGACGGTCTCGCGTTTGTCGTAGCTCTTTTTACCTTCACCCAGCGCAAGTTCCAGCTTGGCGATGCCGCGGTTGTTGAAATAAATCTTCAACGGTACCAGGGCCATACCCTTTTGCCGTTGCGCGCCGATCAGATGCGCCATCTGCTTGCGATGCAGCAACAACTTGCGATCACGATTCGGCTCATGGTTGAAGATGTTCGCCGCGCCCTCATAAACCGGGATGTGCGCGTTCAGTAAATAGAGTTCACCATGTTTTTCACCGGCGAACGCCTCGTTGAGGCTGGCGCGACCGGCGCGCAGCGACTTTACCTCGGTGCCGGTCAATTGCAGACCGGCCTCCATGGTTTCGGTTATCTGATAGTCGCGACGCGCCTTGCGGTTTTGCGCGACGGCGTTGCCGCCTTTTTTCTTTTTATTTTTGCCGGCCATGGCGTCACCGATCCATCACCCTTCAGTTCAACAGACCAGCGGACTGCATCGCTTTACGGACCTGCACCTTCGATAACTCGGCGATCTCACAAAGTGGCAGCCGCGTATCGGGCGTGCACTTGCCGAGCAAGCTGGCGGCGTATTTGACCGGCCCTGGGCTCGCTTCGCAGAACATGGCGACGTTCAGCGGCAACAAGCGCGCTTGAATTTCCATCACCGTATCCAGATCGCGATTCTGCCACGCCAAGTGCAGTTCCGAACATGCCCGCGGCGCGACATTCGCCGTCACCGAAATGCAGCCGTGCCCGCCACCGGCCAAAAACGGCACGATGGTGCCGTCTTCACCCGACAGCTGACAGAATTCGGCGCCGAGCGCCAACGTCGTTTTCATTGGGCGCATCGGGTCGGCCGAGGCATCTTTGACGCCGATGATGTTGGCAATTTTTGACAGACGCGCCATGGTCTCGACCGACATATCAACGATGCTGCGACCTGGTATGTTGTAAATCACAATCGGAATGTCGACGGCGTCGGCGATCGCCGCGTAATGGCGGTACAGGCCTTCTTGCGTTGGCTTGTTGTAATAAGGCGTGACGATCAACGCCGCATCGGCACCGGCCTGCTTAGCATGCTTGGTCAGCCGGATCGCTTCGGCGGTCGAGTTCGACCCCGTACCGGCAACTACCGGCACCCGGCCGTTCGCGACGTCGATGCACAATTCAATGACTTCGTCGTGCTCGTCATGGCTGAGCGTCGGCGATTCACCGGTGGTCCCAACCGGTACGAGTCCGTGGGTGCCTTCACCGATCTGCCATTCGACGAAGTCTTTAAACGCAGCTTTATCCACCTCACCATTTTTGAAAGGTGTGATCAGCGCGACAAAAGAACCCTTAAACATCGTCCCCTCCTGGAACATGAGTTGAAACAAGCCCGGCACCATATAGCCGCGACCCGCGCGGGGCAAGGGATCGGCTTTCAGTGAGCCAAAAACAGTGTGTTGTCGATCCCCTTGCTCGCCCTATCTCACTCTCGCTCCCCCCACACGGCGTCATCCTGAACTTGATTCAGGATGACGCGGGGGAGGGGGAGCGGCAACTTGGACCGACGATTTCCTTAACGGGTTCGTGACAAATATGTGGCCATATTGTCTCTGATGCCTTGCAGGCGCTATGATGTCAGCGTCGGCACGCTTGGCCTTTAATATAGGTAGCAGAGTTGAACTCCGTCATGAGACCCCGCGTTTATGTATTGCGTCGCTTGGCGATGGTCGGCCTTTGTATGGGGCTGTTCTTTTCACCAGCCGGCAATGTCGCCCGTGCCGACGCGCTCTCGGTAAGCGAAGCGCAGGTGTTTTCCAATGCACTTAAAGAAGTCGAGCGCGGCAAGAAAAAGCGGCTTGAGCATTATGCCCGACAACTTAACGACCCGCTGGCACGCAAGATCGTGTCTTGGTACGTGCTTTTCCAAGGTGGATTCGGCACTGAGTTCGAGGCGATCAACGAATTCATCCGCCGCAATCCGGATTGGCCACGCTCGACACGGCTGATGTCGCGTGCCGAAGAAGCCCTGGATACATACGCAAACGCGGACTTCATCATCGATTGGTTTGGTACCCGCGAACCGATCACCGAGCTTGGCTTCGAGAAGCTTGCCGGTGCCTTACTCCGTGCCGGGCGTACCAAAGAAGGCATCGCTTTGGTGCGGCGCGCCTGGTTCGACGGTGATTTCTCGAAAGGGCACGAGCGGGCGTTTTACAAAAAGTTCCGCAAATACCTGACGCTCGCCGACAACCGGCTGCGCGCAGATCGCTTGTTGTGGGACGGCAAGTATTGGCCGTCACAAAGGATGATTTACCGGGTCGATGCGAAATATGCAAAACTGATCCAGGCCCGCAGTTCACTCCGCCATATGCGCGGCAATGTCGATTATTTGGTCTCACAGGTGCCGAAAAACCTGCAAAACGACCCGGGCTTGATCTATGAACGGCTCCGGTGGCGCCGTAAAAAGGGCTTGGACAGTGCGCTCAATCTGTTTCACGGCCTGCCAGAAGGAGTACCTTATCCGTACCGCTGGTGGGATGAACGCGCGATCATCGCCCGCGACCTATTGCAAAAAGGTCATATTTCCGAAGCCTATCGGATCGCCGCGCAGCACGGCTTGACCCCTGAACACGCTGCCGACCATGCTGAGGCCGAGTGGTTCTCGGGTTGGATTGCACTTCGCTTCTTGAACGAGCCGAAGGTCGCACTGGCACACTTCAAGCGGATGTATGACGGCGTCAGTTTTCCGGTCAGCTTGTCACGCGGCGCCTATTGGGCGGGTCGCGCCGCCAAGGCGTTGAAAGCCGAAAAAGCCGCTAAAGATTGGTACACCACCGCCGCCCAGCATCCGACGACCTATTACGGGCAACTGGCGGCGGCAATAGTGACGCCCGGCAAGGCGCTAAAACTGCCGCCAGATACCGGCGCCGGTGCAGAAATGCGCAAGCGCTTCGATAGCAACGAATTGGTGCGCGCAGTCCGCATGCTGGCCGGTGCCGGTGAGAACGATCGGCTGTATTCGCTAATCACGCACATCGCGACGCTCAACAACGATCCAAGTTGGTTGGCCCTGACGGCGCGCCTAGCACGGCTCAGCGGGCGTCCGGACCTAGCGATCCGCGTCGCCAAACAAGCTGCCCAAAATCACAAGCGCTTCGTTTCCGGTGGTTACCCTGAGCTTGTGCCGCCCCGGATGCCGTCCAGGATTAACGCCGCGAAGCCGGAAACGTCATTGGTGTTGGCATTGGTGCGCCAAGAAAGCGAATACGATAGCGCAGCGATCAGCCACGCCGGTGCGCGCGGTCTGATGCAGTTGATGCCGGCGACCGCAAAGGTCGTCGCGAAACAAGCCGGGCTCCGCTATTCAAAACAAAAGCTGATCACTGATCCGGACTACAACCTGACGCTCGGCCAAGCGTACATCGCGGATTTAATCAAAGATTACGACGGCTATCTGCCGCTCGCTATTGCCAGCTATAACGCCGGCCCGCACCGGGTGCGGCAGTGGATCCGCGAAAACGGCGACCCGCGTCAGCCCGATGTCGATGCCATCGACTGGATCGAACTGATCCCGTTTAAGGAAACTCGTAACTACGTGCAGCGCGTGTTGGAAAACGTCCAAGTGTACCGCCGCAAGCTCGCCGATACGGAAGTCGCGTTGGGGCTTGAGCGCGACCTCGGCCGATAGCCATGCCTATCTTAAAATCCGGTGACGGCCGCTTTGATGCCATGTTCTCGGGCCAAAAGGGCTCGGTATTAGGCGATCATGCTGCCACCGATGATATCATGGGCTCGACCGCGGCTATCATAAATAATGGCAAACGGTGGCTAAAGGAACGCTGCAAATGACGGTGCTCCGCTCCATCAACAATCCTGACGGTAGCCTTTGCGTGGATGTATTTTCCAGGGACGACGGCTCCATCGGCTTTGAAGAATTCCGCCGCGACGTCGAAGACACATCCGGCTGGTTCGCCATTGGCGGTTATGCCGAGCGCCGGTTTACAACGGTCGAAGACGCGCTCCGGGCCGCCACTCAGGCTGTGGTGTGGTTTGAAGGGTGAAGATGATAGACGCTTTTCACCCTGCCACCCCAGTGCGTCACCCTGAACTTGATTCAGGATCTACCACTGTGCCAACACATCAACTTCCGAGCGGGCTCAACTATGGATCCTGAATCAAGTTCAGGATGACGCGGGAGGCGGATGACGCTAGGGGAGGGAGGATGCCGCAGCGATCCGGGACATCGGTGCGCCTCCAGCAAAAAAACTAAACCACGCCGCCGTTTGATCCGTAGAACGATAGAGCTAAACAACGCAGGGTGTCCCATGTTACGACTTATCTCAGCCGCGCTGGCCATCGTCTTCGCCTTAAGCGCCCCCACAGTTGCCGGAGCTTCGCAAATGTCATTTCACGACTTCGATTTCACCGCCATTGAAGGCGATCCGCTGCCTGCGAAAAGCTTTCAGGGAAAGGCGGTTCTGGTGGTGAATACGGCATCTTTCTGTGGCTTCACGAAGCAATACGAAGCGCTGCAATCCGTGTGGTCGCGTTACCGCGAACGGGGCTTGGTCGTGTTGGGCGTGCCGTCCAACGACTTCGGTAGCCAAGAGCCCGGCAAAGCCGAAGAGATCAAAGAGTTTTGCGAGACCACGTTTAACGTGGATTTCCCGCTGACGTCGAAAGAACATGTGAAGGGCGACGATGCGCACCCGTTTTACAAGTGGGCGAAATCGCAGGTCGGCGTGATCGGATCGCCGAAATGGAATTTCCACAAGTACCTGATTGCGCCCGACGGCACGTTGACCGATTGGTTTTCGACGCCGACCGCACCGGACTCTGCCAAAATCATCAAGGCCATCGAAGCGGTGCTGCCGCAATAACGACAAAACCGGATTTGTGAGGGCGTGGCGTCTCCGCTAAGGTCAAAAAAACCGACCCCTCATTCGGAGATAACACGATGCCTGATAAAGCGTTATTGCACCTGGTCTTCGGTGGTGAAGTCAAAGACCCGACCGGCACTGATTTCATCGACACCAAAAGTCTCGATATCGTCGGTATCTTCCCCGACTACCAATCCGCGCTGACGGCTTGGCGCGGCAAGGCGCAAGGCAGCGTCGACTCGTCGCACACCAAGTACGTGATCGTCCACATGCACCGCTTGCTCGACCCGGAAAGCGACGAGGACGGGCATAGTCACTAAGTGAGGTGATCATCGCCTGCGCAACCTCTTCCCCTGGCGTCATCCTGAATCAAGTTCAGAATGACGCGGTATTGGAGAGCAGAGAAGCAAAAGGGCAATGTGCGTTAAGCCGGTGTCCCCGACGTATCATCATCGGCGTTATCGACGAATTGTTTGCCTTTAAGCTGCGTTTCCGCATCGTCGCGGGTTTTGTCGTCGACCTTGCGCTCGGCTTTGGTTCGACCATGCTTGCGGCGGTTTTCGGCAGCTTGGTCGACTTTATCGTGCTTCTGCCGCGCCTTGCGATATTGGTTCAAATTAATGATTTCTGCGCTCACGGGTCGCCTCGTGTTATGTCACTGAATTTTCAATATAATACCGCGTTCCGCCGATGACGCAAATGGGTTGCGCGCTAAGGCGCCGCAATAAAATGGCGTATATCAGAAAATACGTCTTCGAACATCGCTTCGGTGAGGCGCCCGGTGTTCGTGTTGTAGCGCGAACAGTGGTAGCTGTTGAATAATGTCGGCAAGAAATCGTCGCCGGGCAGGGCATGACGTGCGCGGTGGCCGAACTTGACCAGCGACTTCCGCACGCCAAGCGCCGTCAGCACGGCCCCGTGTGACAACGTGCCCAACGCCAAAATCGCACGCAAATCGGGCATCGCGTCGATTTCATTTTTGAGGAATGGGTTGCAAGTCCGGGTTTCAGGCCCGGTCGGCTTGTTTTCAGGCGGCACACAGCGCACCGCATTGGTCACCCGGCAATCAATCAATTCAAGACCGTCATCGCTGGTCTTACCATAGGTGCCCGACGCAAAACCGAACTTCAGCAACGTCGCATACAATAAATCACCGGCCCAGTCGCCTGTGAACGGTCGGCTGGTGCGGTTCGCGCCGCGCAGCCCCGGTGCCAAACCGACCACCAACACCTTCGCCGACAGCGGCCCGAACGCGTCGACGGGGCCGTTGTGCCAGTCTGGGTAGGCAGCCGCATTGGCATCGCGAAACGACTTGAGACGCGGGCACAGCGGGCAATCGTGGTCGGGGTTTTTAAACATTAAATGACATTATAATCAGTTGCTTAGCACGCCGTCACCGATGATCATGGCTGATCTTGCGCGTTATCTGCAACATCATAATCGGCATCCTCCAACTCGTCGTATTCGTCATCATCCAACGGCGGCAGATCATCCTCAATAGGGCCAACGTCATCGCGGGGCGGGCGTTTTTGGCCACCGGTGCGTTGAATGTCTTTTTGAATGTCGGCCAATTCGATGAACGTATCCGCTTGGCGCCGGAGTTCGTCGGCGATCATCGGCGGCTGGCTCTCAATGGTGGAGACCACGCTGACACGCACGCCTTTGCGCTGCACCGCTTCGACCAAGCGACGAAAATCCCCGTCACCTGAGAAAATGATGATGTGGTCCAAATGCTCGGCCATCTCCATCACGTCGATGGCGAGCTCGATGTCCATATTGCCTTTAATTTTACGGCGCCCGGCGGCATCGGTGAATTCCTTGGTCGGCTTGGTGACCATGGTGTAACCGTTGTAATCGAGCCAGTCGACGAGCGGACGGATCGGTGAATATTCCTGATCTTCCATCAGCGCCGTGTAATAGAACGCACGGGTCAGCCGACCGTTCTTCTGGAACACATCCAGTAGCCGCCGGTAATCAATATCAAAGCCCAACGCCCGGGCAGCCGCATATAAATTTGAGCCGTCGATAAAGAGCGCGACGCGCTCTTGCGCGTAAATTTGCATAATAAACCTCATTTTTTTTCAAAACGGCGTTTTGGTGACCTAATGGTCCCGAACGCGATACAATAAAAGCCGCAATCGCCGCAAAATAGGTCGACGAGTGGCACCCACATCCTTTACGTAATCCCTGATTCATAAATCGACAAGGGTCAGACGGCGTGAAATTAATCGGTATCGGCGGCAATTTGCCGTGCGCAACATTTGGCCCACCCCGGCGTACCTGCGGGGCTGCATTATCATTATTGGCAGCTCGTGGCGTGGAGATTGTCGCCAGATCGCGCTGGTTCGAAAGCGCCCCGGTACCGACCAGCGACCAGCCCTGGTATATCAACGGCGTCGCTGCGGTCGCGACAACATTGGACGCCGAAGCCCTCGTCGCCGAAGTTCTGCACGTTGAAGCCGAACTCGGCCGCCAACGCAGCATCCCAAATGCGCCGCGCACCATTGATATCGATGTTTTGGCCTATGACGATGTGATCATTACCGCCGACCACCCCGGCGCCGTCGAAATCCCACACCCACGCCTGCACGTTCGGGCATTTGTGCTTATGCCGTTGCACGACATCGCCCCCGATTGGCGCCATCCGGTCAGCGGGGCCGCGCTGTCTACGCTGATCGAAGCTCTCCCCAAAGACCAGACCTGCCGTCCGATTCTCGATGCAGAAGGGGCTTATGGGACGGAATGGGGGATAAATTAACCCCACGTCAAGCTGCGCTCTATAAACGCCGCGTCATCCTGAAAGCGAACTCAGCGTCATCCTGAAAACCACACACCGCGTCATCCTGAACTTGATTCAGGACCCACGGTCGCCCCGGCACGTACGCTTCGGTGTTTGCACAACGGTGGATCCTGAATCAAGTTCAGGATGACGCAATGGGAGGGGATGGGGGATAAGGCAGATAAGTAACATCAAACTCCTTGCACCATCGGCTTGAACCCCATATAAACCGCGCAAATCCCATTTACCGATCCGGAGAACGCCTTATGGCCCGCGTCACCGTTGAAGACTGCGTCGAACAGATTCCGAACCGTTTTGAGCTGGTTGCCATCGCAGCCCAGCGTGCACGCCACATTTCGGCAGGTGCCGAGTTGACGATTGACCGCGACAACGACAAAAACCCTGTCGTTGCACTCCGCGAAATCGCCGACAAAACCGTCAATCTGCGCGAACTTGAAGAAGACCTGATCAAAAGCCTGCAGCACCATGTCGAGCAGGACGAGCCTGAAGAAGATGTCGTCGACGACATGGCGATTCGCCAAGAACTGTCGGGGATGGTACCGGGCATGAGTGGTAACGATAACGAAGTTGAAGAACTCGCCAAAACCATGTCGATTGAAGACGGCGCCGCCGAGTCCGATAGCGCCGGTGAAGTGCTGTTTGAAGACGTGGTAGACGTCGAAGATTGATTTTGGTCACATACGACCAATCATAAACGGGAGCCTTAAGGCTCCCGTTTTTTGTTGCATTGCATCAATTTATTGGGTGCCGACGAAATCGCGTGATAGGCTTGCACTATTATGATGCGCCAGTTCGAATTGGTGGAGACGATCAAGGCCTACGATCCGAACGCGGACGAGGATGCGATCAACCGCGCCTATGTGTTTGCGATGCGTGCGCATGGTGCTCAAAAGCGGGCGTCCGGCGATCCGTACTTCTCACATCCTATCGAAGTTGCCGGCATCCTGACCCACTACAAGGTCGATACCGCGACCATCGTGACGGCGCTTTTGCACGACACCATCGAAGATACCGATGCCACATTTGCCGACTTGGAAAAGATGTTCGGTAACGACGTCGCGCGTTTGGTCGACGGGGTCACCAAACTGACCCGGATCAACTTTGATTCCGACCAAGCGAAACAGGCGGAAAACTTCCGGAAATTTCTGCTCGCGATGTCCGAAGACATCCGCGTGTTGTTGGTCAAACTGGCCGACCGCCTGCACAATATGCGCACCCTGCAATACATTAAAAAGCCCGAAAGCCGGGCACGGATTGCGCGCGAAACCATGGAAATCTATGCGCCGCTAGCAGAACGCATCGGCATTGACGAAATCAAATCCGAACTTGAAGACCTGGCGTTCGCGGAACTCAATCCCGACGCCCGCAATTCCGTGGTTCGCCGCTTAGACTTCCTGCGTAACCAAGGCGGCAATCTGGTCGACCGAATCCTCAGCGAATTGAACCATCTGATGCTCGAAAACGACATCAAAGCCGACATTCAGGGCCGCGAAAAGTCGCCGTATTCGATCTGGCAAAAGATGCAACAACACGATGTCGGGTTCGAGCAATTATCGGACATCATGGCGTTTCGTATCATCGTTGACGATATCGACTCATGCTATCGGACGCTGGGCATCGTGCACGGCACCTATCGGACCGTGCCGGGCCGCTTTAAAGATTATATCTCGACGCCCAAGCCAAATGGCTATCGGTCGCTGCACACCGGTGTCTTCGGCCCGGAAAACCAACGGATCGAGCTGCAAATCCGTACCCGCGAGATGCACGAAGTCGCCGAAAACGGCGTCGCCGCGCATTGGAACTACAAAGACGGCGGCCAACCCGACGCGGCCCACAAAGACGGCCCGCAATATCGCTGGCTGCGCGAACTTTTAGAAATTCTCGATCACGCATCCGACCCCGAAGAATTCCTCGAGCACACCAAGCTTGAGATGTTCAAAGACCAGGTCTTTGCATTTACGCCCAGGGGCGACCTGATCAGCTTGCCGACGGGTGCGACGCCGGTCGACTTTGCATATGCCGTGCACTCCGAGATTGGCGACCGCTGCGTCGGTGCCAAAATCAACGGCCGCATGATGCCACTGCGCACCGCGCTCAGGAACGGCGATCAGGTGCAAATCGTGACGTCCAAGGCGCAGACTCCGTCGCCGACCTGGGAACGCTTTGTGGTCAGCGGCAAGGCCCGGGCGCGCATCCGTCGTTACATTCGCATGCAGGAACGCGACCAGTACATGGCGCTCGGCAGATCGATGCTGCAACGCGCGTTCACAGAATCTGGAAATAAGTTTTCAGACAAAGCCTTAAATGCCGTTCTTAAATTATTTAGTCAACCGACTATCGAAGATCTTTGCGCGCAAGTCGGTGCCGGGCACATCGGTGCCAGGGCTGTGGTCGAGGCGGTGTACCCGCGCCTCAAAAATACCGACAACACCGACAAGGTGGTCTCAATCACCAACAATCGCGCCGGCAACAGCAAGCGTGGCGAGGGCGTGTCGATCAAGGGCCTGATCCCGGGGATGGCGATGCATTTCGCCGGTTGCTGCCATCCGCTGCCGGGTGATCGCATCGTCGGCATCGTCACCACCGGTCGCGGCGTCACGATCCACACCATCGACTGCGAAAAACTCAAGCAATTCCAAGACGAGCCGGAGCGTTGGCTCGATGTGGCATGGGAAAACACCGACTCCCAGCAAGCGCATGTGGCGCGGGTCACGCTGACGGTCAGCAACACACCCGGCGCGCTTGGTGATCTGTCGACGGTGATCGCCAAAAACGGCGGCAACATCACCAATCTGAAGATTCTCGACCGGCAAATCGACTTTTTCGACATGCTGATCGATATCGAAGTGAAAAACGTCAAACACCTGTCCGACATCATCGCCGCATTGCGCGCTTCCGAAGCCGTCAACACCATCGAGCGGGCAAGAGGGTGATTTCCCGATATCTCGAAGACACCTCCGCGATGAAAAACCCAGAAAAACCTTAATCTCTGCCCTTTCCAAGGGGCGTTACAGTCGCTACGTACAAGCATGTTCCAACGTCGCGCCCCTTTGACCCGCTTACAACGTCTCCGCACCTCCCTCTGGCCGCAGATGGGATGGAAGCGGGCCTATCGCTATTTACTTTATCGGATTGGGCGCTTGCCGGGCTCGGCGTATGCGATTGCCGGGGGGGTTGCGTGGGGCGCGGCGATGTCGTTCACGCCCTTGATCGGGCTGCATATTTTGCTCTCCGCAATGGCGGCTTGGATAACCCGGTGTTCGGTTGTCGCCGCCGTAATCGGCACCGTGATCGGCAATCCGTGGACATTTCCGTTTATCTGGATTTGGCTTTATGAAGCCGGCGTCACCATGGGATTCGGCCAAACCGGGGTCGACGCCGAAGCGATGGATTTTTCAGCCCTGTTCGCACAGGTCACCCACGCCACACTGATGGGTGATTGGAGTTATCTGTTGGAAGGCGCCTTGCCGCTGCTGACCCCGATGCTGGTAGCGTCGATTCCCAGCGCGGCAATTGTATGGGTGACATGCTTCTTGTTGCTGAAACCGGTGATTCAGCGCTACAAAAACGGTGCCGTCATACGCCGGGAGCAGCGCGCAGCCCAGATCATTCGTCAGATCGGGACCGAGCAGGAGAGCACCACATGAGCCAATTCGGTCCGTTACGCCTTGGCGTCAACATCGACCACGTGGCCACCATCCGCAATGCGCGCGGCGGCGTCCACCCGGACCCGGTGAAAGCCGCCAAGCAAGCCGAAGCCGCCGGCGCGGACGGCATTACCGCACACCTCCGCGAAGATCGCCGGCATATTTCCGATACCGATATCGCGCGCTTGATGGATGAATTGACGTTGCCGCTCAATCTGGAAATGGCGGCGACCGACGAAATGCTGGCGATCGCGCTGCGCCATAAGCCGAATGCGGCCTGCATCGTACCGGAAAAGCGCGAAGAACGGACCACCGAAGGCGGCCTCGATGTGATCGGGGGTTCGGCGCAGCTGAAACCAGTGATCGCCGCGCTCAAAAACGCCGGCATCCGCGTGTCGTTGTTTATCGAGCCCGATCCCAAACAACTTGAAACCGCCGCCGCCCTGGGTGCCGACATCATCGAATTGCATACCGGTCGCTATTGTGAATTGGACGGCAGCGCACGGGAAACCGAGCTTACCCGGATCATCGCCGCCGCCGAACGCGCCCCGACGTTGGGCCTTGAATGCCATGCGGGCCACGGACTCACCTACGACACCGTGATGCCGATTGCCGCCATCGACCAAGTGGTCGAACTCAACATCGGCCATTTTCTGATCGGTGAAGCGATCTTCAGCGGCCTCGACAGCGCCATGCAGCGGATGCGCGTGTTGATGAATCAAGCGCGCGAAAATAAAGGCGCCGCATGATCATCGGCATCGGCACCGATCTTTGCGACATTCGACGCATCGAAAAAACCCTGGCACGCTTCGACGACCGGTTTATCAAGCGCTTGTTCGACGACTACGAAATCAAAAAGGCCATGCGCCGACAAAACCCAGCGTCCAGCTTCGCCCAAAGCTTCGCTGCCAAAGAAGCGTGCTCAAAGGCGCTCGGCACCGGTTTTCGCCAAGGCGTTTTCTGGCGCGACATGGTGGTCCGCAACCTGCCCACTGGCCAACCGATCATGGACCTTACCGGCGGCGCACTGGCGCGCCTCAACAAACTCACCCCCGCCGACATGGTCGCCAAAGTCGACGTCTCACAAACCGACGAATACCCGATGGCGCATGCCATGGTGATCATTTCCGCCGATCCGGCTTAAGCCCCTCAAGACCCCCCAATGCTATAAACATACCCCTGCGTCATCCTGAACTTGATTCAGGATCTACCTCTGAGCGCACACCCAAACATCTGTGCCAAGGCAACCGTGGATCCTGAATCAAGTTCAGGATAACGCCACCGGGTGGGCGCGTGGCGATCTGGGAAATCCCCTCACTGCCCCAGCGCCTGATCCAGATCGTCGAGCAGGTCCTGGGCGTTCTCCAAACCGACTGAAAGCCGCAGCAGATCTTGCGGGGTCGGGCTGTCCGGGCCTTCGATGGGGCCGCGGTGTTCGATCAGGCTTTCAACGCCGCCGAGCGACGTGGCGTCGAAAAACAGCTTTGTGCGTTTCGCCGTCTGCGCCGCCGCGTCGGGGCCGCCTTTGACCCGGATCGACATCATACCGCCGAAGCCGCCGCACATTTGTTTGCGGGCCACGGCGTGCCCCGGATCGCCGGGTAGGCCCGGATACATGACGTGCGAGACGCGCGGGTGATCGCTTAAGCGATCGGCCAGCCACAGCGCATTTTCCGAATGCCGCTGCATGCGCACATCCAGCGTGCGCAGGCCGCGCAACAGCAACCACGCTTCAAATGCGCCGAGCGTCGCGCCGAGGCCGGTCCGCATGGCGTGCACTTGATCCCAAAAATCGTCGGCATCGCGGGTGATCAGCGCGCCTGCGAGCACGTCGGAATGGCCGTTCAGGTACTTGGTCGCTGAATGCATCACCACGTCGGCGCCCAGCGTCAGCGGGCGGCTTAGGATCGGCGTGGCACAAGTGGAATCGACAAACAACTTGGCACCGGCATCGTGCGCGATTTCAGCCGCCGCCGCGATGTCGGTGACCGCCCAGTCCGGATTGGCCGGGGTTTCGACCCACACCGCCTTGGTTTTGCCAGGCCGAATACCGGTGCGGATCGCGTCCAGATCGGTGTTCGCATAGAACGACACCTCCAACCCCATCGCCGGCGCAGTTTTTTTCAACCAGTCACGCATAAACCAGTACATGCCTTCGGGCGCTAAAATGTGCGCACCAGGGCCAAGCGCCAGCAACAGGTGCGTCGCCGCCGCCATGCCGGACGAAAACAGCAACGCCCCGGCGCCGCCTTCGAGGGTGTTCAGCACCGCTTCCGCGTCGGCCAGACCGGGCCCGCTGTTGCGGTAATACATATGCGCGTTGCCTTTTTCGTAGGTCGTGGCCGGATTGATGATCGGCACGACACCACCGCCTTCGGGCCGACTCGCCCCCAGGGCGGCGGCGGTAATGGTGGCGGGATGCTGAAACGCTTTATGGTCGTCTGCACTCATCAAGAAACTCCTTCTCTTCGGCCAGCCTAACGGTCGCGCCCCTGCCAGCAATGCAAAAATTTATGCGACGTGCCTGTGCGCGCCGGGTTGGTTAAACTCAGCGCATGGAATGGCAAGACGACGGTATTATTCTGAGTGTGCGCAAGCATGGCGAAAGTTCGGCCATCATCAACGTGATGACGCCGAGCGTCGGGCGCCATGCGGGCTTGGTGCGGGGCGGCAGCGGTAAGCGGCTGAGCGGTATTCTGCAGCCCGGCAACAAAGTCCGGGCGACGTGGCGTGCCAGACTGCCCGAGCATCTCGGCAACTTCACCGTAGAGCCGGTGCATGCGTATGCCGCAAGCGCGCTGAATGACGGCGGCAAGCTGGCGGCATTGACGTCGGCGTGTGCGCTGATCGAAGCCACATTGCCGGAACGCCAAGCGCACCCGGAAATTTTGCGCGGCCTGGAAATTCTGCTGCAATCCCTGGACGACGACACGGTATGGCCGACGATTTATGTGAAATGGGAATTGGGCTTACTGCAGGAACTGGGCTTTGGCCTTGATCTCACACACTGCGCCGCGACCGGGGCGACCGACGATTTGACGCACGTCTCGCCGAAGTCGGGCAGGGCGGTTTCCGCCGGGGCGGCTGCGCCCTACAAGGCAAAGCTGCTGGCGTTACCAAAATTCCTGATCGCCTCTCCTAATTCCTCTGGCGACGCCCCCGACATCGACGCCGGGCTCAAGCTCACCGGCTATTTTCTGGAAACCCACGTATTCCATCAACGCGAACTGGAACTGCCTGCCGCACGGCGTCGCTTAGGCGATCGCTTTCGTGCCAAAGCGGGTGCACCTGACTAAGTTTTTGGATAACGCCGCCGCGCCCAACGGAAATAAGCGATGGTATAAAGCAGCGCGAAACAGAACCACACCACACCCCACCACAACACAATCAACCCCATCACCAAGACCACCGCCCAGGTCGCCAAGATCGGCAGCACCAGCCAACCGATGAACGATACCCAGCGTATCCAGAACGGCGGGCCGGTGTTCGGCGTCTGCTTGATTTCAATGTTCATGTGCGTGCACTCGTAAATTGATGCGAACCGATAGGGGGTGTAGTCTGTTGCAATTCGTAGGCGCCCAAGGAGATACCTTTTATGCCAAGTAACGTGCTTTCAACGCTTTTCAAGATTTTGTTGGCCTCGTTAATCCTTGGGTTCTTGCTCAAATTTTTCGAGATCGACCCTAAAGACCTGTTGCTGAACTTCGGCCAAACGCTGCGCAGCATGTTTGCCTGGGCCGGAGACTTCGTCGCCGGCAGCGTTGAATACGTGCTGATCGGCGCCATCATCGTCGTACCGGTCTGGCTGATCGTGTTTTTCGCCGGCAAACTGCGCGGTAAATAAACGACGCGTTTCTGCCCGCTTATTCGCCGGCCATACGCTTCGCTTCACCGGTGAAGGACGGCGCCACGGATTTCGCGACGCTGTCGTCCAGCGCTTCGAAATCGTGATAGCCGATGGCCTCGTAGCTTTCGTTACGGGTCAGCATCCGATCTTCGAAGCCTTCGGTGCCATCGTGTTCGCGAATGTGGCGGTATAGATCGCGCATCGCATAACCGGCCACACGCATCGACGTCGCCGGCCAAATGATGATCTTGTAGCCGAAATCCTGGAACTGATCCGCCGTGAAGTGCGGCGTGCGCCCAAACTCGGTCATGTTGGCCAAGCACGGTCCCGTGGTCTGGGACGCGAAGGCGCGAAATTCCGCTTCTGACGTTAAGCCGTCCGGGAACAGCACGTCGGCGCCGGCTTCTTTGTACAAATTCGCGCGCCGGATCGCGGCGTCTAAGCCTTCGACGCCCGCCGCATCGGTGCGTGCAATCACCACCATGTCGCGGGCCGCCTTTTTCGCCGCCGCGATCTTTGCGGCGGCTTCTTCCGCCGGCACCAAACGCTTGTCGTTCAAGTGCCCGCATTTTTTCGGCAACAGTTGATCTTCGATATGCACCGCCGCCGCGCCGCACATTTCCAGTTCCTGGACGGTGCGCATGGCGTTCAAGGTGCCGCCATAGCCGACGTCACCATCGACGATCAGCGGCAGGTCGGTGGCGCGGGCCACCATCTTGGTGATGAAGCAAAGCTCATCCAACATCATCACGCCCAAGTCCGGCAGGCCTAAGCTCGACGTCACGGCACCGCCCGAAATGTACAACGCCTCAAACCCTTCGCGCATCGCAAGACGTGCCGCAAGGGGGTTGTGGGTGCCTGGGACGCGCAGAATTTCATCGCGCTCCAACATCGCGCGCAATCGTTTTCCCGCCGGCACTTCGTTCCGCGTTGACCCTTCGAGCCACGTATTCATGATGTCCTCCCTTGAAATTGGTTGGATAATTTATAACCGCTCCGCCGAGGCGTGGCAAAAGCCGATATACCCCCGGCGTCATCCCACACACCACACACCACACACCACACACCACACACGGCGTCATCCTGAACTTGATTCAGGATCTACCATTGTGCGCGCTCTCATGCGTCAGTACCGAGGTGACTATGGATCCTGAATCAAGTTCAGGATGACGCGGTGGGGGAAGATGCACGCCGCCTCAGTCCGCCAACGTGGTCTTCCCAGCGGCGGCACGCTCAATAATCAGAGGCGCCGGTGAAAATGCCGGACCGTGGGCGGTTTCGAGGCGTTCAAGCGTGGCCAAAACATCGGCCAAGCCGATCTCGTCGGCCATGAACATCGGGCCACCGCGCCACACCGGGAAGCCGTAGCCGTAGCGCCAGACCACGTCGATGTCGCCGGGGCGCACCGCGACACCCGTGCCCAAAAGCCGCGCACCTTCGTTGATCAAGGCAAACAGGCAACGTTCGCGGATTTCATCGGCGCTGATCGCGCGACGTTCAATCCCGAGTTCCACCGAGACCGCTTCGATCAGCGCCGTCACTTCGGCATCCGGCGCCGGTTTGCCGTCGGCGTAATCATACCAGCCGCGCCCGGTCTTGCGCCCGAACCAACCTTTTTCGCAAATCCGATCCGCGACCACGGGGTAGAGGGCATCGGGGTCAAGATCGCCCGCCGCACGCTGCGCCTTGCGCACCTGCCAGGCGACGTCCAACCCGGAAATATCGCCGACCGCGAGACAGCCGAGCGGAAAGCCGAAATCCTGCATCGCCGCGTCGACATCGCTGGGCAGTGCACCTTCTTGCAGCAAGAAATACGCCTGCCAGGTATAGCGGTGATACATCCGGTTGCCGACGAAACCGAACGCGTTGCCGACGGCGACGCCGACCTTACCGATGCGTTTGGCGAGCGTCATCAGCGCGGCGGCGGTCGCACCGGAGGTCGCCGAGCCGCGCACGATTTCGAGCAGTTTCATCACCTGAGCCGGGGCAAAAAAGTGCGCGCCAGCGACTTTGTCAGGCCGGGTCGTGGCGGCAGCGATGGTGTCCAAATCCAGGCTCGACGTGTTGGTCGCCAAGATCGCGCCCGGCTGGCAGATGCCGTCCAGGCTGCGGAAAATCTCGGTCTTCACGTCCATATTTTCGAGAGCCGCTTCGATGACCAAATCCACGTCCGCGAGGTCCGACATCGCCGTTGTACCGGCGATCAAATCAAGCTCGGCCTGCATTTGCGGCGCGCTCATACGTCCACGGTCGACGCGGTCTTGCAGGCCTTTTTTCAAGCTCGCCAAGCCGGCATCGAGCCGCGCCGGACCAATTTCGACCGCCGTCACCTGAATGCCGGCGCGCGCCAACACCAGCGCGATGCCTTGGCCCATGGTGCCGAAGCCGACGACGCCGGCTTTGTGGATTTCTGCGGGCGGATCGGTAGGCGCGTCGTAGATTTTTTGTGCCGCGCGCTCGGCCTTGAACAAATGCCGCATAGCGCGGGCTTCGGTGCCGTCGCGGAGTTCCAAAAAGATCGCGCGCTCGGTGGCCATGCCGGCGGCAAAATCACCCCCGGCAGCGGCAGCCAAGGCATCCAGGGCGCGCAGAGGTGCGACGCGTCCTTTTGCTTTTTTGGTAATGCCGGTCCTGACCTCGTCTAAAATCGCAGCGGCATCTTTGGCATCTTCGATACGATCATTGCGGGCCGAGGTCGGGCGCGGCCCGGCACCTTCGGCCACCAAGCGCACGGCGAAGGCGACGCTGGCTTCTGCAAAATTATCCGTTTCGGATACTTCGTCGATCAATCCAAGGTCGTGCGCACGGGCGGTATCAATCCGGGTGCCGTTGACGATCATGTCGGCAGCGGCCTTCATCCCGATCAAACGAGGTAGGCGCTGCGTGCCGCCGGCGCCCGGGATGATCCCGATATCGACCTCGGGCAGGCCAAGCTTGGTGCCGGCTGCCGCGATCCGATAATGCGCGCCCATCGCCAATTCCAAGGCCCCGCCGAACGCGAAGCTGTGCAAAGCCGCAACCACTGGAACTTTGAGCTCTTCGAGGGCGGCAATGGTTTTGGGCAAGGTCGGCGTGCCTGGAGGCGGCTCCGTGCCGAATTCCGAGATATCGGCGCCCGCAGAAAAACACCGACCATCCCCCAACAGCACAACAGCTTTGACGTCGGCGCCCGAAATGGATTTTGCGGCCTCGACCAAGGCTTTGCGCACCGGGGCGCCGAGCGCGTTGACCGGCGGGTTACAAAGCCGGACGATGGCGATGTCGTTTTCTATCTTGAATGCCAAAGGATCTCGCATAATGTTTCTATAGTCCGGCGGCACGATGGATTGCAAACACGGGCTGCCGACCAAGAATTAAGAATCAAAGAAACGCACAGATCAAACTGAAAAAAGTGGGGAGACGGAATGTCCAAGGCATATAAGCTTGCCATTCTCGACGATTATCAAAATGCAGCGCTCAGTGCGGCCGACTGGTCAAACTTGAGCGACGATGTCGAGATCACGGTTTTCGATAAACATTTAGGCTGGGACGAGGACGTTATCGCTGCCGCGCTGGCGCCATATGATATTCTCGTCTGCATGCGCGAACGCACGCGCTTTCCGGCCTCGCAGATCGACAAGCTGCCGAATCTGAAGCTGATCGTCACCACCGGCATGCGCAACCTGGCCATCGATATGGATCACGCCAAGACCAAAGGCATCGTGGTGTCGGGCACACAAATGCTGCCGTATCCAGCTGCCGAGCATGCGGTCGGGCTGATCATGGATCTGGTCAAAAAGATTTCTAAAGAAAGCCAAGTCATGCGGGACGGCGGCTGGCAGGGCTATGTGTCTGAAAGCCTGAACGGTCGGACGCTCGGGATTCTCGGACTCGGCAAGTTGGGCGCCAGGGTCGCCAAGTTCGGCTTAGCCATGGAAATGAACGTCATCGCGTGGTCGGAAAACCTCACCGATGAACGCTGCGCCGAAATCGGCGTGACGCGCGTCGACAAGGAAACGTTGTTCAAACAATCCGACATCATCTCGATCCATCTGATTTTGAGCGAACGCTCGACCGGTTTGGTGGGCGCGGACGAATTCCAGATGATGAAGCCGGCCAGCTATTTGGTGAACACATCCCGGGGCCCGATTGTCGACGAAGCCGCGATGGTCCAGGCCTTGCAAAACGGCGACATCGGCGGTGCCGGCATCGACGTTTACGATGTCGAGCCGCTGCCGACGGATCACCCACTGCGCAGCTTAGAAAACGCGGTGCTGACCGGACACACCGGCTATGTGGTCAAAGAGCTTTATGAAATTGTTTATACCGAAGCCGCAGAAAACGTACGCACCTGGATCGACGGCGCGCCAACACGGGGGTTGAACGTATGATGGACACAATGGAGCCCTTGGATACACAACCGGTTTTGCTTGAGCGCGACGGCATGATCGCCATCGTCACCCTCAACAATCCGAAAAAACGCAACGCGCTGACATTGGACGCATGGCGCGCCCTGATCGAAACCATCGAACTTTTGAATGACGATGACGCGGTGCGCTGCATCGTTATCAAGGGTGCCGGCGACAAGGCGTTTGCGGCGGGTGCCGATATCTCGGAATTCCCCACCGTGCGCGCCAATGCCGAGCAGGCCTACGAATATGGCCTCGTCACCGACAAAGCGCTTGAGGTGCTGCTGAATTGCAAGCACCCGACCATCGCCATGATCCAAGGGGCCTGCACCGGCGGTGGGCTCGAAATCGCGGCGTGTTGCGATATCCGCATCGCCGCCGAAAGTGCCCGCTTCGGCGTGCCGATCAAACGCATCGGTCACGCTTTCGCGCCCTCGGAAATGAAGCCGGTCGTCGAATTGGTCGGTAAGGCACTGGTCCTCGAACTGCTGCTCGAAGGCCGCATCATGGACGCCGACGAAGCGCTCGTGCGAGGCCTCGTCAACCGAGTCGTAGCCGATGCGAACTTAGGCGTTGAAGCAGGAGAGACTGCGGATCGCATTGCCGAGGGGGCACCTTTAGCAGCGCGTATGACGAAACGCTTCGTCAACCGCTTGGTCGCGGACCCCACACCGGTCTCGGACGCCGAGCTCCGCGAGAGCTATGCACCCTGTGATTCTGAAGACTACCGTGAGGGCTTCACCGCATTCCTGGAAAAACGACCGCCGACGTTCAAGGGGCGCTGAAGTGCCCACCCCTGCGTCATCCTGAACTTGATTCAGGATCTTATGGTACGGCTGCCTCGGCTCGTTGGGTGTTCGCACAGCAATGAATCCTGAATCAAGTTCAGGATGACGCAAGGGGAACGGTGGGCGTTCGGACCTACGTCAGCGACGTTTCCGACAGCAGACGGGCAGCAAAACCTTCGGCTTCGAGGGCGGCCATGATTTCGCGAACGTGATCAGAATCAATCGTCTCGACAGCAATGTCGACGTCGGCTTGTTTGACCGGCACATCGCAGAACAGGCGCTGGTGCATGACGTCGACGATGTTGCCGCCCTTCAGCCCGATGATCCCAGTCACGATACCGAGCGCGCCCGGCACATCGATGACGGCGACCCGCAACTTGGCGAGCCTGCCGTCGCGCACCAGACCTCGCATCATCACCGACGCCAAAAGTCTGGAATCAATATTGCCGCCGGACACCATTAGGCCAACACGGCGGCCCTGAAACCTGGATGCATCGCGCATCAACAACGCCAGCGGCACGGCGCCGGAGCCTTCGACAATCAAGCGTTGTGAGTCGACGAAGACCTGTACGGCGCGTTCAATCTCGGACTCGGTGACGACCTCGACGATGTCCATGTGCGCTTTCAAAATCGGTGTGGTGATCTCGCCGGGCTCTTTCACGGCAATGCCGTCGGCGATGGTCGCGCCGCGCCCGTGCGGCGGTTGACCATTGAAGGCTTGGCGCATGGACGGATAGGCATCCGCCTGCACGCCGATAACCTCAAGGCCCGGCTTCATCGCGTGCGCTGCCAAACAGCAGCCCGCTGCCAAACCGCCGCCGCCGATCGGCACGATGATGACATCCAGGTCCGCAACATCTTCGATAAACTCGACCGTCGCCGTCGCTTGGCCGGCGATCACGTAGGGATCGTCATAAGGATGAATAAATACGCGGCCATCATTGGCGGCGGTTTCGGCGGCAAGCGCGCGACTTTCGGCAACGCTCTCGCCACTCAAGATCACCTCGGCGCCAAGCGCTTCGGTGCGCGCGACCTTTGTAAAAGGCGTGTTCGCAGGCATGTAAATGGTGGCCGGAATCCCGAGTCGTTCCGCATGGTAGCCGACGCCTTGTGCGTGATTGCCTGCAGATGCCGCGACCACGCCGGCGCGCCGTTCGGCATCTGACAGCGCGTTCATCCGCACCAGCGATCCGCGGGTTTTGAAGGACCCCGTGACCTGCTGGTTTTCCAACTTTAAAAAGACATCCACACCGGTGAGTTTCGATATCGCCGGTACCGCGATAGAAGGCGTGCGCAACACGTGACCGCTGAGTACATCGCGGGCCGCAGAAATATCATCCATCGAAATCGGTTTTACGTCAGTCATGGTGCGCGGGTCTTACACCTGAAGCGCCCGGCTGTCATTTATTTTGCGGCAAAATCCGCAACGTCGAGACGACCGGCGCATCAAAGCCGACATAGGTTTGATCCCGCCACAATTCCATCAAATCCGAATAATGATCGGAAAAGGGATTGCCCGATTGTCCGGGTACGGCGATGTAACGCGACGGCGCGCCCGCCATATCATGCACGGCCCGAAAGCCCGCGCCATGGACATGGGGGAATGCGCCGTTGAATCCGGCGTTCCGCGGGCTGGCGCCCCGGTTAAGCGTACGGTCGCCGCCGGGGGTCTCGATCCGCAGATCAAACAAGCCGCCAACAAACGGCAAACGCCCCAAAAGTTTATGATCGAAATACGCCACGTGTGCGTCACCCCAACGCCAATCGTCAACATCGCCGCCATGGCTTTCGACCAAGATCATCACCGCATCCGAGAACGCGGATTGTGCCAGCGGTCGGCAGCTTTCCCGGCGCAGCTGGGTCTTTGCCTGATCGCACCAGATGTTTTCGTCGGCCAGCATTTTGCGGAGTTCGTCCGGCCCCGGCAGCTTGAGCACGCCGAACGCCCCCTTCAATTCATCGGCAAAAATCGCGCGCTTCAGCGCCGCCAAAAACGTCGCATAGATCAGCGGTGCTGCGGCATCCCGGTTCATGCTGCCATCCCACGCCAACAGTTTTTCACGCGCTTTGAACGCGGCCCCGCTTAGCGACAGGCCTTGTAAGGTCGGTGTCCACGCGGTGGCCGTGATATCGACAACGTCGCCCTGCATGGTTTGAAGATCGTCCATGCTGAATGTCTCGGCGGCACCCAATAGTTGATTGAGGCGATCTGCGCGCACCGGCGCCGGCCAATCACCGTCGAGCGGAAACCTCAAATCATCCAGGCCCAACGTCCGCTCGTTCGCATTGCTCAGCACGCCGCCGGACGGATTACGGATCGCAGACAAACGGTTCGCTGCATTGACGGCCAGCCAGCGCACATCACCCGGCTGCAACGGCAATCGTCCGCTGTAACCGTCGCGTCTCGGCACATCGCCTGCATGCACCGCTGCGATGCCGCCTTGGGTGTCGGCTAAAAATACATTCATGAAAGGTGCCCGAAACCGGGCGAGGGCATCGATGCCGCCAGCGATGGTCCGGGCACGGTTCAACCGGGCCAGCGCGTCCGGCGAAGTATCATCGACACTGAGCGCGGTCGCCAACAACGCGATGCCGTCGTCACCGATGCCGTCCAATACCGTACCAGCGATCACAGGGGCAGCTTTTGAAAACATCAACGTGATGTCTTGGGGCGTGCCGTCTTTGACACGGACTGTTTGCGGGATGCGGCGGTCCACGTTAGCAGCCTTGATGCGCACCACGTCCTGCAGGTCGGCCTCGTTCGAGGTCATGCTCCAAGCCAGCGATTGCGTACGGCCTAACACCACGAAAGGCACGCCCGGTGCGGTCGCGCCTTCGACCCACTCCGTACCGACCTCAAGCCGCGCCATGTACCATGTGCCGGGCAGGCTCAGTCCCAGATGCGGATCGCCAGCCAGCAACGCGCCACCAGATGTACTTTTGCCGGGCGCCAACGCCCACGCATTGGACGCCCCCTTGGGGTGCGGCAAGGTGCGGGGCGGTAACGCGCTGAAGCGGGTGGCGTTGGGCGCAACATCAGACCGTGCAGCCGCTTCCTTCGCCAACGCCGGCCAGAGGACGCGGAGCTTTTCTATATCGATTGAGTCCAAATAAGATTCCCGCGCTAGGTCGTCCCGCCAACGACCGCTCAGTTGGTACGCCATCAGGCGACCCCACAGCAGGCCATGATGCGGCGCCCAGGGCGCCGGGCGAAATTGCAGCACGAGGAACTCCGGCGGCAGCGGGGTATCGTGATTGTTGACGAACGCATTGATGCCATCGGCATAGGCCCTTAACGCCGTTTGTGTGCCGGCATCCAGCACCTCAAATTGAGCCCGCGCCAACGCGTCCAAATTTAAACGTCGTTGCGCAATATCAAGATCCAGGGTGGCCTCACCAATCACTTCAGATAGCGTGCCGAGCGCAAACCGGCGCAAACTTTCCACCTGCCACAGGCGATCTTGCGCGTGCGCAAAGCCGATCCCGAACCAGGCGTCTCGCCAATTGTCGGCCTGCACTGTGACCAGCCCGTGCTCGGTACGTTTGATGTTCAAGGGCGCATCGATGCCTGTCATCTGCACCTCGCCATCGGTGCGGGGCAGGGACTGCACCAACCACCCCCACACTCCAACAAGTCCTAGGGCGACGACGGCGATGATAATCAAGCTGGCTTTATTGAGGGCACGGCGCATGGCGCTATAAAGCCCATTCGAGGGATCGGGTGCAAGGCAAACACCACCCCCATCGGCAGACGGGGAGGTCCCGGGTCTCGCGCTGCTCGCCCGGGATGACGATTGTGTTTTATGCCGTCATCCCGGAACCGCGCAGCGGTATCCGGGACCTCCCCATTACCGTGTGACCTCGCTCTATGGTTCCGGATAAGCTTCACAGCTTTCCGGGAAGTCGCAAATTGTTTGATCGACATGAAACAATGCGTCTTCCTTGATCGAACGCGATGTGGCAGCTAAGACTGACCCACCCATAACGAAGCAATCCACGGAGAAACGATCCATGCCCGGTCCGCTAGAAGGTATTCGCGTATTTGACCTCACCCGTATTTTGGCGGGGCCAAGCTGCACGCAAATATTGGGCGACCTTGGGGCGGATGTGATCAAGATCGAGCGCGCGGGCGCCGGTGACGACACGCGTTATTTCGCGCCACCGTATATCAAAGGTGAAGACGGCGAAGACACGTCCGAAAGCGCCTACTTCTGTGCCGCCAACCGCAACAAACGTTCGATCACGCTCGACATCGCCAAGCCCGAAGGTCAGGCGCTGGCGAAAAAGCTGATCGGCCAGTCGCAGGTGCTGGTGGAAAACTTCAAGACCGGCGGGTTGAAGAAATACGGACTTTCCTATGACGACCTGAAAGATGAATTTCCAGGGCTGATTTACTGCTCGATCACCGGGTTTGGGCAGACCGGGCCGTATGCGAAGCGACCCGGCTATGACGTTTTGATCCAAGGCATGAGCGGGCTGATGAGCCTGACCGGTGAGCCCGATGGCGAGCCCATGAAAACGGCGGTCCCGGTCGGTGACCTGATGGCCGGCATGTACGCCGCCGTCTCGATCAACGCAGCATTGCGACACCGCGAAGTGACCGGCGAAGGCCAGCACATCGACATCGGTATGCTGGACGTGATGGTCGGCTTCTCGACGATCATGGGCATGAATTATCTGGCCACCGGCAACAACCCGAAGCGCCTCGGCAACGCGCACCCGAACATCGTACCCTACCAGGCGTTCGAAACATCGGACGGCGCGATCATCCTAGCGGTCGGCAACGACGGGCAGTTCGAGCGTCTGTGCAAAGTTGCAGGCCGCGAAGACTTGTCGGCGGACGAGAAATTCAAAACGAACAGAGCGCGTCTTTCAAACCGCGAAGAGTTGATCCCTATGTTGCGCGAAATCATTGCCGCCAAGACCATGGATTTTTGGCTCAAAGAACTGGAAGCCAACTCGGTCAGCTGCGGGCCGATCTATAAAATGGATCAGGTATTCTCGAACGAACACGTGATCGCCCGCGACATGAAGATTGAGATGGAGCAGCCGACCACCGGCGCCAAAGTGCCGCTCATCAATTCACCGATCAAAATGTCCGGCACACCGACCGAAGCCCGCTTGGCGCCGCCGACGCTGGGTGAGCACACAGACGGTGTGCTCAGCGACCTGTTGGGAATGAGCGCCGAAGAAATTCAAACGCTCCGTGACCAGGATGTGATTTAACGTGATCCCGAAACCACACCGCGCCGGTAGTTGTCTCTCGCTCGGCCTTCACGGCTTTCATCGCATCGCGTTCACCGATTGGGGTGACTCGGCGCCATCCAGAAAGGCCACCGTCTGCGTACATGGCCTGACCCGTACCGGCCGGGATTTCGATGTCTTGGCCGATGCGCTATCCAAATACATGCGCGTTGTCTGCCCGGACATCCCAGGGCGTGGCGCCAGCGATTGGCTGACCCATCCGAACGACTATATCTATCCAACGTATCTAAACGACATCGCCGCCGTGCTTGCGCACATCGGTGCCGAGCGTGTGGACTGGGTCGGCACATCGATGGGCGGCATCATCGGCATGATGTTGGCCGCGATGCCGAACACGCCGATCCGGCGCTTGGTGATCAACGACATCGGCCCGATGATCCCGAAAGAAGCGCTGCTGCGCATTTCCCGCTATTTAGGCGGCGCGCCGTCGTTTCAGGACATTGAGGCGCTGGAATCGTATCTACGCGACGTGCACGCCCCCTTCGGCGACCTGACCGACGAACAATGGCGCCACCTCGCCGAGACCTCGTCCGAGCGAAACGGGGAAGGGGGCCTACGCCTACATTACGATCCCACCATCGCCCAGGTGTTCAGCGCGGGCCCGATTGAAGATATCGACCTATGGCCGATTTGGGACGCGATCACATGCCCGGTGTTGGTGCTGCGCGGCGCCGAGTCTGATTTACTCAGCACCGAGACCGCGGCGGAGATGGCAAAACGCGGTCCTGGCGCCGAGATCGTCACCATCGACGGCTGCGGCCACGCTCCGGCGCTGATGGCCGATGATCAGGTGCAAACCGTGGTCAACTGGCTGCATAAATCGGCTCAATCCTGAACCCTTTTCTCCTTAACGTGGCCTGTGTTCGGCCCTATAGTCGGTTCAATTAATGAACCCTTGATCCCGAACCGGAGCTCAAATCCATGTCTACCGCCGTTGCAGAAAGACCAGGAACCGACGTTGTCGCCCAGGGCGTCGAAAACCTTGAGCAGTTCGTCACGTTTACCGTCGCCGGACAGATGTTCGGGGTGCCGGTATTACGGGTTCAAGATATTCTGCAAACCCATAAGATCGCCTCAATCCCACTGGCACCCGCCGAAGTGCGGGGTTCGATTAATCTACGCGGACGAATCGTCACCGTGATCGACGTGCGCGCGCGCCTCGGGCTTGAGCCTGCGGACGAAAACGCCCCCAATCAAATGGGTGTCACTGTCGAAATGGGCATGGACCTTTATACTTTACTGGCCGACAGCATCGGTGACGTGGTCAGCTTGTCGAACGACAACTACGAAAAAACCCCAGGTACCCTCGACCCGAAGTGGCGCGATTTCGCAACCGGTGTCTACCGCCTGGAAGGCTCACTGATGGTGGTCCTGGAAATTGACCGTCTGCTCGACATCGGCAATGACCCGATCTGAGCCGCCGTTTTCTTAGGGTGCCGCTCCAATATCCCGGATCTCTCCGCGTCAGGGACCTTAAAAAAGCCGCAGCCTAGTCGTTCAGCAGCTTTGCCGCGTCCACCGCGTGATAGGTCAAAATGCCGTCGCAACCGGCGCGCTTGAAGCTGACCAGCATTTCCATCATCACGGTGTTGTAATCCAGCCACCCCGCATCGCCGGCGCCGCGCAGCATGGCGTATTCACCCGACACGTTGTAGGCAAAGGTCGGCATGGCGAAGGTATCCTTCACGCGGCGCACCACGTCCAAATACGGCAGGCCGGGCTTCACCATCACCATGTCTGCGCCTTCGGAAATATCCAGCGACACCTCGCGCATCGCTTCATCAGAATTGCCCGGATTCATCTGATAGGTTTTTTTGTTACCCTGCAGCGCCCCGCCAGAGCCCACGGCATCGCGGAACGGACCATAGAAGCCCGACGCGTACTTCGCCGCATAGGACATGATTGCAACATCCGTGTGACCACTTTCGTCGAGACCTTTACGAATCGCCGCGACGCGCCCGTCCATCATATCCGACGGTGCGATAATGTCGCAGCCGGCGGCAGCCTGGCAGATGCTTTGATGGACCAAGCATTCAATGGTTTCATCATTCAAAATGATGCCGTCTTTGACCAACCCGTCATGGCCGTCGGAATTGAACGGATCCAGCGCAACGTCACACATCACGCCGATTTCCGGCGACGATGCTTTGATCGCCTGCACCGCCCGGCACACCAAATTATCCGGATTCCACGCTTCCGCCGCGTCCGGCGTTTTGCGCCCAGGCTCGATGAACGGAAACAGCGCAATCGCCGGAATCCCGAGTGCAGACGCGTCGGCAACCGCTTTTACGAGCAGATCAATCGACAACCGCTCAACCCCCGGCATGGACGTGATCTGCTCGCGCACGCCGGAACCTTCGACCACGAACACCGGCCAAATTAAATCCGCCGTCGTCAAAATGTTTTCAGCCGTGAGCGCGCGCAGCCAAGGAGCGCGGCGGACCCGCCGCATGCGTGTCGAAGGGAAACTGGGGGTCGGAAACGTCATTAATGGATGTCCAGTAAGGTTTTTGATATTTGTGGTCATTTTCGCGATGCTAAACCCTTAGGGCAAGCTCCATATATAGGGCAGAAGAGACGCTTGATGATGAAAAAACTTTTATACTTTGCAGACCCCATGTGTTCGTGGTGCTGGGGATTCCAACCGGTGATGGACGAAATCGTCGATCATATGGGCGATGACGCCGAGTTGCAGATATTCGTCGGCGGCCTGCGCCCGTTCACCGATCATCCAATGTCCGAGCAAGACAAAGCCTCTGTACGCGACCACTGGGACCATGTCGCCGAAGCATCGGGCCAGCCGTTCGACTATGCGATGTTTGAACGGGACGGCTTTGTCTACGACACCGAGCCCGCCTGCCGCGCCATAGTTGCGGCCCGCTATATCGACCCTACCGCCGCGCATCCGATGCTAAACCGCCTGCACCGGGCATTTTATGCGGAAAACCTGGATGTCACCGATCCAGGCGTGCTCACTGAACTCGCCACCGAAATCGGCCTGCCGGGCGGTGACTTTGAGATCGCGCACGGCTCTGACGAAGCCAAGCAAGCGACGCTGGGCGAATTTCAATACGCGCAACGCTCGCACATTACCGGTTTCCCGACCCTGGTCGGCATCACCGAAGGCGAAACGCCCGTGATGCTCACCATGGGATTTCAGCCTTGGGAAGGCATCGCGCCGGCGATTGAAGAC